>Ga0182013_10003206_pt1 | contig 20694 bp, 14 predicted proteins | sample 612S2MmetaG_FD_120487 | JGI IMG/M metagenome (GOLD analysis project Ga0182013, IMG submission 120487) | Permafrost microbial communities from Stordalen Mire, Sweden - 612S2M metaG | ecosystem: Environmental > Terrestrial > Soil > Wetlands > Permafrost | place: Sweden: Stordalen | collected... | reverse complement strand
CTTTGACAAACGCAACAAGGATCAACAGGCCAACAAACTTGTTAACCGCCTGCAAAACCTTGGCTTTAACGTCACAATACAACCCGCCGCCGCATAATCGAAGCTGATTTGTTTCTTACGAGAGAGATTCTTAAAACCTCATTCTCAACCCAAGCTGAATCTGCCGCGGACGGTAGAAGTTGGTGGCGTTGATGTTCAGCGGCTGCCCGAAGGCCGTGGTGTTGGCCTTGAGGCCGGTAAGGTAGTTCAGCGTGGGAGGGCTCGTGGCGCTGCCCGACTCGATGTAATAGCCGGTGGTTTCGAGTTCGGTTACATTCTGGTGGTTGAAGAGGTTGAAGCTCTCAACTAACAGCTCCAGCTGGCGCATATGCCCCAGATCAAAGCGCCTGGCCAGCCGCAGGTCGGCCTTCCAGGTGGCTGGATAGCGGTAAGTGTTGCGGCCAATGCCGTAGACCCGGTTATCGCCGCCGGAACCATTTATTCCCGGGCCTAGTCCCACGATCGCCGTTCCGCTGGCCGTGAATTCCTTGGGCAGCGCCCCTGAAGTGCGCATGGTATAGGGCAATCCGCTGCGGAACTGCGCGACGCCGGAGAAGATCCAGCCGTTGCCCAGCTTTCCCGCCGTTCCGCGCAGCTTCCACGGCACCCCATAGATTGCCGTCACCGCCGCCGCGTGGCGCACGTCCAGATTACTGGTGCCGTACTCCGGGCTGAAAGCGGCAGGGTCCAGAACGTCGTTGCCGGCCACCTGCGCGCTCTCATTGGGGTTCCAGTCCATGGCGTGAGAGTAGGTGTAATGCGCGTGCAGGCTCAGTCCCCGGCGGCCATAGCGGTCAAGCTTGAGCGTCGCCGCCTCATAGGTTGAGTTGGCGCGGCTCATGATCTGGGTAATCTGCTGATAATCCGGGTTGAGCCGCCCGGCCAGTCCGGTAGGCGAGGGCCAGGAGGCGTAAAAAGGCACTGTAATCCGCGAGGTTTTGATGGGCCCCACCCCGGCGAAGCCGCAAGCGCTCGTGGTTGAGCTCTCGTCGCAGACGGCGTAGGTGATCGTCCCCGGATTGACCGCCGGGTCGAAGTTCGTGTCGATGGAGATAGGTAATCGCCGGCCCAGGCTCACCATGGCGCTGGCCGTCAGTTTGATGTGAGCGGGCATCGTCTCTTCCACTGAGGCCACCGCCTGATGCACCTCGGAGTTGCGGAAGTTGGGCGCAAACTCGACCGCCCCCGGCTTGATGGCGCTCCCAGGGCCTGGCGGACGCGGCACGTAAGGAAAGGGCGGAGCGCCTCCGGCGTTGTTCGGCAGATCGTCGGTGGGGCGCATGAAAAAGCTCAGATCGCCCTTGAGCTCGCCGGTGGAGTCCAACGCCACCGTTCCGGTCTGGGTCAGCGCCGTTTCGATCGCGGCATTGGCGGTGCGCCCGTAGTATATTCCGTAGCCCAGCCGCACGACCGGCCAGTGCCGCCCTCTAGAGCCGTAGGCCAGGGCTACCCGCGGACCCCAGTTGTTGCCCAAGCTGGGCAGCTTTTCGGTCAGCGGAAGCTCGGGATTGCTGAGCGCAGCCAGTGGCGGCGGCAACTGCTCCCGCTCCCAGCGCAATCCGGCGGAGACGACCAGCAACTTGCTCGCCTGCCACTGGGCGGTCGCGTAGCCGGCCCAGTCGCTGGTGCTCAAACTCCAGCCAGAGGGGCCGAGGGTCTGCGAATAGTAGGAGTAGCAGGGCAGGTTGCCCACCCCGCGCAGGTTGCCCCCCGAGTCGTGCCACACCTCGCCTGTCTCGTCGCAGTTGTGCTGCGGCCCGTTGGGGTTGAGTTCACCAAAGCCGTTTTCGAGCGCCCACACATCCGAGGTGAAATTGACCACGTTCGCATAGGTGTAGGTCCCTGTCTGGTTGCGCAGCAGGCTGGTGGCGTCGCTATTGCGGCTAACCTCGAAGCCGGCCTTCACCAGCAGCTTGCCGCGAACCCAATCCACCGACTCCCGTCCCTGGTAGAGGTGCTCGTCCGGATAGCTTCCCTGGCCGAAGCGCGAGGGATTGCCGATGGTGAAGCCGTAGCGGTTGTCCACCACAATCTGCGGCAACTGCCCCCAAAGATTTCCGGCCAGAAGCTTCTGCTCGAAGGCCGAGGGAGCCGAGGGGCGCGATTCCTGAATAGCGTGCCCCATCGAAGCCTGGGTTACGGCCAGCAGATTGGGGGTCAGGAAGGATTCCCAGCGGCCTAGCAGCCACTCTTCGCTGGCTTTGGTAGAGCCGTAACTGTGGTTGCCATACGTCTCCGAGACGCGGGTCAGCCCTCCGCCCGGCGAGTTCCACCTGGCTCCGATTCCCTCTAAAATGAAGCGATTGCGCTCGCCCACCTGCCAGTCAAGCCGCCCGAAGCCGGTCCATTGCGAAGCGGCGCGCGGGGCTGGCCCGAGCAGTCCGTCCAGCGTCTCCAGCATACTGGAATACTGCGCTACGCCAGCCGCCAGCGGATTGCTGCTGGGTCCCATCCGGGCGCTGAGGACTTCCATTTGCGCGTCGGCGTTTTTGGTGGGCAAAGCAAAGAAAACCGCGGGATTTCTGACCGTGGAAACTCCTGGATCGTCGCGGTTGTAACCGTCCAGAGCCGCGAACCAGAAGAGCTTGTTGCGGCGAATTCTTCCCCCCACGCCGACGCCCCAGGTGGTTTCACGATTCAGTGGCGTGTAGGGGAACGGCGTGAAAACGGGCGGAGTGGTCGCCGTGGCCGGCGCGGTCTCCCGTGTCCACCGAGAGAAGGGATTCTGCGCTCCCCAAGCGTTCTGGCGATCGAAGAGAAAAGCCTGGCCGTGCAGTTCGTTGGTTCCGCGCTGGGTTTCCACGTTCATGCGTCCACCCGCCGCACGGTTTTCCGCGGCCTCCACATTGCCCGCCGCCGTCTGCACCTCGTGGATAGCGGCCTCGCTCAGGGCAAGTCCATGGCCTCCAAAGCCTACCTGCGCTATTCCCGCCGGTCCGCCCTCCCCTTGCCCTAACGGCCCCTGCCCAGAGGAACCGCGCCCCGACCCGCTGCTCCCGCCCGTAGGGCCAAAGGCCATCGCCTTGCTCATTCCATCCACCGAGACCTCAACTGGCTGCTGCCCTGCACCGCGCAGCGAGATCTGCCCCTGGCCGCCCGCCGGGGTCACAGAGGAAGGCGCGTTGTCCAGCACAAAATCCTGCCAATTCCGCCCACTGACGGGCAGAGATTGCAACTCGTGGGCGCTCATCGTAGAGGTTACCGCCGGGGAGACCGGATCGCCCTGCTGAGAGGCCGCCAGAATCGGCTTGGGCGGAGGTGGAGCAGCCGGCGGCTCAGTTAGCATCGCGGCCTGGGCTGTGGTCTCGCCGGGCTGGTTTGAAGCACTTACGCTGGCCCCCTGCGCGGGCTGGCTGGCCGCCAGTTCCGGCAGAGCCAGGCGCGGCTCAGGGATTCTTCCGCTGGCCACCTGGCTGGTTGCCGGCTTCCCTGCCCCATTCGCGCCCGGGCGAGCGGGAACCGGAGTTGCAGCCCCTGCAGTTGAAGCCGCACCCGCCGGCGTGGACGGCGCAACCGCTGAAATCGAAGCCGTAAGAGTTGAGGCTATGGAAGGCGCGGCCGCAGCCGTCCGCGGCGCGGAACCCTGCCCACGCCGCCCAGCCAGGGCTGAAGTCTGCAAGAGTTCGGCTTTCTGCGTGGCGTTCGGCCCGGAAACCGGGGGCGCGGGAATCGGCGGGGTTGGAAGCAGTTCCCGTCCGCTCAGAGCCAGGGTCTCAAGCGGCTCGGCGGCCAGCCTGCTGCTCAGTTCAAGAGCGGTTGGTCCAGGAATCTCCGCCGCCCAAGCCAGCCGACGCCCACTCAGGGCCAAGATTTTCAACGGCTCTATCGCCAATCCCATGCCGCTCACCAGAAGACCCTCCGGCTGTAGATCAGGCCGGCTCAGGTTGAGCTTGCCGGGATTCGGCCTGCCCCGCTCAGGATTGTTCGGGCCGGGCCTGTCCAAGTCAGGCTGACTTAAATCGGAGCTGCTCAGGTCAGGCTTGTTCAGGCCAGAATGGCTCAGATCAGTTGGCTTCAGCGCCGGTTGATTTGCGCCCTCTGACCTCGCCAGAACCGGAGCGGGCGGCAGCGGCTCAAACTCCATCGCCGCCTGCACCCGCGCCTCGTAACCGGCGGACACCATGATCGACTCGACCCGGCCGCGCCCCAGTTGCGGGCTCTCGGCCTCCAGTGCGTACTCGCCCGGCGCCAGAGAGCTGAAGCGGTAAGCCCCATTTTTTGCGGTGACGGTGCGCGCTTCCGCGCCGGTGGCCTGGTTGCGCGCCACCAGCGCAATGCCCTCCAGAGGCTTCGAGTAAAGGTCGGTCAGTTTGCCGGCAAGTGAGCCGCTCTGGGCTCCATCCGATGCGTTTTGGACCAATGCGACTGGGGCCGATTGGGCAAAACCAAGCCTTCCAGCGCCCAAGAGGAGCGCGGCAACCGCCAGCGTCTTCGTCCAACCACGGCCTAACACTGCCATCGAGAGCCCTGCTCGCGGCAGACCCTGGGAATGCGTACACGTGCAATTCAGAGCATTTTCAGGTTGACCACGGAGCCGCCAATTGCGCTCTGAATGGGTTTTTCCTAGGGAAAACCCACCGGCCGTTGCGGCTTCGCTCCGTACAACCCTGAAATTGCTCGACTGCCGGCCCGCTCTTGCGGCAGGTCCGGCTGGGGTAGCGGCATCAGGCCATTTCGGGGCGAAAACCTTCCGCCTTAAGCTGTTCTGATTACCCTAAATGTTACATTACCAACGCTCTTAAGCCACATTGAGTAAACTAGAAAGACAACTGCTTGGATTCAGCCTCAATAGTACGCGGCCAAGCGCTACGTTCAGTCCCCGGTTTCACGTTTTCCAACTTCAGTTTCCTAACCCCTGTTTTCTGGTTGGCTATGTTCATTGATGAAGCAAAAATTCGCGTCAAGGCTGGCGACGGCGGCAATGGCTGCATGGCCTTCCGGCGCGAAAAATTCGTTCCCCGCGGCGGTCCCTCGGGCGGCGACGGCGGCCGTGGCGGCGATGTCCTCATGGTCAGCTCGCAGCGCCACAACACGCTGATCCATTTCCGCTACAACCCCGAGCACAAGGCGCAGCGCGGCGAACACGGCATGGGCTCCAACTGCTCAGGCTCCGACGGCCACTCGATCACCCTGCAAGTCCCTGTCGGCACAAGCCTTTACGACCAGGAGACGGGCGAGCTGGTGCACGATTTCCAGGAGCCCGACGAGCAGGTCGTCATCGCCAAGGGGGGACGCGGCGGGCGCGGCAACCAGCACTTCGCCACCAGTACCCACCAGGCTCCGCGCGAGCACGAACTGGGACGGCCGGGCGAGGAGCGGCTCTATCGTCTGGAGTTGAAGCTGCTGGCCGACGTGGGCCTGGTCGGCTACCCCAACGCCGGCAAATCCACATTGATCTCGCGCATCTCCGCCGCGCGGCCCAAGATCGCCGACTATCCCTTCACCACGCTCGAACCCAACCTGGGCGTGGTCACCGTCGGCGAGGAGCCGGATCTGGAGTCCTTTGTCGTCGCCGATATGCCCGGCCTGATCGAAGGCGCTCACCTGGGCTCCGGCCTGGGCATTCAGTTCCTGCGCCACATCGAGCGCACCCGTCTGCTGCTTCACCTCGTGGACGTCTCCGACGCCAGTGGCCGCCCCGACCCGGTCGAAGACTTCAAGGTCATCAACCAGGAGCTGGCCAACTTTTCCACCACCACCGCCGAGCAGCCCATGGACGACAACCCTGTCGCTCGGGTGGAATACCCTCTGGTCAACAAGAAGATGATCGTCGTCGCCACCAAGATCGACTCGGCCAACCCGGAGAAGCTCAAGAAACTCGCGGCTCATGTAAAGCGCCGCAAGCTGGAGTTCCACGCCATCTCCGCCGTGACCGGCGAGGGCATAGAAGAGTTGAAGTGGGCGCTGGCGCGACGCTTGCGGCCCGCCGGGGATGCGGACGCCGGGGACGCGAAATAGAGCGATTCCGCCCAAGCTGAGCAAAGAGCCCGCAAACGATGCGGGCTCTTTTCCTTCCATCAGCCGTGCATCAAAATGGAACTTGCGCGCGTCAATTTGCGTACGAGGTCTTGTGTCCGGCCATTCTTGGCTGGCGACGCGGGCTTCGGCCCGGATTTTCCGCCAAGCCAGCTCTGCGGCCGAAGATTATACCGGCGGCCCGTCGCCGCCATTTATTCTGTACTAAGCCGGGACCGGCTGAACTCAAGGCCGAAGCTCTTGCGGGACGGCGCTGAACGAAGGCGAGCGCCGCTGGACACTGGACAGAAGATAGGGTGAGGAAAAGCGCTTTGAAACGCATTCTTGGAGTTGGTTGTATTGTTCTGCTCGGTTGGGCGGCCACCGGCTGCCATAAAACGCCGGTGGCGCAGGCCGCGGACGGGGCGCAGGCAATGCCCGTTCAAACGGTGACCGTCGCGCTGGCGCCGGTGCCCCAGTCGAGCGAGTATGTGGCCACCATCAAGTCGCGCCGCTCGGCCACGCTCCAGCCGCAGGTGAGCGGAATCCTCACGCAGATTCGCGTTCACTCCGGCGACCACGTCCGGGCCGGCCAGGCGCTGATGGAGATCGATCCCCGGCAGCAGGCGGCCGCCGTTGCCTCGGCGCGCGCCACCGAGCGGCAGAAGAAGGCCCTCTACGACTACAACACGGTGGAGATCGAACGGCAGCGCAAGCTCTTCGAGGCGGGCGTGACCAGCCGCGACGCCTACGATCAGGCGCGCCAGTCCTTTGAGAACACCAAGGCGGATTATCAGTCGGCCGTCGAGTCACGCAAGACGCAGGGGGAACAACTGGCCTACTACACCGTCCGCGCACCCTTTGACGGCATTGTGGGCGACATTCCGGTGCACGTGGGCGACTTCGTCACGCCGCTTGCCTCGCCCGCCACGGTGCTGACCACGGTGGACGAAAACAAGAATCTCGAGGCCTACATCTACGTCCCCACGGAGCGCTCCGGGCAGGTGCGCCAAGGATTGGATGTGGAACTGACCGACAACGCCGGCAAGCTGCTGGAGCGGACGAAGATCGATTTCCTTTCGCCCCAGGTGGACAGCACCTTGCAGGGCATTCTGGTCAAGGCCCCGGTCCACACCGCGCCCGATGTGCTGCGCACCGCGCAGCTGATCAAGGCGCGCGTCATCTGGAGCACATCTCCAGTGGCCGTGGCGCCGGTGCTGGCGGTCACGCGCCAGGGCGGACAGAGCTTCGTTTTCGTCGCCGCACAGCAGGACGGCCACTTTGTGGCGCGCCAGACGGCGGTCACGCTGGGCGATACCGTGGGCAACAACTACGCTATCTCCTCGGGGCTGAAGGCGGGCGACCGGGTGATCGTCTCCAGCACCCAGTTTCTGGTGAACGGAATGCCGGTTATGCCGATGGGCGGCTGAAGAGCGGGTTGCTCCTGATGAATCGGAGCGCGTCAGGGTTCGTGGTTTCCCGTCCTGGCCGCAAAAATTGCGAAACGCAGCTTTCTTTCGTCTTCACTCAGGGCAGATTTTTCGACTTCGCTGCATTTCGTTCAGAATGAGCGCATTTTTGAGGAAGGAAGTTAATCCTTGTTCGTCGATTTCTTTATTCGCCGGCCAGTCTTTGCTACCGTATGCGCACTGCTGATTATTCTGGCCGGCGCGGTCTGCATTCCCACCCTCCCGATCGCCATGTACCCCACGCTGGCGCCGCCCCAGGTGGAGGTGGACTGCAACTACGTGGGCGCCAACGCCGACACGGTCGAGAAGGCGGTCACCATTCCGCTGGAAGAGTCGATCAACGGCGTCGAGGGAATGCGCTACATCAGTTCGTCGAGCACCAATAGCGGCTCCAGCTCGATAACTACAACCTTCAAGACCGGCTACGACCTGGACATCGCCGCTGTTGACGTGCAGAACCGCGTGGCCAGCGTCGAGGGCAGGCTGCCGGCGGCCGTCAACGCGACCGGCATCAGCATTACCAAATCCAACAGCGACTTCGTCTTCGGCGCCGGCTTTTACACCCTCGACGGCCGCTACTCCCAGGAGTTCATCTCCAACTACCTCGACATCTACGTGAAGGACGCCCTCAAGCGCGTTCCCGGCGTGGGCGATGTGATCATCTTCGGCGAGCGCAAGTACGCCATGCGCGTCTGGCTTGACCCGGTGCGCATGGCCGCCCGCGCGCTCACCGCTACCGACGTGATTGCGGCGCTGTCCGAGCAGAATGTCGAGATTCCCGCCGGCCAGCTCGGCCAGCCGCCCGCCAATCCCCGGCAGATCTTCCAGATTCCGGTGCGCGTCGTAGGCCGGCTCAGCAGTCCCCAGGAATTCGACAACATCATCGTCAAGAACTCCGCCAACGGGCTGGTGCTGCTCAGGGATGTAGGCCATGCGGTGGTCGGCGCCGAGGATTATAGCGCCTCGCTGAAATACTCGGGCCGCGACGCGATGGGCATCGGCGTCGAACAGCTCTCGAACGCCAACGCCCTCGAAGTGGACCGCGCGGCCAAGGCTGCGTTGGCCGATCTGGCGAAGAAATTTCCGCCGGGCCTCGAATACGCCATCGCCTTCGACTCGACCACCGTGGTCGGCGACTCGATTCGCGAAGTACTGATTACGCTGGCCGTGGCCATCGTCATCGTCATCAGCGTCATCTTCCTTTTTCTGCTGGACTGGCGCGCCACCATCATCCCCGCCGTCACCATTCCGGTTTCGCTGATCGGAACCTTCGCTTTCATCAAAGTTTTTGGCTTTTCCATCAATTCGCTCACTCTCTTCGGCATTACGCTGGCCACCGGCCTGGTGGTGGACGACGCCATCGTGGTCATCGAGAACGTCCAGCGCCACATCGCCATGGAGCACTCCGATCCGCACCAGGCCACTTCGCGCGCCATGGGCGAGGTGACCAGCGCCGTCATCGCCACCTCGCTGGTTTTGATTGCGGTTTTTGTGCCGGTTTCCTTCTTCCCCGGCACCACCGGCATTCTCTATCGCCAGTTTTCGCTGACCATCGCCTTCGCCATCGCCATTTCGGCCTTCAATGCGCTGACGCTCTCGCCGGCCTTGGCTGCCCTGTTCCTACGTGGCGAAGCGGATCGTCCCAATCAGCTCGACTTCCTGCGCAGTCCCAAGGTTTCGCGCGCCTTCGCCGCCTTCATCCACGGGGCCGACGCCGCGATCAGCTGGCTCTCCAGCGCCTACGCACGCTCCATCCACGGAGCGCTGCGGTTGCGCTACCTGCTGCTGGCCGTCTTCTTCGCCGGGCTGTGCGGCACCGCCTGGGTCTACCTGCACGTTCCCACCGGCTTCATTCCCCAAGAGGACCAAGGCTACCTGATCGTCATCGTGCAGGCCCCGCCGGGCTCTTCGCTGGCCTACACCAACGCGCTGGCCAGCCGCGCCGAAGCCATCATCGGCCAGAATCACGACATCATCGGCAGCTTTTCGGTCATGGGCTTCAGCTTTTCCGGCAGCGCAGCCAACGCGGGCATGATGTTCCTCGATGCCAAGCCCAGCGATCAGCGGCGCGGCAAGGGCCACTCGGCCGCCGACATCGTGGCCGACCTCTCACCCAAGCTGCAGAGCCTGATGTTCGCTCCCAACGGCGGTCTGGTGGCTATCTTCGAGCCTCCGGCCGTCTCCGGCGTCGGCAGCTACGGCGGCTTCCAGTTCATGCTCCAGGATCAGGGCGGCAACACGCTCACCGATCTGGACCGCGTCGCTCACCAGATTGTGAGCGCCAGCCACCAGGACAAGAACCTGACCGGCCTGATGACCACCTTCTCGGCCAACGACCCGCAGGTATTGGTCACCATCGACCGCGAAAAGGCCAAGTCGATGAGCGTTCCACTCTCGCAGATCACCAATACGCTCGGCGTCTTCATGGGCTCTCAGTACGTCAACGACTTCGATTACAACAACCGCACCTATCGCGTCTACGCGCAGGCCGACCAGCCCTTCCGCATGACGGCCGGCGACCTGCGCGGCTACTACGTCCGCTCCGACTCCGGCCAGATGGCGCCGCTCGACAACCTGGTCACCGTCACGAACAGTTCCGGCCCGCCGGTCATTACCCACTACAACCTCTTCCGCGCGATTGAAATCGACGGATCGCCGGCGCCGGGTTCGAGCTCCGGCCAGGCGTTGGCGGCAATGGAAACGCTGGCGAAAAAGACGATAATGCCCGGCATGGCCTTTCAGTGGACCGGCCTGACGCTGGACGAGATCGAGTCCAGCGGCAAGGCGCTGACGATCTTCGGCCTCGGCATTCTGGTCGTCTACCTGACCCTTTCGGCGCAGTACGAGAGCTTTGCCCTGCCCTTCATCATTCTTCTGGCGGTTCCCATGGCGGTTTTGGGCGCGCTCGGTCTGGTGGCGCTGCGGGGCATGAGCAACGACGTATACTGCCAGATCGGATTGGTGATGCTGATCGGCCTTTCGGCGAAAAACTCGATTCTGATCGTCGAATTTGCCGAGCAATTGCGCAAAAAGGGCCGCTCCATCGCCGATGCGGCCGCCGAGGCTGGCGAATTGCGCCTGCGGCCCATTCTGATGACCTCCTTCGCCTTCATCCTGGGTATTCTGCCGCTGGTCTTCGCCACCGGAGCGGGCGCGCTGGGACGCCGCTCGGTGGGAACCACCATCGTCGGCGGAATGCTGCTCTCGACCTTCCTCAACCTGTTTTTTATCCCCGTGCTCTATGTGATTCTGAGTCGTTTGCTCAAGCGCGGCGACGCTCCATCGCAGCAGCCGGCCGAGTCATAAAGCGTGGCTCAGCGCGGCTCGCGGTGCGCGATGATGGAATCCTTGACGCGGTCGTAGACCTCACTGGTCACCACGCCATGCTCCACCAGGTCGCGCTTGGTATGGTAGGGCCGGAAGCGGACGATGCGCCCGGCCCAACTGCGCGTCATGCCGCGAACCTTCAGCAACTGATCGAGGCAGGCGCGATTGATGTCGACGCGATCGTCAGACGACGAAGACGGCGAAGCCGGAGCGTACGCTTTATAAAATGTTTTATAGGCGACCGCGGGGTCGGGCTCCCGGCTCTGCGACATTGCGGCCAGGCACACGCAGAGAATCGCACCCGCTGCCGCCGCACTTCGCGCTCCTGTTCGCACGCTTCCATTCTCCGCCCCGCCGCTTCCTGTCCGCAAGCCGGCACCGGGAAAGGGAGCTCGGATCGCCATTTTCAAGCGCAAAATGCGATCGACCTGTAACAATTGATGAATGGCAATCCTCCCCGTTGCTCACAATCCCGGCGGCGGCGACCGCAAACTCCACGGCGGCGGCACCCGCCAACGCGTCTTTGGCCCGGCCCGTCTCATTTTTCTTCTCGCCACGGTGGCACTGCTGGTTCTGTGCCTCGTCTTCTCCTGGACCACGCGCGACTCGATGGCGCATCTCTCCTTCTTCTCCGGGCGGGGTAATGTCCGCAGCCTTGCTAACAGCCAGAAGACCCTCGTCGATCTGCGTCCCTGGCAAACGGCCGAGGCCTTGGCGCCGCTGGCCGTAACCGCCGAAGAGACCGAGTACGCGCACGACGCCGAACGGCTGTCCGATCACGAAGTGGACCAGGCCTTTGCCTCGGCGCTGCGTCTGGCCAGCGCGCAGGCGCAGCATCGCAACCTCACCGGCGAAGCGCTGGCGCTCTCACAGAAGGTCGAACAGCTTCAACAACTCATCAAGGAAGACCTGGCGCTCATAAATCGTCTGACCCCGGCATCCGGGGCCCCGGCCAAACCGGCGAAAGATGCCGCACAGCCAACTGCAAGCGCTGACGATCTTGAAGTTGCCAAAGCGCAGTTGGGACTTGATACCGACCAACTGGCCGATGCTCAATTGGAGCTGGATCGCGCATCGGGCGATGACCGCGCTCAGATCCAAAGCGAGCTTGCTGCCCATGAAGCGTTGATGAGCAAGTACGACGGCGATGCGCACAGCCGAGGAGAGATAGCGCTGCTTTCCGCCCGGCGGCATGGCACGCTGACAGGGCGGCTGAAGGGATGGAAGAGCCAGCTCGACCGCTACGCATTGATTCAGCAGGCCATGCAGCAGGCCCAGGCCGCTGTGGCCACTCTGACTGCCGAGCACCAGGCCCTCGAAGCCAAGGCCAATGCAGGCACGGCCGCGCCGGGCAGCAATACGCCCGGCAGTGATACGACGGACAAGGCATCGAGGCTGGCCAGCATCACGGAACGGGCCGAGCAGCGCCAGCTCCTCACCATCTGCAACGACCGCATCCAAACGCAGCAGCAACTGGCCGCCGTTTATGGCAAGTGGTCTGCCCAGGTGCTCCTGCAACATCGCACTTTGTCGCATCTGATTCTGCAATCGCTGGAGCTGATCGCCTTCATCCTCATCTGCATCGTGCTTTGCGATGCCCTTGTCCGGTGGCTCACGTCCAATCCAGCGCTTGACCGCAGGCAGATGCAAACCCTGCGCTCCGTTCTGCGATTGGGGATACAGGTTGTTGGCGGCCTGCTCATTCTGCTTGTCGTCTTCGGCTGGCCGCAGCAGATTTCCACGATTGTGGGCCTGGCCACCGCCGGGCTCACCATCGCCATGCAGGATTTCATTCTGGCGTTTTTCGGCTGGTTCGCCCTCATCGGCAAGTACGGTATTCGCGTCGGCGATTGGGTTGAGATCAACGGCGTGGGCGGCGAAGTTACCGAGATCGGCCTGATGAGCACCACCTTGCTGGAAACTGGCGATTTAGCTGACAGAGGTCATCCCACCGGCCGCCGCATCACCTTCCTCAACAGCTTCGCGATTCGCGGAAAGTACTTCAACTTCTCCACCGCCGGGCAATGGATGTGGGATGAGATCACCGTCAGCATTCCGGCCTCCGGCGAGTCGCAAGAGATGGTGGAGCGCATCCGCAAGGCGGTGGAGAAGGAAACGGAAAAGAGCGCCGCCGTGGCGGAGCATGAGTGGAAACGCGGCGCGCGCGGCGATGGACTGAGCCGCTTCAGCGCGAATCCGGTGGTGAGCCTGCGCCCGTCCAGCACGGGAATCGATGTTCTGGTGCGCTATGTGACGCGCGCCTCCGAGCGCTTCCTGGTGCGCAACCGCCTATATCAGCGCGTGATCGATCTGCTGCAGCTGGAGACCAGCCCTACGCCGGCCGAGGAACCACCGGCAGAAAAGACACCGGGAGCGGAAGATGCAAAACGGCCATGATATGAAACTGCGGTTGACATCGCGCCCTGGTTTCCTTTATGGTTTTTACAGATGCAGAGCAGCCGCCATTTCGGCCATCACCACCATCATGGAACCTCCATGCCGGCGGACTGCTATGGCCTGATCTAAAACGGCCAGAGAGATCGAAGAAACCTGAAGCCCGCCGGCGACCCAAGCCGGCGGGTTTTTTAGCGTTCAGGCAGAAATCCAAACCCGAAAACAAAAGAAAAACAGGAAAAATGAGCCAAACTAATCCCGTAATCGACTTCGACAAGATGGACGGCCTCGTCCCGGGCATCGTGCAGGATGCCGCCAGCGGCCAGGTGCTGATGCTGGGCTTTCTGAACCCCGTCAGCTACGCCAAAACCCTTGAAACCGGCTTCGTCACCTTCTGGAGCCGCACCCGCCAGAAGTTGTGGATGAAGGGCGAGACCAGCGGCAACCGGCTGCGCGTCGTCTCGGCCGCGACCGACTGCGACAACGACACGCTGCTGTTCCGCGTGGTCGTCGAGGGCGACGGACTGGTCTGCCACGAGGGCACGGTCAGTTGCTTCACCAAACCCCTGACCTTCAACGCGGCCGCCGGCCCATCAACCCCGCAAAATAGCAAGACGGAGGAAAATCGTGGCTAACAAGCTCAGACTGGGCATTCCCAAGGGCAGTTTGCAGGATGCAACCATTGCGCTGTTCAAGCGCGCTGGCTGGAATATATACACCGACGGCCGCTCCTACTTTCCCTCGATCGACGATCCCGAGGTCGAGTGCATGCTGATTCGCGCCCAGGAGATGGCCCGCTACGTCGATCACGGCGTCCTCGACGCCGGCCTGACCGGCATCGACTGGGTAGTCGAAAGCGGATTGGACCTGACCAGCATCACCTCGCTGACCTACTCCAAGCAGAGCCGCCGCAAGGTGCGCTGGGTGCTCGCGGTGCCCGAGGACAGCGGCTTCACCAAGGCCGAAGATCTGGAAGGCAAGATCGTGGCGACCGAGTTGGTGGAAGTCAGCAAGCGCTACTTCGCCTCCAAGGGCGTCAACGTCAAGGTCGAGTTCAGTTGGGGCGCCACCGAGGTCAAGCCGCCTACGCTGGCCGACGCCATCGTCGAGGTTACCGAGACCGGCAGCTCGCTGAAGGCCAACCGCCTGAAGATCATCGACACGGTCATGGAGAGCGAGACCCATCTGATCGCCGGCAAAAACGCCATTGCCGACCCCTGGAAGCGCGAAAAGATCGACCAGATCGCGATGATGCTGCGCGGCGCCATCGACGCGCAATCGCAGGTCGGCCTCATGCTCAACGTGCAGCGCGGCAATCTTGACGCAGTGCTCGCCGTGCTGCCCGCGCTCAACTCGCCCACCATCTCCCAGCTCAGCAACTCGGATTGGGTCGCGGTGAATACCATCGTAGAAGAGCGTGTGGCCCGCGACGTGATTCCCCGGCTCAAGGCAGCCCAGGCTACCGGCATCGTCGAGTACTCGCTCAACAAGGTCGTGCTCTAGGTCTCTGACCGCTTGTTGTTGTGCCACTTATGGGTGCCCCAGGTCCCGATTTTGGGACCTGGGAAGCTGCACCTTCACGCGGCCGCTGCAAAGGCCTTTGACCGTATGATTTTGTACGTCGAGTTCGTACAATCCCAGGTCCCAAAATCGGGATCTCCACCCCACGGACCAAGACCCGTCCGTGGGGACCCCGGGCCTGGAGCACCCGGCTTTTCAGGGCTAACTTGCACGGGGATTCTTCCCATCCCAGAGATAAATCCCGGAAAATAAATTCTGGAGACAGATGATGAAGTTGATTCGGACCAAAGGGCGCGGCGCACGGCAGACAGAAGAGTTGCTGGCCCAGCTCGAAGATCGCGGCGGCGCGGCGTTGGACGTTGTGCTTCCCGTCGTGCGACGCATCGTCACCGATGTGCGCAAGAAGGGCGACCGCGCTCTTTTGCGCTACGCGGCGCAATTTGACGGGCTCACCGGCGCGGAGGCTCTCTGCGTTACGCCGAAGGAGATGGCCGCCGCCTGGGAGTCCGTCGAGCCCGCGATGCGGGAGGCGCTGACGACGGCAGCCGAACAGATTCGCGGCTTTGCGGTTGCGCAGCTTCCCGCCTCCTGGAGCGAAGAGCCCGTTCCTGGCCTTACCACCGGCCAGCTCGTGCGCCCGCTGGGCGCGGTGGGCTGCTATGTGCCCAGCGGACGCCATCCGCTGCCTTCTACCTTGCTGATGACCGCCATTCCCGCGCAGGTGGCTGGCGTCCAGCGCATCGCCGTGGTCTCGCCCAAGCCCGCGCCAGAGACGCTGGCCGCGGCGCACCTGCTGGGCATCACCGAATTCTACCGGCTGGGCGGCGCGCACGCCGTGGCCGCGCTGGCCTACGGAACCGGGAGCGTCGAGCGCGTGGACAAGATCGCCGGGCCGGGCAATCTCTTCGTCACCGCGGCCAAGCGGCTGGTGGCCTTCGATTGCGCCATCGACATGCTCGCCGGGCCGACGGAGATTATCGTCACCAGCGAACGCGGCCAGGCCGACGAGATCGCCTCGGATCTGGTCGCCCAGGCCGAGCACGACCCGGAGGCGCTGGCCATTTTCATCACCACGCGCGCCGATCTGGCCAAAGAGGTCATCCATGAAGCCAAAGTGCGCAGCCGCTTGAATCCCGTGGCTCGCGAATCTCTTGACCGCAACGGTTTGGTGATTCTCACTGCGAATGTAGATGAGGCGCGCGCGATTACCAATCGCCTGGCCGCCGAGCACCTCACCGTGGACGCCGCCGCCGATCTTGATTGGGTGCAGAAGGCCGGCTCGGTCTTCATCGGCCGCTGGAGCGCGCAACCCATGGGCGATTACATCTCCGGCCCCAACCACACGCTGCCCACTGGCGGCATGGCGCGGGTGCGCGGCGGCCTGAGCGTCAACGACTTCGTCAAACTCATCACCGTGCAGCAGTACACAGCGCAGGGAGTGCGCGCGCTGGGCCCAAAAGCGGCTCTGCTGGCAGATGCAGAAGGCCTGACCGGCCACGCCGAGGCCATTCGCGTGCGCCTTCGCAGAAATTCGCGGACTAATTCGCCTGCAAGGAGGCCCCGTGACTGAACTCGCTACTGAAGCCGCTACAAGACTCATTCCCACGCCGCGCGCGCGCGTTCAGGCGATGAAGGAGTACCACCCGCCGCTGGGCTGCCGTGACGCCCTGCGGCTGGACTTCAACGAGAACACGCTGGCCTGCTCGCCCAAGGTGCGCGAGGCGCTGGGCCGCATCAGCACCGGCGACCTGACGCGCTACCCGGAACGCGCGCCGGTCGAGGCCCTGATGGCCGCGCATCTCGGCCTCGCCGCCGAACAGGTGGCGCTCACCAACGGCGTCGATGAGGCCATCCACGTGCTCTTTGAGACCTTTCTCGAAGCGGGCGACGAGCTGCTGCTGCCGGTGCCGACCTACACGATGTACGAGGTCTACTCCTCGGCCACCGATGCGCGCGTGGTCCCGGTGCTGGCCGCCGACGACCTGCAATTCCCTTTCGAGCGGCTGCTCAAGGCCATCACGCCGCGCACCAAGATTATAGCCATTGCCAATCCCAACAGCCCCTCCGGCTCGGTGGCCACGCGCGAGCAGGTTATCGAAATTGCCCGCCGCGCGCCCCACGCTGTGCTGCTGGTCGATGAGGCCTACTTCCACTTCTACGGCGAAACGGTGGTCGATCTGCTCCAGGCAGCGCCCAGCCTGCCGCCCAGTCTTCCCAATCTGCCCAGCCTGCCCAGCCTGCCCAATCTGATTGTGGCGCGCACCTTCTCCAAGGCTTACGGTCTGGCCGGACTGCGCCTCGGCCTGCTGGCCGGGCCCGTCGAGCTGATGCGCTGGATCAAGCGCGTACTCTCGCCCTACAGCGTGAACTCGCTGGCGCTGGCCTGCCTGCCGCCCGCGCTTGAAGATGCGGCCTACCTCGACTGGTACGTCGGCGAGGTGCTGGCCGCGCGCACGGAGTTCGAGGCAGCGCTCGACCAGGCCGGCCTGTGCCGCTGGCCGAGCCGCGCCAACTTCATTCTGGTTGAAATCGGAGCGCGGCACAAGGAGTTCACGCGCCTGATGAGCGCCGCGGGCGTGCTGGTCCGCGACCGGTCGAGCGACCCCGGCTGCGAGGGCCGAGTGCGCATTACCATTGGAACACGCGAACAGATGCGCCAGGCCGCCGTGGCGCTGAACGAAGCCCTGGCCGCGCTGAAAACATTGCAGACATAGATTCGTCTGGGTGTAGATTCGTCCGTGTTTTTGCAGGCTACAGGGCTTTCAGTGAAAGGTTACGGGCTTTAGCCCGTACGGTAATCAGGCAAAAGGGAATGGGGCTTTAGCCCCGGAGAGAATCTTCCTCCCGCGATGAAGCCTGATCTGGAGATTTTCTCAGGAGACAATCAATGACGACCGAAGAAGCCGCGCAGCCAGCCGCCCCGCGCACCGCCAGTTTCGAGCGCAACACCAACGAGACGCGCATTGCCCTCAAGCTGACGATCGAAGGCCAGGGCCAGTACAAAATCTCCACCGGCATTCGCTTCTTCGACCACATGCTGGAGCTGTTCACGCGGCACGGAGCCTTCGACCTTGAGCTAAAGTGCGACGGCGACCTCGACGTGGACCAGCACCACACCGTCGAGGACGTGGGCATTGCGCTGGGCGAGGCTTTCGACCGCGCCCTGGGCGACAAACGCGGAATCCTGCGCGCCGGCTACTTCCTGATGCCGATGGACGAGACGCTGGCGATTGCGGCCGTGGACCTGAGCGGACGCGCGGCCTTCGCCGTCGAAACCAAGGTGCGCGCGCGCCTGGTCGGCGACCTGCAAACCGAGCTGGTCACGGATTTTTTTGAAGGCTTCGCGCGCGGCGCCCGCGCCAACGTCCACGTGAAAACCATGTACGGCCGCTCCAGCCACCACAAGATCGAGGGCATCTTCAAAGCCTTTGCGCGCGCGCTGCGCGTGGCCTGCTCGCGCGACAAGCAATTGGGCGAAATGTTGCCCTCGACGAAAGGATTGTTGTGATGCGCGTAACCGTGATCGACTACAAGGCGGGCAATCTGACCTCGGTGCTCAAAACGCTGCGCCACCTGGGCGCGGAGGCGGTGGTGACCGACGGCGACCTTGCGCTGGTCGAGGCCGCCGAGCGCATTGTGCTGCCCGGCGTGGGCCACTTCGCCGCCACCGAGCGGCTGGACGCGACCGGCCTCACAGCCGCGATCCGCGCGGCGATTGCGCGCGGCATTCCCTTCCTCGGAATCTGCGTCGGGATGCAGTGGCTTTACGCGGGATCGAGCGAAGCGCCCGATCAGCCCGGCCTGGGGCATTTCCCTGAATCCTGCGCGCATTTTTCGGAAAGCAAAGAAAAAGTTCCCCACGTTGGCTGGAATTCGCTGGAAATCCGTCCGAATTCGCGCCTTCTGGCCGGGGTCGAGCCGGGCGAGTACGTCTATTTCACCCACTCCTACCGGGCTCCCGTCACAGCCGACACGGCCGCCGTCACGCAGTACATCGAACCCTTCGCGGCAGCCGTCGAACGCGACAATGTAATGGGGGTGCAATTTCATCCCGAAAAGTCCGGCGCTACGGGACTGAAGATTCTCAACAATTTTCTCAACTGGAAAGCTGAGGGTGGTCAATGCTGACCAAGCGAATTATTGCCTGCCTTGACGTACGCAATGGCCGTGTCGTCAAGGGCGTGCAGTTTGTGGACATCATCGACGCTGGCGACCCGGCCACGCAGGCTGCGCGCCACGCCCGCGAAGGAGCGGACGAGATTGTGCTGCTGGACATTACCGCGACCCACGAGGGCCGCGGCACGCTGCTCGAAACGGTTCGCCGCACCGCGCGCGAATTGTTCGTTCCATTTTGCGTCGGCGGCGGCATTCGCTCCGCTGGCGACGCCGCGCAGGTCTTCGAGGCCGGAGCGGACAAGGTCAGCATCAACTCCGCCGCGCTGGCCAAGCCGCAACTGATCGAGGAGATCGGTCGCAGCTTCGGCGCACAGGCCGTGGTCGTCGCCATCGACGCGCGGCGCGACCCCGAGGCCGCCGACCCGGTCGGCGATGCACAGGTCTTCGTGCAGGGCGGCAGGAAGTTCGCCGGCCGCCGCGTCGTCGAGTGGGCGCGCGAGGCTGAGCAGCGCGGCGCGGGCGAAATCCTGCTCACCTCGATGGACTGCGACGGAACGCGCACGGGCTTTGACTGCGAGTTGACCGCGGCGGTCAGCGAGGCCGTCGGCATTCCTGTCATCGCCTCGGGCGGCGCCGGAACCGTGGCTCATTTTGCCGAGGTTTTCGGGCGCGGCAAGGCCGATGCGGCGCTGGCTGCGAGCATCTTCCACTTCGGCGTTTCGAGCGCGCGTTCGCTCAAAGAAGAGCTGGCCAAGGCCGGCGTCTCCGTGAGGCTTCCATGCTGATTCCTTCGATTGATTTGCTGGGCGGTCAGATTGTTCAGCTCGTGCAGGGCGAAAAACTGCGCCTGGCTTTTGATGATTTTGAATTCTGGATTGCAAAATTCTCGAAATTTCCTTTAGTCCAACTGATCGACCTGGACGCGGCCATGCGCCAGGGCGACAACTCCGCCCTGGTGGCCCAGATCGCCAAGCGGCTGCCGGTACAGGTGGGCGGCGGCATTCGCACCGTCGAGCGCGCGCGGCAGGTGCTCGACTCGGGAGCCCGGCGCATCATCATCGGGTCTTCTTTTTTCTCCGCCGAGGGCGCGGTGAACACGGCTTTTGCCGCTGAACTGGCCGCCGCCGTGGGAGCCGATCACGTCGTCGCCGGCATCGACACCAAGAACGGCCGCATCGCCGTGAAGGGCTGGAAGGCGCAGGTCGAGCTCACGCCCGACGAGGCGATTCCACAGCTCGAAGCCCACGCCGGCGCATTTCTTTACACGCACGTGGACGGCGAAGGGCTGATGCAGGGCTTTCCCATCGCCACGGCCGCCCGCCTGCGCAAGCTCACCCAGCGGCAGTTGATCGTCGCCGGCGGCATTCGCTCGCAGCAGGAGGTCGATGCGCTGGACGCGCTGGGCGCCGATGCGGTGGTCGGCATGGCCGTCTACACCGACTTGCTCGCGGTCTGATGCGCCACGAATCCTAGGGAAGCTCTGCACAAGTTAAGTTTTGAAAGGGCACGGCTGTAAATATCCCCCGGCAGAGCCGGGGGCTTTACGTTGTGAGCCGCTCAAAGCGGCTTGAGCGGGGTCGCTAACGCGGCCCCGACGTTATTGGGACCGCCTTACGGCGGCTATTTCCACATCCGCAGTTGGTCCAGGCGCTTATCCTCAACTTCTTGATTGCGGATGTACTCCCGAATCGCCGTTTCGTCACGCCCCACGGTCGACGCAAAATAGCCTCGCGCCCAGAAATGCTATCCAGCAAAATTCTGCTTGTGTTCGCCGTAGGTCCGCGCCAGGTGGATCGCACTCTTGCCCTTGATGTATCCCACCACTTCCGACACCGCATACTTGGGCGGAATGGAAAGCAGTATGTGTACGTGG
>Ga0182013_10003199_pt1 | contig 20716 bp, 17 predicted proteins | sample 612S2MmetaG_FD_120487 | JGI IMG/M metagenome (GOLD analysis project Ga0182013, IMG submission 120487) | Permafrost microbial communities from Stordalen Mire, Sweden - 612S2M metaG | ecosystem: Environmental > Terrestrial > Soil > Wetlands > Permafrost | place: Sweden: Stordalen | collected... | reverse complement strand
ATTTTACTGAGTGCTTGAATTAGAATTTTCATTGACCGCTTTTCTTTTTTTTGAGTTTGCACTAAAAAATTAGATCGCGGTCACAAAAATATCAAATCATTTTAAAAACTGTTCACAGTATTGGGCTTAAAAAACATCATAATAATCGTATTTTTCATAAATCGATATTCTCGACTATTTTTGAAAAAGCCCTTTTTCCTTAATTCACGCAATTTTTCTAAAATACCCTTTTTTTCAGCCTTGGCATCAAACCTGCCATCCATCCAACGGCACATAAGCTCAGGCAATGGTCGGCCATTATTACCGCACACCAGATGCTCTGCCTGTTGCTTGCCGCCTATAGCTTCTACCGTTTTATAGAGCTGTTTTTCAATATCGGAAGAAGTATTGATATCAAGAAAGTAATAAAACAATGTATCGCCAAGACCTATTTCACTGGCCATTCCCAAAGAATCGATATGCGAAAGGACACCATTGTAATCATAAATGATAGTTTTTGAATATATACTTGAAGATGCCAGAATAGCACATGCTAGCAGGGCGTAGAATCTCTTTTTAACCATAAAATCACCTATAGTTACTATTTTTTAATTTTATTTATATTTTAATACTAAATGAAATAAAACCAATGTCAACCGGGCCATTATTAGCCCTATCTAATCGATACTTCTGATAGTGCCTGCAAAATATCTTCAAGCGCATCCTAATAATTTAAATAGTTTATGGTATAATTGTTGTATAAATAAACCATTTAAACCAGGAATACTTATGATGAAAAACCTGATTGCCCTGATGGCCTGTGCCGTCATATCATGCTATGCAGCTGAAAGACAAGTCGATATGAACGTTTATATGTATGGCAAAGAAAAAGAAAATCGCATTATGAACTGGATGGAAGCCATATATAATCCAAAAAACCCGACCAGTGAGCCTCAAAAACCACTTAAAAATTCCCGTAAACCCCGAGTACTTAAAGATCCTGAAGTTGTCAGAAAATTACGCAGAAAATTAGCTGATCAAAAAAATACCCCAGGCAAAATAGAAAAAAAACGCTAAAATCTTGACCTTTGTGACCCATTTTCCATGTAATCTTAAGAAGAGGAGAGTATCCGGTTATGTTATTTAAAAATCAGAGACATTAACCAGGTAGTTATGCTAATCTTTAAGTTGACTTAAAGATTAGCAAGAAATGGAAGAAGATGGAAACAGATAAACCACTTATGACGCTGGCGCTCCATGAGGCCCCAGAAGAAGCAACGTACGATTTTCACCCAAAGGCCTTTGAAGAGTATCTCGGCCAAAAAGAGCTTAAAACCAAATTACAACTCTATTGCCATGCCGCACAGTTACGAGGCGAGCCGCTGGACCATCTTCTTCTTTTTGGCCCGCCAGGCCTCGGCAAAACAACATTGGCGCTTATCATGGCACAGGTTATGCGCGTGGGCATAAAGATATGCAACGGCCCCATGCTTGAACGCACGGGCGATATGGTTGCACTACTAAGTAGCCTGGAGCCGCGCGATATTTTATTTATTGATGAGATTCACCGCATGGCAACGCCGGTTGAAGAGGTTCTTTACAATGCTATGGAACATTTTCGAGTTGATGTTATTGTGGGCCAGGGCCCGGGTGCTAAATCGATCAACCTGCCGCTACACCCATTTACTCTTGTTGGCGCAACTACCAAAAGCGGGATGCTCTCAGCGCCGCTTCAAAGCAGGTTTGGCATCAGCGAGCGGCTCGATTATTATTCTGACGAAGATCTTCAAGCGATTATTTTGCAAAGCGCACAATTTCTAAACCTCAAGTTATCACCAGAATCGGCCTTACGGATCGCAGGCTGTGCACGGGGGACGCCACGTATCGCTAAAAAACTTCTCCGGAGAGTACGCGACTTTGCCCAGATTCATAACCAGAACCATGCAACAGATATTCTGGTGCAAGAATCGCTCAATTTTTTAGGGATTGACCCTGAAGGGCTCACGCAATTGGACCATAAGATCATCAAGATGTTGGTGGAACATAATGGCGGCCCGCTGGGGCTAGAGACACTCGCCTCACTTGTCGGTGAAGATAGTCAAACCATTGAAGAGGTGTATGAGCCATTTCTCATGCGGAAAGGGTTTATCGAGCGCACGCCACGCGGACGGCAGATCCCCCACAAGAGACTTCAAACCCTGATCTTACAAAAAACGGGCCAAAGCGCTCTTTTTTAAAAAAGTCTTTATAGGTCATTGTAATCAAAGGCGCCCAGCTTTACCCGAATATCCCTACGTAGGCCAGCCGGTTTTTCTTCAAAAATAGCTGTTGCTTCTTCATGATGCTGCAAAGCAAGCGTGCGTAATCGTGGCAACTGATTTACTACAGAAAGATTAGCATCTTTCAAGCGTGGGTTACAGGAGAGATCAAGCCCTTCAAGTTGTTGCAAATCTTCTATCTCTTCAGGCACTGTGGATAAATCACAATCTCTCAGGGATACTATTTTGAGCATTTTTAACTCTCTTAAAAAACTAAAATCTTCATCCACAAAACAATTTCCACTCAAATAGAGCTTCACTAATTTTTTTAAGTTACCCAACTGCGGGGGAATACTATTTAATTTACAATATCCCATACCTAAGACCCTAAGGGTATCCGATAGTTTATTAAATAGCTCAAAAGAGCTGACATTACTCAGGTCATTATCTGCAAAATGTAAGTCCTGCAAGTTGCGAAAATTATTGAATAAAAATGCAGATAATCGATTGATTTTAATCGCGCTTAAATCGATTGATCGCGTATGTATAATAAGATCGGCGGGAATCTCTTGTTCTAGTTTATTTTCTAGCCGCTCTGTATATCTTTTCTGCCATACATCATGCTCCTGCCCGTCTGAATCCTTCATCTGATTCAGTACAAGAAAGTTAACCCGTACCAATTCCTCATGGAGCGAAAAGAGTGGCGCCGCAGCGATTAATGCCAATAACGTTACTATATTCCGCGCACTGATCAACATATTCATTACTCACCCTCTTAAATAGTGTTAAAAGTTCATTGCCCTGGAGATTCTAACAAAACAGTGTTCTATCTGTCAATACGATAAAATAGCCTTTTTTGATAAAAATGGTATCATTAGAGTATGATACATTTAACAAAAATATGCCTTTCATTTGGCACCAGAAAAATATTTGATGAACTTAACGGCACCTTTCAAGAAGACGACCGCGTCGGCTTAGTAGGCAGAAATGGTTACGGCAAGTCCACCCTCTTGAAGGTCATTGCCAAACAGCAGGATATCGAAAGTGGCATCGTCTCAATAATCGGGGGCAAGCGTATTGCTTACCTGAGCCAAGAGATTGTCCTGAATTCGGAAAAACCTGTATTGGAGCATGTGGTTGATGGCGCTAGCGATGTTGCAGATATACTCTACAGCTCAGTAGCTGAACTACGTGGCCATGCGGATAAGATCTTACGCGGTCTTGGCCTTTCAGAAAAGATGCTCGTTACTCCGGTTAACACCCTCAGTGGCGGCTGGAAGATGCGGGTGCTTTTGGCCCAGCTTTTGGTCCAAAAGGCAGATTTCTATCTATTTGATGAACCGACCAACCATCTTGATATCGTTGCCAAGGACTGGTTCCTGCACTTTCTCATGCGTGCAGATTTCGGTTTTCTTATTGTCTGCCATGAAAAATATTTTTTAAACAAGTTATGTACAAAAATTTTAGCCCTTGATACCCCTGCAGGTAAATTTTACCAGGGGAACTATGACGACTACTGCCAACGTTTTGAAGCGGATGCTCTTGCAGTAGAAGCTGCATATGTGCAACAGCAGAAGATGATTAAGCAGAAAAAGGATACTATTGCCCGTTTTGGTGCATCTGCAGCCCGTTCTTCACAGGCACAGAGTATGAAAAAGGAGCTTGAAAAGCTTACAATCATTACCCCGCCGCCAAAAAAGGCGACCATGCATATCCCGTTGCCGCCGATCAAACCGTGTGGCAATAACGTACTTACGGTGCAAAACTTGAGTGCGCGCTATGATGTCAAAGATATCTTTGCGGGATTAGAGTTTGCGCTTAAACGAAGTGAAAAAATTGCTATTGTGGCGCCTAACGGTGTCGGCAAAACGACCCTGTTGCATACGATTGCAGGCAATATACGACCACATGAAGGCACCATCGAGTTCGGCAGCCAAGTCACTTCAACACTTTTTTATCAAGAGCAATCACTCGTTTTGAACCATGATCTTACCGTGTGGGAAGAGGTTTCACATAACACCGCAGGTATTGTCTATACTGATGCGCAGATTCGGACCATGCTTGGTTGTTTTCTTTTCTCTAACGATGACATTCATAAAAAAATATCAGTATTGAGCGGCGGTGAAAAAAGTCGTGTTGGGATGATTAAAATATTACTCCAACAGGCCAATTTATTGCTTCTTGATGAACCGACTAACCACTTGGATATACCGTCAAAAGATATACTCTTAAAGACACTTAAGCAGTACGCGGGCACTATTCTTTTTGTATCACATGACCAAGATTTTGTTAACGAACTTGCGACATCGATTATTGAATTGACACCGAGCTCCGCCTTGATCTACCCGGGAAATTATGATTCATATCTGCAACAGAAAGAGTATCAAGAGAAACATATAAAAAATGGAACGGCATCTGCTGGCTACGCTGCAAAGCCGGTTGAAAAAGTGATCTCATTTTTTGAACAGAAACAGATGCGTAAGCTTGAACAAGCGATCGACCGCATTACTAAAGAGCGGATAAAACTAACTGCAGAATTAGAAAACTGTGTATACGGCACGCCCGATTTTCAAACACGCTACAACAGATTACAAAAAATTGAACTCGAAGAGCCTAAGCTTTTACAGCAGTGGGATGAATACAATAATAAATAGAGGTACTGAGTGAATCACAACGGGGATATGAACACTCAACAACTCTATTTATCACTAACTCTATTTTTTACTATTTGCGATAATACTATCTCGTTGTTTTAAAAGTTTTGTTTTGATATCATCAAAATTGGTAAGAGCTTCTTTTAAGTTCTCTGCTGCTGTATCAGCATTATCTTCCCCTGCAGCCACAAGATCCTTGATGAGTTGTCGTTGAAGCACGTTAAATTTCTTATAATTGCCATAAAGATCATTATTAAATACCTGTGTGTACTTCTGCCTTAATAAGTCCTGATTGATTTTCCACGTAGTGAAGTTATTACTTTTCGTGAAATGCACAGGATTGTCTAGACTACTCATTACGCCATTAAGGTTGTTTACATAGAAATCATCAACATCTGTTGTCACAAAAGTATAAGGTAGGGGGGGGACCGTTACGATAAGCTTCGGAACGAGACCTAGGTTATCAGGATTGGCTAAATCAATTCCTTTAAATAGTTTCTCTAAAGGTGCAGGTACCTGATTTACGCTCAATATATACGACTGTACAAGGCTTGTTGCAATATCAAATATGTTCTTGCGGGCCGCATCATAACCCTGCCATGCCTTGAGAGCATCACTTTTTTCTGTTTCTATTTTATCACTGAGATCATTAGGTATAGTATTCAGTGCGCTTTCCACACCACTGTATACAGTTTGGTATTCTGCAGATTGTAGTGGTATACCTGCGACTAAAAGCGTTAAGGTAAAAACTTTTACTCTATTTTTCATTCTTTATCCCCCTGTATTGTATTATTATTTTAATATTTTATATATCTTAAGACTTCGTAATCTTAATTTTAGATTAGCAAAGGCGCATTAATAAAGTCAATACTTTGAAAATCTTGATATAAAACTTTAAATATAATCAACCAGGAGACGGAACAAGCAATATCTTTATTTCAAGATTTCTGGTATTCACAATTTTAGCACCCTAAACACAGAGGGCAAACTATGAGTTCTAAAAGGGCGCAAATTAATAATTTATTTTTTCGATTCTTTCATGAACCGTGTTAATTCATCAACCTTTTTATTCAAGCGACTGACACCAGAAAAGCGTTTGCACAAAACCGCTGCAACAACAAATCCTAAAGTACCTGCTACGATATGTGAGCTTGGCGCATTACGCATATCAGTTAACGTGGTCTTACCAAAATCTTGAATAATCTGTAGCGCTTTGGCAGCATCAAGCTTTCCTGCAGACGGCTCTTGTGGTTCTTCAGCCATCAATGTACCAACTGCTAACACAAGTATTAACTTTTTCATAAAAACTCCTCAATACTATACTACTTTTTAGAACTGTATGCTGGCGGCATCATAGTATGCCAAGGCGTCTGTTGCTCATAAGCATACGCCGCATTAAATAATAACCCTTCAGACAAATCGGGCCCAATTAACTGAAACCCCACAGGCAACCCGTCTGAAGTAAACCCTGCAGGAATAGAAAGTGCTGGCACCCCGGTTAAATTGGCCGAAGCGTTAAAGTAATCTTGCAGATCCATCTTTAAACGGTCGTTATCAAATGCCCCAAACTTGAATGCGCCTGAAGGCGTAGTCGGCATAAATAACAGATCGACCTCTTTAAACGCTTGCAAAAATTGTTGACGCATCAACGCTTGAACCGTTTTAGCACTTTGGTAATAGGCATCTGCATGGCCACTAGAAAGGGCGTAATTGCCAATCAAGATGCGCCGCTTAACTTCAGCGCCAAATCCATGCGAACGGTCATTAACATAGACATCCGACAACGTCTTTGCGTCCGTGTCACGGTATCCATAACGGATGCCATCAAAGCGAGCTAAATTGGATGCCGCTTCTGCACGACTGACCATAAAATAGACAGCAGCGCCATAATCCATAGCCGGCAAACTTAATCGCTTAATAACCGCCCCAGATTTTTCATACACCGCAAGGACATCCTGTAACCGTTTAACAACATCGGCATCCATACCCTCAGCCTCAAAGGCATTGGTTACCACCCCGATCTTCAGACCCGCCGGTAATTTTCTTTGCAGAAATTGAGTATAATCAGTTTTTTTCACGCGCAAACTAGTAGAATCCCGCTCGTCATGCCCGGCAATTTCAGACATCACCACTGCGTTATCATGCACCGTGCGCGTAAGCACACCAATTTGGTCAAGCGACGACGCGTAGGCGATTAACCCGTAACGTGAAACTAAACCATAGGTCGGTTTCGAGCCGACTATATTACAAAATGATGCCGGCTGGCGAACAGAACCGCCCGTATCGCTGCCTAATGCCCAGGGCACTAACCCGGCAGCAACGCATGCCGCAGAGCCGCCGCTGGAACCACCCGGAACACGAGATATATCCCACGGGTTGGCTGTTTTGAAAAATGCTGAAGTTTCTGTTGAACTGCCCATGGCAAACTCGTCCATGTTTGCCCGACCAAGCAATGGCGCGCCGACCGCTTTAAGCCGCTCGATAGCGGTAGCGTCGTAGGAAGCGCGATAGTTTTCAAGCATCTTTGATGAGCATGAAGCGATGCGCCCTTTTTGGCAAATATTATCTTTTATTAAGCCGGGAATGCCGGAAAGTAAGCTTGTTGCTGAAGCATTTTTTAATTCATGCTCAATAGATTCTTGCGAAAATATCTCTAATGCGCTTTTTAATGCGCCGTCATGCTCAGAAAATTGTTGAGAAAAAAAGCTGATCAGCTCAGATACGGAGATTTTTTTATCTTTAAGCGCTTGAGATAACTCGTGTATAGTTGCAAATGAAAGATTGTTCATAGGTATCCCTTCCTGTTACGATTGCTTGATGATAACGGGTACAACAAAATAGTTGTTTTCATGAACCTGAGCACTTTCAACTAATGGGTCGGTGCACAAGGTCGCCTTATCAACCCGAAATACGTTTGTCGATTTCTGCTGGATATGCAGATCTTGATGCTGTGCTGCGATATCTTTTAATCGTGAAGCGTAGCCTAATACCGCCTCCAAACTTTCACGTAATGGTTCAACCTCATGCGCTTCAAGTTTAATGCATGAAAGTGTTGCGAGCTTTAAAAGTTCTTCTTGAGTGATTAATGTCACCGCCATGATACTCTCTTCCAACTTTCTGAACGGAACCGCATAAGATATACAATACCCATAAGTCCGTTACCAATATAAAATGAACTATATATCAGGATAAACTTAATGAGCGTATTTTCAAGCGGCACAAGCGATAAAGCATAAGAAACGGGCATAAAAAAGAGTATGAGCGATGCGAGCCGCACCAACATAACCACACGAACATTCGATGCTCCGCGCAAAGCAGCAGCCAAGATCAGCTGTAAAATATCGAAAAATACTAACATACTAATAAGGGGAAACGCTGTGGCAGCAAAATCGGTAAATACCTGTTTGCTGTCAAAAAGGCGGATAACCATATGCGGCATGAGAGAAAAGGCACATAAAATAGTCAGTACCATAAGTGAACTTAAAAAGAGAATTTTTTTAATAGTACTTTTAATGCCGAGCCAATTTTTGCTGCCATAATCGTTACTGACCAGAAGCGTCACCACCTGTGCAAACGCAACTGCCGGCGCAAATGCAAATTGCTCCATATCTTTAATAACATGGAACGTCCCCATGGCAACCTTGCCCAATGGGTTAATAAGCCCGCAGAGCCACATTTTTGCAATAGCCAAAGTAGCTTTATCCACCATCACCGGCAGGCTGACCACAAAAATTTTGCCCATGAGTCGAATAACCTGAGTATTTAAAAAGGGCACCTGATAAAGATGGTGGTACCGGCTTAAAAAGAGATAGGTCATACCGACACTACTAATGCATATATATTGTATAACAGCGGCCCACGCAGAGCCCATGATGCCCAGTTGAGGAAACCCGCATTTTCCAAAGATAAGCAGATAATCAAGAATAACAAAAAGGCCCGCGCCCATGAGAAAGAGGTTCATCGGCATACGTGTATTTTTCACTCCGCGCAAAAAGCCTACTATGCCATAACTAATAAACATGCAAAAGATACTTAAGCAGCGCACTTTAAGGTACGAAGACCCGATTGCCACCAGACGTTCCGGCACGCGGTACCAGACAAAAATAGAATGTGCTCCAAAAAAAAGTAACAGAGCGACGATGCCCCCGACGATGAATGATACCCATAACGCCGCACTCAGCGCGTTACCCACATTTTTTTTATCACCGGCACCGTTATAATGGCCGCACATAATAACGGCACCCACAGAAAGGCCTTCTGCGATTTTTGTTACCGTATGCAGTAGGGTATAGGTTACCCCCAGAGCGGTATAGAGTGACGTTGAATTTAATTGTGCCACAAACTGCGCGTCGACGATATTAATCATCAACACAAAAGCGGTTATCAGTTCAGGGAAAAAGAGGGATAAAATAGTTGAATATGAATTGCCGTTATCTGAGTCTTTGATGCCAAAAAGATAACTAGAAAAAAGCATTTGAGTCTGTTTTATCATGGTTTTCCCTATGTAAAAAAAGAACTAACAAGACAGATGTCTTGCTATCTTAGCTCTACGCAGAAAAAATGCAATAGTTCCGTTGGCGATCGCCCACGTGGTACGGGTAGCACTGCTTGAGGTGCCGCGTCTCTTTGGCATCCGGCTGCCACTCGCGCGAGGCCCAATAGACAAGTGTACTTTTTTGATACGCGCTCGAGCCTGCAAACGTCCGAACCAGTTCATCTGGCCGTAATGATGCGCGCGCGCAGAAAAGGTCGATCGGCGTATCACTTTTTCTTAAAAAGTTTCGCCAATCAAGGCTATTGGTTTCAATATTTTCTAATTCAAGTTTTTCAATAACTTCATTCAAAAAATTTACTTTTTTAAGAGTAACCTCTAAAAGCGTAACCTGAATATGGGGGTAGAGAATTTTTAAGGGTATGCCAGGGAACCCGCCGCCCGTTCCAACATCACACAGGCTTGAAACTTTGGTCATATCAAGTACAGCGCCGAGCTTAATTGAGTCTTCAAAGTGATAAGCAAGCACCTCTTTTAAATCGGTGATCGCGGTGATATTAAAAAGCTCGTTGGCAGCTATCAAGAGCGTGTAATAGTCCTGAAACTGTCTCAACTGTTTTTCTGAAAGATGGTTTCTTGCGGCAAAATCTTGCCAAAGTAAAAAGCTGTTTTCCATAGTGTTTAACTATACCATCTTTCACTTTTTTTCATACCGTTGATTTTGCGCGTACTACATGTTATGACATACAGAAGAAAAAAGAATTTTTCATAATCTCATGAGTAGTAAGAAGGCGATCGCATGAATATATTTTTATATATAGTACTGGTAGTTACTATAACCCTCTCTCAAAACATCCAGACCACGCACGACAATAACATCATCCCCCTATATCTTGATGATACACAAGGCGACCTGGTGGGATATATCGAAGCTGGGCCTCAAGATGCTGCAACACGTTCATGCTCTACCAGCTCCCCAAGCTATAGTTTGATATTACCTACTGCCGCGGGTCAAACGGGGCAGGTGTTGGGGCTGCTCGATTCAGCAGGCCATCTCACCTGGCTGACTACCGTTACCAATTCGACGCAATTGCATCTGCTGTATACTGCAACAGCATGCGATACACCTTTAACTCTCGTGCAGCGCGATATTACGGGCAGCTTTGTTGCAACCACTATTACTCTCACCGGAGTGAGCCTCATTAATGTGCCACACACTATTGGCGACCAATGCGGTGCAGGGCAAGGGTTCATCTGGTCATCCGATGACAATCTGCAAAATACCTTGATCGGTATCGGCGCGGGGGCAAGTAATAATCCCAATAATGGGGCATCATCAAATGTTGCTGTGGGTTACAATGCATTATTAAGCAATTCTAATGGTTCCCAAAATATCGCTCTGGGCGTCAGTGCATTACGTGACAATTCTAATGGTTCCCAAAATATAGCTCTGGGTGCCAACGCATTATCTGCAAGCGCGAGTACTTTCAATACTATCGCCATTGGCCAGTCTAGCGCTACAGCATATCAGGGCTCAGAATCTAACAATATAGTTATTGGCACAGGTGCTTCTACTGGAGATACCAGGACTACCCGCATCGGTTATTTTCATGACACAAACTTTCGCGATATATCACAAACAGCTAGTTGTTTTATCTCCGGCATCTATAACACAGCGATTGCCGGGCAGATTGTTTCAGTCGATTCTGCAGGGCAGCTCGGTTTTGATGCAACAAATCAGCCTACATCATGCAATTCCCCTTTAACTCTCGTGCAACGCGATACTACGGGCAGTTTTGTTGCAACCACCATAACGCTTACCGGCATAAGTCTGATCAATGTACCGACTTCTGCTGGCAATGCATGTGCCGCAAGCGAAGGGTTTATCTGGCGATCAGATGATAATCTACAAAATACATTGATCGGCATCGGCGCTGGAGCAAGTAATGCTAATACCTCTCCCGAAAGTAGCGCAAAAGATAATGTTGCTGTAGGTTATTACGCATTAGCGGCAAACACAAATAATAGTAACAATGTTGCTGTGGGTGCCAATGCACTTATGTCGAATGCTTCAACTGACAACAATACAGCAGTTGGTTTTAATGCGCTTTCTGTATATACCGGCTCGGTCCCCTTTAATAATATGCCAAATACCGCATTAGGACATAATGCTCTTTCTGGTTTGGTACAGGGGTTTGAAAATATCGCTATTGGTGAAAATAGCGCTTCAAATTATAGCTTCAATGAATCGGGCAATATAACACTAGGAACCTATGCCATCGGCGGCGACATGAAAGCCACCCGCATCGGCTATTTCAGCAACACAAATTTAAGCGACCCGCTACAAACAACAAGCTGCTTTGTCGCAGGTATTCATAACACACCTGTCTCAGGGCAGTTCGTCTCGGTAAATAGCTTGGGGCAGCTCGGTTTTGATTCAACATCATTAGTGACAACAGTAACTTCTTGCGATGTTATCAACACGTTGGTGCAACGCGATGGCACGGGCAGTTTTGTCGCAACCACTATTACTCTTACTGGCAACAGCTTGGTCAACTACAGCACAGTCGGCGGATGCGATACTGGTTCTGGCTCTGGCTTTATCTTTTCCCCAACACGCCAAAACACCATAATCGGTCTTAATGCGGGAAACAATAATACGTTAACGGGCGCGAACAACAGCGCATTTGGTAACAGCGCTTTAAGTGGTAACACTACCGGAACAGCAAACGTTGCGATTGGTGCCTTTGCGCTATCTACCAATAGTACCGGAAGCCAAAATACAGCTCTTGGTGAAGAGGCACTTAAAGCAAATACTACAGCGAGCAGCCTGACGGCAGTTGGCTACCGTGCTCTGCAGAATAACACAGTTGGTGGTACACAAAATACTGCCGTTGGTGCACAAGCTTTACAGAATAATACCAGCGGATCAAGCAGCACTGCAGTGGGCTACTACGCATTGCAAAATAGCACCGGCTCCCCGAATGTAGCCATAGGATCTCAAGCACTGCAAAATAATATTACTGGAGGAAACAACGTTGCTGAAGGCTATCAAGCTATGCAAAATGCCACCGGTGGCTTTAATGTGGCTACAGGTTCTCAAGCATTGCAAAATAATAGCGGCACATTTAATGTCGCCCTGGGATATCAAGCTATGCGAAATAGCACCGGCGGCAGCGATAATGTTGCTGTAGGATATCAAACTCTCTTGAGTAATAACGGCGGCTCTAATACCGCTTTGGGATATCAAGCGCTTTTAACCTCAGTTGCTGATAGCCAGTTGGTGGCTGTCGGCTATCAAGCATTAAAAAACAATAATGGCGGCGCACAAAATACCGGCGTAGGTTACTATGCTTTAGGTGCTAACGTTACGGGGAATTTGAATACCGGTGTGGGGTATCAGGCGCTGGTTAATAACACAGCTGCTAACAATACTGCCGTTGGCGCTCAAGCATTAACCGCCAATATCACTGGAACAGCAAACGTTGCAATGGGCGCCTTTGCATTAGCAGGCAATAACGCCGGAAATCACAATACGGCTATTGGTGAAGAAGCGCTTCAATTAAATAACTCCAGCGATTCAACCGCATTGGGATACCGGGCATTGCAAAATAATACGAATACTCAAAATGTAGCCATAGGATCTCAAGCACTGCAAAATAATATTACTGGAGAAAACAACGTCGCCTTAGGCTATTACGCGATGCAGAGTGGCTACTTCGGTGTTAATAATGTTGCCGTAGGGGCTCAAGCACTGCAAAATACTAATAATGTCGCTGCCAACAACGTCGCCTTGGGCTATTACGCGATGCAGAATAGCACTAATGGCAGCCTGAATGTTGCCGTAGGGGCTCAAGCTCTCTTGAATAATAATGGTAGCGAAAACACCGCTTTGGGATATCAAGCGCTTTTAACCTCAGTTGCTGATATCGGGTTAGTGGCTGTTGGCTATCAAGCATTGTTATTCAATAATGGCGGCGCGCACAATACTGCCGTTGGCTCCCAGGTACTGCAGGGTAACGGCACGGGAAGCTCAAATACCGGTGTGGGATATATGGCACTTGCGACGAATGTGGCTTCAAATAATACTGCCGTTGGCTATTATGCGTTAGTTCTGAATTCTTCTGGAAATAACAACACGGCCATGGGCGTTCAAGCATTATCTAATCTTTTTTCCGGAAGTAACAATACAGCTATCGGGTACCAAGCAATGTTGTCCTCTTTCAACTCAGCCCAAAATACTGCTGTAGGTTACAATGCAATGCTCGCAGTATCTTCGGGCAGCAATAACACCGCTCTTGGAAATAACGCAATGAATGGGAGTGGAGTTTCACCAACAGTATCTTATTGCACTGCCGTGGGCGATTCAGCATTATATTATAATACTGCAAACAATATGGTGGCAGTCGGGGCAAGCGCTTTACTTAAAAACTCAAGTGGTACTGGGAATACTGCAGTTGGCTATTATGCGTTATCCAACAATACTATCGGTACAACAAATACTGTCTTTGGGTATCAAACAATGACAAGCGCTCCAAATTCAACCCAAAATACCGCTATGGGCTATCAAGCGCTCATGAATGACAACGGCACCACGGGCAATACCGCTGTTGGATATCAAGCTCTGGCGAACGTCGCGGGTCCTGGAAGCACTTACGTTGGTAGCCAGAATAGCGCCTTCGGTCTGCTAGCATTAAACGGTAATACCACGGGCTTTGGCAATGTCGCTGTGGGCGCTCAAGCAGCGGAAGATATCACATCAGGGAGCCAAAACGTTGTCGTTGGCCAATTTGCAGCATCGAACCTGACAACGGGATATTATAATATTGTGATTGGCTCAAATACTGGAACAGGTCTTTCTACCGCAAATAACGTTATCATTATCGGTAAAGGCCTTGCAGGCGGAAATACTTCCGGCACCACCTTTATTGGTGGTATTTCTGGCGTGACCGCTATAAGTGGAGGTGCCGTATATATCAACTCTAGCGGTCAGTTGGGAACAGCATCCTCTTCCAAGCGGTATAAAGAAAATATTCAAGAGCTGGGTGATGTTTCAAAAAATATCTATAAGTTCCGTCCCGTACAATTTAATTACATCAATGATAGTGAAAAATGGTTTGAGGCCGGTTTAATAGCAGAAGAAGTTGAAGTCATTATGCCAGAAATTGTGGTATATAAAGATGATCAGCCAGAAACAGTACGTTATCAACATCTACCTATCATGATTCTCAATGAGGTACAACAACATCAAAAAGTTATTTTAGAACTTCAAGAACAAAATGCTACGCTTTTGAAACGCATAGAGACACTAGAAAGCAAACTAAGCTAAGAAAACTAATTACGCATTATATAAAAGGAGACGGTGTATAAAAATGCACCGTCTCCTTTTATATTTATCTTGACCAAAGTGCGCTTATGGGCAATGCGCAGAGCCCGTGCCCAAATGGTACATATTCAGTGCCCGTATATAAAACAATCCCTTGAACAAAAGCGTCTCCTTCTGTTTCCATTACCTGCCGCAACCCCTTAAAATCCTGAGCTGTTACCGTCGCACTATTTTTTACCTCAAGCGCAACTATTTTACCCGCACTATTTTCTAAAATAATATCAACCTCTACTCCATTGACCGTGCGGTAATGAAACATACTCGTTCTTGTCTTATTCCAGGTCATCTGCTTTTGTAACTCGTTTACTACAAAGTTTTCTAAGATAGAGCCGAGTACCTTTCCATCAATATCCGGCTCTTGCAGATTAAGTCCGAGTAGATAGCCAATGAGCCCTGAATCGATCAATGTTATCTTGGGTGATTTCACCAGTCGCTTACCGCGATTAACGCTCCATGCGGGAAGGAAATTTACCAGAAAAATCGTTTCAAGTAATACTAAATATCTGCTTAACGTGCTTGCTGCTAGCCCACTTGTGCGTGAAAGTTCAGCTGTATTAATCAAATTACTTGCACGCGTTGCCAACAAATACAAAAGTCGTGGAAAGTCTGCAATGCCAGTGATATGTGAAAGGTCTTTTATATCGCGTTGCAACAAGAGCGTTACATATCCATTAAACCAGAGCTCTCGCGCTTCAAAATCAGCCTGCTGCACTAAAGGGTACCCGCCCGAAGCAATGCGGGAATATAATTCTTGTTTTGTCAGCTTGATAAATTGTGTGGGCTGTCTTTTATCAAAAACTGTATCTATAAAATGTTCTTCGACGGCCGCCAGCTCTCCCTGACTGAGAGGGAATAGATTAATTATCGACATACGACCGGCCAATGAATCTCCTAACTGAGGAATTAAAAGCGGGTTGGCTGACCCAGTCAAAAGATAACGCCCAGGAATTCGGTTTTGATCGACATCGTGCTTTATGGCTAAAAAAAGTTCTGGCACTCGTTGAATTTCATCTAAAATTACCGGGTATCTCAGCCCTTGTATAAAACCGATGGGATCATTCTGTGCGGCCGATAAAAAACGGAGATCATCGAAGGTGATGTAGCTATAATCGAGCGTTTCGGTGATATACTTTGCCAGCGTCGATTTGCCTGTTTGGCGAGCACCATTGAGGAGCACGACCGGCGATTGAGCGAGGGCTTTTTTAAGTTTTTCTGCACTATTTCTTAATATCATGGCATCCTTTGGTTGATATTCAACCATTGTATGGTGGATTTGCATAAAGAGTCAATAAATATATCAAAGTCAGTAAAAGAGGGGGTTCTTTTAGCTTGCAAGAACCCATATCTGGATATTTTGCTCCGGAATTGAGTAAGCTAGTGATATAGACGATAATACATGGGATAGATGGATATGAAAAAGCTTTTTTCGTTAATAGTAAGCGTTATTACGTTTCAGGTATGTGCGTTATCGACGCCGACCCCGCATGTTATCAGCTTCTTTATGGTGCCCTGCGCATTAAACCCGGCCTGTGCAAAAAATTTCCCCAACGACAAAATTGGCGATGTGCTCGGTTCACATACAGAAATAGCGCAGGAGATATTAAAGCACCATTTAGCCAGCCCGCTGGTGCAGGGCATTTATGCAAGCTATTTAGGGTATATTACTTATACCGATTACAATGGCCAGATTATGCTGCCTAATAAAGAGAGTAAGGATGAATTAACGGTGGTAGTAACCAGCCAGATATACCCGGTGATGCTCCAAGGGCTCACGGTCCACCATTTTGAAATCCCCCACGAGACCGATGCCCATTTTTACCGGTACGCTCTTGTGCATGATGAAAAGCATAAAAAGTCACATTGGAACATTTCGCGCATGGAGCGGCCCGCCTCATCGCAGGTACCGGATAACGCATTAATTATTTTAGCTAAGCCGCAGGATATCGAAATTGTTCCCGGTACGTTTGAAGCGCATGCATCGCCCAATTTTATATTGCCCGATATCTATGTGCATACAGGGATAGACACGCCATTTTGCGTACTGAAATTTGTAAAAATAAACCGTTTTTTTGAGCCACTGACTTTAGAAAAACAGTATCAGGAACAGTCATACTCACAGGCACCATTGGCATAATGGTTAACATAATAGATAATTAAATCTATTGCTGCTATACTTTCGATAATAAAAGACCTCCACGCACTCGGTGTGCGATACGCACTTTTTTTGAACCACTAAAAGGATTATTAAGATATGAAACTGCACATTGCATTTGATCTTACAGATCTTGACCACGCCCTTTCTATAGCACAAGCAATTAATCACTATGCCGATATTTTCGAGGTCGGCTCACTGCTTATCTACAAAAACGGGATGCAAGCCGTTTCGCGCTTCAAACAACAATTTCCCAACAAAACCATTCTTGCCGATGTCAAAATAGCAGACCGAGCAAAAGAGACTGCAATTTTATGTTCGGATGCCGGAGCCGATTGGATAACCGTGCTTTCCGGAACACGGCACAACGTCATTCATAGCGGCTGTAACGCGGCACATGAACGGGGGAAAAAGGTGATGCTTGATCTTATAGATGCAAGCTCATTGGGACAATCTGCACTTGAGGCTAAAAGTTTTGGGGTCGATGCACTGTTGCTTACGATACCTTCACAAGACTCTTCACAACTTACTTTCTTAGAGACATGGGACATGGTAAAAGGGAACACGCCGTTACCGATACATATCTCAGGCAATATTTCGCTCGAGACGCTGCCGACGCTTATTGACCTTAACCCTGCAGCTATTGTTATTGGCAAAGAGATAACGTCTGCGGCTAAGCCTGCTGCTGAGGCTGAAAAATTTTATAAGCTGATTCATAGTTAAGCCCGAATTCGATATATAAATTATTTGCGCCGTGCCGAGTGCCCCGCCTTGGGGATTTGGTGATAAACCCCCAAGACCCCCGATCATTAAGGGACGAGCCCTTAAAACCCTTGCTGCCCTCGCCCTCGAAGGCCGGGCTTCGGATGCAGCTATCAGATGGCCAACGGCACTTAGGGTAGAAGTAAAATCGCATCTAACCATGTCCGGCGCAGCTTGCCAAGCCTGATGGCCTGGATCCATCAACATGAAGTCCACAGTGTCATCCCAGACTCGATCTGGGATCCATCGAATTAGTAAAAAATCGATTAAAAATAGAGTGTTATATGAAAATCTATTACGTCTATATCCTCACAAACGCACCAAGGGGGACTTTATACATCGGCGTCACCAATGACCTTCGGCGAAGAATTTTTGAACACAAGAATGGTGTTATCGACGGATCGAGTCTGGGATGACACTGTGGACTTCATGAGATGGATCCCCGCAGGAGTTTATACTGCCTGCCCACTATAGCTCTTTAGAGCGGCGGTCGGGACACTCTTTGTTTATCGCAAGACCGCACAGATGAGACGAGTAGCTTATTTATTCTTCGATTCAGCTTTTTTAAGATAGCTATTTTCAAACATATGTTTTATCTCATCAACCGTAGTAGCCTGGTCAGCAGATTTATCAAACCGCTGTTCAAGCGCGCGCGGGAAGCGAAGCGCATACCCAAGTTCATGCTCTGTCTTGCCGGCAGTATGCAGCGGCGACCGCGTAATCTCGTCGGCAATAACCACCCACACTAAAGAGGGCTCTACCCATACATCAGGATACAACTCCTTCGGGCAGACGACGTTAAACGGTTTATGGTCAACTTTATAACCATCGCAAAGCGCTTTGATATCTTTAAAGCGCTGGTCACTTAGCCCCGTGCCGACTTTTGCTAATGTTTCGTAGCGATCATTTTTTTTATCGTATACACCAATCAAAAATGCACCTATGCCGAGCGTGGCTCGTCGTCCTCGGCCATGATAATATCCTAAAACAACGGCGTCGATAGTGTCAGTCAACGTGCCGGCCTCTTGAGTTCGTTTCAATTTTATCCAATTAAAATTCCGCTTGCCCGGCTGGTAATGCGCATGCATCTTTTTTACCACCAACCCTTCAAGACCTTCGTGCATACACTCTAAAAAATAGTCTTCAAGTTGATCTGCTGTGGTAATTTCGCGTTCATCAATAAGTGATATGGTGTCATGGTGATCCGCCGACAAAAAGGTAAGTGCGGCTTTTCTGCGCGCTTCGTGTCCTTTATCGAGCATCGACTCGCCGTTCAAATATAAAAGATCGAAGACAAAAAGTTTTAAGGGAAACTCCTGAGCCATCTCATGAATATCATGTTTACGTTTGCGCTTTACCGTCTCTTGAAATGGTAAGAATGCGCCTGTCGATTCGTCAAAGACAATCGCCTCACCTTCAAAGATAGCGTCAGTGATGTTTAAGCGTTCTGCAGCTTGAGTAAGTTCGGGGAACATGAGTGTCATGTTGATAAGGTTTCTTGAATAAAACCAAACCTGCGACGTGCTGATATGCACTTGGAGCCGAAAACCATCAAGCTTTGGCTGCGCGGCGCAGTGGCCCAATTTCTCTACAATCTCTGCAGCTGTTGGCAGACGCTCTGCAAGCGAGGGTAAAATCGGAATACCAAGAGTGATATGGATATCTGCAAGACCATCTTTCCCCTTTTTCTTAAGAGTAAAAGCGATTAGCCCCAGGTCTGCACAGATGTTATAGGCATGTTCAATCTCTTTGCGCAAACTTTTATTACCGGCTAACATCCAAGAGAACGCATCGATCATGGTCATATCAGAAAAACCGGTTCTCAGTTTACCCAAAATAATACGTACAATAAAACCGCCTTCGGCAGCTGTTACGTTCTTTAATAATTTTTCTAAGAATTGAGCGCGCTCTTCTTGCGACCCCTCTCCAGAGATAGTTTGCAGCTCTACCAGTTGCTGAAATACATGCTCCAAACTCAATGGATCTTGTGTGGTAACTTGTGGATGGCTCGCAAGAAGCGTGCCAAGGTCACCATACTGCTTCACCTGTTGATTAAAATCATCTTCAGGAAGGCGTAAAATAGTTTGAATAACTTTTTTAATCGTCTTTTCAGCGATATTAAATTGGCTCCCTAGATAGGTCGGCCGCACCTGCCCAAGAGACAAGTAGGTGATCATTTGCGCCTGCTCGGGGGTTGCTTTATGAAAGAGCGAGGCCAAAAGTTCCATGATCTGATTGCGTGAATGTATATGCTCAATCTCTTGCAATACCTGAGCAACTTCTTGAAAATTCATATGTCCCCATTAAATTTCTTAAGATACCAATAAGCAGAATAATATGAGAAAGTTATAGTTACGAAAAATAAAACATACGTAACATAATATGCCCCATCAAAATCTGGTTGCAGAATCAACCAGCCAAAAAATATCATCTGTAAGGCTGTTTTTATTTTGGCAGAATAGATAACCGGCAATGAAATATTTTTTTGCGCCCCATACTCACGCATCCCCATAACGAGCAATTCCCTAACCGCGATAAGTAACGCCCGCCACCATGAACACTGGTGCGTATAGATAGCGGGAAGCATAACAGAAAAGAGAAATATCTTATCGGCAAATTGGTCAAGAAACGCGCCGAACGGCGTAACCTGTGCGTATCTTCGTGCAAAAAAACCATCAAAAAAATCGGTCGCAGCCAAAAGTACGTAACATAAAAAAGTAAGATACGCGGGCGCCTGAAACGCAATAAGCGGTGCGAGAAGACACGGCGCCAGCACAAGGCGAAGCAGGGTAAAGAAAGATGATATGTTCATAAATAATACATGAATAATGAATTGCTTGACGCAAAGGGCAACAACATTTTATAGTGCGTCAGGAGATACAGTAAGATTGTATAACTCATTTAAAAAAGAGTAAAGTATAATGAATTTTTCTATTTTTTTCTTAGCCACCTTATCGCTTTTGCCCATAATTGAATCATATGCTCTGCAAACTCGTGCATGCCCTGCCCAAACAAATCCCCCGACTATTATTT
>Ga0182013_10003198_pt1 | contig 20723 bp, 25 predicted proteins | sample 612S2MmetaG_FD_120487 | JGI IMG/M metagenome (GOLD analysis project Ga0182013, IMG submission 120487) | Permafrost microbial communities from Stordalen Mire, Sweden - 612S2M metaG | ecosystem: Environmental > Terrestrial > Soil > Wetlands > Permafrost | place: Sweden: Stordalen | collected... | reverse complement strand
CCGGTAACAAAGCTTGTTAAGGCAATAAGGTATGATGAAAGGCCAAATAAGTTATTGATAAACTGATGTGCCAGCCAGGCTCCTAAACGGCCCAAGGCATTTTTTACCTGAACGGTATTATCAGCCAGGGTTGCCAGGCCGCCATTCATCATTTCGCTCTGGTCATCTGCCAGGGTAAACAAGTACGAAGTAAACGCTACAGCCAGAATGAATGAAAATAAAATAAGTGCAAGGCCGCTTACCTTAGCCAGGCGTCCATCGTTATACCAGGTCGGTTCAGGCTCTTTATCGTCTTTGGCTTTTTTCACAGGCTTTTTTTCACGCGTCGGCTTAACAGGCATTTCGGCCTGCGGCACATCCACGGGCTCCTTTTTCTTTTTAGGGATAACTTTTATCTCTTCCATTCAAATTATAATGTGCCTCTAAATTCAGTATAAGCACGCGCTAAACTGTCTTTATATAACGCCAACTTATAAACAAGTAGGGTACGGGTGTATAAAAAAATACAATAGGACGCTGACTGGCCTGTCGGAAAAGGCAGGTTTATTATGATGATTAGAGTTCTTATGGTAAATTTGTGGGACTTGTGGGACATCGGGGACTGTTGTCCCACAAGTCGCAAATGTCCCAAAACACTTGCCAGCAGGAACCTTTGCCTTGTGTCTACAATTTGATTTACAATTTACCAAAATGTAGTTGCTAAACTTAGATTTTCCTTTATTTTTGCGTCCCACCGAAATGAAAAACGGCCCATCGCCAGGGCATGGTGGGATATTAAATGCCGAAATGGCGGAACTGGTAGACCTGCCTGACGGCAGGCAGGCGCGCACGACTCAAAATCGTGTATCCTCGGGTGTGTGGGCCTGCCTACCGATAGGTAGGTTCGATTCGCACTTTCGGAACCGGGGAGAGGGGGGTGAAAGAGATGGAAGAATGGAGTTAGATGAAAATAAAAAAACGTTCTTTGTATACGCCCTTAAAAGCGTTAGTAGAAATTATATTTATGTTGGCCTAACCGATAATATAGAAAGGCGGACAGGAGAACATAATAATGGGAAAAGTAAGACGACCAGACCTTATGCCCCCATTTGTTTTAATCCTGACAGAAGAATATCCGTCAAGAATTGAGGCAAGAAAACGAGAAAAGTATTTAAAAAGCGGAATTGGAAAGGAATTTCTAAAAAGACTCCGGAATTAAATGCCGAAATGGCGGAACTGGTAGACGCGCTCGACTCAAAATCGTGTACCCTCGGGTGTGTGGGTTCGATTCCCACTTTCGGTACCAAATTAAAGGCCTCAACTTTACTGTTGAGGCCTTTTTTGTTTCACTAGCACCTGAAATAAATTTTGATTAATTTTGATAAAACAGATGCAGGACCATAAATACACGTAGTATATGAAGGGAATAACAATTATGACCGAAGAAGGTACTGGAAAAAAAATAGCGCAAATAGATTTAAGCCGCCTTATAAAACACAGTGCTGAATTTGAGGACTTTTTTGACAGGCTTATAGCTGAATCAAGAAAAGATGAAAAGGACGTAGCTTGGAATACCATTAAAAGCGACCTGAAAAAGAAGGGCAAAGTATGAGTTATACCATTTTCTTCAAGGAAACTGCAAGAAAGGAACTATATAAACTACCTGCGAAAACAATCCACGGTACCAAAAAAAGGTTGTCAGAAATGGCAACCTTTTTTGTTTTTAGTTGAAATTCCTTCCAGATGCAAAAACAACTGAATTTCTTTTTATTTTTAATTTTTCTTTTTGGAATAAATCAATAACCAATGAAAAATCTCCTGCTACTTGCAACTCTCGGCATTATGCTGAGTTCCGCCATTGCCCCAAATTCAAAAGTTGTAACTGCGGAACTACCGGGCTGCCAACTTAAAATTGGTGACACCTACGCAGGCGGCATAGTATTTTATTTAGACACTGCTGATGCTTGTCATGGATTGGTTTGTGCCCCATCAGACCAGGGCCAAAATATCAAATGGACCGAAGCGGGAGCTTTGTGTAAATCTTTGAATTCGGGTGGTTTTTCAGATTGGCGCCTGCCAACTAAGAATGAGCTTAATCAAATGTTCAGGAATTTAAAAAACAACAGGCTGGGTAGTTTTGGTGACGACTTCTATTGGAGTTCTAACGAGAGCTATCCCAATTTCATGTGGGGTCAGGACTTCAAAACCGGGTACCAGCTTAACTACTCCAAGTACTTTACCTATTCCGTACGCGCAGTTCGGGCCTTTTAGCAATTTGTCTGTTTAATTAACTATTAAATTACCGGCCGGCCGATGAAAAAATAACGGCCGGTTATCCGGCGTGTTTCAGCGCCTTCATTTCCCCGGTGATTTTGAACAGTTCCCTTTTTTATTTTCGAATGCCTTGTGAAACGGACAAAGCATAAAGATTTTTTAAAGGATTCCGGCATGAAATTGCGTGAAATTAGAAAATCTAAAGGGCTTACCTGGCGTATTTTTACCGGACACCAGTGACCTGAATTAATAGATCATGAGTTATTTTAAACAGTAACCTGTCTCCTTTCGCGCGGCTTACCAATAATAATTTTGAAAAATCCTTTTGCCAGTGATTTAACGATATCAGGATTTTTTGTTACTACGTTTGTAACACCAAACATTAAACCAGCGCCCAGCAACTTTTTTAACGGACCGCTCGTTACGCCTTCAAATAATTTTTCAGCAACATAACCGGCCGCCAGCCCTATTGAGGCATTTACGATTTTATCTTTTAAAGCTTCAGAAGCTGCTACTTCATGAAAAGTACTTTTAATAAGGTTTACCGGCCTCATGCTTTCATAGGTGCTGTGGAGTTGTTCTTTTAACATTTTTCCATCATCAGCCTGCCTGGCTTCCAATTTAAGGATAGCCGCTTTAAGACCGGCTTCTGAATTTATTTTTTCCATAATATAGTTTATTGAAGCGCCTGCGTAATAATCAACCCGCTGATGAGCGTTCTAATCCATTTCGAAAGAAAAAAATGCATTACCAGTGCGGCCAGCAGGTAAAATGCTGCAACAATAAAAAAGCCATAATAAGGTTTGCCGAGCAAGTCACCCAGCCACAGTGCAACGCCTAAACTAAGAACAAGTACGAATAGAGAAATCGTAACAATTACGCTTAACGCCGATATTAATGAGGTTACAACAATGGTCGTAGTCTCCAATAACCTGAGCCTTGTAAGTTCATAACTTGTTTTGCCGTATGATTCGACTTGCTCAAATAACGACTCAATTGAAACTGGGTGGGTTTCCATATTTCCTTTTTTTTAGCTTTTTATATACGTGCATAGGCGAATAATACTACTTAGCATAAATCTGCCCGCACACTATTTCATTTTGCCATTTGCAACCCGCATTGCTTATTGCATTTTTTTCTTCGCGGCAACGGGCGCTTATGTCGTAGCGTTTTCCACTTTATGTTCTGTATTTTCAACCGGCTCTTCGGCTTCTCCTTTCAAGTCTTCAAATTTCTTTGTCACTTCTTCAATGAATTCATGAAATTTTTCTTCCAGTTCTTCAGCATATTCATCGCCTTTTCTGGAAATTTTCCTCCTGGTTACCGACCCTTTATCCGGAGCGAATAAGATGCCTAATGTAGCGCCAATGGCAACGCCTGCCAATACGCCTAATAATACTTTTCCAGATCCTGAGCTCATCGTTTTTAGTTTTATGGTTATTTTTAAATGTTATATGTACTCCTTCGTTTCTAATCCTTCTTTGGGCTTTATGATGTTCTATCTTCCCTCATGATATTCAGGCCCTTGTGTATGATGGTGTTGACCCATCCATGCGGACGATAATACCTGTGGTTATCTCTTACCTCTACCTCGCAGGATGACAAGAACATAAGCACAGCAAAAACTGCTAATAGTTGTTTTTTATGTTTTAGCTTTTTGAAAAATGACGGTGTAAAGTAACATCACGTATTAACCAGAAGCAATGACAATGCTCATTTCAAACAATGATTATACTTCCTCTTTACCACTGCATTTTTATGACATAGAAGATACCGTTTTGCCAGAAACGGCAAAATGGTATCTGTTGCCAAAAGCAGATGATTAAAGCGATTCAATAATCTTTTCAAGTTCTTCTTTTGATTTGCCGGTTTTAGCCCGAATTCTTCCCGGCATCTCTTCTTTCTTGCCTTCTTTAAACATCAGGTCGTTGTCTGTTAACACAGCAAATTTTTGTTTGAGCTTACCTTTCTGCTCTTCCCGGTTCCCTTTTAATTCTTTAGTGTTCATTTTTTTGAGGCTTTAATTTCCGTAATTGACGGAGGCCATTGTGATAAAATTATCACATATCAAAGCTGCGCAGTTAACATAGCTAATGGTTACATAATTCCCGCAAAGTGTTACATGATTCCCACATTTTTGGGGATGCCCGCTATTCAGGCGTTTCAATGATTGCAAATATCCCGGGGGAGGGTTATGTTAAAACAGCAATGATTTTACTATTCTGGCCAAAGAATGTTTCATTACCACTGGGTTCAGGTGACCTGAAAATATTTTTGCATACCTCTTCTTTGCCTTACATGAATGATATGGATAAGAATATGGATAAGAAACCATGTATTCGAAGCGGGCTTTCATTTCCTGCAATTCCTGCAGTCCTTTTTCGTGTAAGGGCGTTCCTGTAAGCGCCGCTTCCGGTTCTGCCACTTTAGGTCCAATACCTTTATGAAAGTCGTTATTTACCAGGGCATACATAGTAAAATCTGCTTCTGAATTTTTATGATCCGGTTGCAGTCTGCCGGGCGTATATTGTGCCATTTTGTTTGAATTTTAAATTTTCCCCATTCACCTGAACGGCCAGGCCCTTACTATGGTAAGGATACATTATGTATGTTGCTGAGGGTTCCACGATTCCTACATTTTCGAGGGCGGTAAGTCTTTTATCTTTCAGATGTTTGAAAAATGTTGGGGTTAACCCTGTAATTTTTCTGAACTGGTTGGATAAGTGCGCCACGCTGCTATAATGGAGTTTCCAGGCTATTTCTTTAAGACTGAGTTCGTCATATACCAGCAATTCTTTTACCCGTTCAATTTTGTGCGTGATAATGTAATGTTCAATAGTGATGCCCGTTACAGCCGAAAAAAGGTTAGCGAGATAGGTATAGTTATAGTGAAGTTTCGCACTGATATAATCGGAATTTTTGATTTTGGGTAACTCATCTTCATAATGCACCATTTCAACAACAACACTTTTTATTTTTTCTATCAGTATGGCTTTTCTGTCCTCCAATAGTACGAGCCCATAATTCAATAAAGCGGTTCTTAATTGCTCCCGTTGTATAACAGAAATATCCTCTTTTAAGTCAACCTGGCCCAGATCTACCTGGTTATAAAGCAGCCCCAGGTTTGCCAATACTGACTTCACTACCAATTTGCAGCGAATAGTTACCATGTTTTTGATGAACAGTTTCATAACGTTACTTTTAGGTCAAAAGTCGCGGGCCAGACATGTATGCGGGGCGACTCAGTTAATTATTGAATAGTAAAAAAACGGCGCTTACTGCAAATATTAAATGACACTTAGCAATACAAAAAATGATTAAGGTCACTTAGAATCTGTTATAACAAATATCTATCATGCCTGATGCATTTTATAACTCATTAAACACTTCATAGCTGTTTGCCTCAGTCCATTTATCCAAAATCCTTTGTTGGTAAAACATGCGCTATTAATTCAAATACCTGCTTTTCGCGCTGGCTTAATATTGTAAATTCGCGGGCAGGATGGTTTTTATTAATTGCCGGAATAATATTATAACCTTTGGGTTTTGGAACAGGCCAGGAGTTTCCGTTATTCTTTTTTGCATCCTTCTTTATTGATTTTCCCTTTGCCTTAACGTAGTTGAGGTTTTGTTTATTGGCCTGTTTATCAATTAGAGCGTTCATAGCAATGTTATTTAGTTTTTAACTTAACAGCGGACACTTTTTCATGAAATCCAACCGGTATTCCATAACAAGAGGGCAGGGAACGACGGGGGGCCTCGTTCCTTTGTGTGAGCCCATCTTGTTGTATGCTTTGTTGATTTTTTGCTTGCTTTTTACCGGCCCCGGCCACAGTGAGGTTTCTTCCCTATAAATTATGCCGGTACTAAATTCCACTCCATTTTTTCTCACAATATCCCCCAATGATTTAGCGCAGCGCATTTCTGAAAAGCGCATAATATCAAACCTTTCAGGGGTAGGGGTAGCTATACTGTTAAGTTGATTCCTGTTCACAATAAATGTTGGTTATGCTTTTTGTAAATTGTTGCCGGTAGCAGCGCCGAAACGCTATCATGAAACAAATGTATTGATAGATATATTTGATAACGACGTATTTTTACTGATTTTTAAAATCGCGTAATTGTACGCAGTTTTTTTGGTCGCCCGGAGTGCTCAGATTAGATAGGTTTTCTGGTTGCGCTGTCCTATTCATGTACTTTGGGAGTTAGATATATATAGGTTTCCGGGCTTATTATCAGAAGCAAATGAGTGTCGCCTGGCAGGTTATCACCTTTATACCATTCGGGCTATTCTCTATATGGCATACAATAAAATGAAAAAATAGCCCGTGGTCGGACAGGGTAGTAGTTACCAAAAGTTCGATAAGTCGACATGAAAGGTTACTAAGAGGGGGTTCTTCTATTTGAAGCACTCCCTTCTTCATTTATCGCAATACCGTAACACTCCCCTTATAAACCCGAGGGGCCATTTTCTCTTCCCCCACAACGTTGAGCTTAATTTCGTAAACAAAAACCGCCGGGCCTACAGGCTTGCCCTTAAAAGTGCCGTCCCATTTAAACTGAATATCGTTTGAACTGAACACCATCTCTCCTGCCCTGTCGAAAATTTCAACTGAAAGGTTTTGTATGGCTTCAAGGTCGCCGTATATCTGGAAAAAATTGTTGTAACCGGTTCCGTTAGCAATGATGGTGTTAGGGATAAAGATATTTAACACAGGGTCTGCCAAAACTTTGCCTGTGGTGGTATCCTTGCAAAAATTGTTGTAGGCAACAAGGGTAATATTATATAACCCCGCAGTGATATAACGGTGGACGGGATTAACATCATAAACCGAGTCGCCGTCTCCAAAGGTCCACCAATACGATAAGGCGCTGGTGCTTTGGTTGAAAAAGTAAAATGGCGCTGAAACATCTGCCTCGGCAGGATTAACTGTAAACTTTGCAATGGGCGCCGGTAACACAGTAACCTGCATATTGCCGGAAACATTGCTACATGTAAGGTCGCCATTATTCATGGCATTAAGCCACAAAGTATAAGTGCCGGTATCAGCCGTATTAAAGTTAATCTGACCCACAGAACTGGTAACCAGCTGGCTATCGTTGCCCAGCACAACATGCCAAACGTAGGTAGTGTTGTCTGCAACTGTATCCACCTTTATCTGAAGCAGGGTACGCTGGCAAACAGCAGTATCAACAAAAAAGGAGGCGCTTGGAGATAGCGTAACCGGCAAGGTGAAGAACTGGGTATCTGAAGCGCAAAAATCATTTCCAATCGCATATAACCAACCATAGTAAACCCCTGCATTGGTATACGTGTGCGTGGCGTTCTGCAAAGTGCTGTAGGTGCTATCTCCAAAGTCCCACATATAAAATACCGGGTTGCCCAAAATGGCGTTTGCATTAAAATCAGCCAGGTGGCCGGTGCACTGGCTGTTGGTTATTACCGGCGTTACCAACGGCCGGGGCTTAATTACAACCTGCTGCGATGCAGAATCGGTCATGCAGTTACAACTCATAGTCAGCCAGACGGTATAAGTTCCGGGTTGAATATACGTATGGCCAACAGTTTCACCGCTTTGTGCCAGGGTATCCTGCCCATCGCCGAAGTTGTATATAAGTGTGCAATAATTACGGCCGCAATCTGTAAAGTTTACTTTTTCGCCCTGGCATACGGTAAAGCTATCGGGCAAAAAACATACGGCAAAATTGACCGGGTGCACGGTAACGCTATCGGTAAAGCTATCGCAGCCACAGGAGGCGGAGCAAATAACCAGCTTAAAACGGTAAACCGAATCAACACTATCGGCTGTAAGCAACATTGCGGCGGGCAAGCTATCGTTAGAAAGCAGATTTCCGTTCAAATACCAGGTATATGTTAAACTATCGCCCCGCGAGTTATTAGCGAAGGCAACATGCATTGGGCTGCAATTGGCCTGGTAAATAAGCCCAAACAACGATTTGGTTTGGGGCAAAGCGCTGATACTGTCACTTTGACTTATACTTCCACATTGTGGCGAGGTGACGGTAAGGTTTACGATATAACTAACTATATTATAAAGCGTATCGCGCACTAAAATAGCAGGCGGGGTTAAAGTTGTATCGCCGTTATAAACCCAATAATAAATATTTTGCGGTACCAAGGTGTCGGTTAATACCGGAATTACAATAGTACTGTCGCAAACTGCGGCTGGCACTGTAAAGTTAGCCACTGGCAAGGGTAAAACACGCACAGAGTCGGCTATATTGACGCTGCAACCCAAGGTGTCGGTTATTTGAACCAATACATTTTGAAGCCCCGAAGTGTTATAAATATGTGATATTGAATCGCTGGTAAATAAACCTGTACCATCGCCAAAATTAAGCTTGCTTACCTGGCTGGTATCGTTATTTACAAAAACCGCAGCCGTCTTGGCACATACCGTATCGCTAAGTGTGAAAGAGACCACCATAGCCGGGTAAATTTTAATATAGCCGGTATCAACATAAGTACAACCCTGCACCACGTCAGTGTACGAATAAGTGTAGGGGTGCATCCCCGGGCCTGCTGCATTGCCATCCATTTGGCCGTTTATAACATACATACCGCTGAAAGTTCCTCCGGCAGGCGAACCTGTTAAGTTTATCAATCCGGGTGAAGCGCAAAAAGAACTGTCCAACCCCTGCGCAGGGGTTCCTTTGCCGGTTACTTTAAAGGTAACGCTGTTGCCACATACAGGAGTATATACAAAATTGTAATCCTTTACCGAATCAATGTAGGCGGTATCGCTTGTAAGGATAATACCATCCAGAGAAATAGTGGTGCCTGCAAAAACCGGAAGCAGGTAAACCGATTGCAAACAAACCGAAGTATCGGGCGGCAGATTAAAAACCATATGGGGCAGCAGGTTAAAAGTATCCGTTACCACCACCAGCGTATCGCAGGTGCTGAATGATGTATCCATAACAAAATACTTTCCGGCATGGGGTAAATTAACCGGTGTTGAAGGCACCCCGGTACCGGTGTAGTAAAACAGAACCCCGGCGGTATCCGAAATCGTAAAATCATTGGTTTGCAGGTCGGAGGTGGTAGCATAAAAACTATCAAGGATAATTTGGTTAATCCCGGTATAGCAGGTATCCGGAATTCCAATGTTCGTCATGGTAGTGCCGCTTTCAACGATTATGGTAGTATCCACAAAACAGGCGCCTGAGGAAAAGAAAACTGTGTAAGTACCGGGTGTGCGGAAGATTAACTCAGGATTTGAACTCTGAGGGCCCAAAACAGTATCATCAGGAGGGCCGGGCGATATAAACGTATTTAAATTGGTACCGTTTTCGGCTATAATATGAACATCAACCGGGTTGCCGGTGCACAGATGCGTTATTTGGGGAATGATAAGTGTGTCAATACGCTGTATGGTCAGTTTTAAAGAATCGGCTTCGGTACCACATTCGTTAACCGCGGTCAAAACCATCACGTAGGTACCGGGGGCGCTGTAACAATGGGTTGGGCTTAAATAATAGCTGAACGGAGTATTTAGCACTGTGAAAGGCTGGCTGGTATCGCCATAAGTCCAGGTGTAGCTGGTTGAGTCGGTTTGCCAGTAGGTATTGGTACATGAAGTATCCAAAGGCAGGTTAATACAGCTTCCCGAACATAAAACTGCATCGTGATATGGGAATTTTACCCTTGGCTTAAAGCGGAACGAAATGGAGGTTGATTTGAAGTTAAAGCTGAAGCCGTTACCCGCACAATGTTTATAAAAATTGGCCTGGATAATACACTGAATACCCGGGTAAGGATCTCCGCCCGGGCAGTCGTCGGGTGGTGGGAAATTATAGTTGTGGGTGATATTGAAAGCAGTGTCAGGGTTCAATATCAGGGTATCCTGTCCATCGCCAAAGGTTATGCAAATTGAATCAACCGGAATATCGGAGGTTAAGTGCATAAGAACCGTACTTTTAAAGCAAGCCGGACTGGGAGTAATTACTGTAATGCCGGGGTTAATATCGCCGCAAATAGTACTGGCGGGTAACATAGTGCATTGCGCATAATTATTTAATCCGGTAGCGAGGGCCAGCAAGAGCAGTGCAACTATTTTAATATCCCGGCCCCACTTAAACATGCCGCATCATTTTTCACTCAAATATTTGTTACCCGATTTTCCGTTTCCGTCTGTCGGATAAACTGTAACCCAATTTCACCAATGGTTAAAGCTTCCCGGGGTGAAGCGTTTTCCCGTTTGAATAATAACAACTATGCCTTATAACTGGTTTAAAAAACCGCATACCTTTTAGATTCAAATATGCTTCAGGCGAATAACAGCTAAATTAAACCAAAGAAACGCGCAGCTGCTTAACCCTGTTATAACAGCAATAAGATGTTTTAAGATGTATTCAGACTGTTTCTGTCGATAAATAATGGCAAATGGCCAAAAGCAAGCCATAGTTATGTAAAGCAAATACCGGGCTTAACATCAACACAAGGCTATGAAACTGAAAATAAGATAGCAATGTGTACCAAGGGCATTAGGTTTCTGTATGCCCCTGCGTTTAAAGGTGCGGATTTGCGCAGAAGTTTAAAATTAAATCCAAATGCAATTTAACACAAAGGGCACAAAGGAAAATGCCAAAACAAAGGCCACAAAGAGTATATTTTTGTGTGCTTTGTATTGAACTTTGTGTGCTTTGTGTTAACCTGTATTTCTTTCGTTAATTTAAAACAGCATCTTAGATTTGAAAAACAAAAAGGCCGGCTCAAAATCAATTGAGCAGGCCTTTTGGGTTTTCTACCTAACTACGATTAGTTAAGGCAAATCCTGGTAATATCATGCGGTGTTACCTTTAACAGTTTCAGCATTTCAAGCATATCGTTGGTTTTTTCCCATTGCTCCAGGGTCTTTTCAACTTCTTCAATAAAAAAGTTGTACCGGTCAATAACTGTATTGCATACCCCAATAAATTCGGTTTGCTTTCCGGTCATGTCGCCCAGCGAAGCCAAAAATGCCTGCTCGTCATTGTCATATTGCTCAAAATCCAGCGAATAATTTTCGTTGCTGTCAAACAACTCCCTGAACTCCTTGTACTCTTTAAAAATTTCAGCCAGCCTCTCGTCCTTAGTATCCAGGGGCACGAATATCTGAAACATGCTGCTGCTTTCAGCCGCCAGGTGCTCAACATCTGCGTTAAAGGCGGCAATCAGGCGCTTAAACTGAATCCCCTCAACGATTACATTGTCTATCTCCGCTTTGTCAGGTATCATCCGGTTTAATAAGGTTCTTGCGCTGTTGCCCAGGTGGGTCATCCGGGTTTTTATAGCCCTGAAACGGGTGATTACTTTTTTAATGTGTTTATCGTGCTCTTCGTACTGATGTTGCACTGAATTGTATTCCTCGCATATTTCTTTTACAAAATTATGAAGGGTGGTATAACGGTCAAGCATCTCTTCTTCAAAAGGATGAAAGGGCGTCATCTCATCATAAATCAACTCTATTGTTCTCAGCGGGTGTTCAATTTTCTTGTTTGCCATATACCTTACGTTTAATGAGTTTAAGGTAATGGCAAATAAAAGGTTTGTCAAGCTAAATGTTTCACTAAATACAAACTTTACAACAAGGTCTGCACTGTAAAAGCTTTAATTAAGCAAAAAAGAATGTATGCCACAGGTAAAACCTGCATTTTTTATGCAGCCAGCTTGTTTTTGGGAACCACTTAATTGTAAAAATAATATAAAGATTAAAGTGCCATTAAACCTTTTAAACGTTGCAACATCATAGTATCATAAATCAATTGTTATGAAAACTACATTTTTCAAAATCGCGGTTATCCTTTTACTGAGCTTTACTTTAGCGCAAAACTCAGAAGCCCGCGGCCGCTTTATTTACCGCGCCTGTGCCCCACGCTTTTGCGCTGCACCGGTTTATTGTGGCCCACGTTATGCTCCTGCACCTTATTATGGCCGCGCGGTTGTTCCCGGCCATTTTATAATTGACCGCTGGGGAAGAAGGGTTTGGGTTCGTCCGTTTTACAGATAATTGTATCCTGCCCTATATAGTAGGTGCAAGCGCCTGAACGACTTTTCGTTCGGGCGCTTGTTTTGTCAGCAGTTATACACAATCCCCCCTTGCCCAACCGTTAGAATATCTTAAATGCGCTAACATTTAACACAAGGATTAGTATATTGCCCAAAATTTATTCCTCCAGCCATGGTCAAAACCATTTGTATATTTTCATTGCTGATTGTATTTGTAATTACATCCAACTCATGCAAAAAAACCACGGAAAATGAGTTGGTAAATGGTCTTTGGCAGCTTAATACCGTTAATGTTGACACCTCAGCGTCAAATTACCTGGATGTATTTCCAAATTTTGCCGGATGCAGCAATTGCGCCTATAAATTATCTTTCCAGGAGCAGAACATAGTTATAGGGTACTATATATCAAACGACAGCATTATTCACATTGCAACTGGCACCTGGACCGTGCCTGAATATACCCAGGTAACTATTAAGGTAGATAACTTTATTGATGGCACTTTTACTATAACCCGGCCCGGCATTGACCATTGGATACTAATCAGCAACCAGAATCACATAGCCGCGTTTGATAACGGGGTAAACCCTCAGTTTGATACTACTTATACCAAGATTGATATGATTAAACTGTAATTATTTTTTCTGCACTTCGTATTGCTGCACTTCTTCGTGAAAAAACTCAAGTTTAACGCCCGCAGTTTTAAACATCTCTTCGCTTTCTCCCCCTGCATGGTATTTGCGCTGGCAAACTACTTTTTTAATACCGCAATTGATAATTAACATAGCGCAAACGCGGCATGGGGTCATCCTGCAGTATAAAGTAGCACCATCCAGCGGCACACCTCGTTTGGCAGCCTGGCAAATAGCATTCTGCTCGGCATGTACCGTTCTTACACAGTGTTCGGTTACCGAGCCGTCTTCATGTATGGTCTTTTTCATTTGGTGGCCAACCTCGTCGCAATGGGGCAGTCCAACCGGCGAGCCCACATAACCTGTAACCAGTATCTGGTTATCCTTCGCTATTACACAGCCACTTCTGCCCCGTCCGCAGGTAGCACGCTTGCTAATGCCGTCCATAACTTCCATAAAATACTCATCCCAGGTGGGCCTTACGTATTTTGTATCCTGTGTTTCGCTCATAATCAGGGCTTTTAATTACTATATTTTCGCCAAAACCTCATCAATTTGCCTGTATAACAAATCAAAACTGCCATTGTTGAAAAACCTGTAATCAGCCAGTTCCATACAGGCCGACAGGTTCTGCTTATTAGGGTCAGTATTGGTCATTTCGCGATTTTCATTTTCAACAAAAACGACAAAACTTATTTTATCTGTTTCAGAGGCCCGCTCAACAATACGCTCGTACCTCAGGCGCTGGTCGGCATCTACCGCAAACAAAGTAAAGTTGCCCTTGCTGTGCAGCGAATTTACTTCGCCTACGGTTCTTATGCTTTCAATAATACAATCTACACCGCTTTCTTTTGCGGCCCGGTATAACTCTTCGGCAATAAAACTAGGCGTATTTTGTGCGCGCAACTCATTGGCTACCGCTACCAGGGTATCCCTGTTTACCTGGCCATTCCTTTCTTTGATAATCCTGCTCAGGTATTCGCGAACAGAAAAATGCTGAAATTTATGATGCATGGTAAGATAGTCAACAATAGTGCCTTTACCCGCGCCTAAAGTACCTGTTATGCCTATTATCTTCAATCAGAATGATTTTACGTAAAAGTAAAGACTTATACCATTAGCCCTATGTTGTGTGAATAACTTGGATACAGTTGTGAAAAACCATGACCTTCAGGCATTAATCAAAACCATTTCGCACGGAGTTGAGCAGCCGAGAAATACATGATGCTATCAATTGACTGTTAATCTTTGCCTGCACACTTATTTCTCATTTATCCTACATTTACGGCCATGAAAATGAGGACAGGAGGTTTGGTTGTAGTGGGGGTGCTTTTAGCCGTGTTGTATGTTTTAAACCGGAAAGATGTTGAAGTGGTTTCCATGAAACCCTTTGCAGTGCGCCCTATTTCAGCTTCGGGCGGCGAATTGAGCGGGGTAATTGTGCTTAACAATCCCAACCTGCTATCGTCAACCATTAAAACCGTACATGAGAAGTTTTATTTAAATGGGATATTACTGGGTATTTTAGATAATGAAATCAGCCAGGGTATACCTGGCATGAAAGAAACGGAGTTTCCGGTAAGTATCCGGTTCAGTAATTCAGATTACCAGAAAGGTTTGGATGCAGATGCCGAACACCATTCAGACACTATAGTTATGGTAAGCGGCGATATTGAGTTTCAAAACCTATTCAAATCAGGAAAAGCTGAAGTAAAACAATCGGCGGTAATCAAGCATGAAAAACCATAATACTTTTCTCTTCGTCTTCTTCTTATTATGGTGCTTTTTATCCTCCTGCAAAATCGTTGCGCCATCGTTTAGAACGGTAGACAATATCAGGTTTGAGCGCCTTGACCTTAAAGGCTTAAAGCTGGGCGCAGATGCACAATTTCACAATCCTAACCGGATTAAATGCAAAATTGTAAATGTGGAAATGAATGTGGTATTAGACGAAAAGCTGATAGGTGTGTTAGGTCAAAAGGCCGACGTGGTAATTAAAAAGAAGAGCGACTTTACCGTTCCGCTGGGCGTGCTTATTAAACCCGAAGGAACAGTTCTTGAAGACATTAAAACTTTCTATAAAATACTGACCGACCGGCCCGCGCAACTATACCTGGTTGGCCAGATTAAAGTAAAAATGATGGGCATTAAGTTTACTGTGCCTGTTAAATACCGGCAAATACTTAAAAGGTCCGACTTTAAGAACTAATGATTTCATAGCCGCAAAGGCGCTATTAAAAATTACAATTAAATACAATTTTTAACGCAAAGACGCAAAGTTTGCAAAGATGAATACAAGAGAAATACCTTTAACATGATTCATTTGGGTGCATAACATATTGTCTCTCCCCGGCAACTACGCACCAACCCCGAAAGGGTAAGAGAAACCCTTTCGGGGTGATCGCAATAATTTGTATTTACTCCAAAACAATTATAACTTTGGAGTAAACCCAAAATCAACATCCCATGGCTTTACGATTCCTGAAGTATGGCTCTGTTTATTTCAGCATAACAGTTATTGTGGTATCGCTTATTCTCGGCGGGGTCTGGGTATTTGTGGCACCCATTTATGTGTTCGTTATGATCCCCTTACTTGAACTGATATTACCGTCATCGGAAACTAACCTGGATAAAGTTGAAGAAGAAGTAGCCAAAAAAGATATTAAATACGACCTGATGGTTTGGAGCGTGGTGCCGTTGCAATACGCCCTGCTGTTTTTCTTTCTGAACCGTGTTGGCGATGGAAGCCTGACCTGGTGGGAAATTACCGGTATGGTATTTTCGTTTGGCATAGCTTGTGGTGTGCTGGGCATTAATGCAGCCCATGAGTTGGGCCACCGCAATACCTGGTACGAGCAAACCATGTCGAAAATGCTGTTACTTACTTCGCTTTATTCGCATTTTTATATTGAACATAACCGCGGCCACCATAAAAATGTTTCTACCGATGAGGACCCGGCATCATCGCGGTACGGTGAAACCCTTTATGCTTTTTTTATAAGGTCTGTAAGGGATGGCTGGTTTTCTGCCTGGCATTTAGAGAGTGAACGGTTAAAGAAAACCAACACCCCATTCCGGAGCGTTAAAAACGAAATGCTGGTGCTTCAAATTCTGCAGGTTTTGTTTGTGGCTATAATATGCGCTGTATGGGGGCTGAAAGTAATGCTGTTATTTATTGCTTCAGGCACTATTGGATTTCTGTTACTTGAAACCGTTAACTACATTGAGCACTATGGGCTGAAAAGAAGAAAAATTGACGATGCTTATTACGAAAAAGTAATGCCGGTTCACTCATGGAACTCCAACCACGCCATTGGCCGTATTATGCTATTTGAACTCACCCGCCACTCAGACCACCATTACATGGCATCAAGAAAATACCAGGTACTGCGCCATTATGATAACAGCCCCCAAATGCCAACTGGTTACCCTGGTATGATGGTTTTATCCCTTTTTCCACCGCTGTTTTTCAGCGTAATGCATAAGCACATACGCAAATACAAGGAAACGGTTGGTGGGGAAGCGCTGGCGTGAGTCAGTTTACAGTTTCCGGTTTACAGTTGAATACCAATACTAACTACTATACCTGTGTTTGCCAGGGCAATCGGGTCTAACTTAAATTATCGGGTTATCTTTCTTTCGTAATGTCAATAGGCGGCACCTCTGGTGCGCTATGACTCACATTGTGTTTTACTATAAACAGACGGCTCCTAATGGAGCGTTTTTATGTATTCTTTAGTTGAATTCGCGTTCCAGCGGAACCGCCTGTTTATAGAAGTAATTACAATTATCGTTGCGCACCATAGGTGCCGCCTTGAATCTTTGTATCAGGGCAAAAATATTTTTAGACCCGATTGCCCTGCTGTGTTTGCCTTTAAACTGCAAACTGTAAACTGAAAACTGTATGTTAGCAATCTAAATTTCAAAACACCATCAATAGCCATGAAATACATTAATCCTGCCTTCTTTAAATTCTTTGATCATCTGTCGAAGAACAATAACAAAGATTGGTTTGATGCCAACCGCAGCACTTATGAAGAAGAAGTAAAAAAGCCTTTCAGAAAACTAGTGGAGGACCTGACAGAAAAACTGGCTAAGGACCTGCCGGAAATAAACCGCGAAGCATCTAAATCCATCTTCCGTATTAACCGCGATATCAGGTTTGCGCTGGATAAATCGCCGTACAAAAACCACGTAGGTGCTGTATTTAGCCGAAACGGGACTAAGGACGCTGATTATCCCGGCTTTTATATGCATTTTGGTGGTGAGGATATTATGGTTGGCGGCGGTAAATATGAGGTATCGAAAGAGCAACTGGCCAAAATAAGACAAGAGATATTTTATAATAACAAGGAATTTAAAAAGCTGTTGGGTGACAAAAATTTTGTAGAAAAATTTGAAACCCTTCAGGGCGATAAAAACAAAGTCCTCCCCCCTGATTATAAAGAGTTTGTTAAGGAACAACCACTAATTGCCAATAAACAGTTTTGGTATATGGCCAAACTGAGCAGGAAGGAAGCTTTGAGTGACGATGTAGACAAAATCATCCTCTCCCATTTTAAGGCAGGCTATAAAATGAATAAGTTTTTATGGGATGCGATATCGGCTTAACTGCCAATACAGTTTCGCACGGAGAGTAAATACAGAGAAATACAAAAAAATGAAGCATGAAGAATTAACAGCCAGGATTATAGGCATTTGTATTAAAGTGCACGAAATACTGGGTCCCGGTTTGTTGGAGTCAGTTTATGAAGAAGCTATTTGCTACGAATTAGATAAAGCAGGAATTTTTTATAACCGACAACAGGGTATTAAAGCCAACTACGGGGAAGTAAAACTTGATATAGGATTTAGGGCTGACATAATTATTGAAAATACGCTTATAATGGAATTAAAATCCGTTGAAGCCATCGCCCCGGTTCATCCGAAAACTTTATTAACTTATATGCGGTTAACAAATCTCGAAATAGGTTTGCTGATAAACTTCAATGTGGCACTTTTAAAAAATGGCATAACCAGATTGGTGGATGATGAATGGCAGAATAGAAACCGGAAAAATAATCCAAAAGAAAGCAAAACCTAATCCCATAAATTAAATGTATTTCTCGGCTGTTAAACTCCGTGCGAAATTGTATTTGAAAATTGAAGCTTAGTATCTATGAAATTATTGCTTGTTGTTGCCTCATTAAACGATATACAACCCCTACTTGAACAACATCAAATAGCGCCCATTGCAAATGACACATTAAAATTTGTGCATTCGTTTAAGGCATTACATCACGAAGTAGACTTGCTTGAAACCGGGGTAGGGGTTTATCAAACTACTTATAAAGTAACCAAAGCTTTATCGGCGCAAAAGTATCACCTGGCCCTTAAATTAGGTTTTGCCAATGCGTATAAAGAAGAAACAGCTATTGGCGATGTATTGAACATTGTAAACGAAAAGCCCGGCGATTTTGGAATGGTGGTCAATAACGAATGGAAAGACTATTACGACCTGGGCCTGATAAACCGGGAGGATGCACCGCACACACGGGGTGGCCTTATTAACCTGACAAATGCTTACATGAACGTTTTTCTGCCATTTAAAAAGGTGGTGGGTGTTTCGGTAAATCATTACGCCAATGCCTCGGCCGTTCGGGAGAGAAAAGACAAATACAGGGCAGATTGCGAAACCGGCGATGGCGTGGGCTTTGTTTATCCCTGCCTTTTTGAAAAGCAACTGTTTTACCAGTTATGTGTAATTGAAAGAAATCTTGTAACCGGGCAGGAAAATTTTAATCTTGCAAAGCAAAAGCTAAACGAAACGCTAACTGACCTTATTCAAAAACTGTAACATGGCTGATAATACCCAACTGCTTGAAACCTACCGCGCCAACCGCAAAGTAACCGATGCCGAATTTTTAAAAATGGTTAACAGCCCGTTTTTGTTTAACCTCTATTTATTAGGTAAACTACCCATGGGTTTTATTGCCGGTTTAAAAGTAAAATCGTGCAGTGTTGAGCAATGCCAGATAACCGTACCTTACAGGTATATGAACCAAAATCCATTTAAGTCTACATATTTTGCAGTGCTGGCTATGGCCGCTGAAATGAGCACGGGCATGCTGGGGGTTATTGCGACGAACAAGTCAAAACCATCCGTATCTATGCTGGTTACCCACCTGGAGGCCGACTTTGTAAAGAAAGCCACCGGCCTTACAACTTTTACCTGCACACAGGGCAAAGAGCTTACTGCCAAAGTTGAGGAGGCCATATTAACCGGCCAGGGAACTACCTTTGAAGCATTAAGTATTGGCACATCAGAAAAGGGAGAAGAAGAAGCCCGGTTTAGGGTACAGTGGAGTTTTAAAGCAAGGTCCTGGTGATTTAGCCATCGCATTTACCAATACAAACCCCTGATTTGCTGCAACCTGTTGCATTTATGTAACTCCCTGCTTATAGGTATTTTTTGGATGTTGTTGCGACCGACAACCTGCATAAAGGTTAAACTACTACTTTCGTTTAAACTTAAAAGAGAACAACCTCCTACCCTTCATGAAAAAGAAATTCCGCCGCTGCGATATTTTGGTTATCGCCTTTGCAACTTTGTTAGTGGTCGTTCTGAAGCTTTTGCTGCCCAGGTAACAAAATATCCTTAAATCTTCTCCAGCACAATATTGATTTTATTAAAATCGGCTGAGGCGTTGATTACTTTACGGAAGTCCTCAAACACTGATTTAGGTAGTTGTATGATTTTATAATACTCGGTAATATTAACCGTAAGCAAGTTACCCTTTACTTCATAGGTAGAGATAAAGCCGCAGGCCTCTTTTCCTTCATAATCGAACTTAACCGTATTTTTAAGGGCTTCCAGGCCTGATAATTTATAGCCATCTGGTACTTCAACTTTCAGAGTACGGGTCTGGCTGTTTTCAAGTTGCATATCAATATCATTTTCGCGGGGTTTTTCCTGGTACATTTCGGTCTGCGGTCCTATTAAATCGCCTATTTTAAACAGCACATCTTTGCCGGTTTTTTCAATCAAAGCAGTGCCGGTTACTTCGCCGTTAATTTCAAGTGGTTTGTCGCCATCCAGCATATCGTAGTTAACCATGTCTTCCCTTATAATCTTCCCATCGGGCAGGCAAAACTTAACCAGTTCATCTAAAAGCTTTTTCTTTTCATCCTTTTGCAGGTAGTTATAAGCAAAGCGGTCACTGCTTGCCATGGCACCCAGGTAAGAGTGTTTAATATTTACGGTAACAGAATCGAGCGACTTATTGAACTTACAATAAGCGTCTATAATTTCAGCGTTATGCGATACATCAGATGGAGGGATTTTTTTAACTGTGCCCATGGCGCTCTTAAATTTACCCACGCTTACTTCCTCCATAAACAAGCCGTTGTTTAAGGTATAGCCCACTGGAATTTCGGGGTAACGGAATACTACACTGGCAGGGTCCAGGTATTTATCAAAATCTGGAAAGTAAAGAATGGTTTCATCCAGAAAATTCCATGTTTCAAAATCAGGATCGAACCATACTTTGCTCCTATCCGTGGTATAAACTACCTGGCAATTGATATTGTTGGCGGCACACAGGTGCAGGTAAAGCCGGATAATACCGGTTGACCGCGCCAGCCTTTTCTGCAATATTTTCACCACATCCGTATATTCAGGGCCTTCCGTTTTTACTTCCTGTATATTGGTTTTTATATAATTTTCCTATACTGTCCGGGATAAAAATCAGGGGAGACTAAAAAGCCGCCCCTTTTTCATAGTTTAGAAGTTACCACACTTTTAAAACTATGAACCAAAGTACAAATTATTCCGGACAGCACATATTT
>Ga0182013_10003196_pt1 | contig 20726 bp, 22 predicted proteins | sample 612S2MmetaG_FD_120487 | JGI IMG/M metagenome (GOLD analysis project Ga0182013, IMG submission 120487) | Permafrost microbial communities from Stordalen Mire, Sweden - 612S2M metaG | ecosystem: Environmental > Terrestrial > Soil > Wetlands > Permafrost | place: Sweden: Stordalen | collected... | reverse complement strand
GCAACCCCCCCAATCCTGGCAGCGACAAGCTTCGCCAAACAACCTCGCTCGTCAACGCTATGCGGCTCGTTGCCGGGATTCGAGACGTCACCACTCCCGGCTTGGCGACGCAAACGTGGCGCATTGCCGAAACCCAACCCGAAATACATCTAGGCGCTGCCTACCATACGTGCTGATTGATGTCGAGAAACAGATTACGGATCGACTCGTACGTCGCCGCGATATTCGTAATCACGCGGACAACGGTGGCCACACCTAAGTTCGAGCCATCGCGACCGTAGTGCCAAACTAAGACGCCAGGGTGTTCGCGTTCAGCAAGCGCGATGAAATCGGCGCCATTCTTCGTGATCACTACGCGATCGTTGGTAATTGCATAAGCGAAAACGGCCGCGTCAGTGGTGCCAGCGCCGAGCGCGGAAATGTCGACCACACGCTCGACATCGTGTCGTGCTTCGCGCAAGGAATTAAGGAGCGAGTGCGAGCCGCTATCCTCATCGAGCAGCAGGCGCACGATGCAAATGCGGCTCGACTCGACGCCGTTCTTCGGCAATTTCTGCCGCGATAAGACTTTGGTTCCGTTCGCAGTAGTGCAGCGCCTCAACTACGGCGCGACGGTCTAAATCAAACTCAGCCGCGGTCCGATCGATATCCCAATCGTTTGCACGCATGTCTGCCACGAGCTGCGCGGCCGTTTGCCGACGGCCTTTCACGAATAATTGCCGCCGCCACGGATGAGCAACGCGCACGAGAAAATCGTAGGCGGAATCCGGACGGAGTGCCCGCGTTAGCTCTGGAAAGGCGTCTAGCGCTAGCGGATCATCGGCCCGGTGTAAGCTGATGACTTGACCATCGCGAATTGCGTCGATGATACGTTTCCAAAACGCGAGTAGTTCACGGCCAGCTTGACTCTCATTTTCGACCCCAAATGTCGTACGCGCGAATTCGATCGCTCGCTCGTCGCCAGGTCGAAGCTCAACTTGCCAGCGGCGGCGCGGCACCTTTTCACTCATGACTCCGATTATACGCCAATTGGAGCCGATACGCTAGCATAGGCGTCTAGAACCGGTCCCCGGAACCACACTGGCACTTCGTCGACGACCATCCGCACGGCCCCATGAGCGTGGCGGAACGAGGACGCGTCGACGTCCGGTACGTTCGGTACGTTCGGCCCGCTGGCGTTGGGGTCGATGCCGGTTTTTTATGGAAAGAGGTCGAGGTGCGTGAGGATCGCCGCCGAGGCGAAGTCGCTGATTTCTCAGATCAGGTCCCGGCATGATCTTCGCCGCGTCCGTCGCGCACGTCAATCGCCTCATAATCGGCTTGTAACGGTGGCCACTGCGGGATCGGCCGCCAGCCGAACCAGGATCGAAAGGCAGCGTAAGCCGGCGACGCCGGGACTAGAAATCTATCGAACGCGTCTCGCCACGAGCTCAGCAGCGCGAACGTCTCTCGAGTCTGGATAATGCCGAAATCCGACGCGCCGCAAACGCGCGCGATGTAGTCGGCCTGCGCCCGATCGTTGAGAAGTCCGTCGGCGGCGTGTCGAGATCCGGGAAAACGGAATAGTCGATGGCCACTCCAGGTATAGGTCGAGCCCCGATCCACGGTCTTCGCCCGCGCATCTGACTACCGCACGACTCACGACATCGACGCATGGTGGGCACAAGAATCAACGAGCGACTCACAGCGCCTAGCATTCGACCGACTACGCGGCATCGTCAAGAGCGTCGCTGCCGACCACGGATTGACGTTCACCGAACGCGTAACCCGCTCGATGACGTCACTCGAGATGCAACGCGACGCCAAGACAATCTTCTCCGTCCAGATCGCCGATCGCGATATCGAACTCGCCAAGCCCGTTCCCGGGCCCTGGCACCCGATTCGCATCGAAAGCCTCCGCGACAACATCGCATCCAAGCGAACTGCTCTCGTCGATAGCGGCGCACCGCGCGATTTCATGGACATCCACGCCGTTATCACCGCCAACATCTTATCTATCGATCGATCGATGAAGAACGGCGATCTGACTGCAACGCAAACCGCGGCTCAATATCGAGCAAGCCAAGGCGCACAAGTCCTCAAGCATCTCGAGTCGATCGCCGCGCGACGGCCGCTCGACACGCTTGCTTCCGAACAACGCGACGCCGTCGGGTAGGCGCGGCGCTGGTTCCGGGTGCATACGCGTGACCCGGGCTCGCCAACATGTTCGATGACGATTCCACTCCCGATTCCGCAGCCACAGTGGATCTCGTGGCTAAGCTCTCGACGGTTGTACCCTGATCCCCGATTTCTGAAACGAAGCCGCGCACGAGCCGGCTGCGCCGCGCGTCCGCGGCCCCGCGTACCGTGCGTGTCGAGCACCCTGAGCGCTTCGGCCTCGGCACGAAGCGGTAGCCGGCGGCGCGTTTGCCTTCAAGAAACCGGTGCAGGACGGAGGCGAGCGGTGAACGGAAGACAGGATCAAGTGAAGCACGCCCTGCAGTCATGCTCGCACTTCCTGTTCGGAGATCGTCACGGATCTCAGAGCCGTTAGATCGATTGAAGCGTACTCCATGGTCCATGGTCGATTCCGTCGATGTATGGCCGAGCACATCGCCAATGCTCTTGATCGTGCACCTAGCGTCGAGCATCCGATTTGCAAGCGTATGCCGAAACAGATAAAAGCCGCGTCGCCCCGATCGCTTATCGAGGCCCACTCGTTGTAGTCGCGGAACTCACGCGATTCCCGACCACCTTAGCGATGCGACCGCCTTGCCCATCGCGCCCGCCAGGTGAACGATCGCCGTGTCAACGGCGATCACGAGGTCGAGGTACGTAAGGATCGCCGCGGTATCGCCGCGGTATCGCCGAAGTCGCCGATCTCGGCGCCGAGCGGATCGAGGCGCAACGAACCGCACGACCGGCGCCCTTCGTCGTGTCCCTTTTGCAGCCCGAACCCAGGCGATGCCGTCGACCGCGTTCAAGGCCGCAAAGTCATCGAGACGGCACGAGCGGCGATGGTCGTTTTCATGATGAGGAATCCCGGCCCAGACGATTCCGACGCGCGTGGCCGCAGCTTTTCAACCGCGGACGCCAGCGCTCGACGCGCTCCGCGCGCGCTCGCAGGTACGGGATTGGTGCGCGGATCGAAGCGAGATCGGTCTCGAAGAAGCGCGGGAGGCCCGAGAGCGGGACGTGCAGATCGATGTCGTGCACATAGACCGCGACATCCCCGGCAACGCGCAGCTCGTCGACGCTCGGGAGATTCGCGAAGAGCGGTGTGAGCTCAGGCGGAGCTTCGAGGACGACGCGACCGCCGCGTGCCTTGATCGCGGGGAGGTAGCGAGCCATCTGGATCGCGTCTCCGAGACCTTTGGTCGTGTGTGATGACGAGCTGCCGTGGCGCGAAGGCTTCGCCGTTCCAGAGCGTTGCGCGGCGGAAATTGGGGTGCTCGGCGCACCGGTCCGGGAGGCGCATCATCCAGCCGGACTTCCACCCACGTGCAAAGTCGTCGCAGAACAGGAGCGAAAGCGCCGGGTTCGCGTGTGTCTCGGCGAGCCCCATCGCCGGTCAAGCCCTGCTCGTTCGCCGCTCGCTTCTTCAAGAAATCGGCAAGAGATCGGCGAGCCTGCAATGCATGCCGAAGACACCGCCCTGGCCGACCAAGAGCTGCAGCTGCGCTTGATGGACAGCACGAATTTTGCGCACGTCGACCGCTTTACCGGGGAGTGGACGATCCGTGAAGATCCGCAATGGCACTTCGCGCACCGGATTCAGAAGGACGTGCCAGAAGACTTGCGGCGCATCTTCGCCAAGCACCCAGTCGCCGGTCGTCCCTTTATCGACGCGTTGCGAAGCCAGGTCATCGCGAACGTCGCAGCTCGGCCGCCCAACGCCGTCTTCGCGCCTACCATCGCCTTCAAGCCGGCATGACCTCCGGCGTTCGACCGTCGAGCGCTCGGCGATACATTCGATCAATGCATCGCGGGCTCGTCGCGTGAAGTAATGCGCAGACGCACATGGTTCGCAAAGCGTTTAGAGATTGAAAAGACGATCGATGGCGGAAGGGCCGTGCGTAAACAACGGCGGAACGTTGTGCTTGTATCCTTCATTCGTAGCAACGGGCGTATGATCGCACTCCGTAGCGCCAAATATAACAGCCGGAGTTCGTACCTTCCGACACTGCCGCGTGCCGGCATCGAGCAACTCCTTTGAGACACTTCGACCCGTCCGCTAAACGCTTACCTCATATTCCAAAGGCCGTTGCGCTATGAAGGCCGTAATTCTGGCCGGCGGTTTCGGTACGCGAATCAGTGAAGAAAGCGACCTCCGGCCAAAGCCCATGATCGAGATCGGCGGCAAGCCGATCCTTTGGCACATCCTCAAGACGTACACGCACTACGGCATCAATGATTTCATCATTTGCTGCGGATATAAGGGCTACGTCATCAAGGAGTATTTCGCAAACTATCTCTTGCACATGTCGGACGTTACCATCGATCTGCGCGCCGATCGGATCGACGTGCACTCAACCGCCGCCGAGCCCTGGCGGATAACGCTAGTCGACACGGGCGAAGGTACGCTTACCGGAGGAAGACTCAAGCGCGTGCAGCGCTATGTCGACGGTGAGGAGTTCTTCTTTACCTACGGCGACGGCGTCGCAGACATCGATATGGACGACTTGCTGCGATTTCACCGCTTCCACGGACGGCTCGCGACCGTCACGGCGATTCAGCCGGTTGCGCGCTTCGGCGCACTGCTCATCGAATCCGGCGCGGTCACCGGCTTCCAGGAGAAGCCGCGCGGCGAGGGCGGTTGGGTGAGCGGCGGTTATTTCGTGCTGTCGCCGTCAATCTTCGATTACATCGACGGCGATGACACGGTGTGGGAGCGTGAACCGATGGAGCAACTGGCAATCGAGGGCAATCTGTCGGCCTATAAGCACAGCGGCTTTTGGCAGCCCCTCGACACGCTGCGCGACAAGACCATCCTCGAGGATCTCTGGACGAGCGGCCACGCGCCGTGGCGGGTCTGGGACGACCGCCGGCCGGTTGACGCCGAAGCCGAGCGGCTCCAGGCCTCGCAGCGCGCGCGGCGCGCCAGCGATCGATCGATTTCGCGCCGCGAGGTGAACGCGAAAAACGGAAGCCGGATCCACTCCCTTCCGAAGCACACGTAGGGCACGCTGCGAGGAGATAGCAGGATGCATATTCTAGTTACGGGCAATCTCGGGTACGTCGGCACGGTCGTCACGGCGGAGCTGCAGCGGGCAGGTCATCGGGTTACCGGCTATGATGCCGGTTACTTCGGCGACTGCACGATGACGCCGGCGCAGCCGCCGGATCGGCAATTCATCGCCGACACGCGCGATTTCGACCCGTCCGCGATGAGCGGAATCGACGGAGTCGTGCACCTCGCCGCACTCTCGAACGACCCGCTCGGCGAACTCGATCCGCAGCTTACCGAAAAGATCAATGTCGGCGGCCTCGAAGCAGTCGCGGTTTCGGCGCGCGACGCCGGTGTCGAGCGCTTCGTCTTCGCCTCGTCGTGCAGCCTCTACGGCAAGTCGGAACTGGGCAGTGTGCTCAACGAGGACGCGGCGCAAAACCCCCTTACGGCGTATGCCCGCTCGAAAGTTGCCGGCGAAACCCTGCTGCGCGAACTGACCACGCCGGCTTTCCGGCCGATCGCCTTGCGCTTCTCGACGGGGTATGGGTACTCGCCTCGACCGCGCCTGGATCTCGTCGTGAACAACCTCGTCGCGTCCGGGCTTACCAACGGTACGATCGTGCTCGAATCCGACGGCACGCCGTGGCGACCGCTCATTCACGTGGAAGACATGGCGCAAGCAATCTGCGTCGCGCTGGAAAGCGATCATGCGGCCGTTGGCGGCCGGGCATATAACGTCGGCCTGGAGTCCGAGAACTATCAGATTCGTACCGTCGCGCAGATGGTCTCCAACAAGCTCGGTGGCCTTCCGCTGTCGATGAAGCCGATCGGCGCGAGCGGCGATCAGCGTTCGTACAATGTGACTTTCAACCAGTTCCGAAACTCGTTTCCCGCATTCGCGCCGAAATGGCAGCTTGACCGCGGCATCGACGACCTCGTCAGCCGCTTCCGCGCGTCGTACGATCCGGCAGATTTCACGAGTGACCGCTATTTTCGGATTCGGAAGATCGTCACACTCAGGGCGGCCGACCGAGTCGACCGCCAATTGCGCATGGCCGTCCCCGTGCCGCTATGCAGTGTCTAACTAACTCACTACGGGAAACGGAAGAACTTGCGGAGCGATGATGCGCTGCGCGGCTTGATCGTCAGCTCCGGCGACCGCCCGGCGACCACCGACGATGGCGGAACGCTACAGTTGCGCAGCGTGCTGTTGGGCGCAATCGCAACGTCATCACCGATGTGCGTGTCGCCGACGACCACCGCACCGCCGTAGATCGTAACCCGCTCTCCAATGACCGGCGCGACGCCCCGATCTTGACCGACCGTGACGTTCTGCGTAACGACCAAATAGTTGCCGTAGATTCCGCGCCCCAGGACCGTGCCGACGGCATGATTGAGGTAGACCACGGGCGGCAGCTCGATGTCATAAGTGCAGACAAATGCGTGCATGGCCCGGTTTAAGAGAAAGAGCTTGGTAGCCAATGACGGCTGCCCGAGCTCGAGCGCGGCGACGCGCGACGCATAGTACAAAAACGTCGTATATTGGTCGGCGTGAAGATGGTCGAACACGGGAGTCTGTGCGCTGCCGTAAGCGTGATGATTGATGGCCGCAAAGCAATGTTCCACAAGCGGCAGGGTTCCAACAATCAACCCCGCGAAATGATGCACGGCGTCGTCGGGGAAGTGGGCGTCGAGTTGGCGTTTGACGTAGCGCTCGAGTTCCTCCGGCGAGAGAGACGTTTGCAGCGCCACAACGAACCGTCCGGCCTACGTCTTTCGCGCCGGCTCGAGACCCGGTGCTAATCGCATTGCCGACCAGTACTCGCGGTAGCGTAGCGCCTGCGCCTTGTCTTCCGTCGCTAAATCCAGGAAATCCGATAGATCCGCCAGCAGCGTGTCCAGGTCAACCTTCTGCGTTTGGAGCCATTTCGCTCGCAATTGCGAAGCGTAGATATCCAGCACCGTTTCCGGGTTGGCGGGGACCGTCGATCCGAGCACCGCTTGATACCAACGCGTCGCGGCCCCCATGCGTTCCTGAACCGTCAGATTCTTCGCGAACAGATCGCTGAGGATGACCTTCGTGCCCTCGAACGCGCAAAATAGTCCATGGAGATATAAAGCCGATCGATCGATCCCAGCCGCTTGATAGAGCGCATAGTCCTTCTCGAACTTCAATCCTCCTTCCCAGCCGGTAAAGTCATAAATGTAGATCATTCGTTTGATGTCGATGTAGCGGCCGGAAAGCAACGCCAGCACGACCATGACAAGATCCAAGTAGGTAAACCGCATGGGCAAGGATCCCACCCAGCGGCAAAGCTCCAGCCAAGTCGTGCGCCGAACCGCCGAATAGTAGATCAGATTTAGGCCGAGCGCGAAGTAGCTGTTGATCCGATCCGCCGGTGCCGGGGAGTCAACCTGGCTATACCCCATCAATTGCGATCCCGCGGTCGTTTCAAAGAGGTAGTGCCCAGTCACCCCAACGACCGAATCGTCATCACCGCACTGCTTGATTGCGGCGCATACCGCATTGATCGACCCTCGGCTGCACAAATCGTCGTCAGCTGAAAAGAAGATGAAGTCTCCGCGCGCGGCTTCCATGAGCGCAATCATGTTTTCGTAGATGCCGTCCTCGGGAACGCAGATGATTCGGCAGTTGTCCGGCTTGTTTCGTATCTGGGAGAGAAACGAGCGCTTGGCCGCATCCCCGGAATTGTCTCGCACGATCACTTCGATGTCGTCGCTGGCCCACGAGCAGGCTTCGAGGATACGCGAGCAAGCGGAAAGCCCGGTTCGGTGACTCGGCATAAGGATGGACAATTTCATATGAGCCGCTGTCCGCAGACAAGCCGCGGCATATTTACCCGGGCCACGAGGAGGCCGCCGTCTGAGAAACGCTTGGTTGTTTCATACAACGGGTACTTTCGGCGTCGCTCGAACTCTTCTGATTTTCTGTGCGACAATTCGGTAAAATTCGCGACACAAAGGGCGAGCGGACGGCGGCCGTTCTGAAAGCAGCGGCGGTCCGGCCCGCAACTGCCGAAGCGCCGTTTGCTCCGGAGAACAGAGGCGACGCCGCTACGCATTCTCGCTCGAGATCCGGCGGCGTACGATCCGGGCGGGATTCCCGTATGCGACCACGCCTGAGGGGACATCGCGCACCACAACGGCTCCGGCACCGATGACGCTGCCGCCGCCGACGCATACACGTGGCGCGATCGTCGCACCGCTGGCGACGAACGTCCCGGCTCCGACGGACACGTACCCCGCGAGTCTCGCGCCCGGTCCGATATGGACGCCGGGCCCCAGCACGCACTCGTGATCGACGCTCGCCGCGGTATTGACGATCACGCATTCGCCTAGTTCGGCCCGAGCGCACACGGCAGCTTGAGCGAGTACGACGCTGCCGGCTCCGACCCGCGCAGACTCCGCGACAAAGGCCGTCGGGTGCACAAGCGTCGCAGCGCGCAGTCCGGCGGCCTGCAGACGTGCCGCAACGGAGCACCGGTCATCGCCATGCTGCCCGCCGATCGCCACGATGAAGTAGACCTCCCCGTGCGGGCCCGTCGACAACCAATTCTCCAGCGCCCGCGACCCTGTAAAGATCGGCACCGCAGCGAATGGCGAGGTGCGAGCGACCTCGCGATCGAGCAACGCTGTGATCTCAAAGCCCCGCTCGGCCAGGAACTCTTCGATCACCAGGGCCTGACCGGTCGCGCCCCACACGATCAGTTTCTTGGCCGTCACCGTGAGCGCTTCCGTAACCGGCCTTCCTGAACCTCGGACGGACAAACGCCGAAGAACTCGGTCGAGGGTCGCTTGTTCCGGCATTTAGCCGCTCGGGGCGGTTGAATTCAATGATTGAACGCCGATGGAAACATCCTTACCGATATCTTCTCTAACATCTTACTACCGAGAGCTCATCGAGCGAGAGTTTCCGGATGCCCGCCACGCGCCCGCCGACGTCGACCGGGTGTTGCGCAAAGCCTTCGAACGCGCCGAGCACTCGTTCTCGCATATCATCTTAGCGGGCTACCGCTGCGCGAACGGCGGTGCGCGCTTCTCTCACTTGCACGGCGATCAATCCGCGGCACTGTACTACTTTGCGGCAAACTCGGCTTGGCGCGACTTCGGCGATGACGAGCTTGCCGCGCGCTTCTTTTTACTCAATAAGCGCCACAATGCACTCGTGTGCATGTACGACACGATGCTCCCCGATATCTTCGTGCTCATTCATACGGTCGGCACGGTTTTGGGCAAGGCGACCTACGGTAATTTTCTCGCGGTCTATCAAAACGTCACAGTGGGCAGCGATAACGGACGTCAACCCGTCATTGGCGAACATGCCGTTCTCTACGGCGGCTCGATGGTCGTGGGTGCCTGCAACCTCGACGCGAACGTCGCGGTCTCTGCGGGCACGGTTCTCATCAATTTTGATTGCCCCGCCGACTCCGTCGTAGCCGGCAATGCCGGGACGCCGCTCGTGAAAGCCCGGAAGCGACATTTCGCCGAGCAGTATTGGGGCTAGCTCGCAACCACCGACATCTCGGGGATCGGTACGACGAAGGTTCCGCCCCAACTCCGGACCACGCTCATCTCCAGCGCGATTTCGTCTTTGAGGTTCCACGGCAGGATCAACACGACATCCGGCCGCGTCTCGAGGATCTTTTCCGGCGCGAAGATCGGAATCCGGCTGCCAGGAAGATAGCGCCCCTGTTTGTGCGGGCTGCGGTCGACGGTGTACGCCAAGAGGTCCGGACCGACACCGCAATAATTGAGCAGCGTGTTACCTTTGGCCGGCGCCCCGTAGCCCACGACTTGCTTGCCTTCATCGGCCGCGCTGATCAAGAAGTGCAGCAACTGGCGCTTCCGGCGCGCCACGCGGTCGGCGAACGCGCTATATGCAGTCAGCGTCGAAAGACCCGCCGCAACCTCGCGTTCGCGCAGCGCGCCGACGGCGGAACTTGCGGTCGGGACATTTTGGCGGTGTGCGGCATGCAGGCGCAAGGAGCCGCCATGCGTCGAAAGCTCCTCGACGTCGACGAGTTCCAGGCCGTGCCGCTCGAACACCGGCTCGACGGCAAGCAGCGAGAAATACGAGCAATGCTCGTGATAGATCGTGTCGAACTGTGTTTTTTCGATCAATCGAAGCAGGTGCGGGAACTCAAACGTTGCCAGCCCGCTCGGATCGAGCAGTGCCGCGACACCGGCGACAAAATCATTGAGGTCGGGAACGTGCGCCAACACATTGTTGCCGACGATGAGATCGGCCGTGCCGTATTCACCGCGGATTCGCCGCGCCTGCTCGAGGCCGAAAAACACGGTTTCCGTCGGGATGCCGCGTTCTCGCGCAACAGTTGCGACGTTCGCGGCAGGCTCGACGCCGAGAACGCCGACGCCGTGCCGCATGAAGTATTGGAGCAGGTATCCGTCATTGCTGGCAATCTCAACGACCCGTGACGAGGGGCCGAGACCACGCCGCCGCAGCATCGTTTCGACGTACTGCTCGGCATGCTTCAGCCACGAAGAAGAATACGACGAGAAGTACGCATAGTCTGAGAAGATCACGTCCGGTGCCTCGAACGTTTCGAGTTGAACCAGGAAGCAACTCTCACAGACGAATGCACGCAGCGGATAGAATGCCTCCATCCGGTTCAGCGCCGGCGGCTCCAGGTACGAGTTGGCGAGTGGAGACGTTCCGAGATCGATAAATGTCCGGTTGAGAACCTTGCTGCAGCTTCTGCAGCGCGCTCCGGGCCTGTCGGACGCGATGTCCGAGGACCAAGGCGGCGGTTTCGACTCGCTCTGCGAACGAGCAGATGGGGCGGCGTCTCGCGTCAGCGCTTCGAGCTGCGTAACAGACATGACCATGACTTCTGTATCGGCAATAGGTACGAGCCCTTGAGCGAAGCTCACGGCGAACGCGTTCATGGTGTTCCGTTCGGAGCGGTCCGATGAAGCAGTGCAGCCAAGCGGATTGGAAAAGCCCAACACTCGAAGACCCAGAGCAATCTGGTTGCCGATCATCGGTGAGGTATCCACACATTCGCTTAGAGAAGGCTTCCCCATCCGGGTTGTACTTGCTCGTCGGGCAACCAGTCCTCGACGATCGCGGGAGTTTCACGCGAATATTCGACACTGCCCTGCTCGCATCGTCCGGACTCGAAACCCGCTTCGCGCAACGTGCGATTGCGACAAATACTCGGAAAGGAACGCTGCGCGGACTGCACTTCGCCGCCGCACCCCATTCGGAGATCAAACTCGTCATGTGCTTGCGAGGCGCCATCTACGACGTCGTAGTCGATCTGCGTCACGGATCTCCGACCCGCGGTAAGTGGTCGGCATTCCTCCTGGCAGCGGACGACTGTACGTCTCTTTACATTCCGCATGGATTTGCCCACGGTTACCAAACGCTATCTGACGAAACACTGGTGGCATATGACCTGTCTACGCCATACGTTGCCGCGGCCTCGCGGGGCGTCCGGTACGACGATCTCGAGCTCGGAATCCCGTGGCCCTTGCCGGTAACGTCACTTTCCGACCGCGACGCGACTCTGCCCTCAATTGCCGATTTGAACTCGGCCGATGATGTTGCGCCCTTCACCGGCGCGGGAGACCTACATGCTTGATACGAGTGTTGCCGCCGTACTCTCGACCGATCAGGTCGCCGAACCGGGTCCCGTCCATAGCTTTTGGTCGAACAAAATCCCCGTGTTCGTTCCTCGCACCGGCATCGACACGCTCAAACACATAACCGACGCATTCGATGTCGGCTGGTTGGGCATGGGAGCAACGACAAAGCTTTTCGAGGAGAAGATCTCCGCCTTTCTGGGTCTCGACGACCAGAGCTTTGTGATCGCGACGAACACCGGCACGTCGGCGCTCCATCTGGCATTGCTCGCAGCAGGCGTCGGCCCGGGAGACGAAGTCATCACGCCTTCGTTCAACTACGTGGCCGACCATCAAGCGATCCGCGCCACGGGTGCCGAGGTGGTGATGTGCGATATCCGCGAGGACGATCTGGGTATCGATGTCGAGGCTGCCAGCGAACTGATCACGGATCGAACGAAAGCGATCATCCCGTTGCACTTCGCCGGCGTTCCTTGTGACATCTCGGGCGTCTACGCTCTTGCCGAACGTCAGCATTTGCGTGTGGTCGAAGATGCTTGTCATGCTTTCGGTTCGACCGTCGAAGGCAGGCACATCGGCTCGTTCGGCGATATCACCACGTTCTCGTTCGATCCGGTGAAGATTTGCACGTCCATCGACGGCGGCGCGATCGTCGTGCGCAGCACCGACGAACTCGCGCAGTTGCGGCGTATGCGACTCCTCGGCGTGGATAAGGACACGACCGAACGCTATAAGAATGCCCGTGCTTGGGACTATGACGTTGTCAGCGAAGGCTACCGCTACCATCTAACGAATATCTTGGCGTCCGTCGGTATCTCACAAGTCGAGCGCGCAAACGATTTCATCGCCAGCCGGCAAGCCGTATGCGAAGCCTATAGCGCCGCTTTTGCCGGCATCGACGGCTTGCGTGTACTTCGCCGGAGGTTCGGCGATGTTTCTCCGTTCATTTACAGCATTCGCGTCCTCGGCGACAAGCGGGAAGCACTCATCGAGCATCTACGCGCGCTCGCGATCGATGTCGGCATCCACTTTGTTCCGGTTCATTGCCACGAATGGTTTGCGACTGCTCCGCGCGGTTCCATGCAAGTTACGGAGCGCGTCTGCCGGCAAGTTCTCACACTGCCGCTTCATTCTGAGATGAACGCCATCTACATCGAGCGCGTCATCGACGGTGTGCGGTCATTTTTTGGAACCCACTGACAAGTGCGGCGAATTGAACGACCAGGGCCGCGCGCGCGAACCATGTGCGCGGACGCTCGCCAAGACGACGTCGGGTCCCTGGACGGCCCCCGCGATGACGAGCGATACACCAGCCGGTGAAGCCTTCTCGACGAACGCCAGCGCTGGCGCGAACAGTATCGGCGACGACTTACTTCACCGCGTTCAAGCGCCGTCGAGACTGGGAAAATGCACCGATAAACAAGAGCACGTCAGCTCTTATACAATATAGCACCATTGGCTGCGGTTGAACCGCGCCGATCCGGACGAATTGACGACGGTTTTGCAGCCGCCGGAGCGTCCGCCGACAATCATCGCTGTTCCACCTTACACGCTGGCTTTCGTGCTCCAGCCGCCGCTCAGCGAGCCGGTCGCTTCGACGACACTGCCACAGGTCTACGTCGAAGAACGAGCGGCACGCGTGCGCATCTGAAGACTATCTCCTTTGTGAGGAAGCACGGCGTGGCGGGTGGCTCGTCGCAATGCATGCCGGCGTGCGCTGCAAGCACTACGACCGGGAAGCGCTCTTGCCTAGCCGCGCGATTGGGAGGACCCGTCAACGACGGCTATGGAGCGTATGCTCGTCGTCGATCCCGGACCGACCTTCCGAATAACCCCATACGAACACCTCCACCGACGAAGCCCGAGGGCCACGAGGCGGTGCGCATCGACTATGTCATCCTCGACTGACGTGCCGGCGGCCGCTGTATCCGGCGCATCATTATTGCATCAAATCGAGGATCCGCGGGGGTTGCGCCGCGACATTGAGCCGCCGCATCTCGCGGGTCCGTGAGATCACCATAAGCCGTTGCTTGACCAGATGGTTAAAGGCGATCAAGCGGCGTAGCTGATCGGCACGACGCTCGCTAATGAGACCGATACGCCGATTGACTTCATCTGTAAAGGCCTGCGGGCGTACGTCACGCGTCTCATCCAAGGCGTTCAAAAGCGCGTGGGTCAACCGGTGCTGCGTCGCAAGCAGCGCATCGATCCGCGGCCAATCACGCACGGTCAGCGCCGCATCCGCTGCCGCCACGCTCCGGTCAAACTCGGCGATCGTCTCAATTATTTCCGCAGCGCGCCCGTTAACCGACGGTAACGAACCCACGATCAATCTTCTGAAGCGGTCCCGCCTTCTCGGCACGAAAGCGTCGATTCGCCTCGGCCCAGGTTTCGCGATACGCTTTCATCTGAGGCAAGAGCTGCTCGATCACGTCAGGCGACTTCTTCATGTTGGCCATGAAGAGTTCGTGGTGCCAATACTCGTAAATGCGAAAGATCGTGCGCCCTAAGTCATTGTCGATCTCGAAATTCAGCGATCCCATGAGCAATGCCGCCGCACGCTGGCCGCGGCGCAAGTCATTGTGGACGGACTGAATATCTAGAACCGGTTTCTTAAGGCCGCTGATCGCGCGGATCGTCGAGTTGATCAACACGTCGAAGGTTATGATCGTAAGCTCTTCGGGCGTTGCCGTCCTGAGCCTGGTCTGGAGGTAGGATACTTGGGGTTTGGCCATCGGTGCGCTGTTCCTCTTCCTAGCTCGAGCTCGAGCTCGAGCTTGTGCCGCTGAGCTGATTGGCGTAGGTCTGTTCGGATTGATATTTCGATACGAGTGCTTCGCTCGCGGTGGCTTGGGCGCGCAGCATATCGGCCTGCGCATTGGCCCGGTCGGTGACGTTCTTGATCGACTGGTTGAGCGCGGTAATTCGCGCCGTTGCTGCGTTCTCGTCGCTTTGTAGGAGCGAGACGACCGGGATCGCACCTGCAAGCCCGGTGATCAGCGACGTTGGCGTCCCCGTTACTTGGGTAAGATAGGCTCCGAGCCCATTCGTCAAACCGATCGTTGAGGATCGGCTTTTCGAGACGAAGAGGTTCGCAACCGCGCTGGGATCGGCGGCGAAGGCCGCCGTAAAGGTCGTCACATCGAGCGGCAAAAACTGACCGTCTGTTCCGTCGGCGGTGCTCGTCGCGATCGGCCCGCTCGTACTCGAGTCGACCGTCCCGCCCTGGGCATTGGTATTCGACTGATAGACGGTGTGCGAACTGTCGAGCGCGAGGCCGATGCTCTGGAGTGAGTTGTACGAGGTGCTGCCGCTATCGACCAGACCCGTGACGAGCTGCGTAAGTCGGCTGCTCAACGCTTGAATCGTTTGATCTCCGTAGAGCACACCGCCGGTGGCAAGGGTCGAACTGGCGGAGGTCGCGGCGCCGGCCAAGGCCGTTTGCTGAACGACGGGCGGCGCCGTGGCGGCAGCGATTTCGCCTAGTGCGGCGTTGTAGAGCGAGACAAAGTTCGTTACGGCACTGACTGCCAGCGACGAATTTTGGGCGACCGTTACGGTAAACTGGACCGAGGTCGATCCCGTGACGTTGATCGCCATTCCCGGGATCGCACCAGCCACCGCATCCGAGTTACTGTAGGTGGTCTGAAGCGTGCCGTTGGGCGTCCGTACGGTTACGGAGGCCTGTTGTCCAACGGCGGTGGACGCGGCCGGATTAGGCGCACCCGTGCTCGTTACGAAGCCCGCGGCTCTGAGGAAGTTGCTCGAATCGCCCGTTGCCCCCAGCACGATGCTCTGCGGCCCGGTCGCCTTATTCGTTATCGAGAACGTTCCGCTGTTGAGGTCGTACGATGCGACGACGCCGGCAGTCGAAGCGTTGATGTTTGCCAGGACGCTCGTCACGTTATCGGTTGACGCGTTTACCGCGATGACCACGCCGTTGATCGTGAACGAACCCGTTGTGACAGGTGTCGCGAATCCGGCGTTGGTGGGCGAATTCAGGGCCGTCCCCGGGTTGATACCGCTGATCGGACCCGTACTTTCCACCGAGCCGGAGCTGCTCGTGTTGTTCACCTGCGCGACGTCGAGCTTGAGCACTTGTTCGAGATTGCCGCGATCGGCCGATGAGCCCAGCGAGATCGGTCCGTCGCTGCTCGACATCGAGATCAAGCCGCTCGGGGTGACCGTCATATAGAAGCCGCCATCGACGGCAGATACCGACGCGTTGATGTTGCCGATGATCTGCGTGAGGCTTTCCGAGACATCGTACGTTACCGAAACACCGTCGATCGTGAAAAGTCCCTGCTGCCCCGACGTTCCGTTCGTCGGGGTAATCGCCGTCCCGGCGGACGTCAGTGCTACATTCGGGTTCAACGTGACTCCGCCGCTGGCAGCCGCCGTGATCTGAGTCGCGGTCGCCACCTGCGTCGACGTCACGGTGTACGAGCCGGGCGCAGGATTGCCTTTGGGAACCTGCGACACGCTGGCGTCGATCGGATCCGTGGAGGTTCCGGCATACGAGTTGAAGGTCGCGGGGTCGGATAGCGACGTGAGCGCCCCTTGAACCGAGGCCAGCAAGCCATTGATCTTGATGAGCTCGGCGTTCTTCGCGTTGAGCTGCGTTATGGTCGCATTGTAGGCGGTGTTCGGTGCGAGCGTGAGCGACGTGAGCTTGGTGATGATCGAGTTGTAGTCGATCCCCGAAGCGATGCCCGGAAACGTTATCGGCGCGAGGTCGGTGCCGGGCGTCGCAGCACTGCTGGCTGCCGAGGTACTGGAAAGACCGCTCATGTGCGTTTGCACTCCATAGAGACGTTGGGGCTGCAGGTCCCGGTTTGTTGATCGGCATCCACCGATGAAGGCTTGAGCATCTCTGCGGATTCCAGTGCGCGCTGCGCGACCGCTTGCGCGTCGGCGAAGCGCCCTTTACGCAGCAGCCATGTCGCGAGTTCGACGGCGATGCGTGGATCGCCCAGAGTTAACGCGCGATTGAGCGTCGCTTCAGCCTCAACGTCCGAGCCCAGTGCATCGGCGAAGCGGAAACGATGCAGCCGCGCATCCACTTCGTTGGGAGCAACCGCGATGACGGCATCCACGGCGTCGAGCGCCTCGGCGTAGCGACCGAGATCGCCCAGTACGATCGCCCGTAGGAACAGCGCCCTTAGCCCGATGTCACCGTCGCTCCCGACGCGCGCCAGCTCGTCGAGTGCCGCCTCTTTGCGGCCGGTTTGGACGAGAACCACGCCAAGGTTGTAACGAAGCGCCGCGTCCGAAGCCGAGATCTCGAGCCCCTCGCGCGTGACCGCTTCGGCGTCGGCAAACCGCCTCGCACTTAAGTAGCGGGTCGCGCGACGGGCGTAGTCGGGCGGCAGCGTCATGGGCGCGGACAATTCCGCAAGGTGCAACCGCTCGATGGCCGACGCGTCAGCGCGTGACTCGTAGAGGGCCTCGAGCGCCTCGAGTGCTTCAGCTGCACCCGGATGCGCTCCAACGGCACGCTCCAGCAGCGCCTCGACGTCTCCGGTCCCGGTCGGCCCAGCAAGCTTCGCCGCCGCCACGAGAACGGCCGCCTGCGTGCGCGGCGTGAGCAGCGGGAGCACCTTATGCATCTCGGCGAGCGCGGCAGCAAAGTCGTTCCGGCGCAGCAGGAAGTTCACGTATTCGACGCTATGGGTGTCGCCCGGCTCGTCGTCGGCAAGTTCCTTGAACATCGCCGCGGCCTCGTCGTACCGTTCCAGACGTTCTAGCGCTCGGGCGCGGTTTATCCGGACGGGAATGATGTGCGGGCGGTTTTCAAGCGCGCGATCGAACCATTCAAGCGCAGCACTGTAGTCGCCCTCATTGCCGTAGGTTGAGCCGATCTCCGATTGTGCCTTCCAGGTTGAAACCTCATCGTCGACAACAAATTGGACTGCTGCGTGAGCGGCATCGGCGATACACTCCTCAAACGCCGCACGGGCTTCGACGAATTCCTCCTTTTTCGCTAATGCCTTGCCGAGCGCGAAATGAGCGTTTGCGAAGTGGGGTGATCTGCGTATTCCTTCGTTCGCGATGACAACGGCACGATCGTAATTGCCGCGCGTGACGTAAAGGTCCGCTAACTGCGCGAGGGCGTTTGGCACGAAGCCGCGCGGCGCGTCAGCGACCATGCAGCGCATTCTCTCAAAGGCGTTGAGTGCAGCCTCCGCGTCGCCGCACAGCAGTGACGTCGTGCCCAGGTTATACCAGTTGAAGGATTCTTCGGGGTTGCGTTCGACCGCGGTCTTGACGAGCGCGAGGTTACGTTCGGATTTATTCCTCAGCTTGACGATCTCGCTCAAATACCCGTGATGCGTGATCGACAACGGACTGCCGATCGCGTCCAGACCCGTCGCTCGTCCGTCGAGCGACACGAACTCGTGAATGGGCGAAACGTATCGGATGCGAGCGTTGTTCGGAAAAAATCGCACGAGCGCGTGACTCGAAGCGCCCGATCCTTTGTAATCGTCCGAGAGATTCTTGCAGCGTGTCCAAAGCCCACTGAGACCGGCCGGCAGCGTACGCTGCGTCTGCAGGACATCACGCGAGTCCGGGTCGAGTTCCTCGTCTGCATCGAGCACCAAGATCCAGCGCTTTGTCGCCATTCCAAGTGCCTCATTGCGGGCCCACGCAAAATCGTTTCGCCAAGCCCGGTGTTCAATGCGTGCGCCGAACGCCGCCGCGATCTCCAGCGTGCGATCCGTGGAGCCTGTATCGACGATGCAAATCTCATCGACGCACGCAGCGGCACTTCGTAGGCAGGCCTCTAGGAAGCGCTCCTCATTCTTGACGATCATGCAAAGGCTGATGCCGGCCGGGAGTTCAGCGGCCCTCGGACCCGACCGCAATCCAGCAGGCCGGTCGGACGCTGGAGCTTGACCGAGCGCGGCGTTGGCGCGCGGTTTCAGGCCGCGACCGTTGGAGCGGATAGAGGGTGCCATACCACAGTGTTCGGCGGGTTCGAACGAAAAAGAAGGCCCGCCGGAGCGAGCCTTCTCGATTAAGGAAAACGTCCCGAATTACTGGAACAGTTTTTCGACCGACTGCGCGTTGTTGTTCGATTGCAGAAGGACGGACGTACCGACCGAGATCAGGATTTGATCGGCCGAGTACTTCGTTGTTTCCGCGCTGACGTTGAGGTCTCGGATGTTGGATTCGGACGCTTGGAGATTCGTGGCGGCGACGCTGTCGTTGCCTGAATCTTCCTGAAGACGCACGGTGATCGCGCCGAGATTCGCGCGCTGTGTGAGCAGGGTCTGAAGCGCGTTATCGATTTGACCGACTGCATCTTCGGCGCCGAGTGAGCCGGTGCCAATTGAAGTCAGCAAGTTGATGTTCGAGATGCGGAGCGTCGCACCGTTCGTCGCTTGGATGCCGAGCTGAATGGTCGCGCCTTCATCTGCGCCCGACTGGAAGCTGAATCCCGGGTTCGCGGAGCCCGTCGTCGACGAGACGTATTGCGACACCTTGATGTAGGACGTTACGCCGACGTCGGCCGTCGTGAAGTTACCGGTCGTAATCGTTACGCCATCGAATTGGGTGCCGGTGGTGTTAGCAGCGAGCTGGGTACCGACGACACTCGAGCCATTGTTAGCGAAATCCGAGGCGATGAAGGTTTCCTGAACGCCGATTGTGGTTCCGTTGTTGACGACTGTGAGCTGAATCGTCCCGTCAACAGCATCACCGGTACCGGTGGCGGCGGAGAAGGCGCCAGCGCCGTTGGCAGCGATCGTGACCGATGAGACCAACAAGCCGGAGTTTCCTCCAACGGTTGAAGCGGCGGCCAACGACGCATTCGTCGTGATCGTCGTGAAGCTGGCTACTGATTTCTGCGCACCGGCATGGCTGCCGTCGAGCAACGACGAACCGTTGAAGTTCGTGTTTTGCGAGATCGTGTTGACCTCTTGCAGAAGCTGCGTGACTTCGGTTTGGAGGTTGCCCTTATCAGTCTGTGTGTTCGTGTCCGAGCTCGCTTCGACGGCGAGGCTGCGGACACGCTGCAGGATGTCGGTCGTGGTCTGGAGTGCGCCGTCCGCGACGGCTGCCGCGTTGGTCGCGTCCTGGACGTTGCTGACGGCTTGGTCGAAGCCGTTGACCTGTGACTGCAGTTTCTCGGCGATCGCGAGCCCTGACGGATCGTCCGCCGCCGAATTGATGCGCAGCCCGCTCGACAGCTTCGAGACCGAACTCGAAAGAGCTGCCTGGTTTTTATTGAGGTTGAGGGAGACTTGATTTGCCAACAAGTTGTTGACAAGGCTGATTGACATTTAAGGAATTTCCTCCATGAAGACTGCACTAGTGTGCAGCCGGTCCAGAGCCGTCTTGGCTTCTGTGTTTTGTATCGGTCGGGTTGCTACATACTTTAGCGTTTGCGGCGGTTGCTCTTGGGGGAACTCAAGACGGCCGGCACGGCACTCGACGGCGCCTCGGCGCCCGAAGCCGGCAGACCGGGCTCGATGCCCGCGGCCGCCTCGCGGTTGGTCCGCTGAATTTCGTCAAAAACTTCCGAGCGATGGACGGGGATCTCCCGTGGTGCATCGATCCCGAGCTTCACCTGGTCGCGGTCGACCGAGACGACGACGATTCGAACGTTGTCCCCGATCATGATGGCCTGGTTGAGTTTCCGGGAAAGAACTAGCATCGCGCGCCCTCCGTGGCAGATTATAGCGGTGTGCGCCGGAAGCGCTATCTTGCCTGGTCCGTTCGCGAAACTAGCTAAAAACGCCCTCTTTTGGGGTGGCCGAGGGACGAACGACCGGCGTGCGGACCGAATAGGCTTGATTCTCGAGCGTCACTTGGCGGCCGACGCGGGTCTGCAGGTTGATGACGATCGGCGCCAGCAGATTGATCGTCGTCTCGCACCCGGGACGCGCGACGAGCACGCACATCACGCAGAAGCTCTCGGCGGTCTCAATCTCGAGCGACTGCTTCG
>Ga0182013_10003193_pt1 | contig 20748 bp, 20 predicted proteins | sample 612S2MmetaG_FD_120487 | JGI IMG/M metagenome (GOLD analysis project Ga0182013, IMG submission 120487) | Permafrost microbial communities from Stordalen Mire, Sweden - 612S2M metaG | ecosystem: Environmental > Terrestrial > Soil > Wetlands > Permafrost | place: Sweden: Stordalen | collected... | reverse complement strand
CCGAGCGCGCGCAGCATCAGCTTGGCAAAGGCGCCTGCGGCCACGCGGCCGGTCGACTCGCGGGCCGAGGCGCGTTCCAGAACATAGCGGGCGTCAGGGAAGTTGTACTTCAGCGCGCCGGCGAGGTCGGCGTGTCCGGGCCGCGGAGAAGCAACGGCCTGGTGCTTAGCCGGATCGCCCGCTGCAACGGGCAGCTTTTCTTCCCAGTTCTTCCAGTCGCGGTTTACGATTTCAATCGAAATTGGCGAACCGATCGTCTTGCCGTGCCGCACGCCGGAGAGCACATGCGCCTTGTCGGTTTCAATCTTCATGCGGCCGCCGCGGCCATAGCCCTGCTGGCGCCGCCAAAGTTCGCGGTTCACAAAATCAAGATCGACGGGGACGCCGGCAGGCAGCCCGGAGACGAGGGCGATAAGCGCCTCGCCATGGGACTCACCGGCTGTAGAGAAACGGATCATATTGATTCAATTGTACCGGACCAGTGGACAGGGAACAGTGGGCAGTGGTCAGTGGGCGGGGGCAGTTGACGGGAGATCAGGAGTCGGCGGCCATGGGCCGGAAAATCGCGCTCATGCAAAGAGCACTCCAGCCTAGCGGCCCATCAAGAACGCAATCTGCGACTGGCATTCGGTCACGCCGGCCTGCATGCCCGCTTCCGCATAGAGAGCCATCGCCTCGTGCCACAGAAACGTCGCTTCGTCCGGGTCGCCGAGGTCGGCCTTCAGCAGCGCGTAACCGCGAATGGCGTTGGCCAGGTCGAGCGGCCCCGCTTCCTCATGGTTGCGATAAATCTCAAGGGCCTCTTCGTAGAAGGGTGCGGCCTTTGCCGGTTGCCCTTGCTCGCGAAGAATATCGGCGACATGCCGGACGGCGTGGGCCAGCATGAGCGGATCGTCCTGGGTGCGGCGGAGAGCAACTGCGTCCCCATAGTGTCTGAGAGCCAACACGGAGTTGCCCATGTCTCTTTCGATCTGTCCCAGCCCTGAGAGCGCTTGCGCCAGCAGAAGCCGGTCGTTGGCCTTTCGGCACCTCTCGACCGCCTGGGCAAAACAATTCTTGGCATCTGCCAGCCGTTTCTCGCCGCGCGCCTCATAGCCGCGCTCCACAAGTTCGGCCGCCGGGTTCGACATCATTGCGAAAGCTTACCATGCACACAACAGAGTTGTCGGCGGCTGTTTTGTCCAGACAGCATCCCAGCCCTCAGTCCGTATTCCCTTCGTCCCGCTTCTCGAATACCATGGTGCCCATGACCTATTTCCTCTTCAAGACCGAGCCCGGCGTCTACTCCTTCGACGATTTCCAGCACGACAAAGAGACCGTCTGGGATGGCGTGACCAACCCGACAGCCGTAAAGCATCTGCGCGAAATGAAAGCGGGAACGAAGTGGATCTTCTACCACACCGGCGAAGAGCGCACGGCGGTCGGCACCGGAACCGTACTCAGCGTAGACCCCAGCGACCCCAAGGTGCCCGTAGTGCGCGTCAAGGTGGGCAAGCGACTCAAGAACCCAAAGCCGCTGCCCGCCATTAAGGCGGAAAAGCTGTTTGCGGGGTCGCCGCTCCTGGTCATCGGCAGGCTCTCGGTCGTGCCGCTCACAAAGGAACAATGGGATTGGTTCCTTGGATAAATAGACGCGGCGGCAAGACTCGCTTGCCGCCACGCTCGAAATTCGATGCCGGGGAGAATCCCTGCTGTGTTTCTACTTCGCCACCGATCCGAGCGGCCAGACTGTTTTGCCGTAGACCTCGTTCAATACCTGCGCCAGCCCCGCGTACACAGCCGAGGCGCCACAGAACAGGCCTACCCAACCCGCAATTTGGCCGATGGCCGCACTGCCCTGCGCATCGCCGATTGCAAGAAGGGCGAACAGCAGCGTCAGCGAGCCGAAGACCACTTGCAGGGCGCGGTTCAGGCGCAGTGTTCCGATGAAGAGAACGGCGGTGAACAGGCCCCACATGCCGAGATAGGCGGGCATCGCCATTCCCGATGGTCCGGCAACGCCGAGCCCCGCTTTGGGCAAAGTCACCAGCGCAACAAGCGAAAGCCAGAACATGCCGTAGCTTGTAAAAGCCGTTGCGGCAAAGGTGTTGCCCTTCTTCCATTCCATGATGCCGGCGACCACCTGCGCCAGGCCTCCGTAGAAGATGCCCATGGAGAGAATCATGGAATCGAGGGGAAAGAATCCTGCGTTGTGCAGATTGAGCAGAATAGTGGTCATGCCGAAGCCCATCAGCCCAAGGGGCGCGGGGTTTCCGGTTCTGTCGGGTGCCAGAGCGTCAGACATTGGTTGTCTCCTGAGATGCGGGGAATGAAGCGCCCCCGATCATACAGGCCGCAAAGCAGCACCGCCAAGTCAATTTTTATGAAAAATCAGGCGATCTCCCAAGAAGCTGCATAGGGCACCTGGCTCTCAAATTCGCTGTCCAACAGCTATTTTTCTTCCCCCAGCCAGCGCTTGGTATTCAGCAATTGCCGGTTATCGAGCGACCACACTTTGCCCGTCAACTCGTCCGGCCCTTTGCCTTCACGAAGCGACTTGTCGAATTCGCTGCTCACCGCCTGCATCTTGGCATCCAGATCGTCCACAAAGTTCAGCACCAGCGCCTCGGGAATCATGGGCAGCTTGGGCGAGCCGAATTCCAGCTTGCCGTGATGCGACAGGATCATGTGCAGCACCAGGGTGCGCAGGCGATCGGGGAAGTCCGGCAGCCCGGCGATGGCCTTCTCCACCATGTCGATGCCCATCTGGATGTGGCCCAACAGCGTGCCTTCAATGGTGTAGTCAAACCCAACCACCCAACTCAGTTCGCGAATTTTCCCAATATCGTGAAGAACCACGCCTGTCAGCAGCAGGTCGCGATCAAGCAGCGGATAGTGAGCCGCGACGCGATCGGCCAGGGTCAGCAGACTGACAACGTGCTCCAGCAATCCGCCCAGCCATGCGTGATGGAGTTGCCGCGCCGCGGGTGCTTCGCGGTAAGCGGCCGCAATAGCCGGATCGCCGAGGACAGCGTTGAGCAGGCGCGTGAGATCGGGGTTGCGTACGCTTTCGACACTCAGCAGAAGCTGGCTCCAGAGCGCGGCGATGTCGTAGGTCGTAGAGGGCAGCAGGTCGCTCTTGTCGACCTCGCCCGATTGCGCCAGGCGGAGCTGATCAACCTTCATCTGCAGCCGGTCGTCGAAACGCGAGGCGCTGCCGCGGGCCTTCACAACATCACCCTTTTCGAAATCCTTGGCGATGCGCGGGTCCCCTGGTTCCCAGACGCGGCCTTCGAGCTGGCCGGTCTTGTCGCCGAGAATCAGGCTGAGATAGGGCTTGTTTGTCTTGGTCGTGCGCTGCTGCTTGGCGAGAACAAGGAAGAATCCGTCGAAGAACTTTCCTTCGTCGAATGTCGCGAGATCGGCAATATAGATATCTTTCATTCTGCCGAGAAGATTAACGCACCTGGCCGCCATTGCCAAAAACGAAGCGAGCCTGGGAAGGTATCCCAGGCCCGCCGATTGTTCTGAATTGGCCGAGTTATGGCTGCGCCTGAGGAGCTGGGGCCGGTGTTCCCTGATCCTGCTGTTCAGGTGCGGGGGCTCCCGGCTCCTGAGGCGCAGGCGTAAACTCTGGCGCAGGCGGCTTCGCGGAATCAGCCTCCTTCTTGCGGTTGGCCAGGCGCGTCTTTTCGCTTTCGGTAGTGGCTTTCTTTTTCTTTTTTGAAGCCGTATCGCCTGCCAGTCCCAACGGACCGGACTGGGTTGCGCGATCAGCAACTTCGGCGGCATCCGGCGCATCGGGAGTCAGCGCATCCGGCTGCGGTCCCTTTGGCTTGGCCTGTTTCGGCTCCTTGGCGTGCGCGCTGAAACGAGTCTTTGTTGACGGTGCAGCCGGTTCCAGCGGATTGACCGGCTCATTGGCCGCCGCGGCCGTCTCCGGAAGAGCGCCCGCATCTTCAACCGAGCCATTCGGCTCCGACGGCAAAGTCTTGCGCGGCGCCTGGCCAAAGCGAATCTTTTCTTTCTTGCCCGGCTTCTCGATCGCTGGCCCCGTGCTCTTCACGTGCTTCTTCGTCTTGACCGCGCTTGCCTTTACCACTGCCGGAGCCGGCGCGGCCGCTGCGGGAGTTGCTTGGGCCGGTGGCGATTTCTGGCGGTATGTATGAGTAGTCTCGCGGAAGCGAACGCGCTCGACCTTCGCCTTCTTCTTCGGCGAGGGCGGCGTATAAGCACTGTACACCGGCTTGGTTTCATCGGGGCTGGCGCCGGAGTCAACATAGCCTGGCTTGATGTCGATGAAGGCTTCTTCGCGCATCTTGGTCAGGTAGGCGCGAATAGCCGGCTCCATCTGGCTCATGTAAAACGCCTCTTCAACCTGGGGTTCCACTTCCTTGAACGGACGCGGACCGCCGGGGATATGCTGAATGACCTTGAGAATGATGTAACCTTGGCGAGTGAGAATCGGTTCGGTAAACTCCCCGGTCTTCAGCGGGAAGGCCTTTTCCTCGAGCAACTTGGAAAGAGCGCCTCTCTGATACTGCCCCAGATCTCCGCCCTGGGCAGCGGTAGGTCCGTCGCTGAACGACTTGGCAAGCTGGGCGAAATCGCCACCCGCATGGAGCCGTGCCTCTATGTCATCGACCTTGGCCTTAGCTGCTGCCTGCTTGGCCGGATCGCTCGCGCCGGCTGTGCCCGTCGAGACGAGAATCTCGCTCAGGCTCACGCTCTCAGGCTGCGAATAGTCCTGCTTGTGTTCCGCGTAGTAACGCTCGGCCTCGCCGGGAGTGAACCGGATCTCCTGGCCAACCTCCTGGCGCATCACTTCCTGGGTAATGATCCCATTGCGGATATTGGCCTTGAAGTCCTCGAAGGAAACCCCCTGTTCCTGCGCAGCCTTCTCCAGGTCTTCCATGGTGTCCAGGTGGTACTGCTTGCGAATATCGTCCAGATGCTTGACTAGCTCCGTATCGCCGGTAACGCCAAGTTCTTTGCCCTTGGAGAGCCACAATTGCTGGTCAATCAGGTTGCGGAGCAGATCCTTGTGGGACGCGGAGATCTCCTGCAGCGTCTGGGCTCCCTGCTTGCGCGCCTCCTGGTCCACTTCGGCCATGGCGCGGTCGTAGTCTGAGCGGGTAATGATCTGGTCGTTTACCCGGGCGATAATGTCCTCGACCGTGGTGCCCCCGTACGGGCTTTGAGGCGCGACATTACTCTGGGAATGCGCCAGCGTGGAAACTGCGAGCAGCGCCGTACCAAACACGATTACTGCGGGAATGCGAAGGAATCTTGAGGTCATAAGGTCAGCACACGCCAGGCGCAGAAAAAAACCACCTGAAGCATAGACGTCATTGTAAATGGCTGGGCAGCGGGTGTGCGATTCCCTGCCCGATTTTGGTCTCTATGCCTGCCTCGGCAGGTCGCCCAACCCTCGGTCTCGGGCCTTCACATATCTCAGATTCCACGTCCTAACAAGATTCTGTCTTACGCGTCAGATTCCACAGGCGCCCCCAACCTGCCTTGAGAGAAGATAGCCGCTACCCTATTCGTGCCTCACGGAGTCAAACATTGCAGTGCTATACTTTAGCCCTAGATGGCTCTGCGGAGCCCCCGTTAGCGGTATGCCAATTTCCTTAGCCTTGCCGGTTTCGGGCAAGGCCAATTTTTCTCGGGAAGCAATTCAGCCGGACACGGCTGGTTGAGATCCGACCAAGATCAATTGGATAGCCGCGGATGGGTTCCTGCCGCACTTGCCGTTCGGAGGTTCCGTCCGCTTATGACTCCCCGCGCCCGCCGCGCACTTTTCACCGTTGTCCTGTTTTTCGCCGTCTGCGCAGTCGTTGGCAGCGTATTGCAGCGCAGAGTTGGCGCGCAGTCCGCGACAGACGAGAGCCAGCTCCGCGACAGCCTCAAATCGTTCACTGACGTTTACTCGCTGGTGGAGAAGAACTACGCCGAGCCGATCGACGGCGACAAGGCTGATACGGCCATCTACGACGGAGCCATTCCCGGTATGCTCCGCATACTCGACCCTCACTCCAATTTTTACGATCCCAAGGCCTACGCCCGGCTGCGCGAAGATCAGCGCGGCCACTATTACGGCGTCGGCATGGTCATCCAGCAGCAGGGAAACAAGGTCTATGTGATCACGCCCTACGAGGGCACCCCCTCCTTCCGCGCCGGCATTCACCCTGGAGACATCATCTCCGCTGTCGACGGCAAGACCACCGATGGCTGGACCTCCGACCAGGTTGCCAAAGCGCTGAAAGGCCCCAAGGGAACTCAGGTTCAGGTAACCACGGTTCGTGTAGGTCAGACGGCTCCGCTGGTGTTCGACCTTACCCGCGACGAGATTCCCCACCCCTCAGTGGACTTGAAATACGAGATTCGGCCGGGCATCGGCTACATTCATCTGACTCAGTTCCAAGAGACGACCGGCGACGAAATGACGGAGGCCATCAACAGCTTCGGTGACCTGAGGGGCCTCGTACTCGACCTCCGCAACAACCCCGGCGGGCTGCTGAGCCAGGCTGTTGATGTCTGCGACCACCTGCTCACCAAGGGACAGGGCATCGTTTCGCAGCGCGGACGCGCCTACCCTGACCAGAACTACACGGCTACACACGGCAACGGCGGCAAGGCTTTCCCAATCGTTGTACTTGTCAACCGCGGCACGGCCTCGGCGGCAGAGATCGTCTCCGGCGCTTTGCAGGATCACGATCGTGCCCTCATCGTCGGCGAAACCACCTTTGGCAAGGGCCTTGTGCAGACCGTTTACAATCTCAGCGAGAACACTGGCCTGGCGCTCACCACTTATCACTACTACACGCCGTCGGGCCGCCTCATCCAGCGCAACTACACCGGCGTTTCTCTCTACGACTACTACTACAACCATGCCGGCGCTTTGCCATCCAACTCCACCAACCAGGAAGTCAAGCTCACTGACTCAGGCCGCACAGTCTACGGCGGCGGCGGCATCACACCCGACGAAAAAATCGACGCGCCGGTGGCGAATCACTTCCAGGACGAACTGCTGGGCAGAGATGTGTTTTTCAAATTCGCGCCCTTGTATGTCTCGACTCACACCGTCGACAAGAACTTCCAGGTTGACGATGCGGTACTGGCCGACTTCAAGAAATACCTGACCAGCCAGAGTATCGAGTGGACCGAGCCACAGATAGACGGCGTGAAGGATTGGCTCAAGACCCGTATTAAGGAAAAAATCGCCACGATCCAGTTTGGGCAGTTGCAGGGCTTGCGCGCCCTCGCCGACTGGGACCCTGAGATTCAAAAGGCAGTCACCTATCTGCCCGAAGCCCAGGCCCTGGAAGACACCGCCCACAAGGTGCTCGCCGAGAAGGCAATGGCGCGGAATCCAGGCACCCAAGGCGTCCCGATGCAACCATAGAACCGCTTATACGCGCTCGATTATAAGCAGAAGGCCATCCCGCACCGGGATGGCCTTCATTGCTCTCATTCAATTATTGCAGTGCTCTCAGGCAGCGAAGGTTCTGTTGCTCGCGGTCTGGTCGCCAAGCCCGGCGAGCAAACCGGCAACCGAAATGTCCTCGTCCAGAGCCTCCCAGTGCAAACCCCGGCTCGTGATCCTCACCTTCTCACGCTCGTCCTCTGTGCTATTGAGCAAACGCGGAAACCATGCCAGCGGAACGCCTATCGTCCGACCATCGCTCAATTCAACCCACATGCTGTCGGCATCGAAACGGACGCGCTTTGCGCTAACTGAAGAACTCATTCCATGCCCTCTCAATCCGGTCCCTGTTCGCCTCGACGATGCCTAGCAATTCCCGAAGTGCGCGGGCGTCATACCCGTCATTGTAGGCCACTCTGACTCCTGGATAAAGCCAGAATTTTGCCTCCACATTGTCCTTTTCAACATGAATGTGCACCGGCTCGCGCGGCGTCCCCTCGTTCGAGTAAAAGAAAAAGCGGAAGCCTTGTTCGCGAAACACTACTGGCATGGCAACATCTTATTGTATTTTCGACCCGGTAGACCAATTGTCGAGCGGCAAGAAAACGGCCGTCCCAGGGGGCGGCCGTTTTTACTTCTCCTTATTATTCAATCACTCAAACGCCGGCAACCCCGCCAGCGCCATCGCAATCTCCTCCGCCGGATACTCGTAGTTCTCCAACTTCCCCGCCTGATACGCAATATAGCTCTGCATGTCGAAGTGCCCATGGCCGCTCAGGTTGAACAGAATCGTGCGCGCCTTCCCCTCTGCCTTGGCTTCCATCGCCTGCCTGATCGCCTCGGCAACCGCGTGGTTGGCCTCCGGCGCAGGAATAATTCCCTCGGCACGCGCAAACTGAATGCCGGCCGCAAATGCATCCAACTGCTGCACAGTCACCGCTTCCGCAAGTCCAAGATCCAGCACATGCGAAACCAGCGGCGCCATGCCGTGATAGCGCAAGCCGCCGGCATGAATTCCTGGCGGAATGAACGTACTGCCCAGCGTGTGCATCTTCACCAGCGGGGTCAGGTGGCCTGTGTCTCCAAAATCGTAGGTAAAGCGGCCCTTGGTCAGGCTGGGGCAGGCCGCCGGTTCCACGGCAACCATGCGCGCGCTGCTCTGGCCCTTCAACTTGCGGCCAATGTACGGCATCACCAGCCCCGCAAAATTCGATCCGCCGCCCGTGCATCCGATGATCACATCGGGATCGTCGCCGGCCAGCGCCATTTGCTCAATCGCTTCCTGCCCAATCACCGTCTGGTGCAGCAGCACATGATTCAACACGCTGCCCAGCGCGTACTTTGTGTTGGGGTCCTTCGCCGCCACTTCTACCGCCTCGGAAATTGCAATACCCAACGACCCGTTCGAATCAGGATGCGCGGCAAGAATGGCGCGGCCCGATTCCGTCTCCGTGCTGGGGCTCGCCGTAACCGAAGCGCCGAAGGCCTCCATCAGCGCGCGGCGATAGGGCTTCTGGTCGTAGCTCACGCGCACCATGTAGACCTTGCAATCCAGGCCGAAGAACGAGCACGCCATCGCAACTGCCGAGCCCCACTGCCCCGCGCCCGTCTCCGTGGAGAGATGCTTGGTGCCTTCCTTCTTGTTGTAGTAAGCCTGCGCAACGGCCGTGTTCAGCTTGTGCGACCCGGCCGGGCTCGTGCCCTCGTACTTGTAGTAAATATGCGCCGGCGTATCGAGGGCCTTCTCTAATCTGCGCGCGCGGTAAAGTGGCGACGGACGCCACTGCGCATAAATCTGCCGAACCTCTTCAGGAATCTCGATCTCGCGCTCGGTGCTGACTTCCTGCAGAATCAGGCTCATCGGAAACAGCGGAGCAAGGTCATCGGGACCGATGGGTTTGTGCGTGCCGGGGTGCAGCGGAGGCGCCATCGGCTTGGGCAGATCCGGAAGCACGTTGTACCAGACACGAGGAATGCGATCCTGCGGCAGATTGTATTGAATTGTATCCATGCGCAACATTCTATCAGCGGATTTGACTTTCCGGCTTCTGCCGCCTGATGCATCCTGACCTCCGTTCCTCTGTAGCCGCCATCACAGCGCTGCCCCCAGGGGCGGCGCGTAGGCTCTTGATCGAAGTTGAGGAGAAAAGCTCATGCCTTCCATCGCCGCGGAAAATGGAATCACCATCAAGAATTTGCTGGCCGCCTTTGAGGGCGAGTCCAATGCGTTTGCCAAGTACGTCGCCTTTGCAGCCAGGGCTGAAGAGGACGGATTGCATGGAGCCGCCAGCCTGTTCCGTGCGGCGGGCCGTGCCGAGCAGATTCACGCAGCCAACCACGCCCGCGTCATTAAACAACTGGGCGGCAATGTACGCTGCGAGATTCATAAAGTCGAAGTCAAGACTACACTTGAAAACCTCAAGACAGCGCTCAGCGGCGAGCAGTATGAGGTTGACGTCATGTATCCGGAGTTCGTTGCCGAGGCAACAGCGCGCGGAATCACAGCTGCTGTGCGCACCTTCACCGGCGCCATGGAAGCCGAAAAGACCCATGCCCGGCTCTACGGCGAGGCCGTCGCACTGCTGCAAGGCGGCAAGACGGATTCATGGATCGGAACGGCGCGTGAGTTCTACGTTTGCCCGGTCTGCGGCTACACCTCTGAGACCGAAGAGGAACATGAACGCTGCCCGGTGTGCAATTGCCCTTGGGAAAAATTCGAGATTCTCAGATAAGGGAGCTCTGCCGCGGCGATCGCAGATTTTTGTCCCGCGATACGGCCGCGCAAGTTGCGCTGGATCCCTTGCACAGCCGTAGGCCCGATCCCTACACTGATTGACATGCTCTTCTCAGACATTGAATTGTCACGAAGCCTGGAACGCGCCGAAGGTTTCGCATGCGTCCAGCAGGCTGAAGCTCGTCGCCGCCATTCCCCCGAAAGCGGAGCCGCATGGATCGAATGCGGCGGAGCGTACGCCGTCTTCGATGGCGTGGACTCTCCCTTCACGCAGACCTTCGGCCTTGGGCTCTTTGAAGAACTGAGCCCCGCCACTCTGGACACGATCGAGAGCTTCTTCCACGAGCACAGCGCGCCAGTATTCCATGAAGTGAGCCCCTTCGCCGGAGTTGGAGCGATGGCAATGCTCTGCGAGCGCGGCTGCCGGCCGATCGAAGTGACCAGCATTCTCTATCAGCCCGTTGCACAACCCGCAGCGGCTCTTCCGAGCAGCGTCACCGTCCGCGTAGCAGGCCCCGAGGAGACCGGCCTCTGGTCCCGGATCAACGCCGGCGGCTGGGCGCACGATCATCCGGAGCTCGAAACGTTTCTCCTCGAGCTCGGCGTCGTGATGGCTTCACGAGACCAGACTGTTTGTTTTCTGGCCGAGATTGACGGCGAGCCTCGCGCTGCGGGCGTGTTGTGCCTCCATGAAGGTGTCGCCCTGTTTGCCGGAGCGGCCACGGCTCCTGAATTCCGCGGGCGCGGGCTCCAATCCGCCTTGCTCAAGGAACGCATGCGCTACGCCTTCGAACACGAATGCAACCTGGCCATGATGGGCGCCCTGCCGGGGAGCAACTCGCAACGGAACGCAGAACGTAACGGATTCCAGATCGCCTACACGCGCACCAAGTGGCAGTCCTTCAAATAGAAAGTGATTCCGGCAATATTCTGGTTCCAATTCCCTCCAGGGCCTCGCCGTTAGCCTTGGAATTTTTTTCTTGACATAATGTACTAGTGTTATAGTACATTGGTTTTCGCGATGAACCCGCGGCCTTCTTCCACCACCTTCCGCTTTCAACTTGACCTCCATAGCGGGGTGCCGGTCTACCGCCAGGTCATCGACCAGGTGCGTGGCGGGATGGCCGCAGGCCAGTTGGGGCCGGGCGATCAGCTCCCCACAGTGCGCCAGCTTGCAGTTGACCTGGCCATCAATCCCAATACCGTGGTGCGGGCCTACCGCGAACTCGAGCTTGGCGGCTTGCTTGAGACCCACCAGGGCACAGGCACCTTCATAAGTACCCAGAAGATCAAGCGGGCCGAAGTGGAACGCGAGCGGCAACTGGCGCAGATCGTCGCCGACTGCGTCTCGCGCGCCGGTGCGGCTGGATTCACCGTAGATGAACTGATTAAGGAGTTGCGCGGCTTGGCCTCAGAGCCGGCGCGAAGGAGATGAACGACATGGCAAGAACTCAAGTTGTTCCCAGAAACAGAGTGGCGGTGACGGCATTCGTTGTATGTGTTGGCGCGGGTGCCGCTGCCAGTGCAGCTTTTCACAATCCTGCGCCGGTGATTGCGGGGCTGCTTGTCGGCCTCTATCTTCTCTTTGCCATCCAGGTTGTGCAGCCGTGGGAGCGCGTAGCTCTTATGCGGCTGGGCCGTTACGTTGGACTGCGCGGACCGGGTTTCTTTCATATCGTTCCGGTCCTCGAGACCACCAGTCCGATTGTGGATCAGCGGGTGAGAGTGCATAGCGTCTCAGCCGAGTCGACACTAACGCGGGATACGGTTCCGGTGAATGTGGACGCAAACATGTTCTGGATGGTGTGGAACGCGGAGAAGGCGATCCTGGAAGTGGAAGACTTCAATGAGGCCGTAAACATGAGCGCACAGACGGCCCTTCGCGAGTCCATCGGCCGCCACGAACTGGCGCAGATGATCACCGAGCGCGAGATGATGGGGCACGAGTTGCAGCGCATCCTCGACGAGAAAACCAATCCCTGGGGCATCACGATTCAATCGGTCGAAATCCGCGATGTTCGGATTCCGGAGACCCTGGAGAACGCGATGTCGCAGGAAGCGCAGGCAGAACGCGAGCGCCGCGCGCGCGTCATTCTGGGCCAGGCAGAAGTGCAGGTCTCCGATCAGTTCGCCCAGGCCTCGCGTGTTTACAGCGAGAATCCCGGCGCTCTGCATTTGCGCGCCATGAACATGCTTTATGAAGCCATCAAGGAAAAAGGCTCAATGGTCATCGTCCCTTCATCCGCAGTTGAAACCATGGGCCTGGGCGGAACATTGGCCACGGCTTCGATCGCCAGGCAACAGTAAGCCAGGGTTGTATTCCAGGAGGTTGAACCAATGAAGCGAGGAGTCTCTATATTCCTGTGTACCATCATGGCTTTTGCCGGCGCGGCAATGGCCCAGTCTGCGCCAGATGCAAAGTGGCTTGGAGTGTGGCAAGGTGAATTAGATGGCCAACCCAGCGCAGTCCTTACGCTGGCCAACGACGCCGGGGCGCTTGGCGGAACACTTGTGCTGAACATCATTGAAAACAAGGACGGCCAAGCCCGCATCGTCGCGGTGGAGCCTCACGTTCTGCTCAATCCGCGCTCCGATGGCGATGTGATGGCATTTCAGTGCAGGAAGCCGAATGGCGGCGTGTTGAGTTTCTCAGTGAAGCTCGTCGCGGCAAATAAAGCAACGATCCATTGCTTGAACTGTGGCCCGGACGCCCCGACCGTGGAGATTGTCCGGGCGAAGTGAACGATCCCTCCGCAGCTTACGGCTCGTCGTTGAAGATTCCAATCTCCAGCTTGCCACCTTCGGCCAGCCGGGCGCGGTACATCCCCGGAGTGTTGAAGCTCCACGCCATCTCGCCATCGGGCGAAATCGCAATCACGCCGCCGTCGCCCTTAAGCCCGGTCAACTCCTTGTGAATCACCTCATCGGCCGCCGCCTGCAACTTCATGCCCTTGTACTGCACCAGCGCGCAAACCGTCCGCGCCACCGTAAGCCGGATGAAAAACTCGCCCGTCCCGGTCGCGGAAACGGCGCACGATTGGTTCGATGCGTAGGTGCCGGCGCCGATGATCGGCGAATCGCCCACGCGCCCCCATCGCTTGGCTTCAGTGCCGCCGGTTGAAGTTCCCGCAGCCAAGTTGCCTGCGCGATCCAGCGCCACCACGCCCACAGTTCCAAACTTGTGCGCATCGGGCGGTTCAATCTCTGCCACCGGCACAGTTGGTGCAGGCGGCGCACCGGCGGGCCGCGGCGGAATCGGCAATCCTTCCTTCTTCAGGCGCTTCACCAGCGACTGCCATCGCCGCTCGGTAAAGAAATAGCTGGGGTCCACCTGCTCCAGCCCCGCGTAGACAGAGAACTCGTCCGCGCCCTGACCCACAAGAAACACGTGCGGCGACTTTTCCATCACCGCACGTGCCAGGCTGATGGGATGCCGCGTGCGCGTCACGTCGCCCACGGCTCCGGCCTTCATGTTCGAGCCGTCCATGATCGCCGCATCCAGCTCGTTTTTGCCGTCCGCCGCAAAATCAGCGCCCCGCCCTGCGTTAAAAAGCGGGTCGTCCTCAAGGATGCGAATCGCTGCCTCGACCGCGTCGAGCGACGTGCCGCCACGATCCAGAACCTGCGCGCCTGCCTCTGTGGCCTGGGTAAGCGAAGCGCGATAAGCTGCCTCGGTTGTGGGGTTCATGCTGGCGCGCTCAATAATTCCTGCGCCGCCGTGGACCACGATCGCCCAGTGATGAGCAGTTGACTGTTGCGCGCTGGCCGTGCCGACAATTGCTGCACTCATAATTGCTCCATAAAACAGTTTGCGAATTTCACCAGTCATTCTCATACGGGTACCATAGCGAGTGCAGTTCCAGGATTACCGTACCCTGGCCGAATTCGTGCGAGGATGCCGCTCCCTGATGGTCGCGTCAACTTGGCGAATTACCTTCGAGATATACCAATCCTGAAACTGCTTTAACCCAATCAATGTTAGCTCCCGGCGTTGCAAATTGTTTTTCTCGCGCTTCTTTCTCCGTTAATATCGCATTCAATGACTACTCGCGCGCGCTTTTTTGCTTCCCTTTTCCTGATAGTGGCCTTTGCAATCACGGCCTCCGCGAAACCACGCCCGATTCCCGTAAAAGTCGTCGTGGTGGCCATGTTCGAGCAAGGCGCCGACACAGGCGATCAGCCCGGCGAACTGCAGTACTGGGTAGAACGCGACCACCTGGACAAAATCTATCCGCTCCCCGCCGGATACCACCCCGTGCGCATGAACAGCGACGGCGAGATGGCCGTCCTCACCGGACCGGGCACCGCGCACGCTGCTTCCACGATCATGGCCGTAGGACTTGACCCGCGCTTCGACTTCAGCCACGCCTACTGGATTGTCGCAGGCATTGCCGGCGGCTGCCCGGATCGCGTCTCCCTCGGCTCCGCGCTATGGGCCCGATGGATCGTCGACGCAGACCTGGGCTATGAAATCGATGCGCGCGAAATTCCACCAGGCTGGTCCACAGGCTATCTGCCACTTGGCAAGGCCCAACCCTTCGAACAGCCCGTCGATTCTCACCCGGGCCAGATGTACGCGCTCAATGCGCCTCTCGCGCAGTGGGCCTTCAACTTGACGCGCAATACTCCGCTTGAAGACTCCGATCGTCTGAAGGAGATTCGCAGCGGCTTCGACGGAGAGGCGGCGCAACGCCCTCCCTTTGTCGGCATGGGCGACGAGATTTCGTCCTCGACCTACTGGCATGGCAAGCTCCTCGATGCGTGGGCCGCGCAGTGGATGCGCTACTTCACCGGCGGCAAAGGTGAGTTTGCAACCACGGCAATGGAAGATACCGGAACCTTGCAGTCGCTGGAGTTCCTGGCCAATGCGGGCCGCGTCGATCTGAAGCGCGTCCTGGTGCTGCGCGCGGTCAGCAACTTCGACCGCCAGCCGCGCGGCCTCACGGCGCCCGAAAGCCTGGCCCGTCAACGCATCGGCAAGTACGCCGCCTACCTGCCATCGCTTGAAGCTGCGTACAAGGTGGGCCATGTGGTGGTGAGCGAATTCCTGGCCCATTGGCCGCAATACGAGGCAACCGTTCCTTCAGCCACCAGCCCTCAAGCCGGTCAGCCTTAAAACACGCAGCCAGGCGGAAGCTGACAAGAAACCCTTCAGCGTCCGCCCTCCGCGTAGGAGTTGGCGAAGGCATGCCTGACAGTGGAGAATGCTTGGGTCATGCAAATCCTGTCCTGGTTGGAGCGTTGCGACTGCCCGCATGGAGTCCGCCGTGCAGAAGCACTGCCTCAAGGCGCTCGAACCATAGAATGCAAGGAACTCCCATGAAGCTCAACATCGCAACGCTCGCCGTGGTTATTGTTGCCGTAATCCTTCTTGCTATGCACGCCATGGCGCTGCCCTGGACAATTGCCCGCATTGCCGGGCTCGCCATTGCCGGCCCTTCGTTTATCCTCTTCGTCCTGGCGCGCATGCAACTCGGGGAAGCCTTCAGCGTGCAAGCCAAGGCAACCAAGCTCGTCACCACTGGTCTCTACTCCCGCATCCGCAATCCAATTTATTTCTTTGGCGCGTTGATGCTCTCTGGAGTAATTATCTGGCTCGAAAAGCCCTGGCTGTTTCTTTGCCTCGCTGCCCTGGTTCCCCTGCAGGTCGTCCGCAGCCGGAAAGAGGAACAGGTGCTTGCTGAGAAATTTGGCGCGGCCTACGAGGAGTACAAGCGCCATACATGGTTTTAATCGAGTGAGAATTCAAAGGTAAGGGCAGGCGTCGATTCCCTGACGCTTATCACTTAAGAGAAGGAAAGTGAAATGCACTCTGTTTGGTTGGGCGAGTTTATGGGCACGCTGGTCCTTGTGCTTCTGGGCACCGGCGTATGTGCCAACGTAACGCTTCGCAGGTCCTATGCAGCCGATGCCGGCTGGATGGTGATCACCACTGGCTGGGCACTGGGCGTACTGTGCGGCGTCCTGGTGGCGCAGGCTTTCGGTAGTTCCGGCGCGCACCTCAATCCCGCCATCACGCTGGCGTCGGCCGTCATCAGCGGGAATTATTCGCAGGTCCTTTACTACTGGTCGGCACAATTGCTGGGAGCCATGAGCGGCGCGACGATCATGACTCTGCATTTCGCTCCTCACTGGAAGCTCACTCCCGACCCCGCTGCCAAGCTGGGCATCTTCTGCACCAGGGGCGCGGTCGACAGTCCTCCGGCGAACTTCGTCAGCGAAGCTATCGGCACCATGGTTCTGGTTGTCGTGGCCGGCGCAATTTTTTCGCATGGCGTCTCGATGACCGGGCCCGCGGCGGGCGTGGGGCCGTGGCTGGTATGCAGCCTGGTGTGGGGCATCGGCCTCTCTCTGGGCGGAACAACGGGATACGCCATCAACCCGGCACGCGATCTTGGGCCGCGGCTCATGCACGCGCTGTTGCCCATTCCCGGCAAAGGCAGCTCAAACTGGCAGTATGCGTGGGTTCCAATACTGGGCGACCTGACGGGCGGCGCGCTCGCCGGATTGCTTCTCCACTACGCGCATCTTTAGCGACCAGGGCCGATCTCTATTCCAAAAACGAAGCGACAACCGACAGCGCCGCGATCGCCGCTGTCTCCGCGCGCAGAATGCGCGGCCCGAGCGTAGCGGCGCGCCAGCCATTCGCATCAAACAAAGCTTCTTCCGCCGGCGCCCATCCGCCTTCGGGCCCAATCGCGATCTCCAGTGCCGGCATCTCTTCCCCGGCAGCTTCCACTGCCTCTTCAATCAACCGGCGCAGTGTTGTCGTGCGCTCCTGCTCGGCAAGAACAATGCGAACGCTCTTTGAAGCGGCGCGCACGCGTTCGGCGAGCGAAGCCGGGTTGTGGATAACCGGTACATCCGAGCGGCGCGACTGCTGCGCTGCCTCATGCGCAATCCGCCGCCAACGTTCGGCGCGTTTTTCAGCCGCCTGCGCTAGATGCTTCTCAGTCCGTTGCGCGATCATCGGAGCCACTGCGAAAACTCCAAGCTCGGTTGCCTTCTCGATCGCCCACTCCATGCGATCAAATTTATACACGGCTATCGCAAGTGTCACCGGCAGCGCTGGATCGGCCTCAACTTCGGTAACCAAGTTAAAGCGAACCTCATCCGGCGCGACCGCTGCAACTTCGGCATGAAACACGTGGCCGCCTGCAACCACATCCGCTTCCATACCCGGCTCAGCACGCAGAACACGCGCCATGTGCGCGGCCTGTGCGCCTGTAATCGATGCTGTGGCCTCGTCCCAATGTTCGGCAATCCAGCGGCGTCGTGTCATTGATTCATCACTCTTTCCCTTCCCAACAAGTCTATTCCTTCCCCAGAAACACCAAGGGGGACGCTTGAAGCGCCCCCCTTGAGTGTTGCCTTTTTGTTGGTCGAACCGCTACTACTTCTTCTTCGCGGCCTTCTTTACGGCTTTCTTCGCTGCCTTCTTCGCGGGTGCCTTCTTGGCTGCTTTCTTAGTTGCCATTTGCCTATTCTCCCTTTTCGATGGGTTGCATCGATTCTGCAATATTAAATTGCAGTTGATGAATGTATAGATTTATGTTGCAGCAGTGTCAAGAAAAAAACGCATTAGGAGTGGAAAAATCGTCAACAATTTTTTGCGCCTCGTCGCAATCCAAAACGAGAAATTCGAAACAATCAATCGCGGATCGCACCTCTTTCAAGATTGCCTATGTAAAACAACATGCGTAAACACTCGAATAGCGCGCATGACAACACACTCTCCTCAACACTCGATTCGATTCAACGCAAGACCCGCAAGGCTTGTTTCCTTATAGCGCGACTGCATATCGAGCCCCGTTAGATACATGGTGCGGATCACCTGATCGAGTGAAACCTTATGTTCTGCGGACTCGTTGAGCGCAATGCGCGAAGCCTGCACCGCCTTGGCCGCGCCCATCGCATTGCGCTCAATGCAGGGTATCTGCACCAGTCCCCCGATTGGATCGCAGGTCATGCCGAGGTTGTGTTCCATCGCGATTTCAGCAGCATGCTCCACCTGTCCGTTGCTTCCGCCAAGCGCAGCCGTCAGACCCGCTGCCGCCATTGAGCACGCAACGCCCACCTCGCCCTGGCAGCCAACCTCGGCACCGCTGATCGAAGCGTTCTCCTTATAAAGGATGCCGATGGCCGCCGACGTCAGGAAGAAACTCACGACTCCCTCGTGATCCGATTCCGAGATAAACCTCGTGTAGTAATGAGCCACCGCGGGAACCACGCCGGCTGCGCCATTGGTGGGCGCGGTCACCACACGGCCGCCCGCTGCGTTCTCTTCGTTCACGGCCATTGCATAAACCGTGACCCAATCAAGCGGAGCCAGAGGGTCGCTGCGCAAACCTGTCGCCTCTTTCTCCTGGAGACGAGCAGCCAGTTGGTGCGCGCGCCGGCGCACCTTCAGACCTCCAGGCAAAATCCCCTCGGCCGCGATTCCACGTGTCATGCAATCCCGCATCGCAGCCCAAATGCGGTCAATGCCCGCTCGCACCTGCTCCACTGGAGACTGTTCCAGGTTTCGCGAAACCAGCGCGCACTCATTCTCAAGCATGAGTTGGCTGATGGAGAGCTCATTGGCTTCCGCCAAGCTCAACAACTCCGCCGCGCTGTGAAATGGAAACGGAACGGCGGCCTGTCGCAGATCCGAACAGGCTGGCGTTCCCTCGGCGCCAGGCGCAACATCTTCCGTAATGAACCCGCCTCCAATCGAGAAAAACGTGCGCTGCTCGACCACCGCGCCCACCGCGTCGAAAGCTGTAAGACGAAGCCCGTTCGGATGCTCGGTTTGCGCGCCGGGCGGATACATTTGATCGCGATGGAACAGGAGGTCCGTCGTTTCGTCGAACTCGATGGAGCGAACGCCCGCCAGATTGATGCGCCGAGCCGAGCGAATTCCTTTGACCGTCTCTTCCATCGACGCCGGATCAATCGTTGCCGGCTCATTGCCCGCCAAGCCCAACAAGACAGCCCGGTCAGTAGCGTGACCCAGCCCTGCCAGTGCCAACGAGCCGTATAGGTCAGCCTTTACGCGCGCGATGCGGTCAAGCAATCCGTTGCTTGCGAGTTCGCCCGCAAAGCGACATGCTGCGCGCATTGGCCCCATCGTATGCGAACTCGAAGGGCCAATACCGATCTTGTACAGGTCAAAGAGACTCGTCGTCACGAATCAGATTCTACCCCTCGGCGACTACGGCGGTTTCGATTCTGCTCTTTTCAGGAACGGAGACGCCAAGAGTCATTTCCCAGGAGAATGTCAGATCGACGTTGCGCCCACCTCCATCACCGCCTGATGCAGATGCTTCTATTGAGCCTCGTTGGCAATTATTGTAGGAAATCCCCGCAGTTAGCCAAACCATCGTATCCCCGAACATCGGTGACCCCTGACACCTGAGCCCTGCCCCCTGCTTCTGGTACACTCGCTGCAACTTCGGGCCATGCTATTTAAAGTCCTCAGTGCGGCAGTCTACGGAATCGACGCCAACCTCATCGATGTCGAGGTCGACTACAGCGGCTCAGTCGCTGAGAAGGAGGTCTTTCACACCGTAGGCCTTCCCGATGCCGCCGTGCGCGAGAGCCGCGACCGTGTTCGCGCTGCAATCAAGAACTCCGGCTACACCATCCCGCCCACTTTCATCACCATCAACCTGGCCCCCGCCGATCTCAAGAAAGAGGGCTCTGGATTCGATCTGCCCATCGCTGTCGGACTTCTGGGCGCCTACGGTGCACTTCGCAAGGACGACCTGAGTCAGTTTCTTCTGGTGGGCGAGCTCGGACTCGACGGAAGCCTCCGCCCCATTCCCGGCATGTTGCCCGTTGCCATCCTGGCGCGTGAAAAAAATATTCCCAACCTCATTCTGCCCGCGGCCAACGCCGCTGAGGCAGCGGTCGTCGAGGGCGTAAACGTCTACCCCGTCTCCTCGCTCCTCGATGTCATCGAGCTTCTCAACACCTCGGTCGTCGGCGTCATCCAGCGCGAGCCATATCGAGTGAACACCCAAGAGCTGCTCGGCGAGTTGCAGCACTTCGCCGTAGACTTTTGCGATGTACGCGGACAGCAGACGGCCAAGCGCGCGCTGGAGGTCGCCGCCGCAGGCAGCCACAACATTCTCATGATCGGTCCTCCGGGCTCCGGCAAGACCATGCTGGCCAAGCGCCTGCCTTCCATCCTGGCGCCGCTCACCTTTGAAGAAGCTCTCGAGACAACGAAGATTCACTCCGTGGCCGGTGTGCTGGATGCGGCAGCTGGCCTGGTCACGCAGCGGCCCTTTCGTTCGCCGCACCACACCATCTCCGACGCCGGCCTCATCGGGGGCGGCATCGTCCCGCGCCCCGGCGAAGTGTCGCTGGCCCATAACGGCCTGCTCTTTCTCGACGAGCTGCCGGAGTTTCCCCGCAACGTCCTCGAAGTCATGCGCCAGCCGCTCGAAGACCATACCGTGACCATTGCGCGCGCCTCCATGTCGCTCAGCTTTCCCGCGCGTTTCATGCTTGCTGCTGCGATGAACCCGTGTCCCTGCGGATATTTCAACGATAAGTCACGGGAATGTCCATGCACGCCTCCCATGATTCAACGCTACGTCTCCAAGGTCTCCGGTCCGCT
>Ga0182013_10003192_pt1 | contig 20749 bp, 19 predicted proteins | sample 612S2MmetaG_FD_120487 | JGI IMG/M metagenome (GOLD analysis project Ga0182013, IMG submission 120487) | Permafrost microbial communities from Stordalen Mire, Sweden - 612S2M metaG | ecosystem: Environmental > Terrestrial > Soil > Wetlands > Permafrost | place: Sweden: Stordalen | collected... | reverse complement strand
GGGATGCGGTCCAGGTCGCTGGCGAACTGCACCCGTGAAGTCCGGTCGATCTTCTTGCGGAAGTCGGCTATTCGTTTGAAGCGACCTTTGTCGATCACCGGAACGGATTCCGGCCAGCGAACCACTGCGTGCTGCTCCAGGTTGCCGGGGATCTTGCCGTAGTAGTACTTGACGCGGTCCAGCGCATGGTCGATCAGGTAGTCATCATCACGATCGTCGGTCCGGTTCAGATATGCGGGCGATAGCAGTACCGAAATGAGGCCCTTGCCCGCCGGTGCCCTTCCCGGCGCCTTGTTGTGGTCGGCGATCACCGCGATGGTGTCGGGATCGTCGTAGGGGGACACCATCGAGAAGGTCCCCGGATCGTCCGGTCGCGCCGAAAACCCTAGCGAGACATTGCCCAACCGGTGATACCTGGCCGATTCGTAAAGGTTGCGGTGGTTTTCGTCCATCTGCGGATACATGCCCAGCGCGGGTTGGGCTGTCGTCGCTATCACCACGGTGTCGAACGCTTGGGTCTGTTCACCCGACGACGTTGTCGCGTAAGTGACTTCGACGGCAGAGCCGTTGTCGGTGACGTTCCTGACCGTGTGCTCGAGCTTGGTGTCGACCAGTGTCGCCAACTTCATCGGCAGCCCGGCCACTCCGGAGGTCAGGTTGAATACCGACTTGACCAGCATGTTGCGGACTGTCCAGTGCAGCAGGGCCACCGAGGTGTCGTGATCGTCGTGCACCCAGGTGCCGCTGACCAACGGCGCGGCGACGTAGCGGGCAAGCTCCTCGTTGAGCGCTCGGTGGCAGTAGTCGTACACGGTTTCGTTGTCGATCTCGGCGAGCTCGTCGTAGGTGTCGTAGCCGAGGCTTGCCCGGTGTTTGAAGACATCCGCGAACAGTCGCAACGCTTTGATCTTAGCGGGCCAGGAAATGACTTTTGTCGCCAGGCTTGCCTGGATCGGCTTTGCCAGGTCGAGGTAATGCTGCTTGCCTTGCCGGGGCATCCCGAAAATTACTGGTGTTTCGACGAACTCGTTGGTCAACCCGACCTCATGGATCATGGCGACAGCCTCGCGATAGGTACCGAGATACACGGCGGTACCCAGGTCCATCACGAAGTCGCCCTTGCGCACTGTCCAGATCCGCCCGCCCACCCGGTCGCGGGTCTCGAACACCATGACTTGGAACCCCGCTTTCCTCAGCTCGTGGGCGGCTGCCATCCCGGCGATCCCGCCCCCGATCACGGCGGCGGTGTTGTGCTGTGTCATCGATTCCTCTCTGGTAACAGCTCGGGCCGATCTGGTGCCGATTGACGTGAGATCGGTAGCTTCGGATCGGGGCAATTGAAGGCAGTCGTGGGGCCGCACACCCCACCGTTGCGCCACGCCCGTTCGGTGTGCGCCTTGGGCATGGGGCCGGAGTGCAACGCGTAGAACGAGTACGGGATATTGAAGGCGATCAATATCGCCAACTGTGCCGCGCCGGCGATCGCGCAGAACCTTGCGAATGTCTTGGCGCCTTCGCGCTTGAACTTCAGTTTGTCGATGCCGCGTTCGGGCCAGGACCGGCCACGATCGTCGCGGAAGAAGTGCAGGCAGCTCAAGATAATGAACGTCCCCGGCCAGCTCAGCGGCTCATAGAGCGGGAACTGGTGATCGGTGCCGGCAAACAGCGTCAGCGCCGGAATGGTCGACGAGTAGCTGATCAGACCAGTCCTGGTCATGATCAACTCGACGACGATGTCGCCGACTACCATCACGGCAAAGGTCTGCGTGATGAGTCGAAATATGCTGCGCGATGGATCATTTTGGCGCTGGTGGGTCATATACCGGGATCCGGCATAGCCCGACATCGCGCACATCCATAGGTAGGCGGTGAAATACACCATGGGTACCGGAATCAATTGCCCGTTGCCAGAACTCCAGCCTGGGATGTGCGGTAGCCAGCTCCCGAAGTTGACGAAAGTGGTGGCGTATTGGAATTGGTAAGTGGTCCAATCGATCCAGGGCTCCTGGAAAAACATCAACCAGCCGGCGAGGAAAAACAGGCCGTCAAAGCTGAAACGGCCGGTGCGCAGCTTCGGCCCGATCACAAAGTGCCAGAGGATCCAGCCGGTGATGAAAATTCCAAAGATCACTTCGACGCAGCGAACCAGTATCACGTACCAGGTGGGCTCTTGACCCCGGCCGCGGGTATTGGGCGTGAAGTCACCGCTGACGACCCACATCGTCCAGCAGTAAGCGATCAATGCAAGCCATAGAAGGCCGTGAACGATCCAGACCTTCGCCCATGTCCGCTGAGCCGCGACGGGATCCGGACCCGTCGCGTCGACCCCCACCGGCCTCTTCGCCGTGAACGGGCGTTCATCGAGCATGTGACCACGGTAACAGATTGATCTGTCGTTGAACAGATATCTACCTGTCTGCAGACAGAGTCGTCGTACACTTATGAGGTGACCAGTGTGACCAGGCCCCGATCGAGGACCAATCAGGAGCGCGTGGAGGAGTCGACTGTCGCCTTGATCGCGTCGGCGATCCAGCTGTTCGCCCGACAGGGCTACGAGCGTACGACCGCCGCGGAGATCGGCATCAACGCCGGGTTCAACCGCAACATGGTCCGTGACCGTTACGGTTCCAAAGAGGCGCTGCTGCAGTCGGTCTTCGAGACATTCGCCGATCTGCTGCTTCCCGCCATCCGACGTGAGCGTGGTGGCACCGGCCTGGACCGCGTGCTCGGTCAGCTCGAGGACCTGCTGCACGCGGTTGAGCGGGAACCCGAAACGATGCGGGCGATTATCGTGCTCACCTTCGAGACGCCCGCCGCGTTGCAGAATTTTGCCGGCTGGTTCGACGGTCTAATCGCCGGCTACGAGGCGGAACTCGCCGAGCACCTCGCCGCAGGCCAGGCGGACGGCTCGGTCAGAGACGACCTCGACCCCGCGCGCGAGGCCGAGATCTTCGTGTCGTACGCCATCGGCCTTTGCTTCAGGTCGGCCCTGCGCCGCGACGGCTACGACTTCGTCGGAGAGATCAAAGCCTGGCGTGCCAGGCTCGCGCAACAGTATTCCGTACCTGCAGCGAAGTGAACTCGATCAGCGGCCACACGTGCGCTGTGCAGCGGTTAGTTCAGGCCGAACGGATGGAAGATCGCTTTTGCCGGATGGTCTTCGGTGCGGACGGGGTGCGCGACGCGTCGCTGCCCAACCACTCCAATCCTTGCAGGGCCATCCCGGTCAGGAGGTCAGCGAGTCCAGGAGTACGCAGTGACTTTTCCGGCCACATGAAGGTGGAGTCGATCAATCCGTGAGTCGCGTGAACCGCCGCGTTGAGCACATCGCGCGACTGGTTCGGGTAACAGGCTTGGAGGCAATCCACCCAGTGGTCGACGTAGCGCTTGATACGGACGCGCAGCCTCGACCTGTACGCCTTGGGAATCGAGTTTTGTTCCTTGGTCCATACGCTCATGAGTTCACGGTCCTCGAGGGCCCGCTGTACGTGCCCTCGCGCCAGATGCTCCAGCTCCTCTCGCGGATCGTCGAACTGGCCACCCGTCGACATCAGTACCCGGTCTATCGCCTCGTCCAGAAGTGTGATCAGGATCTCGTCCTTACCGCTGAAGTAGCGATAGATTGCCGGCCCGGACACGCCCGCTTTCTCACCGATGAGATCCACACCGACGCCATCAAAGCCACGTTCGTGGAATAGGTGCATGGCTGTGCGCAGGATCTGCTCTGAACGGTCGTTACGGTTAGCCATCCTCTAACGTTAGCGCAGATGGGCCGGTGCGCCCGGGCGTCCGCCGTCCGCTGTCGGTGGCCCTTCGTGTCATCCCGCGCGGTCCGGCGGCGTTCGTTCGGCGAGCCGTGGGGGTCGTTTCGCGGCGAACGCTTGTGTCGCCTCGGCGAAATCGGGTTGCTCCTGAAGCCAACCCTGTGTCTCCGCTTCGTAGTTCAGCTGATCGGCAAAGTCGGTTTCGAGGGCCCGATGATGCGCTTGCTTTATCGACGCCACGCTCGTCGACACTTCGGCGAAGCGCGCCGCCATTGAGGTTGCATCGGTGAGTGTCTGACCGTCCTCGGACAGGCGGTTCACCAGGCCCCACTCGCGCGCCTCGGCCGCTGATAGCCGGTTGCCGAGCAACGCGAGCTCGTTGGCCCGTCCAAGGCCCACGATGCGAGGAAGTAACCAGCTCATGCCCGCGTCCGGCATGAGCCCAATCTTTGCGAACGACAACTCGAATCGCGCCGAATTGGCGGCCACGCGGAGATCACACGCCAGCGCCAAAGAAACGCCGGCACCGGCGGCCACCCCGTTGATAGCCGCGATGATAGGAACTTGCAGTGATCGCATCGTCATCACCAGCGGGTTCCACGCATCTAGCAGTAATTGGCGGGCATTGCCCACGTCACCGGAGATATCGGCGCCCGCACAGAATCCCCGCCCGGCGCCGGTGAGCACAATAGCGCGGATCCGGCTGTCGGCTTCCAACTCGAGGAAGGCCGACCTCAGTGCGTCGGCGGTCTCCGGGGTGACCGCGTTGAGTCGCGCCGGCCGGTTGATCGTGACCACGCCCACTGGGCCGCCGCGCTCGACGAGCACATCCGCTGTAGGTTCCGCGCGTTCGGTGGTAGGGATCGAAGTTGCCATCGGTGTTACCGTCCTAAGAACTGTCGGACATAGTCATGCCACTGCAGCTGCTTTAAGTCGCCATAGCAGGTCTGTCCTTCGCGCTCCCATCGTGCGAGGCAGACCGAAGTATCCATGTTCGGCCACACGGCAAGGCGATTGGCAGCGATGACTTCGCCATGGATCTCGTAGTCGCGTCAGCTTCTGCGACTCTCGTGGTGGAGGTTATTTTGAGACAGTACGGTTTATAAATGTCCGCTGTCAACCATCGTTTACCCGAATCCCGCAGCGACCCTGTCAGGAGCCTGATCCGGCCGACCTCATCATGCACATCGGAGTCAAAGTGATGCCCCGCAAGGTACCGTGTCAACGCGAGGAGTGGCAACGATCGTTTACGTGTATCGATCCAAGTCGAGTGGAGGGATCCCGGCCGACCAGGGAGGATGCGAAATGCTATCGCCACAGACAAATCTGAGGTTCCTGCAGCGCACCTTATGGAGCGGGTTCGTCTACATCGCCTTCCTCATGGTCGGTATCTGGCCGCTCGCCCGGTTCTTCCCCTCCCAACCGCCCAGCTGGGATGCCGCTCACATCACTCGGATCTATCACGACAACACCGCGGGGATCCGCTACGTGCCCTGGACAGCGATGCTCGCCAAGCTCATCGCGGCCGTGCAGGGAAAGCCGGGAATACTCACCTACTGTCAGATCACTGCCAGCTGTACCAACGTGCTACTCACCGCATACGACGCGACCACGGTGTCGGCGGCTTCCGTCGAGGCGGCGTGAGCGTGCCGCGGGCCGCCATCGTGGGAGCCGGCCTCGCCGGGCTGACAGCGGGCCATCGACTCCAGCAGGCGGGTTGGCAGGTAGACGTTTTCGAGGCCACCGACTCACCCGGCGGCCGCGTGCAGACCGTGCGCCGTGATGGCTACGCGATCGACACCGGCGCGTCGGCGCTCGGTTCGACGTACGACAGCTACTTGGCGCTGGCGCGCGAACTGGGCGTCGAAATGCGCCCCACTGCGCCGTATATCGCCATCCGTCGCGCAGGCGTCACGCACCTGCTCGACATGGATCACATGGTCCGCTCCGGGCTGAAAACCGGCGTGCTGTCGCTGGGCGCCAAATTGCGTGTTCCCCGGCTGGCTTTCGACGTGGTACTGGCCAAGGCACGTGGCCGGCTGGACTACGCCGATATGCGTAAGGCGGCAGCGCTCGACACCGAGAGCGCCCGCGTGTATGCGATGCGTGCCCTGTCCGCTGAGCTCGACAGCTACCTGTGCGAGCCTATTGTGCGCACCATGCTGATCGCTGACACCGACAAGGTGTCCAAGGTGGAATTGTTCTCCGGAATCGGCAACATCTTCACAGCCAAGATCCTCGCCGCCGCCGGTGGACAGGGCCGAGTGCCCGAGGCGCTGGCCGCGCGGCTCAAGGTACACCTGCAAACGCCGGTCACCGAGGTGCGGCGCACTGAAAACCTGGTCCGGGTAAGTCATTCCGGTACGACGTCGGCTTATGACGCCTGCGTCGTCACCTGCCCGCTGCCCGAGGCGACAGCCATCTGCGTCGATGATCGCGGCATCCTTGGCCCGCTCGACAAGAGTCTGGGCTACACGCAATGCATCAGCGTCGCCGTCGGCACGACCAGGCCGCCGGACTGCCCGGCGTTCCTCGTCATGTTCCCGTCGGTGGAGGACCCCGATATCGCTCTGATGTTCCTCGACCACAACAAGGCGCGGGATCGGGCGCCAGCCGGACACGGTTTGCTGAGCTGCTTGTGGGAGACCGGCGCGTCCACACGGATGATCGATGCGTCCGACGAGGAGGTGGTTGCTCATACCTTGGCGACCGTGTTCGAAGTGTTCCCCGAACTGCGTGACACCGTCGAGTTCACCCACGTGACCCGGTGGCGGCGGGCACTACCGTTTACTCGCATCGGTGCATATCAGGACATTGGGCGCCTCAGCGCGACGCTCGATCCGGCGGCGTCGGTGCAGTACGCCGCCGACTTCATGTCGGCGGCTGGGCAGAACACCGCGGTGGAATTTGGAAATCGCGCCGCGCGCAATCTGATTCGCGCAATCTGACGCGGGCCCGATCAAATCGGGCTCGAACGGCAGCCGATTTAGGTGGGCATTGCGGTGCTCGAGGCCGTCTTGCCAGGTGTCGTAACCGGGCAGCTTGGCATCTGGGCTCTTGCGGGCGATGCTGTCACGGTGGTTCGCATGGCTTGGACGTAGATGCGTGCGCCGCGGTGCGGCGTAAGGACGACGTGCTTCACCTTCTGTCGTTCGCCTTTGGCTGTGGAGGTCCTCAGCTCGACACGGCGAAGCACCTCACGCAGGACGATGCGAATCTCGGCCATGGCGAAGGTCGCACCGAGGCAGCGGCGATTGCCGCCGCCGAACGGCAACCAGGTGGTGGGACCGGGCGTCGTGCCGACCATCCGGCCTGGATCGAACCGGTCGGGGTCGGGATAGTGCTCGGCGCTGGCGTGTACCAGCCCGATGCCCGGAGCGACCATGACGCCGGCGGGCAGGTGGTAGCCCGCCAGCTCGACGGGCCGGGTCAGGACCCGGCCGACATCGAAGATCACCGGGCGGATCCGCAACGCTTCTTTCGCAATCGCGTCGAGGTACTCGTCGCCCGCCGGGTCACCGGCCGCACTTGCGTCGGCGGCGCGTACCGCCTTGCACAGTTCGTCCGGATGCCTGATGAGCCGTTCCAGTGCCCACGACAGCGCCGTGGCGGTGGTGTCGTGCCCCGCGGCCAGAAGCGTCATGAGTTGATCGCGCAATTCGGCGTCGGTCATCGTTCGGCTGTCGTCGTCGCTGGCACGGACCAGCATCGCGAGCACGTCGGTTCGCCCCGCAAGGTCGGGGTCAGCGCGACGATCGGCGATCTCGGCGTACAAAAGCCGGTCGGCTTCCTCGATCCGGCGACGCACGTATCGCCAGGGGCGGCGGCGCTGCAGGTCGGGGTTGGCGATCGACAGCGATGCCCACGATCCCAGGTTGAGCAGCCGTGGCATCACCTCGCGCAACGCGGCAAGCCGGACCGGATCGGTGGCGCCGATGACAGTCCGCAAGATCACCTCAAGGGTGATCTCAGACATTCTGGGCGCGACCGGGAACTCCGTACCCACCGGCCAGCGGGCTATGTTGGCTGCGGCGATCTCGGCCATCACACCGGCCTGGCGCGCAACGGCGTCCCGCTGAAACGGCGCGATCATGAGACGGCGCCGGTCATGATGCAGGTCCTCGTCGATGACCAGCACCGAGGTTTCGCCGACGAACCCCGCCAGCAACGAATTCGCCTCGCCGGCATGATAAGTGGTCGGATCACCGGCAAAAACCGCCTTGATATCGGCGGGATCATCGAGGTACACGAGCGTTCCGATCGACGCGATCCGCAGGGTGAACACGCTGCCATAGCGGCGTCGGCAGGCGGACACGAACCGGGGCCAGTGGCGTAGCAACAGCGCCGCCTGCACGGACCGGGGGAGCCGGGGTCCGGGCGGCAACGGGCCCGGCGTGGGTTCGCTCATCGTTGAAGCATACGAGTGGTCTCGGCCGTGGCTAGAGGGATTTGAGGATCGTACGCGCGGTCGTCCGGCCGGCCCAGCCGTGCACACCGCCCATCGGATGCGCGCCCGCTCCGGTATGCCACAGGCCGGGGATGGGTGTGCGGTAGCCGGCCAGCGCCGCGGTCGGGCGATTGGGACCCATCTGGTTCAGCGACATGTCGACGACCACGTAGCTGCCCTCGTGTGTCATCGCCCGTAGCTCGTCGGGGCTCTTGACCCAGCTGCCGATGACCGCGTCGGCGAAGCCGGGCGCCACCTCGTCGACCTTGCGGATCGCCTGCACCGCGAAGGGTCCGCGATGTTGCGCCCATTGGCTGCCGTCGGCGAAGGTCTGCGGAACGGCGGGACAGAACAGATACATGGTGTCCCCAGCGCTGCCCGGCGGCACCTGCGAGCGATCGAAGGCCGACGGCATCAGCGCCCACATCGGCGTCTCCGGCGGAATCGCTCCGTGCATCGCACCGTCGAGCGCGCGGTCCACGTAGTCGCTGGTGTCGCCGATCAGCATGTAGCTGCCCCACAGCTCCGGCCTGTCGCACAACAGCTTCGGTCGCTGCGACAACGCCACATCGATCTTGGCGTTGTTGATACCCCAGCCGTTGACGCGGATGTTGCGGACTTCGCCGAGCACCTCATCCGAGACATGGGCCGAATCGACCAGCTTGCACATCAGCGTGACCGGGTCGACCGCCGCGACGACCTGCTTGGCTTCCAACACTTCGCCATTGACCAGTCGCACCCCGGCCGCCTGGCCGTCGCTCACCAGGATCTCCTCGACCTCCGCATCGGTGCGGGTCTGCCCACCATGGTGGCGCAGGCATGCAGCCAGTGCGTTGGTGAACTCGGCCATGCCGCCGATCGGGCGTTTGATGCCCCACCCGATGTGCAGCATGATCACACCCAGTACCGCACCCGATCCCGGTTCCCGCAGTGGGGCTTCCGAGCCCGAGGCGTAGATCGCCAGCAGCGACTTGACCTCTTCGGACTCGAACATCGTCTCGATGAGCTGATGGGGAGAGGCCATCAGCATTCGCGCGACGGGTGCGAGGTTGCGGCGCTTGCGCACGGCCCGCCAACCCAGCTCGGCGACCGTCTTGGCCCGCGGGCGGGTGGGGTGGTCCATCAGGTAAGGCGCCGCCACATACCAGAAGTCACACCACATCTCGCAGAGCTGTGCGAACTTGGAGGCGTCTTTTTTCGAGTACCGCCGGATCTCTTCGACGGTGCGGTCGAGCGAACGCCACAGCCCGATGGACTGGCCTTCCGACCCGACGTAGGCGCCCCACGGTTCGGGGCTGGCTTGGCGCAGGCCGAAGGATTCCAGGCGAAGCTCGCTGACGATGGACGGCTCCAAGTTGGTGAACAGAAGGTCCACCGCGCACGGATTCATCATGAATCCCGGTGCTTCAGAGACGGTTTCGCGCGAGTAGGTCATGCCGCCGAGCCATGGTCTCCGCTCGAGGACTACCACGCGCTTGCCGGCCCGGGCCAAATAGGTGGCGCAGGTCAGGCCGTGGTGGCCACCGCCGACGATAATGGCGTCATACATCTCAACCAGCGTTTGCGTTGGCGCGCTGCTCGGCCAGCCGGGCCTGGTTGCGCCCGATGGTGTCGGCCGACAATGGAAGCGGCAGGAATCGGCGGGTGCGGGCCATCAGCTCCTGGTACTCCGGCCGCGCGCCCATGTAATTGTCCTGGAACGCCGAACCCAGCACCGAAGTGAGCATGATGGTGTTGATGATCGGGCCGGCGACCGACCACCAGCAGTCGGGGTTGCCGGCGACGGCCACCAGCCACATGCCCCACCAGACCGTGGTGGTTCCGAAATAGTTCGGGTGGCGGCTGTGCGTCCAGACTCCGGTATTGAGATAGCGCGGCCGCTGATCCAATGCCAGGAAGGCCTGCAGCTGCGCGTCGGCAACCGTCTCGTAGTACAGGCCGACCATGAACACCAACAGGCCGGCGAACGCGAGCAGGCCGATGCCGCCGTTGGGCGTGCGGTTCTTCATGATGCCGACCACGGCGGGCATGCCGATCAGCACGATGATCACGGCCTGGGGTTCCATCACCCGGAAGAAGCTCTTCCACCAGTAACCGGGCGACATCTCCTTGACGAAGTTCAAATAGCGCGGGTCGCCCCCGTAAACGGGCACGTAGCGCCGCCACCGTGCGGCCAGATACCACCCCAGCCGGGCCCCGTGCAGCATCACCATGAACAACAGCAACGCCGCGGTAACTGATTGGGCGCCAACGATAAGGTACGCGAACAACGCCGGGACCGCGAAGGCGAAACCGTACCAGCCGTCCATCATCGAGTGGTTGCCCTGCAGCAGGCCCACCACCCACAGGATCGTCACCACCGCGAAGGTGAAGATCGCGCAAAACAGAAAGACGCTGAGGTCGCTGGACGGGGTTACGCCCAAGCTACTGACCAGACCAGTCACGCGCCTACCTTAACAAATTTTGAGAACGATCGGTCACAAATTTTTGAAACACTGCTAAGGTGCTTTAGGTGCGAGACCGCGACGGAACGTTTACGGTCGTTCAGCTCTTGGAGAGCTGTTGGAATGAGGGCAATTGATGCGCATTGGCCACGGCCACTTCTTCCAGAACCTCGACGGGCGACCCGATCACGAAGTCTGGCGGACCGAGATGACGCTCGCCGACCAAGCCGAGCGTCTCGGCTTCGATTCGGTGTGGGCGGTCGAGCATCATTTCGCGGGCTATTCGATGTCGACGGACCCGCTGCAGTTTTTGACCTGGGTTGCGGCGCGGACGCAGCGCGTCAAGCTCGGCACGATGGTGTCGGTGTTGCCGTGGCACGACCCGATTCGGTTGGCCGAGCACGCGTGCGTGCTCGACCACCTCTCGGGCGGAAGGCTGATCCTGGGCATGGGGCGCGGTCTGGCGCGCCAGGAGTTCGACGGCTTTGGCGTCGAGATGGCGCGTTCCCGACAGCTCTTCGACGAGTGCGCCGCCGAGCTGCTGGACGCGTTCGAAACCGGACGCATCCGCGGCGTCGAGCTGCGGCCGGCTCCTCTGGCGCCGCTGCGCGGACGGGTGTTCGCGTCGTCGATCTCGCCGGAGTCCGCCGAGGTGATGGCGCGCCTCGGCTCCGGCATCATGATTTTCTTGCAGAAGCCATGGGATCAAACGGTCGCTGACCTGCAGCGCTACGGCGATCACTATCGGCGATATCGGGGCGGTGACCCGCCGAAGCCGATGGTGGTGATCTTCAACGCCTGTCATGAGGACCGCGACATCGCTGCTCAGCTGTTCGAGCAGGTCGTTACTTACTACCGGTCCACGATCGATCATTACGGGTTCGCCGATGAGGCAATGGCCGCGATACCGGGCTACGAGTACTACGGCAACATCGCGCGCACCATCGCCAAGCACGGCCGCGAGCAGTTCGCGCACTTCCTGGCTGAGCTGCAGCCGTGGGGGACGCCCGAAGAAGTCATCGAGAAGACCCGCGACATCGTGCGCCGCACCGATGCCGGCGGCCTCATCGTCGTCTCGGCGTTCGGAAACCTGGCCCCCGACGTCGCGGTGGCCAATCAGGAACGCTTCGCGCGTGCAGTCATGCCCGCGTTGTACGAAACGGTCGGCAGTGCAACCTGAAAGGGGTTTAGGGGTTTGAGACTTGGAATCACGATGCCCAGTCGCACGGCGCCGCTTTCGCGCATCCCGGACTACGCCCGGATGGCTGATGAGGCGGGCTTCGATTCGGTGTGGACCTACGAGTTGTACCGAAACCCGTTCGCAATGCTGTGCACGTCGGCGTTGACCACATCCAACGCGGAGCTGTGCACGGGGCTCGCGACGGCGCTCAACCGCTCGCCGTTTGAGGCGGCGAACGCGGCGGCCGACGTCGACGAGCTATCCGGGGGTCGCATGAAACTCGGTCTCGGTACCGGGGTCCCGGAATTTCTGGAAGCCTTTCACTCCACCGACTTCCAGCGGCCTATCAGGCGGCTGAGTGAATACATTGAGGCATTGCGCCGGTCCTGGGCATACCTCGCCGGCGAGGAGGTCGAGCCGTTCAACGGCACGTACTATCGGTTCGCCGCTCCGCCGATCAATCCGTGGGGACTGCGCGACATGGTGCGCCCACAGATCCCGATATTGGTCGCCGGCATGCGCCCGCAGTTGCTGAAGTTGTGCGGGGCCAAGGCCGACGGCTGGATCGGATATCTTTGGACACCAAAGTTTTTCGAGCAGGTTGTGCTGCCCAACATCGCTCAGGGTGCGCGCTCAGCCGGCCGTGATCCCGATGTGCTGGACCTGGCATGCGAAGTCATTTGCTGCGTACACCCTGACCGTGATGTCGCGCTGGCACGCGCCAAGAAGCACGTCGGGTTCTACATTGCCCACCCGGTCTCCGACGTGGTCGCCGAGATCGAGGGCGTGCAGGATCTGGTCAATGGGCTGCGCATATCGATGATGCAGAAGGGGTTGGCGGCGTTCGAGGACACCCCCGAGGAGCTGGTCGAGCTGTTCTCTATCACCGGGACACCGGAGGAATGTCGCCAGAAACTGGACAACTACAAAGGTTTACCGCACCTGGCGCTGCACACGTCCTACGTACCTCCGTTTACCGCCGAGGAATCCGAGGACTGCTACCTCCAGATCATCGACGCGTTCAAACGGTAAGGCTGAGATGACGGATGACGTCATCGTCGTCGGAGGTGGACCCTCATTCCAGAACCTGGAATCGGCGACGATCTCCGGTCAGCGAGCAGCCGAGCGGCTGCTCACCAGCCATCTCTTGTCCAAACGCAGCTATACGAGAAAGGCACCGCCATGACGGAACGCCAGCAGCGGCTTTGCGTTTGGGGTGGAATCACTTTCGCTCCGCTCTTCCTCATCGGTTTTGCCCTGGTCGCGCGCTTTGTGCCGCCACCCTCCCCGGGCATGAACGCCGACGCGGTAGCGCGGATGTTTGCCGAGGGACGTGGCCGGATCCGAACCGGGATCTGGATCGCCACTGGAGCGGCGCCCTTCCTGGCGTTCTTCGTCGCGGCGCTAACTCATCAGATCCGGCGGATCGCCGGCAGCGATTCGCCGCTGGCAACGGCCCAGTTGATCGCCGGCTCCTGTCTGATCCTTGAGTTTCTCTTCCCGCAACTGGTTTGGCAGACGGCGGCCTACCGGAGCGAGCGCAGCCCCGAGACTATCCAGATGCTCAACGACCTCGCGTGGTTACCGTATGTCGGGATAGTGGGAACGGCGATGGTGCAGATGGCGATCATCGCGATAGTCGTGTTTCAGGACCGGCGTCCGCAGCCGCTTCTGCCACGCTGGAGTGCTTACCTCAATATTTGGACCGCATTGGGCGTCGCGCCGGGCAGTTTCGTCGTGTTCGTGCACAACGGCCCCGTGGCCTGGAACGGGATACTGGCCTGGTGGATGCTCTGCGTGTCGTTCTTCGTCTGGATGGTGGCCATGACTTGGCTCATGTTGCGCGCCAGTCACATCGCCGAGCGCACCGAGGCAGCGAGCGCCGCAAGATTGCAGCCCAATCTCGGGTAGACAAACCTATTGATCTTAGGTTAATGCGGCTCCCGCGCGCCGCTGTTACTGCTTTCGAGCAGCGAATAGTCGATACTATGACTATGGCCCGTCCGTCGAAGCCCCTAATCCGCCGCGACGCCGTGGTGGAGGCGTCGCTGCGCATCATCGACACGGAGGGCCTGGACGCGTTCAGCTTGCCCCGGCTCGCGCGGGAGCTCAATGTGCAGGCGCCGTCGCTCTATCACCACTTTGCAGACAAAGCGGAGATTTTGAAAGCGGTGGCGCGGGCAATAGTGGTCGAGACACGCTTGCCCGACCCCAAATCGGTGCCCAATTGGATTGAGTGGCTTGTGGCGCTGAGCTTGGCGTTTCGTGAATCGATGTTGCGACACCACAACGCCGTGCCTCTGTTACTGCGGTTCATGCCCCGAGATGTGCTAATCCACAATTACAACGAGTCCGCGGTTCATCTCATCGAGATTGGTGTGCCGCTGGAACAAGTGGTGTTGATTCTTGATGGCCTGGACAAGTTGACCTTGGGCGCCGGCATCACCGAGGCGATGCACGGCGACGACGGGAGAAGTCGCCCATTCGCCAACGCCGATCCAACTACCGAACCGGCTTTGGTCGCGGCGGTGGCTGCTAATGGGCGATCCGCGACAGGGGCGTTCGCCGAATCCATCCGCAGTTTCCTGCGCGGTGCGGCGCCGCTGGTGCCGGAGACGGCGCCGCCGCCGCAGCATTGGGGTGACTTCGGTTCGGCGGCAACGGATCTCGAGTCGACCGCCTCATAGTGGGACGGGGCTGGCCGCGCGGAGAAAACCTTATTCCGGTAGATAAGTACGTGTCAACGATCTCAGTCGCGTTGGGCGCACCGGTTACCGTTCCGCCCGCTGCTCAGCGGTCGGAGTCGTCGGTGACCGGCGGCCGGTACACCGATTTCAGCGCGACGTAGGGCGTCAGGCCCTCGGGCCCGAGTTCGCGACCCAGCCCGCTGGCTTTGACACCGCCAAACGGCCCGAGGACGTCGAGGGCGTAATGATTGATTCCCACCGAGCCGGTGCGCATCCGGGCTGCCAGCGCCGCGCCGCGTCCAGGGTCGGCCGTCCACACCGTGCCACCCAGGCCGTAGTCGGAATCATTGGCGATGGCGATGGCCTCATCGTCATCGGCGTAGGGCAGCACACACAGCACCGGCCCGAAGATCTCTTCACGGGCAATCGTCATGGCGTTGTCAACGTCGGCGAAGACCGTGGGTTCGACGAACCAGCCCAGCGGCTGGTCCGCCGGGGCGCCGCCCCCGGTGGTGAGCCGCGCACCGCTGGAGCGGCCGCTGTCGATGTAGCCGAGCACACGGGCGCGCTGGCCCGCGCTCACCAGTGGACCGATCTGGGTGGCCTTGTCGAGCGGGTCGCCAACCTGCAGCGCGCGGACCGTGTCGGTGACCGCGTCGACGATTTCGGCATAGCGCGCGGTCGGCGCCAGGATGCGCGTACTCGCGTGGCAGGTCTGGCCGTTATTGGGCAGACAGATGTCGGGCAGCGCGGCCACAAAAGCGTCCAGTTCGGCGTCGTCGGTGATGATCGCCGCGGACTTGCCGCCGAGCTCCAGAGTGACGGGCCGTAGCAGCCGCCCACAGATCTCGCCGATTACGCGTCCGGCGGCGGTGGAGCCGGTGAAGGCGACCTTGTCGACGCCGGGATGAGCGACCAGCGCGGCACCGGCCTCGCGGCCGCCGGGGATCACGTTGAGCACACCGGCTGGCAGGCCAGCCTCCATCGCGGCGTCGGCCCACGCGAAGGCGTCGAGCGCTGTTTCCGGCGGCGGTTTCAGCACGACCGTGCAGCCGGCGGCCAGCGCCGGGGCGATCTTCATCGCCGCGAGGCTCATGGGGTAGTTCCACGGGATCACCGCTGCGACCACCCCGACGGGTTCGTGGCGGACGCTGACGTGCGCAAGCGCGCCGGGCCGCCGGTCTTCGTCGTCGATGTGTTCGGCCAAACCGGCGTAGTAGTTCAGGGCGATGGACGGGAAGAAGCCGTTGGCGCCCAGGGAAAGCCGTCGTGGCATGCCGTTTTCGCGGCTGACCAGTGCGGCGGTGTCCTTGCCGCGCGCTTGGAGCGACGTGGCCATGGCGCGCATCACCTCGGCGCGCTGGACGCCCGAGGTGGCACACCACGGACCGCGCAGCGCCTCGGTTGCGGCGCTCACCGCCGCGTCGACGTCGGCGGTGCCCGCCAACGCCACGGTGCCCAGCGCCTTGCCGGTGGCCGCTTCGAGCACCTCCGTGATGGCTGTCGGTGCGCACGCGGGCAGCCAGGCGCCAGCTACGAAGAACGCATCCCTATCCAGGCTGATGTCCATCGGTGTCTGTCCTTTCACTGTGCGGGCCGGCCCCGGCGGGCGCATGTATCTTCGCGGGGGTGCCGTTTACCTGAGCGCCGGGTTCGGTCAGCGCGGGATTGTCGGGCTGGGGCTGCAGCACCCCGGCCGCGACCAGGCGGTCGATCTCACCGGTTTCCATGCCCAGCAGCGACGCGCATATTTCGCTCGTCTGCTCGCCGGATAGGGGTGCGGGACGAAGCGGGGGATCGGGAATGCTTGAGAACCGGGCGATGCGCGCCGAGGTCGGGATGGGTTGGGACAGCAAGGGGTGGTGCAGGGTGTGGAAGGAGTCCCGCGCGACCAGTTGCGGGTGGGTGAGCTCGTCGGGCAGGCGCAGCATCGCGGCGGCGGGAACCCCGGCGGCTTGCAACTCCTCTTCGACCTGAGCGGGGGCGAGGCCAGCGGTCCAGGTGGCCAGCTGTTCCTCGATCTGCACACGCCGGGCGGCGCGCCCGGCGAAGCTGCGCAGGTCCGGATCGTCGGGCAGGCCGGTCACCGCGGCCAGCGCCTGCCAATCGTTGTCATCGCGCACCGTGATCACGCACCACTCGTCGTCACCGGCGCAGGGGAACACTCCGGCCGGGACAGCGCCGCTGCGGTGGTTGCCTTCGGCATCGACACTGCCCGGTCGCCAGGAGGCTCGGATGGAGTGGAAGGCCAGGCTGGGGCCCAGCGCGTACACCGCGACATCGGCCTGGGGTACCTCGATGGCCCGGCCGGCTCCCGTCGCTCCGCGCCCGATGATCGCCGCGAGCGCCGCGACCGCCGCGGCGTGGCCGGCGATGTGGTCCGGATAGACCGTCGAGCCGTCGCAGTACGCGGTGGTGTCGTCCGGATCGCAGTCGGTGTCGCGCCACAGCGCCGACAGGCCGCACGATGCCCGCACCAGCGGCCCGTATCCCATCCGGCTGCGCCAGGGCCCGCGATTGCCGAAGGCGCTGCTGTCGGTGACGACGATGCGGGGATTGATGCGGGCCAGCTCGGCGTGGCTGAATCCCAGCGATTCCAGCGTGCCGGGTTTGAAGTTCGCGGACACGATGTCCGTTTCGGCGGCCAGCTCGCGAAATAGGCGCGCGCCCTCGGGACTGCGCAAGTCGAGACCAAGGCCGCGTTTATTGCGATGACCCCATGCGAAGGAGGCGTTCATTCCGCCGCCCTTGCGGGTCTGACGCAACCCGTCGGGGAACTCGGAGTTCTCGACTTTGACGACGTCGGCACCTTGGTCCGCGAACAGCCGGCCGAGTTCTGCGCCGAAAACGATCACTCCCAGGTCAAGCATCCGCAGACCGGTCAGCGGCCCGGCCCCGCGCGGCAGAGACGATAGCCCCAGGTCGTGATCTGGCCGCGTCGAGCGGGTGGCGGTCAGCAAGTGGTTGTGCTCACCGGGCCGAGGGGCGCGCCGAACGAAGCCGGCGCGCGCACCGTCGAAGAACACGTAGCCCGACGGCACCGTCGCTCGCAGGTCGTCAGCGATTTCGGCGGGCACGAGAGTGCCGGTGCCGGTGAAGTGCTCGCTGGCCAGCACGTCGTCAACGGTGAGCACGCCGGCAATCGGAACACCCCTGGCGGTGCCTTCGGCGACGAGCTGGTCACGGCTTTGGCCGGCGAATAGGACCGCGATCAGCGGGTTGAGCCGATCAGAGTCCGCAAAGCGGGCATGAATCGCGTCATAGCGTGGATCGGCGAACTCGGCGGGCTCGCCCAGCCAGGAGAACATGGCACGCCACTGGCGGGTGGCCAGCAGGCAGATCCGGACGTGGCCGTCGGCGCAAGGGAAGATCGGGTATAAATGCGCGGCGTCAGGTCGCCCGCGCGGAAAGGCTTCCGAGCGTCCGGCGGCCGCGGAACCTTGGGAACCGAAGCCCGGGTCGAACCCGTGGACCACCGCTTCCAACGCCGAGACGTCCACGTGTTCGCCCTCGCCGGTGCGCGCCCGCTTCACGTAGGCAACCAGAGCCGCCCATGCGGCCTGAACGCCGACGGTCATCGACACCAACCCGCGGGGCGGCAGCAGCGGTGTGCCGCCGGGCAGCCCCGAACGCGACAAAACACCGCCGGCGGCGGCGAGAACGTCCTCGGTGGCGACGCGGTCGCGGTACGGGCCGGTGCGCCCGAAATCGGTGATCGACACGACCACAAGAGCGGGATTTGCGCGCTGCAGATCTGCTGGCGTCAACGCACGCGCGTGTGCCTGCCGATGGCTGAAGGATTCCAGCAGGATGTCGGAATCGGCGGCCAGGCCCAGCAGCGCCGAGCGGCCGACTCGATCATCGAGGTCGAGAACCACCCCGGCCTTGTTCGCGTTGCGCAGCGCGAAGCCAACCCTGTCGCGGCGTCCGGGGGATCCGCCGGGGGGTTCGACGCGAATGACTTCGGCCCCGAGGTCGGCGAGGATGCGGCCAGACCATTCCGCGGCATCCTCGGTGAGGTCGAGGACGCGTAGCGTGCTCAATGGCAACCTCGACGTCCCGGACGTGGTTGTCACGACGGTTCCTTCCGGTCGTGTCGGGCCCCGGAGTGCAAGATGCGACAGACGGTAGGCCCAGGCTACCCACGGCCGCTTCGGCGAATGGCGGGCGCGCGCCATCCCCGCAATTCGCCTAATGCTAGTAGGTTTAGATGCTCGAGGCAATGTGGTGGGCGACCCGAGGATTTCGCCTCGGTGGTGGCGGTGAACCTGGTCGGCGCCTATTGGGTTGCTTCGGTCAGCCTCATATCGACACCAATTTGGCGGGACAGATTCTGATGGATGGTAATGGTCATCGACAGGATCCAGATAGCGAACGCCACTAAAGGGATATACAGCCCGACCACCCCGTTCCACGCGAACGGTCCATGCTTGAAGAACAACACCAGCCCGGCCGGGATGATGAGCATCGCCACCCACAGGTTGAGGTATCCGAGCCATCGGGGCAGCACTGGTTCGCTGCGACGGTCGATCAAGATCGCGGCAGCAATCGCGATCAGCTGCACCCAAAGTGACCAGATGACAGTCATAAAGAGGATCCAGCCGACATCGTGCAGCGCACGGGTCACGTCGGGCGCACGATCGTCGTACCGGAAGCTTACCGCCATCCAGACGCCGATCGGAGTGATGAATTCCAGCGACAGCAACGCGCACGAGACCATCTGCACGTCGGCGAGTGCCTTCGCGCCGTCGATGCGTCTGAGTTGACCCGAGATCGCTATTGCCCACGGAACCAGTAGAGCTGAGCCTGCCATCGAAATGATCATGCCGACCTTGATCGCGTTGGCGTGGTCCGCATAGAGGCGCACGATCTCGGCCGCACTGGCGGTTGGATCCGAGGGCGGGATGAACCCCGCGATGAATAGGAACGCACCAAGCCAGAGCGCGATCATGCCTGGGCCCGTCCAGATGAGGACCCGCTGGACTCTCGCCTCCATCTGCTACCTCCTCGAAATACGGCGGCGTGCTTCGGGTTTCAAAGTTGTGATGGCGGTAGGGTGACGCCCGACCAGAGCTGTTGTCGTGCAGAATGTTTGGGTTGTCGAATCATAGCCACAGAAATACGGTCACGAGCAGTGTGCACACGATGAGGCAGTACGCTTCGAACAACCCGCGCAGGACGTTGGGCGCCTCCCGTAACTCCATGAAGTACATGCCGACCAGGCGGACTTTGATGAATGCGATCAGCAAGATGATCACGCTTGCCAGCTTGTGATCGTGCGTCCCGTGCTGAATCCCGAGCGTCCAGGACACACCGGTGGCGGTGATCAATACCACCCACACTGCCGTTGCCGGCGTGCGAAGTAGGGCTGTCACTCGTGTCACCTGACTAAGAAGATCAGTGGGAATAGCACCAGCCACAGCAGATCGACCATGTGCCAAAAGCATGCGCCGCCCTCGAAGAACGCCCACTGGTGCTCCGACAGGTCGGCCTTTCGGGCCAAGAAGAACAGCGCGGTGAGCACACCTAAACCAATGATCAGATGGAAAAGGTGCAAGCCGGTCAGCACAAAATAAAGCAGGAAAAACCCATTGGTAGTCGGGATCTGCTGTGCCGCTATTCGTTCGGAGTACTCGAAAACTTTGACGATGATAAATGCCACGCCGCACAGGAAAGCGCCAACGATCAGACGTTGTGCGACCGTCTGCTCAGCCCCTCTCATGGCACGAACGGCCAGCACTACCAACAGCGAACTGATCAGAAGGAGGACTGTGTTGACAGCGCCGAAGTTCTTGTTCAGGGCGGACTGAGACAGATCGAACAGATCCACATGTTTGCTGCGCTGGACCAAATAATACGTAAAGAAGACGGCGAAAACGCAGACGTCGCCGAGAATGAAGATCCAGACGCCTTCTTCGCCGGGGATCTTCTTTGCTGCGACTGCCGGCGACGGCCGCGTTGTCGTGGGTTGCACGAGGCTGTGCTTCCTGGTCAAACGTCCGTTGGTCTGTCGTCTGGCGAATTCCGTGGGCGGGCGGGACCGCTCCCGGAAAGCAACACCTCCACCTCAGACCGAGGCCATCACTAGTTCGTTCTCTGACTGCCTTGTCTTCTGCCTATCGATGGCTTGCAGGGTGAGCACTGACATGGCGATCATCCACCCGAAAAAGATCGCGAATGGAATCCAGAAGGCGCCGATGCCGTTGTAGGCGAAGAGCCCGTCGCGG
>Ga0182013_10003191_pt1 | contig 20756 bp, 15 predicted proteins | sample 612S2MmetaG_FD_120487 | JGI IMG/M metagenome (GOLD analysis project Ga0182013, IMG submission 120487) | Permafrost microbial communities from Stordalen Mire, Sweden - 612S2M metaG | ecosystem: Environmental > Terrestrial > Soil > Wetlands > Permafrost | place: Sweden: Stordalen | collected... | reverse complement strand
GCCTGACCATTGCAGTGCGCCAGGGCATCGTCAAGTGCGATCCGCGAAATCGTTCCCGCATGATAGTCCGTCAGCCAAATCGCCTCATGATCGATGCCCAGCGAGTCGCCGCCAGGCCCTGTCCACTGACAGCGCAGTGCTGCGGTGGTGCCATCGACCATCGAGAGCGGAACCTTGCGGACAGTTGTCCAAACCATCTCACCGCCGAAGCTGATGTCACCGCCATGGCCCGGTATTCCCAGCGCTATCGTCTTGGTAGCCTGTCTCGTCCGGGTGTCGATGCGCGTCAATGATCCGTCACCTTGATTGAGCGTCCAAACCGTTCCGGCTCCGGCGGTCAAGAAGCGCGGCCCGGGGCCTGTTCGCACCGTCGCGAGTACCATGCCGGTGACGGCGTCGACGCCCGTGACTTCCGATCCGTCGGCGCGTGTCACCCAGATCTGGCCGTCGTTGTAGAGAGGATTGTACGAGCCGGGAGCTATGCGGGTGATGTGGCGCACAGTTCCGGTATCGGGATCGATACGGGCGAGTGAGCCCATCTTGTCGACAACCAGCCATACGCTATCCGAACTCGTTGTGACACCTCCTTCCGCAGCAGCAGGTCCTACATTCAAGAACGTGGTCAATCTATTGGTTTTGAGATCGACCTTCGCCAAAGTCGGTGCCCGGCCGCAAAGTGGAATCCAAAGACTACCGAATCCGATGGCGAGCCCGGCGCACGGTTCACCGCCCAGCTTCACCGTTGCGACTCGTTTGAATGTTTTCGGATCGATTTTGTGCACGGCGAAGGGCCCGGTGCTCCCGACCCATACACCGTCCGGAGCGATCGCGACCCAGTCGGCGGTCTTTCCCAGCCGAATGACCGCCGTTGGCTTTAGTTCTTTGATCGATCGTTGGGCAAGGAGGGATCCAGCGTTCACCGCTGCGAGACTCGCGCGGGAAGACATAACCAATATCGCGATGCCAAGGAAAATCACCGCATACTTCGAACGCCTCGTTTTAAGCAGAAAATCCCCCAAGGGTTCGTCGGTGAGAATGAGCACAGCATGGACCGGTGCCGGGTCGCCGGCCTGAAGGATCAGCGAAAGGCCGGGATTTGGCAATGAGTTTAGGACCGCCGGCCGCCGCCTCTGCCCCGTGGCCGGCTTGCCATTTGAAGCCATTTCGCGTCTAGTAATCCGATGAACATCCATCATCGATGCCGCACGCGGCCGCATGTTTCGTTCCGCTCGGCAGGCTAGCGCGCGTGGACTCCGATGAATTCTCGAATTCGGCGGTGCCCTGGGACCGGTCGATTCCATGGTGGAAGATCGCCTTCACCAATGTGCTGTTCAGCATCTGTCTGCCCACATTGATCACGGGTCTGGACTTGGGTTTGGCCGCGCCGCGCCGCTACTTCTTGTCCGGAATCATTGTCGGCAGCCTGATTCTGACCTTCATCGGGATTCTCACCAGCGTGCTGGGCTCGCGCACCCGGTTGAGTTCCTACATGCTGGCGCGTATCGCCTTCGGCACCTACGGTTCGACGCTGTTGAACCTGGCCTTCGCCGTTTCTTTGCTCGGCTGGTTCGGGGTGAACATCAACCTGTTCGGCGGCGCCATGGCGCGCCTGATGCTGGCGCTGTGGGGATATACGGGACCCGTCTGGCCGGTGGAGCTCGTGGCCGGGTTGCTCATGACGCTGACCACGCTGGTGGGACTGCGGGCCATCAACGCGCTTTCGGTGGTCGTCGTTCCGGTGCTGGGGTTCGTATGCTTGCTGATGCTGTGGCATTCCTTGAAGCAAGGCTCGCTGAACGACATCCTGGCGCGAGCGCCCCTGACCGGCATGTCCTTCGGCGACACGGTGTCGGCGGTGGTGGGCGGCGTTATCGTCGGCGCCGTAATCATGCCGGATACCTGCCGCTTCATCGAGCGGCCCGCCGGCGCCGTGTGGACGTCCGTGCTCACGTATTTTGTCAGTGGAGTCGCGGTCGTGGTGATCGGCGGAGTCGCCGCTCTCGCCACCGGCAAGGTGGAAATCCTGGATCTCATGCTCTACATGGGCTTGGGCGCGGGGGCGTTTGCCATCGTCTTGGGCGGCAGCTGGATATTGAACGCGCTCAACTTGTATAGCGTCGCCTTGAGCATCGGCGTCGCGGTGCCGCGATCACGCCGCACCATCACCACCTTGGTGGGCGGCCTCGCCGGTACGCTGGTGGCCTTTCTGCAGATACTCGACCACTTCCTGACCTTTCTGTTCTATCTGTCCATCGTGTTCGTGCCCGTCGCCAGCATCATCATCGTCGATTTCTTTTTGATACGGCCCGGCGATTACATGGGCGATGCCATCCACTCGATCAAACCCGTCGAGAAGGCCGCGTTGATTGCGTGGGCGGCGGGCGCTTGTGTCGCGGTGTTGGGCTCGGCCGGATATTTGCGGCTGTCCGGGATCGCGGCCGTCGACGCCATGGTAGTGTCGGCCGGCATATACGGTGTTCTACGATGGCGGCCGCGGACCGCGCTGCCCGAATCGGCGTGAGCGGCCGGACTGGACCCTTGGCGCGCCGCTTCGCGCGCATTTGCCGGCGAATTCAATCCACAGCCAAGCCCATCGTATGGCTGCGCGCCATGCCGGGAACCGGCAAGACGCGATTGCTGCTCGACATCGAGCGCGGCGCTGCAGCGTTGAATTTCGAGCGCTGGTCATTCTTGGACGATCCGGCGCCGCAGGCGCTGCGGACGGGCATCGCCGAATTGGGCCCTCTCGGCAGCCCGCGGCGGCGTCTCCTGGTGGCGTCCCGCTGCGTCACCGACGCGGCGGATGCGCTGCTGACCCCGCGGCTATACGGATTCGTCGATGTCATCGATGACGGCGATCTCTTTCTCAACACGCACGATTGCCGATCAACCAGCTCCGAGTTGCTGGCGGCAAGCGGCGGCTGGCCGGTGCTCGCCGATGGCTTCATGACGGGCCGTTCGGTCGAGATGATGCAGATGCTGCCTGCCTTCCTCGACCGCGAGGTTCTGCCCGATCTTGCTTCCCCCGTGATCACCGCGCTGTTCGGTGCGCTGCCTGCACCGCTGGGAGCGGAGGCGGTCGAGTACCTGTTCGGCGCCGAGCCGGCTCTGCATCCGCTGTTGAAAACCACGGCCGAAGGCGTGTCGGTGGCCGGTCTTTGGGTGAGGCAGGCTCTCTTGAAATTGCGCACCCAGCCCAAGTCGCTGCATCGCTCCGTGCTGGATGATCTGATCCGCCTGCACACGCGGTTCGCCAAGCCCGACCAAGCCATCACGGCGCTGGTCGACATCGGTCAATTCGCCCAGGCCGTGGAGGTGTTCAACGCCGCGGGCGGTATGTTCTTCGGCTATCACCACGGCTATCAAGCGCTCGCCACGATTCTCGACCGATTCGGCCCGGAGTGGGAGAGGCGTAGCGAAAGCCTATTCTTTGCGCGTCTTTACCTGATGATCAAGAGCGGCCAACCGCGCGAGGCGTTGCTGCGGCTGGAATCCCAATATGCCGGCTTGCCGGTCGACCTGCGGCGACTGCGCTTGTCGCACCGGCCGTACGCCGTGCTGATGCGTCTCGACATGAGCCTGGACATCGATGAGACGCCGCCGCTCGAGGTGATTTCGAGCTGGGGACGGCTCGAGGCGTTTCTGACGCCCGGCGACGATCTGGCGCGCGGGATTTTGTACAACACCATGGCGATTGGATTCCTGAAGGCGGGAGCCCTTCTGCAGGCGCAGGAACTCGCCGAAGAAGCGCTGGCCGTGTATCGACGCGCCGGTTCGCCCTATCTCGTGCACTACATGCACCTGCATCTGTGCGATCTGTCGCTGCGCCGGGGACGGCCGCGGGAGGCCGCCGCGGAGTTGCGATGGGCGGAAGAATCGCTGCACGTTTCGGGGCTGGCCTTCAACTCGGAGTCCGCCATCATCGAATGCTTCAAGTCGCGCATCGCCTACGAAGAGGCGCGGTTCGCCGATTGCCCGGCGGATATCGGACCGATCCTCGAGGCGCTGCTTCGCGGCGACAGCTGGCCGGACTTGATCTCGGCGGTGGCCAGCCATTTCGTGTTCGCCGAGTTCTGGCAGCAGGGATTGCGCAAGGCTCTGGATCGGCTCGATCAGTGCGCACTGACGTTGAGCCGCCGGCACGGGCCCACCGACAACCGCAGCATCGATTTGATCCGCATCCGCCTATATCAGGCCGCGCGCCGGCATGAGGAGGCGGCGACGCGCCTCGAAGAATACGAGCTCGGCGCGCCGCTGCGTCGATTCTCGTCTCCGGACACCGAGGAGGAGCTGGTCCGCCTGCGCCAGCAGATCGTGCAAAAGCGCCCGGTACCGGCTGCGCTCAAGTTCGCGGCGAGCCTCGCAGGTCTGCCGGCACTCGAGGCACGCCAGGCCATTGCGCTGTCCATCATGCAGGCCTATCTGCGCCAGCGGCAGGCGGAGCAGGGGGCGGCCCGCCGCCAACTTGCCGTGGCGCTGCGCAAAGCCGAGGCTGACAATCTTCTGGGAGTCCTGATCGAGTACGGCGAATTTCTCGAGCGATTGCTGCCGCTGGTGGTCGACAAGCCCGGTCCCGGCAACGCGGGGCTGGCGGCGTTTGCGCAGCGAGTCGCGCGCCATCTGCGCACGCTGCCCTCCACGCCGCTGTATTCCAAGGCGCTCGCGGGCGTCACACGCCAGGAACACCGGGTGTTGTCCTACGTGACCGACGGCTACACCAACAAGCAGATTGCCCGAGCACTGACCTTGAGCGAAAGCGCCGTCAAATTTCATCTGCGCAATCTGTTCAGGAAATTCAAGGCGACTTCGCGCGGCGCGCTGCGAGAGGCACTGGCGCGCCGCAATATCCGAACCTGACCGGTTTGCACAAAAACCTATCCTCCGCCTCGCGTTAGCATCGGCCACCAGCTGAAATTGTGCTGACGGGATGGCGCGCATGTATCGGATCGGTGTGGATGTGGGGGGCACGAACACGGATGCCGTGGTTATGGAAGGCCGTGAGATCCTTGCCGCCGTGAAAGTGCCGACGTCGGCCGATGTCACCACGGGATTGATGCAGGCACTGTCGAACGTGCAGTCCGGGGCCGCAATCTCTCCCCGAGACGTGGGGTTGGTGGTCATCGGCACCACGCACTTCACCAATGCCGTGATCGAGCGGCGCCACCTCACCGAAACCGCGGTGGTGCGCCTGTGCCTGCCCGCGGCGCAATGCCTCATGCCCATGGTCGACTGGCCCGAGGATCTGCGCAAGGTCATGGGCGATCATGTGTTTCTCGCCAGCGGCGGCGCGGAATTCGACGGCACGCCGATCGCCGCGTTCGACCCGCAGGAGATCAGCCGCATTGGCGCGGCGATTCGCGCGCGCGGCATCCGCTCGATCGCCGTGGCCGGAGTGTTCGCCCCCGTGCAAGACCGGTATGAGCGCGAAGCCGGCGCGCTGCTGGCGGCTGAATGTCCCGGGGCCTCGATCACCCTGTCATCCTCGATCGGACAGCTGGGACTTCTGGAGCGGGAGAGCGCAACGATCCTGAACAGTTCGCTGCTGGAGTTGGCCCGCCGTACGGTGGCTTCGCTGCGCCGCGGGGTGTCCGAGTGCGGAATCACCTGTCCGGTATTTTTGAGCCAGAACGACGGCACCTTGATGGATTCGGCCCAGGCGGAACGCTTTCCGGTCCTGACCTTTGCGAGCGGCCCCACTAATTCCATGCGCGGCGCGGCGTTCCTGTCCGGCAAGTCGGAGGCCATCGTGATCGACATCGGCGGCACCACCACCGATGTGGGCCTGCTGCACCGGGGCTTTCCTCGTCAAGCCGGAACCACGGTGGACATCGGCGGAGTGCGCACCAACTTCAGAATGCCGGATGTGTTCAGCATCGGTCTGGGCGGCGGCTCCATCGTGGTGGACGGTGCGCCCGCACCGCGGGTCGGTCCACAAAGCGTCGGATTCGAATTGACGCGGCGCGCGCGGGTCTTCGGCGGCGATGTTCTGACGGCCACCGACATTGCAGTGGCCGCCGGCCGCGCCGGCATCGGCGATGCCTCCCGGGTGAGGGACCTCGCGCCCGGCTTCGTGCGCCGCTGCCAACAGGTCATCGAGCAGCGCCTTGCAGCGGCGGCGGAACGCGGCCGCATTTCGCCCGAAACCATACCGGTGATCGCGGTGGGCGGCGGCAGCATATTGATGCCGGACCGGCTCGGCGACCTCGACGTCATCCGTCCCGATCATTTCGCCGTCGCCAATGCGATCGGCGCGGCGATTGCCCAAACCAGCGGGGAGGTCGATCGGATCTATTCGCTGGAGAATCGTTCGCGCGAGTCCGCGCTGGACCATGCCGAACAAGAAGCACGCCAAAAGGCCACGGCGGCCGGGGCCCTGCCCGACACGCTCACCGTGACCGAACGCGCGGACGTGCCACTGTCGTACTTGCGCGGCAACGCCACCCGAGTCCGAGTCAAGGTGGTCGGCGACATGGGGTTTTGACGAATGCGCTATTTGACCGAACCTGACATCGAAGCCCTGGCCATCGGCGCTGCCATCTTGGGCACGGGCGGCGGCGGCAATCCGTATATCGGCAAGTTGCGGTGCCTGCAGGAACTGCGGCGCGGCAGGCCGGTGCCGCTGATCGGGCTCGACGAACTGGCCGACGATGCCTTCGTCATGCCCATCGGCGGCATCGGCGCACCCATCGTCGGCATCGAAAAACTCGAGGAAGGCCAGGAGGGGGTGCGGGCGCTGCGCGCACTGGAAGGTTTCTGCGGCCGCAAGATCGACGCCGCGATCGCCGCGGAAATCGGCGGCGGCAATGCCATGGAGCCCATCATCACCGCGGCTGCTGCCGGCATCGCCGTGGTCGATGGCGACGGCATGGGCCGCGCTTTCCCGGAAATGCAGATGACCACGTTCAGCATCTATGGCCATCGTTCCACCCCCGCCGCACTGGCCGACGAGCGCGGCAACGTGGTGATTTTTCAGCACGCGCTGTCGGAAGTCTGGTTCGAGCGGCTGGCACGGTCGGCCGTGGTGACCATGGGCGGCACCGCCATCGGCGCCGAAGCGCCCATGGCGGGCGCCTACGTGAAGCGCGCCGCCGTGCCGGGCACCGTCACTCAAGCCATACGGCTCGGCAACTTGGTGCTCGGCGCCAACCGGGAACACAGCAACGCGATTCCGCTGATCTGCGCCGCAGAACAGGGGGTGCATTTGATGGACGCCAAAATAATCGAGCTCAAGCGGCACCTGCGCGGCGGCTTCGCCGTGGGCGAAATTGCGCTCGAGGGCATCGACGCGCACGCGGGCAGCCGCGCGCGGGTGGTATTCCAAAATGAATTTCTGTCGTTCGAGCGCGGCGGCGAAATCGAAGTATCGGTGCCGGATCTCATCGTGATCCTGGACGTCGATACCGGGCATGCGATCACCACCGAGGTGCTGCGCTACGGTCAGCGCGTGGCCGTTCTGGCGCTGCCCTGTCATCCCTTGCTGCGGACGGCGCAGGCGCTCGCCGTGGTCGGCCCCGCGGCCTTTGGGCTCGACGGCGTCGTGTTCAGGCCGCTGGCGCGAAATGACGGCTAATTTCACGAGGATGGGATTGCTATGAGAATCAACGACCGTGTGGTGATGCTGCTGGCTCTCGGCACTCTGCTCACCCTGACGCAGCGCGCCGCCGTCTGCGCTGAAGCGACCGCCGCCGACGCACGCGCCGCCAACGCGCACGCCGACGAATCGGGAGTCGATCAACTCGCGGACATCGTGGTGACGGCGCAGAAGACCAGCGAGCCCTTGAGCAAGGTGCCCATCAGCATCACGGCCGTGTCGGGTGCCACTCTGGCCGAAGAGCACATCACCGACTATGCCGATCTGGCGCGCGCCGTGCCCAACCTCTCGTTCACGAGCTTCGGCGGTCCCGGCCAGTCGAACATCGAAATCCGCGGCGTGAGTTCGCAGGCGGGATCAGCCACCACGGGGATTTACCTCGATGACGTACCCATCAATGTGCTGAATGTGTACACCACCGGCGCCACCGAACCGCGTTTTTTCGACATCGACCGCGTCGAGGTACTGCGCGGACCGCAGGGCACGATCTACGGCGCGAGTTCCATGGGCGGCACCATTCACTTCGTCAGCAACCAGCCCGACCTCAACAAGTTTTCCGGTGAAGTGCATTCATCCGTGGGAGGTACGCAAGGCGGCGGAGTCAACTACGAAGGGGACAGCGTCGTGAATCTACCCATGGCGGATGGCGTTGCGGCGCTTCGGGTCGGGGCTCTGTACGATCATGAGAGCGGTTGGATCGATCGGGCGAATCCCGATGGTACGATTGCCGCGAGAAAAATCAACGATTACAACACCACCGTGATCCGCGCCACGCTGAAGGTGCAGCCCATGGAGGCACTTTCGATCACCCCGGCAGTGTTCCTGCAGCGCGTGACGGCGGGCGGCCAGGATTTGTTCGGTCTCGATCTGCCGCAATTCGAGTCGCCCACCCTCGTCCCGGAGACCAGCCGCGATGAATACGCCGTCACCAGCCTGACCGTGGGCTACGATTTCGGCCGGTCGGAACTGACCTCGGTGTCCGGCTACTTCTGGCGCCGCGACGACCGCAACATCGACGGGACAGTGTATGACAGCCAGTACATCGGCGGATCGCTGCAGGATGAGTTCGGCTTTGGCGGCGCGGCGATCTCGGCGCTGGCGGCGCCGGTTCAATTCAATACCGGCGTCAACCAACTGCATCAGGAATTACGTCTTGCCTCGAAGCCCCAGGGTCCCGATGACAAATGGGCATGGATCGCCGGCCTGTATTACTCCAAGACCCGCACCTCGTTGCTCGACAATGAACATATACCCGGATTCAATTCGACCTTCGAATCGACCTACGGCGATACGCCCCTCGACCTTCTGGGCGCCGCCTTCCCCAACGACCTGGTGTACTACGCATTGAGCGAGTTCGTGAACACCCAGAAGGCGGTGTTCGGACAGGCGACGTACACCGTTTTGCCCGGATTGAAAGTCACCGCCGGCGCGCGCTACGAAGAGGCGAACGAAGACCTGTCATTCGTCACCGACGGATATTTTGGCGGCGGTACGCCGCCGTTTTCGAGTTCGGCCAAGGGCCACGCGTTGACTCCCAAGGGCGTCATTTCCTACGATGTCTCAGGCTCGACCATGGTGTATGCCTCCGCTGCCGAAGGCTTCCGCGACGGCGGCGTCAACCGTCCGGTGCCGGTACCGCTATGCAGCGCCGATCTCGCGGGATTGGGACTCGCCCAGGCTCCGGGCGACTACAAATCGGACAAGCTGTGGAGCTATGAGCTTGGCCTCAAGAGCCGCGCCCTCCACGACTCGGTGGTGATGACCGGCGCGGTCTATGACATTCGCTGGAACGACATCCAGACCGACATCATCCTGCCGACCTGCACCTTTGATATCAAAGACAACATCGGCGGCGCCGAGAGCAAGGGTGTCGAGGCCCAGGTCGATGCGCGCCTCAACGAGCACGTGGAAGTGACGTTGGGCGGCAATTACACCTCGGCGAAAATCGTCGATCCTGTGACGCTGCTCGGGGTGCAGAAGGGCGACCGCGTGCCGGGAGTACCGGATTATTCGATCAACACCTCGGCGGAATATTCGCAGCCTGTCGGTGCCGGCGGCCGAAGGAATGTGCGCATCAACGCGCAATGGATCGGCACCAGCCAGGGCACCATCATCCATGACGATCCCGATTTCAACCGTCCGGGCTACTTCGTCGTGGGCGCCAGCGGCGGCGTGCGGTGGGACCGGTGGAACCTGTCGCTGTTCATCACCAATCTGCTGGACAGCGACAAGGTCATCCAGCGGCCGAATGTGGCGGGCGTCGAGTACGGCATTCGCGTGCAGCCGAGGACGTACGGGATCGGCGGCAGCTATTCTTTTTGAGGCGGTACCGAGGCTCGAGGCGGACGCTCAACGAGACATCAATGCATCCATGTCCGCCTGCATTCGCTGTTTGTACTCATCCGACCACTGAGCGCCGGGTTTGAGTTTGCCGGCCGCTTGCCGCTGCGGAACAGGCGGGGTTTTGGTTTCGACCGGTTTTCGTCCGCCGGCTTTCAGCTTGAGCGTGGTGCGGGCGGACAGGGGATTTGAGGGAGGGTTCGAATTATCCATGCAGTTGAGGGTGGCTCCGAGCAAAAAAAAAACCGAGACGGTTCAGCGAGCTACTATACTAGAGCGCGGCGGTGAATACCGAGCTTTAGATCGCACCATGGTGTAAGAGTCCGCCGACAGCGTCATTCGGCATCTCGCGGCACCGCAGCGCAACCTCGGCAGCGCTCTTTACCATGCGATTTCTTTCTGCTTTAATCTTTTGCGGAGCAGGCTCAGCGACAAACGGGTTGCGGCAGGTCTGCCACCAGATTTCAGCCGACACAGGGATGTTCATGGCGATGAAGCCGCAGTTCATTCTGGTGATGCGTCACGCCGAGAAGCCGGCGGATTCGGCTGATCCGAATTTGTCCGCCGCGGGAGTGGCGCGGGCCGGAAAGCTGGCGCACTACATTCCCGATAACTTCGGGGACATCGACCTCATTTTCGCTGCCGCCACTTCGAAGCACAGCGTACGCCCGTACGAGACCGTGAAACCGCTCTCCGATTACATCGGCGTACCCGTCGATTCGACCGTCGCCGCGGACGACTACGCGTTCCTTGCCAGAGAGCTGGTGTCGGATGCCCGCTTCGTCAACAAGAGAATCGTTGTTTGCTGGCATCACGAGAATATTCCCTCATTCATGCGCGCGCTTGGCGCCTCGAGCGGCGGCTTTCCCGACCCGTGGAATCCGCTGGTTTTCGATCTCATATGGGAGGTCACCTATGGCGCCTCACTGACCACCGTCACGCGCATGCCGCAGCCGTTTTGACGGAATAACATGAGGTACGTCGTGACTCGCCGCGTCTTGCAGCCGATGTTTAGCGGAATGCCGGCGGTGGGTGGCCGTCAATCTGTCGGGATGCCCGTCGCAACAGTCGTCGGCGACGAACTGCAGCGACCGCTCCGGCGGCGCCGCGCGCAGCCCTTACGGACTGCGCGCGAGGAGTTCATTCGAACAGGCCGTTGGCGGTCTTAGCGCTCCCAATGGCCTCGATTGTGGTGCCAATGCTGACCGCGCTGCTCCCACCGATCGGCTGTCCAATGATAGCCGCGCCGTTCGCCCCGCCATTGTCCACCCACCCAGACGTGGGAACCGCCGCGCCATTCCCAGTAGCCGGGCGCCCACACATAACCAACACGCGGGCCGGGTACAATCTCCACCTGCGGTGCAGGAGGTGCGATGTCTATATCGATTCCGATCCCGGCCGAAGCGACCACGGGAGCTAACATCGTGCTGCCGGCGATGCACAAGCTCACCAAGAGTGCCTTTGTCGTCATCTTCATTCCATACTCCTTCTGATATTCAGCCCAGATCGTGGGTTGCGCGCAGGGAGCTGTATGTAGGACCTTGGCGCGTCTCTTCGGCGCCGGGGTGGATCGCCCACTTTGCCGTCTGAAAAAGTGTGCTGGCTCACACTATCCGGTCACGAGCGACAGCGATTGACCGCCCGCCAACCCCGAATAATTGCCCGCATCAAGAAGGCTGTAGCCGGGAATCATGAATGACATCCCGTTGCCGCCGGAAACACAAGGCCCGCTCAGACGAATATATCTCCAGGCGGCAAGCCAGCCTGATAACGCGCATACATGCCGATGTACGCGGTCTCGAGGCTGCGCGTGTGCAGCGGCGTATTGAATAGCGGCGCCGAAAGGCGCTGCTCCCGCAGCTTGTGCTTGATTTGCGCCATGCGCTGCGCATCGTTCGCGAGCGCCACGGCCAATTCTTCATACTCATCCGCGGTCGACGTAATGAGCTCCGGCAGGCCAATGGTTTGCAGAAGACTCGCGGCCACCCGGCCCGCGAAAGTCCCGCCCATGCAGGTCAACACCGGCAGTCCGGCCCACAGTGCATCGCTTGCGGTGGTGCCCGCGTTGTACGGCAAAGTATCGAGGAACAAATCGGCAGTGCGAAAGCGCGCCAGGTAGTCGGGTGTCGGCAGCCGCTCTGCGAAAACCAGCCGGTCGGCGCCGATGCCGCGGTCATGCGCTGCCTTGCGTAGTTTGCCGGCGGCCGTTTCGCTTCCGGCATACATCAGCAGCACGGCGTCCGGCACCCTCCCGAGTATGCGCATCCAGCTGTCGAAGACCGCGGGCGTGATCTTGTAATTTGCGTTGAAGCAGCAGAACACGAATCCCGTCGGCGGCAGCCCGAGCTCCTGCCGCTCGAAGGTCTTTTCCGCGATTTCGCGCTTGCCGTCGTTCGCTTGATAGCTCGGAAGGTACACCAGCTTTTCCACGTAGTCGGACCGGTGCGCCGGCGGAATTATGGTGGCGTCGGCTATCAGGTAGTCGATATACGGCGCTCCCATGGTGCCCAAGTACCCCAGGTAGCTCGCTTGAATCGGGGCGGCCCGCAGTGCAAAGATCTTCGGCCTGCATCGTTTGGTAAATCCGGTCAGATCGACGGCGATGTCGATATCGAGCCTTCGAGCGATCGCGGCGGTTTCCGCGGCTGAAACGGCATGCACATCGATGAATTGATCGAAAGCGCGCTCCAACCGCTGCCGCATTGCATCCTGCGTGTTGGGCCCCAGCGAGAATGCGGTGACCTCGAATCGCGAGCGATCATGCATCTCGTACATCTCGGCCGTGAGATACGCGACGGGATGATTGCAAAAGTCGGCGGAAAAATAGCCGATGCGGATCTTGCCGCGTTCCATCCGACTCGGGCGAAAAGCGAGCGTACCATCCGGCGGAGCTTTGTCCATTACCCAGATCCGGGCGGCCTTCTTCTGCAGCGGCGCCGAACCCGATAAGGCGAGAACCGAGAAGGGATTCGCGGCGGCCTCGCCGCGCTCGATTCGCGCAGCGAGTTCGGCAAGCTGTGCGTCGTAATCTTCCCAATCGCAGATTTGCATGCGGGCGAGCAGGCGATGACCGAAGGCGTACTTGAAGTCGGGCTTGAGCGTGAGCACCTGCTCGTAGCTCGCGGCCGCCGCCGGGAATTGCCGCAGTTCGTCGAGCATCTGGCCGCGGTTGAAGTGAACCCCGGCGCGATGCGGCTCCAGAGCGATCGCCGTCTCATAGCTCGACAGGGCAGCGTCGACGCGGCCAAGTTCATACAGAGCATTGCCGCGGTTATTGTGGGCGTCGGCAAAATCGGGCTGCAGCGCTATGGCCGCGTCGAAACTCGCCAACGCCGCCGGGTACTGCTCGAGCTCGAGCAGCGCATTGCCGCGTTGGTTGTGGGCGCGAGCGTGAGCCGGATTCCGGGAAAGAGCCTCATCGAAGCTCGCGACTGCCGCTTCGTACCGCGCCAGGTCATGCAGTGCGATGCCGCGGTTGTAGTAGCCGCCGGCCAGGCCGGGCTTTTGCGCAATAGCGGTGTCATAGCTTGCGATGGCCGCTTCGTAGCGCTTCAATTCATACAGTGCGTTGCCGCGATTCATGTGAAATTCAGGTTTGTTCGCTGCCAATGCGATGGCCTTGTCGTAGCTCGCGACGGCGCTTTCGCAGCGTCCGAGTTGCGACAGCGCCCTGCCGTGATCGTTGTGGGCCGCGGCGTTGGCGGGATCGAGGCCGATCGCTCTGCCGATCATGTCGAGCGCGGGCTGTGGCTGGCGGGTCTGCAGGGCGATGACGCCCAAGAGATACCAGGCGCGGGAGTTCTGCGGCTGCAATCGCAAGGCTTGCTCGTAGAGCGCGCGCGCCGCTTCGAGACGCAACTGTCCGTGCAGTGCGAAGCCGTCCCGGAGCATGGCTTCAACGCGCGCAGCGGGGTCTTGCGTCATGATGGGAGACTTCCGCCACGGCCAGTCAAGCTGTGGATTTTATTGGATAAACCTCCAGTTGTCGAAATTGTGCGTCAGCGCGCGTATCGATCAGAACGGCGGCCGCATCGCCCACTTGCCCGACTCCTTGTCCACGTAGAAGTAGGCCATGGGGATATTGTTGTACATGGAAGCGCCGATATTGGCGGAGGCCACCTGCACTTCGAAGCGGCAGTTGTAGCCCATCGGCGTCGGATTGTCGCAGGCCTCTTTCTTGAAGAATTTGATCGTGATGGGATCGCTGTTCGTGACGCCGGGCGGGTGATTCATGGCGTAGAGCATCGCCTCCTTCATTTGGGATTCGGAAGGCTCGCCGGCTCCCGCCGCCCCGCAGCCGACTACGCCCAAGATGCAGGCAGAAACGATGCCGAGCTGATTGAGTTGCATATAAGGTCTCCTCGAGTTGATTGCACTCATCGACAGTTGATTCGGGGGATTGCCATGCGGTAGACGCGGGCCGCGGTCAAACGTCAGGCGGCGACCCCGCCGTCCTGACAAGTTGTGCAAAGCCACGTCTTTAGTCATGCGTGCTATTTCGCACTCCGCCGGAGTCCGCTACGCTAGGGCTAGCACCTCCATGACCGTCGTTTCGCTGCCGGGTGTACCTTGGACAATGCGGTATTTATGGATGCTTGCCGCGAGGGCGGCGAGCGGATAGAAGGCGCCCTGAGGTCGCTGGATCGAGCGTACTTTGGCCTGCTGCATCGTGATTGCCTGCGCGCACTGCGCGATGCCGATGCGGCGCGCGACCTGGTCCAGGAGACCTTCATCAAGGTCTGGCAGCGGTGCGCGACGTTCCGCGGCGAGTCGGATCTGCTGCCGTGGATCCGCTCGATATGCCGGCGCGCGATTCTCGACCGGCTGCGTCAGCCGCAGCGGGAGGTGCCATTGGAGCACGATGCCGGAATGACCAGCGACGCCCTGGCAAAGGTGGCGGAGCTGTCGGCGGAACAAGTACCGGCGGCGGAGGAGTCGGCCAGGCGGCACGAGCTGGCCGAATGTTTCGTGCGCTGCTGGGAGAAGTTCATGGAGGCATCGCCGCAGCACGCGATGGTCATCTCCTGGATTGCCGAAGATGGACTGACGCACGAGCAAATCGCGGAGCTGCTGGGACGCACCCCGGGAGCGACGCGCGAGTTCATCTCACAGTGCCGGAAGCGGGCACGGATCCATCTGGCAGAGTGGTATTCGCTGGCCTTTTTGGAAGGATGACGGATGCGAGATGACGACGACATCTGGTTCGATTCCCTGGCGGGACTTCGGGCCGATGAGCCGGACAAGGCGGCCTCCGCGGCCCGGGCCGTGCGCGCCGCCATCCTCTCGAGGCGGGCCGCGGAACAGGCGCCGGTGCAGGGGCGCGATGCGTCTCGCGAGGCGCAACTCATCGAACGCGCGCGCGCGGAGGGATTGCTGCCGGCGAATCGAACCAGAACTGTGCGCCGTTGGCCGGCGTTTCTGGCCGCCGCGGCCATTGCGGCCGTCGGGGTGGGGGTGGCGCTGCACATGCGAGGTACGTCGCCGGCCTTCGTGACGCGCGGAGCGGCTTCGGCCATCGTGCGGATCCGCGACCGGAACCCCAAGCAGCTTCAGCAGGAATTGATTCGCGAACTCGAGGAAGCGGGGGTGAGCGCGCGCGGCTACGAGTCCTTCGGGCGGCCGGGGATCGACGCCGACCTTCCCTCGCCGCTGCCGGCGGGCGTACGGGAAATCCTCGGGCGCCACGGCATCGCTCCGCCGGCCGACGATGTGCTGCGGCTGGAAATCGAACGCGCGGCGCCGTGAACGCGACTGCCTCCTTCATCGGGTATTGGCTGATCGGAGGAGTCTTGTTGTGGGGATCGCGCGCCGAGGCCATGGTGCTGCCGGCGAGCTGCAACGCCCCGGCGGCATCGGCATCGGCGACATCGGCGACATCCACGGTACCCTTGCCGCAGCTGCGAAAACAACTCGAGGCCGTGAACGAGACCGATCCCACGGCCGCGATACGGCTGATGTGCGACACCATTCCGCGCGTGGCGCGTGAAAAGGGTGCCCATTCGCCCGAGCTCGCGTGGTGGGCGGCATCGCTGGCGACGCCGCTGATCGCTTACATGGAGAAATTTCAGGAGGCGATTCCGCTGCTGCAATTCGCCGAACCCATTCTGGAGCGATATCCCGCTCGATATGCCGCCGAGATCGCGGACATCCACGTCGCCTACGCCTGGATCTATTTCAGACAGGGTCGCTTGGCCGAGTCCGGCGCGGCGTGGCAACAGGCGCTCGAGGTTCGCGAGCGGGCACCCGGCGCGCACCAGATCGAACTGCAGAAGGTCCTCGTCGGTCTCGCGCAGGTCCGCGCCGCGCAACGGGATTTTCGCGCCGCCCACGCGGCCGTCGATCGTGCGAGCGCGATCTTGATCGCCAATCATTCCAGCGTGAGCGAGGCCGGCGCGGCCATCGAAAACATCGAGACCAACATGGCGATCCGCGAGGAGGACTATGGGCGCGCACGCATTCATGCCCAGGCGCAGATAGCCATCGAGAAGCAGCTCGATGGCGGCGCTCCGCAGCTCGTGCCCGCGTACGTGCTGCTGGGCACGATCTACCAAAGACTGGACGATTTCGATGCCGCGGAGGCCGCGCTGCGCGAGGCCATCCGGCTCGCGGAATCCGACCGAGGCCCGCTGCAGCGGCACTACGTGACGGCCTTGAATCAAATCGCGCTGTTGCTCATCGAGCGCGACCGATCCCGCGAAGCGCTGCCGTTCGCGGAGCGCGCAGCGGCGGTGGGCGAGTCCACACTGGGGAAGGATGCGCCCAAATTGGTCGGCATTCTGCGGACTCTGGCCGAAGCCGACCGCGCGCTCGGCGACCTGCCGGCGGCCCTGCACCTGTACCAGCGGGCCAGCCTCATCGTCGAGCACGATCGGCCGAACATCGAACGGCAGGTATTGGTCGCCCACTTTCGCGGGCTGGGTAATCTGCAGATGGAGCTCGGCGATCTGCCTGCGGCGCGTAGCTCTTTGGACTCAGGGATCGAGGCCGCGGGCGACGATCCCACATTGACGGTGGAGCGCGGCTACCTGCTGCTGGCCCGGGGTCGAGCCACCGACGCCGCCGATCCCGAGCGCCTGCGCCGGCTCGAGCAGGCTCTTGCGCTCTTTCAGGCGCGGTTGCCCGATTCGCATCCCATCCAGTTGCGCGTGGTCAACGAACTCTGCGCACTCGAAATCGGCACGCGCGCCGCGGCGGCGCCGCGCTGCCAGGAAGCCGGCGACTGGGTCGGCAGGGCCCGCGACGTGGAGCCCACCCTGCGCAGCGCTGTTTATCAGAATGAGAGCGCGCTGGATGAATTGCGCGGCGACCCGGTCGGCGCCTACGCGCAGGCGCTCAAGAGCCTGGCGGCGGCGGAGGCGGTCGGCACACCGGACCCATTGTGGCGGGCGTACTTCACGTTGGCATCGACGCTACGGATTCAGCAGGGGACATCGATGGCCATCCTGTTCGGCAAGCAAGCGGTGAGCCAGATCGAGCGCCTGCGCGGCGATTTCACGGGCAGCGACCAAAACCTGCAGCGGACTTTCCTGATCGACAAGGTCTCGGTGTATCGCGCAGTGGCCGATTGGCTGATGGAGGCGGGTCGAATCGATGAAGGCCTCGACGTGTTGAGACTGCTCAAAGGCCAGGAGCAGTATGACTTTCAGCTGCGAGGGGCCGCCGCGCCGGATACGCACGTGGAATTCACCGGCGAGGAACGAGAGCTGCGGCTGCGCTACGCGCAGGCTCTGCAAGCGGCCGGCAGCGGCGGTGAAGAATTCGACCGCCTGTCGCGCCTGCGCGAGACCAATCGTTTGTCGCCCGCCGAGCGCAATCGCCTCGAGCAGCTGCTGCGTTCCGACCGGGAGTTGGATGAAAGCCGAAGCCGCCGGATTCAGGGCTTCTTGAAAGAGGGCCGACCGGCCGAAGCGGCATCCGATGACGGCATGCGCAGTTTGCAGGCGGCGGGATTGTCGCGCGAGCTGCGCCGCGCCGGTCCCGACGCGGCGCTGGCCGTATTCCTGCTGGCTCCGCATCACCTGCGGGTGTTGGTCGCCACCACGAAAGAGCAGATCGAGTACCAAGTGCCGGTCCAGGCTTTGGAGTTGCAGAGAAATATCGGGCACTTCCTCGAGGCCCTCAACCAGCGGACCGATGTCGCTGCGGAATCGCGCGCGCTGTACCAGACATTGGCAAAGACCTTGGACCACGCGGCAAACGCGGCGGGCGCGAAACGCCTGGTGCTGTGGTTGGACGGCGCGCTGCGCTATGTACCCTTCGCGGCCTTGAACGACGGCAACCGCTACCTGGTCGAGAAATATGCGCTGCAGATTTATACCGTTCCGGACCGCGGCGTCGATGCCGCCCATCGGCATTCGCCGCTTTCCCTTCACGTACGCGGCCTGGGCGTGGCTCAGGCGGTTCCCGGATTCGCCGCCCTGCCTGCAATGGCCGATGAACTATGCGATGTCGTGAGAGGGCCGATCACCGGACTCACGCAGCGCGGATCTGCCTGCCCCGAACTATCCATGGGAAACGGCGCTCTGCCGGGGATGGGATTCGCCGATGCAGCCTTTACCGAAGCGCGATTGAGGTCGGTGCTGGGGGACACGCGCGACTATTCGATATTGCACATCGGCACTCATTTCAGCCTGCGGCCCGGAAATGTCATGCGCTCGTTCCTGGTGCTGGGCGACGGCTCGCGGCTGAGTCTCGATTCCATCAGTCAACTGAGCTTCGCCGGAATCGATCTGGTCACCCTGTCGGCGTGTCAAACGGCGCTCGGCGGTGCGGTCGGCGACGACGGCCGCGAGATCGAGGGCTTGAACGTCATCGTGCAGCATGCCGGCGCACGCCAAGTCATCGCCAGTCTCTGGCAGGTGGAGGACAAGAGCACGGCATTGTTGATGCGCCATCTGTACGAGCAGATCGCAAAAACGGGCGTCGATGGCGCGCGCGCCCTGCAGCAATCGCAGCTCGAGCTGCGCTCGCTCAACGTGGCCGGACATCGACCCTACGAGCAGCCATTCTATTGGGCGGGATTCGTGGCTTCGGAGCGGTGAACGCGGCCGGCGCGGCGCTGACTGCGCGGCGCTGCCATCGGCGATCCTGTGCGCGGCGCCGCCGGCGGTCAGGCCGCGTTCTCGCAGACCCATTCGCCCTTTTGCAGCTGCGCGACACGCACCGAGCCATCGCTGCCGCGGAAGGCGAGCTGAATTCCGGCCGGCGTCACGAAGGCGGTGGGGTCGGCGGCGGCCGAACCGCACACTTCACGCCAGCGAACCGTCCCCGAGTCGTCGAAGATTTCGACGATGTCGTCGTCGGCGGTGCGATAGAAAACACGCGAGGTGTCGGCGAACGCCGCCGTCAGGTCGACCGACGCCGGAGTGAGATCGACCAGGTGTCCATCGCTGTCTGCCCGCGACAGGTGCACTTGATTGTCGGCGCTGTCCCAATAGAACACGTGGCACTCGCCGCCGCTCGCGATGAGGAAAGGATCGCCGACCGCCGAGCCGCCGGTTCGTTCAACGGCGGGAGCGGGAATTCGCGCAGTGCATGGCGCAGTTGGAATCCGCGGAATACCGGCGGACCATTGCGAAAACGTACAGCGAGAAAACCGGCATCCGCTCGCCATTCGTGGCGCCCGTGTCGGTGTGCCATGTGCGTTGGGCGCAGCACGCGCTGCCGGGATAGAATGTCCCATAGGCCGGCGCCTTAGCGCCGGCCGGAGAGACGACATGGCATTGGAAGGTACGCATCCCTTTTATTTGTGCGATTCGAAGACCGGCGAGCGTGCCGGTTTCTCGACACTCGACTCGGCGCGCGAGGCCCTGCTTTCCTGGGTGTTCCTGCAGCGCCAGGCGGGAGAGACGGTCATCGAGCAGGACACGGGCCAGTGGTCGGATTCGCGCGTGACGAAATGGATCGCCGACGGCGACGGCAACATCGTGCGGCTTCAGGAGCGGCCATGATGCCGCGCGTAGGCCAAATCCCACGGTATGGCAGCGGCGCGTCCGGTTTACCCGCCACCGAGCACTGGATAATTTAACCTGCCTAAACCGAACTCGCCCGACCGTTGGGATCGGGCCGAACGAAAGGCGCCCACCTTCTCTTTTATTCATAGCCGGCGCGCTCGGGCTGCCCCCCCGAGCGTGCGCTGTTGAGGTTGATATGAAGTGCAATGATGTTCGCCGTTGCCCGCGGAGCCTGGTCAATGTCCGATAAATCCCGCAGTCGAGTCACCGAAGGGCATTCGCAGGCTCACGGTGCCATTTGGGACGGCAAGGGTACCAATTTCACCTTGTTCTCGGCGCATGCGACCAAAGTGGAAGTCTGTCTTTTTGATGCGCAGGGAGCCACCGAGCTCGAACGCCTGGTGCTGCCCGAATATACGGACCAGATCTGGCATGGATACATTCCAGGCGTCAGCCCGGGCAGTGTGTACGGCCTTCGGGTTCATGGGCCCTATGAGCCGGAGCAGGGGCACCGATTCAATCCGAACAAGTTGCTGTTGGATCCTTATGCGCGAGCACACACGGGTGAATTGCGTTGGTCGCCGGAGTGCTTCGGCTACACCACCGGGGCGGAAAACGACGACTTGAGCTTCGACGAGCGGGACAGCGCTCCATTCGTGCCGAAATGCGTGGTGGTGGATCCGGACTTCGATTGGAAAGGGCAGCCGCGTACTCGAGGAGTGCCGTGGGATCACACCATCGTGTACGAGGCGGACGTCTAGGGGTTCTCCAAGCTGCATGCGACGGTGGCGTTGCAGTAGAAGGGCACCTAGGCATAGCTGGGGACGAAGGAAGGCAGCCAGTACGTATCAAAGTTGGTCGTGACAAGCATG
>Ga0182013_10003190_pt1 | contig 20762 bp, 19 predicted proteins | sample 612S2MmetaG_FD_120487 | JGI IMG/M metagenome (GOLD analysis project Ga0182013, IMG submission 120487) | Permafrost microbial communities from Stordalen Mire, Sweden - 612S2M metaG | ecosystem: Environmental > Terrestrial > Soil > Wetlands > Permafrost | place: Sweden: Stordalen | collected... | reverse complement strand
GATGTGGAAGTAGCCACCGAAAGGTGGCCCCAATAACGTCGGGGCCGCGTTAGCGACCCCGCTAAAGCCGCTTCGAGCGGCTCACACAATCAAGCCCCCGGCTCTGCCGGGGGTATTGACAGAATCAGTGAGATTTGCTCTTTCTTGCCGACGCTCACCTCTTCGCCAGTAGCAGCATCAGCACAAACAGCACAATCGGCGCCAGCGCAAGTCCCGCGTAGAGTATGAGCTTGCGCGCCTCTGGCAGCCGCAGGCCGCCCAGTGACAGCCGCCGCTCTTCCTCCTCCACGCCCACCTGGTCCGGATGTTCCAGTTCCCAGGCCATCTCGCCGGCCGTCGCGTAGCGGTGGCGCGGCTCCCGCTCCAGCGCGCGGTTCAGAATCTCCTGCAGTTGGGGCGAAATCTCCGGCCTCAGCTTGCGCGCCGGCCTGGGGTCGTGCAGCACCCGCTCGTTCATCACCGCCAACGGATTCGGCCCGCTGAAGGGCGTCTCGCCGGTCAGCATCTCGTAGAGCATCACGCCCAGCGAATAAATGTCGCTCCGCTGGTCGCCGCGCTGGCCTTTTACCTGCTCCGGTGAGATATAGTCCGGCGTGCCCATCGTGGCCGAAAGATTCACGAAGGTCAGCCGCCGCGCATCCTCTTTCATGGCGATTCCGAAATCGATCAGTTTGATGCGATCCTCGCCGTCCACCATGATGTTCTCCGGCTTCAGGTCGCGATGCACCACGCCGTGCTTGTGCATATAATCGAGCGCGTCGCAGATTCCCAGTGCGATCTTCACAGCCCGGTCGATCGGCAGCTTGCACGACTCGTTACGGCACTTCTGGTTCAGGAGCGACCGCAGCAGCCTGCCCTCGACCCATTCGATGACCATGTAGACCCGGCTGCGCTGCTCGCCGTCGTAGGTCTTCACCACGCCGGGGTGGTCCAGCTCCTGGCCGATCTGTTCCTCCCGCTTGAACCGCTCCAGCAGAACCGGGTCGGCCTCGAGCTCTTCATGGGGAACTTTGATGGCTACCTGCCGCCCATCCCTCAGATCGGTAGCCTTGAAGAGAGTCGACATTCCGCTGCGCGCAACCATCGCATCCAGACGATAGTGGTCCAGCGTGTCACCGATTTCGAGTGTGGTCATCAGTGCATACAGCATAACAATTCGACCTTTCATGCCGATCCTTTCATGCAAGTCGTAAGAAATCTCTCAAGAAGACCAAAAGGTTTCGCATTGGACGCGCCCGCACCGCGGCGGTTCCTTGACGGCTGCTCTGCCGCCCGGCTTCTCCCGGCACCGTGCCTTCAACCGCGCGCATTCGTTTACCGATTGAATACCCGAGGCTCCTCGACTCCCATGCATGAGTCAGCCGGAATATAGTTGTGATTAGATTTCGCCATGTTCAGCCTCATCCGACCACTCGCTGTCTGCGTTCTTGTTGCCTATCCAGTACCGTTCGTCTGGGCGGCATCGACGCAGACTCATCGCTCCGCCGAAGTCAAAGCGGCCCCGGCCCGGACAGAGCCCCCGCAGGAGACCGGCTTTCTGAATCGCAGGATCGAGCTGCACGGCGTCACCTATCGCTACCAGGTTTATCTGCCAGAAGAATGGCGGCGCGATGACCACAGGCAATGGCCCATCATCCTCTTTCTGCACGGCCGCGGAGAGCGCGGCTCCGAGGGCATGTGGCAGACCCAAGTCGGCCTTCCCCAGGCAGTGCGCGACCACCCGGAGCGCTGGCCCTTCATCATCGTCATGCCCCAGTGCCCGCTGCCCGGCTATTGGACCGACCCGGAGATGCTGGAGATGGCCATGGACGCACTCGACCGGCAGACGGCAGAGTTCCATGGCGACCCGGAGCGCACCTACATCACCGGCCTCTCGATGGGAGGATACGGCGCATGGGAGCTGGCGCGGCTTCATCCCCAACGCTGGGCGGCGGTGGCCATCGCCGCCAGCGGGATCTTCTGGAGCTATGCCCCCGAGCGCTGGCAGGAGATTTCGACCCTGCCTGCCGAGTATGCCCGCGCGCTTGGCCGCACTCCTGTATGGCTCTTCCACGGCGCCGACGACACGCTGGTGCCGTCGCGTGAAAGCGAACTGATCTTCGAGGCTTTCAAGGCTGCCGGCGGGCGCATCCGGCTCTGGATCTACGAGGGATACAAGCACGATTGTTGGACCCGTGCCTACAATGAGTTGGAACTGCCGCGCTGGCTGCTTGCGCATCGCGCCGCGCCCTTGCCCGATTCCCGCTCAGAGAACTCCACGTCCGCAAAGACGGTTCCGGAGTTGCTTCCTCTGGCGGAGCGCCTGGTCATTCCATTCCATCCCCCAGCCATCAAGCTGGCCTCGGCGCTGCTTGACAGCCTGGCCGGCGAGTATTGCGACTTGAAAGGCCATGTCGTGGTAACGGTTTTCCGCCAGAGCGATCAACTCTACGAGAAGAACTTGCAGGGCGAAGTCGCGGAACTTGCCGCCGCGTCCCCATCCACGTTTTTTTACCTCAATGGTTCCGCTACTACCCGGCTCACCTTCGAGCGGAATCCGGAAGGCCGCGTCACCGCCCTCGTCCTCCGCGACGACAGACACGAGGAACGATGGGATAGACGGCTTCAATACACAAGCCGGTGAGTCCCGATCCCTGATCTCTGACCCCTGATCTCTGGAACTCGCCGAGCTGCCGAGGCGTAATGATCTTTGTGCGGTTTGATAAGGAGGCGTCATGTATTGCAGCGGATGCGGTCATGCTTTGGCGTCGGGACAGGGGTTCTGCCCCCAATGCGGCCGCCCGGCCGCGCCGGCGGTTCCCCCCGTGCCTGGCCTTCAAATCCAACTAGATAGCTACGCCGGCAAAGTAAGGGTGCTCGGCATTTTCTGGTTTGCCTGGGCGGCCTTGTCGCTGGCCTTCGGAGTGATAGGCTTGAGCTTTGCCAATGCATTCATGATGGGGCACCTCGGTCCCTGGATGAATGGGCCGTGGGCGCATGGGCCGCAGCCTTTCCTATGGTTCGGGCCGGCGCTCCTGCATTTTGCCTGGATCTTCCTTGTCATCCGCTCGGGGCTGGCCCTGGCGGCGGGTTGGGGCCTGATGGAGCACGCCCAGTGGGGCCGCGTGGCGGCCATCATAGCCGCCGTTTTCAGCCTGCTGAGGTTCCCCTTTGGAACCGCCCTGGCCATATGGACCCTCGTCCTCTTGCTCGGTTATCGAAATTCGACGCTCTACGACCAGTTGACCTGAATACAGCCTTCGGGCTCCAGTCGCTGAAATGGAGACGCTTTTTCATCATTGGCGCGGTGGGTTAGCAGGCATCCCGACCCCTGCTGCCGTAACTCTTGCCGATCCTGGAGACTGGGCCTTGCGTGCAACAAAGACGGCGGCGAGCTTGTCTTCATAGGCCAGTTCGAAGCGTGGATCCATGCGCAGCAACTGGATAAGAGGCGTTTCGACCGGGCCGATAACGAGGCCCGCCTTTACGAGATCGGGATCGGAAGCCCAATCCGGCTGCCCACCCCAGGTGGCGATGGAGCGGTTGATCCGCTCATCACCATATAGTGCTGCGCGCCCATCGATCACGACCGGGATACGCAATTTCCAGATCAAATACCCCCCCCATTCGAAATCGTTATAAAGGGGCCCGCTCCAGCCCCTCTCTTTCACCACTTCGACGGCACGGACGGGCAAACCCTCGGCCAATTGAACATGCAAATGGGCGTCGTCAATATGCTGCAACCGAAAACCGAGGAAGACGACAAGGCCTGTGGCGATAGCTATGACCAGAGCGGCGGGTAGTGTAACCCGGCACCGATCCCCTTCGCCTCTCTTGATTCCGGAAGCCAAAACTGCGCAAGCCACTATGACCAGCACCCAGATATCGCGTTGTGAACGGAAAGACAAGAAAACGGCAAAAGCAAACGTTACGCATTCAAAGAAAGCAAAACGACGATTTCTTGCCGACACACCGGCTGTGGCAAGAGCCAGAAGAAGCACAGACCAATCACTGAGGCTGCGAAACGGCAGCGCCTGGGATTCCACCACATAGCTAAGAACACCGGCCTGCGTCCCTAGAGTATATGCGATTTTATAGATATTCCAGCCATACGGATTGACCAGCGTCGCCAAGATACAGGCAAGGAAAATGCCGCACATCCAACCGGCGCGCAGCCGCGTCCGAATTGCGTTCCACCGTTGAGTTAAAACAGCTTCTGCCAGGGCGATAGCGAGCACCAATAGGCCGTCGATAAACTGAATGTGCAGATTGGCCCACAGCCCAAAAATGATCGGAAGCCATAACAACTCTCGTATTTTTCCCGATCTCCGCGCCTGCATCAGGATGTCAATTTCCAACACGAAAAAAAGGATGGTGAACAGCCACGGGCGCGGCGTGTAAAGGCGGGAGACGCTGTAGCTGGCAATGACGGTCAGCACTACAGCAAGGGGAAAATTAGCTTGAAGACGCTGTATCAAACGATGCAAAGCAACCGTGATCGCCACCACCATTCCGGTTGTGTATGCTACGATGCCAACCAATCCGAGACGCCGAAAAAACTGTAGAACCAGCAACTCGAAGAGCCAGCTATAAGATGCCCAGATATTTCCGACACCCAAGCTGGAGAAGGGATCTCTTCCCGTGGGCGGTAATGCGCGGTTTTGCAGAATCCACTCGGCAGTGCGCAAGTGCCACCAGATATCCGGGTCTGCAACGTACGCAATACGCAGGCTCAAGATTGCCGAAAACGAGTAGAGCCATACTAGGATCAATGCCTGGGCCCAAAGATAGCTGCGGGACAACGGCAATTCGGGTGGACCACTCACCGCTATGGGAGAAGACGCACTGCTTTTCTCTGGAACAACTGGCGTAGATTGAGGAGATTTCATCTTCGCAGAAATACTAACAGAGGATATGGACTGCGCGCGTAGCCTATCCAAGCAATCTACTTCCTATATGCGTTTCAAGTACAATTTGAACCATGAGTTTTCCTGCAATGCGGATGCGCCGCCTCCGGCGCAGTGAATCCCTCCGTGCCCTGGTGCGCGAAACCACGCTGGAACCCGGCGACCTGATCTTCCCCCTCTTTCTCTGCCCCGGCGAAGGCGTGCGCCGAGAGGTAGGCTCCATGCCCGGCGTCTTCAATCTCTCCATCGACGAAGCGGTGCGCGAAGCCGAGGAGGCAGCCGGCCTCGGCCTTGGCGGCCTGCTCCTCTTCGGCCTGCCCGAGGCCAAAGACGAGCAAGGCTCCGGTGCGTGGGATGATGATGGGATCGTCCAGAAGGGTCTGCGCGCCCTCAAGGAATCGCCCGCCGCAAAGAAGCTCGTGCTGATCGCCGACGTTTGCCTCTGCGAGTACACCAGCCACGGCCACTGCGGCGTGGTGGTTGAGACTCGCGACGGCTTCGAGGTCGAGAACGACTCGACACTGGACCTGCTGGCCCAGACCGCTGTCTCGCTGGCTCGTGCCGGAGCCGACGTCGTGGCTCCCAGCGACATGATGGACGGCCGCGTCGGAGCCATCCGCAGCGCCCTCGACGACGAGGGCTGTGAGGATACACCTATTCTCAGCTACGCCTCCAAGTTCGCCTCGGCCTTTTACGGACCCTTCCGCGAGGCCGCCGATTCCGCCCCCCACTTCGGCGACCGAAAGAGCTACCAGATGGACGGCGCCAACCTGCGCGAAGCCCTGCGGGAGATCGATCTCGACCTGGAAGAAGGCGCGGACATGATCCTGATGAAGCCCGCCATGCCTTACCTCGACGTGATCCGCGCCGCCCGCGAAAGCTTCGATGTGCCGATCGGCGCCTACCAGGTGTCAGGCGAATACTCCATGCTCCAGGCGGCTTTCCAGAAGGGTTGGTTGGATCACGATCGCGCCATTCTGGAATCGCTGGTGAGCATCCGCCGTGCCGGCGCCGGCTTCATCGTGACGTATTTTGCCATGGAAGCTGCCAAGCTGCTCGGTTGACGGCTAAGCTAACCCAAGCGGAATCATCCATTTGGAGTAGATCCGGCAAGCGCATCCGGGCCAACAGGGGCGATTCTACCGGCTTTATCAACTTATATTAAATTCTATCTATAATACGATAAACATAATCCGTGTGCGCCTGCTGCATCAAACCTCAACCGAGTCCACAGCTGCACTGCAAGCGAGAATTGTATAAATTCTTTCTCCATCTATATTGTCTATTTACTATAACCTGATAAACTTTCTATATGGACGCTCGAATCAACCCCTTCGCCCCAGGGGCCGGCTCACCGCCGCCTGAACTCGCGGGCCGGAGCCCGATTCTCGATCATGCCGCCATTGCGCTCGATCGCCTGCGCAATGGCCTGCACGCCAAGAGCATGATTCTGGTCGGTCTTCGAGGCGTCGGTAAGACCGTTGTGCTCAATAGGATACACATGCTTGCCGAGGAGGCCGGCTACCACGCGGCCTTCATTGAGGCGCACGAGGGAAAGACGCTCGCCGAGCTGCTGCTGCCCGCGCTCCGGCAGGTTCTTTACGCCCTGAACCTGAAGGAAAACGTCAGCGACAAGACCAGGAGGGCGCTGCGTGTGCTGCGCAGCTTTCTCGGCTCGCTAGGGCTCAAGGCGAAGGCCTCGCTGGGCGCGATGGAGTTGGAGCTGGCCATCGACCCGGAGACCGGCTCGGCGGATAGCGGCGACTTCGAGGCCGACCTCTCTGCGCTTCTGCAAGCCGTGGGAGAGGCTGCCGCGGACCGCAAGCGCGCCATTGCCCTGTGCATCGACGAGATCCAATACCTGCACGAAAAGGAGTTTGGCGCGCTGATCATGGCTTTGCACCGCGTCTCGCAGCGCCGCCTTCCGCTGGCTCTGATTGGCGCGGGACTTCCCCAGGTTCGCGGCTTGGCCGGCCGCTCGAAATCTTACGCAGAACGCCTCTTCGAGTACCCGGAGATCGGCCCCCTGCAACCCTCCGAAGCGACGGAGGCATTGCAGATTCCCGTCCGCAATCTGGCCGTGGAGTTCTCGCCCGAAGCTCTCGCCGAGGTCATAGAAGTTACCCAGGGTTATCCCTATTTCCTTCAACAGTGGGGCTATGAAGCCTGGAATACCTCCGCAGGCCCCACCATCGAAATTGCCGACATTCACCGGGCTACCAAGCTCGCCATCCGGCGGCTGGACCAGAGCTTCTTCCGGGTTCGCTTCGACCGCCTCACTCCCAAGGAGAAGGACTACCTCCGCGCCCTGGCCGGGATGGGGCCCGCGCCTCACCGCTCCGGCGAGATTGCCGCCCGCCTCGGCGTCAAGATTCAGTCGGTCGCTCCGGTCCGCGATGCGCTCATCCGCAAGGGCATGATCTTCAGCCCAGTGTACGGAGAAACCGCCTTCACCGTGCCGCTCTTCGACGAGTTCATGCATCGGGTCATGCCTTCGGCATAGGCGGATGGACGAATCGCTTTTACCCCCGAAGGAATGCCAGTAAGTCCGTGTTCACCTGGTCGGCGTATGTCGAGTACAGCCCATGATCGCCGCCGGTTGGGTTAAGGGGACGGTTTCGATATGAGCCGGCCCTCGGCTCTGGATTGACAAAAAATAAACGCCGAAGCGCACAACTTTCCGAAGATCGAAGTGTTCCAGCGTGTGATGGCTGGTAGAGACTCGATCCGCGCCTCCTGCTGAATCGAGCGCCCAGCCATCCCGCACCGATCACTTCTGCCTATAGTTCCACCCAAACGCACTCAGTGGCATTTTGCCAAGGTTCTCCCACAGATCGCCGGAATGCTTGCAGGCTGGTTCTGCACGCATCTTCCGCGACACAGGGTTCCGGCGATACCGCTGTTCGAGGGGCCGTGAGTTGGCTTGCTCGGCGTTCGTAGACCAAAACACATGAACGAGCTCAAGAGCAGAGAGAGGTGTAACCACTATGGAATCCAGGACGCTAGTCAGATCCTTGCCAATTGCATTCGTTTCGTTGACGGCAGCCGCATTGTTTATCGCGGGCTGCACGAGCGCTTTAACCAGCTCAACCGGCACGGGCACTCTAACCACGGAATCAGGGCCGGCATTTGTTGTCGGCACCGACGCTCCGGTGGCGAGCGTCGTCTCGTTTACGGTGCCGGTGGAGAGCATCAATGCCATTACCTCCAGCGGAACGAGCGTGCCGCTGCTCAGCGGTACGCCGACGGTTGATTTTGCCCGCTTCAACGGGCTGCAAACCCTGCTGGATATGAACGATGTTCCTGTGGGCACCTATGACAGCATCTCCATCACGCTGGGCACGGCAACCATCGGTTACCTGAACGTGCCTGCCAGCGGTGCTCCGACGATCGCGACCGAGACCGCGACCTACCCCGCAAGCGCATCGACATACACGTATACGGCTCAGTTGGCCTCGCCGCTTGTGGTTACGCAAGCAGGAACTCCTGTTGGCCTGCGCGTGGACTTTGACCTCCGTAAGTCCATCATGGTGGATGGAAGCGGCAACATCACTGGAGCGGTTTCGCCGACGTTCAACATCAACACGGTTGGGACGGGCGATGCCGGCGGATACATCGACACGCTGGAGGCGGCCGTGGTCAGCGTGGGGTCTCAATCCTTCGTTGTGCAAGGGCCGCACGGCCGGCAGTTCACCATCAATGTGAACGGGGCTACAGAGTGGGAGAACGGTGAGAGCCTTAGCGCGCTGACGACCAGCAGTATTGTGGAGGTTTCAGGCATGCTGGATAAGGCCGACGCCACTCTGGACGCTGACAATGTGGCTATCCTCTCGCAGAACGGCTTCTATGCGGGCGGGCAGGTGACGTATGTGCAGCCCTCTTCAGGGCCGGCTACCAGCTTCGACCTGTATGTGCGCGGCCTGCTGCCCACCACCACCGGAATCACGCTGGGCCAAATTGCGCAGGTGAATCTGACAGGCAACGAGAAGTTCTTCATTTATTGGTGGCACAATCCGCTGACCGAGTTCCTCTTCAACTCAAGCCAACTGCTGCCGGGTCAGCACGTATCGGTGGGCGGACCGGCCACCGGCGCGGCCAACGCACAGGCAGTGACGGTGAATCGCGTGGTGCTGCGCCACTGGGGCTTCAACGGCACCGTGGTCGCAAATAGCGTGAGTTCGGCGAACGGCACCTTCCAGATGCAAATCAATGGCTTTGCCGGGCTGTTGGTACCGCAGACGGTGACGGTGTATACCGGCGGCCCGACGAAGTACCGGGACGGCTTCGGCAGCTTGAGCGACGTGACCGCCGGCGAAAATGTGCGCGTGGTCGGACTGCTGCTGAAGGATCCCACGTCAGGCAAGACGGTCCTGCTGGCGCACTACGTGGACGAGCTTCAGTAGATTCGTCGAAGATTTACCAACGCCTTACCGCCGGAGTTGCACTCAGCAGCTCCGGCGTTTTTTTAGCCGGACACCGAATCTCGCCTTCGAGACCTCGTGGTCCGCAAAGCTAACGCAGTCTGGCGAGTGCTGTGTTGCTTCTTACTGTTGAATGAACGCAAGCAGGTCCGCATTCACCTGGTCCTTGAGCGTCGAACAAAGTCCGTGCGGTGCGCCCCGATAGACCTTTAGCGTAGATCCTTTCACCAGCGCGGCCGACAGCAGAGCCGAGTCGTTGATGGGCACCATCTGGTCGTCATCGCCATGGATGATCAGCGTGGGTACGTCGATCTTCTTCAAGTCCTCAGTAAAGTCGGTCTCAGAGAATGCCTTGATGCATTCGAATGCAGCATTTAATCCTACCTGCATCCCCTGGCGCCAGAACGAATCCCGCAACCCCTGAGAAACCTTCGCACCGGGCCTGTTAGCACCATAGAATGGCTCGGTCAGATCTTTGAAAAACTGCGATCGGTCCGCCAGAACCCCTGTTCGGATTCCGTCGAAGACCTCCTTCGGCAAACCAATGGGATTGGCCTCCGTCCTCAGCATAAGCGGCGGCACCGCGCCGATCAGCACCGCCTTGGCGACCCTCGTAGTACCGTGGCGGCCGATGTAGCGAACCACCTCGCCACCGCCTGTCGAATGCCCAACATGGACCGCCTGCTTCAAGTCCAGCTCCTCCGTCAACGTCGCAAGATCGTCGGCGTAGGTATCCATATCGTTCCCACCCCAGGGCTGGCTGGAACGCCCATGCCCGCGCCGGTCATGCGCAATCGTACGATACCCCCGCGACGCCAGAAACACCATCTGGTCTTCAAATGCGTCCGCATTCAACGGCCACCCGTGGCTGAAAACCACAGGCTGACCTGTTCCCCAGTCCTTGTAATAGATCTGCGTGCCATCTTTGGTCGTAATGGTAGGCATAAAAAACCTCCTTGTTTCGTGTTGGGGATCTTCGTTCGATGTAGTTGTGTAAAACCGATGGATTCGGTCTCAAAGCGTTCGCAATCCGCGCAGGCGAGCCAAGCCCGCGTCATTCCGTCCTGTTGCTTGGATGCTCGACCGATTCTCAGGTTGCGTAGGCAAGTTCGCAGGGGGCTGCTCAAAGCCACTGAGCGACATGATTACGCCGCTGGCTGGTATCTTATATACCACTGCAAACCCGAGAGGCCTGGGTGCGGGGTGCCCCATCGCATTTGGGGACCTGGGAAAGCACGGTAACAACAATATTTATTCATCGAACTTTGGACTCGGGACTTCAGGGTGTCAGCCGGCCGCGCCGTGGGATTGTCTCCATATGCGCGGCCGAAGAGGCAAGCTTGAACCCGGCTCGATGCTCCTCTACTTGCGCTCCCTGGGCGCGAAGCCGAAGGTCACTGAGAGCGAGAGGCTCCGAGCGGACATGAAGGTCGGGTTGTCGGCCCCACTAACCGGGGTGGTCTGATTAAATGGATCGACCAAAGCAGTCCCCGCGATATCGCTTGAGGTAGTGGTTCCGCTCAGAGTCAGGGCCGTGATGTTATGCAGGTTGAGCAGATTGTTGGCGCCCAAACGGATCTGGGTCTGGTCGAAGATCGAGTGGTTCCGGATGGTGTAGTTGATGTACGCATTGGTGGTGCTGAAGGGATTGACGATGGCCTGGTTGTGATAGGCCCCACCGTCCACGTGCTGCTCGCCGATACGCTTGTTGAAGATGCCCAGGTCGAGGCCACGGTTCTGGTAGGTCAGCCCTTGCATTTCGGTATCGACGGGAGTCTGCTGGACCCACAGTCCAGAGGGAGCGTCGACATAGAGAGGGGCGGTTGGGGTGCCGGCGTTCAGTTTGCCTTGATAATAGGCATTGGCCGCGGTGGCATTCAGATAGAGGCTCAGGCCCTTCATGAGGACCGCCGTGGTCTCGAATTCGATGCCCTGGGTGATGGAACTCGGTTGCAGAAAGTTCACCGTTTCGGTAGTTGTGGGATCGATCACGCTGCTATAGCTGTTCTGGAAGCGAACGCGGTAGGCGTCCGCATCGAGGGTGAAGCGGTTCAGCTTCAACACCGTGCCGGCCTGGTAGGTGGTGGATCTCTGCTGCTTGGGCGGAGTCAATAAACCCGGCGTGGAATCGACGGTTGTGGGCGTGTGAGAAAAGTCGTAGACGCTGCTGGGCGGCACGATGCTGCCAGTTGCCGCCTGCGCGTAGATCGACCAGTCGTAGCGAATACGGTAGTTGAAGTCTAATGAAGGTAAGGTGGCGTAGAAGCTCCCGGTATCTTCGGCGGTAGCCGAGCAGGCGGCGGTGGTATTGGCGCAGGTCAGCGGACCCACGGTCTTGCCGTCGTCGGCGTGATGGAGCACGTCGAAAGTGTAGTAAGCAAACTTGGTTCCGGCGGTGATATTGAACTTGGGGGTTGCGTGGAACTCATATTCCACATATGGCTGGTAGGAGTTGGTCCAGAATTGCTCGGCAAAGTTAGGCAGGGGCTGATCGGCCCAGCCGTTCAGCGGATCGGTGGGGTACTGATGGCGATCCGTGCGCGCCCACTCATACCACATACCTGCACGAAGCACGCCGAACTGCGATGTCTGTGAGAGGACCGCAGTCTCGCCGTACTTGCGATAGCTGTTGTACTTGTCGACGGCGCAGGGTTCGGAATAGATTGTGAGCCCAGTGGTCTTGCTGGTCTTTCCCGTTGCTATCACGTCGCAGGGGGCGATGGAGGCGCCGTTGTAATATGCGACGGCCTTGGAGCCTGTTCCGGCGATGAGCGCACCGGGAACCAACGAAGGGTTGGCAACCGCGGCGGCTTGGGTGACCTCGGTGATGGGAACGGCGTTGGAATAAAGCTCCCCGTTGTCGTAGTTGTATGTGTAGCCCTTCACGTCGAGGTACCATCCGTGGGTGTACTCGGTTCTGACGCCGACGTACTCGAAGTCGGTGGGAACCTGGTAGTGGTTGTACTGGTAGTCGAGCCAGTTGGTGGGGTCGGAGTTGTTGACCATCATAAAGTTGGGACCGTAGCCGGTATAAGGCAGTGTTCCGTTGGGCGCGGTGTTGTATGTGACGCTGCTGATGGTTGTGGTAGCGGCGCAGGAGTAGGCGGCGCTCGCCGGTTGTCCCAGGGTCTGGCAGCGGGTGGGATTCAGGCCGTAAGTATCGGCTGTAAGCTGAATGACGCCCGCGAAACCGGTCAATACGGTCTTGGGCGAGAACTGGTACTGGTAGAGCAACGAGCCCGCGTTTCGCGTGTTGAAGTTGAAGGTCTGGTAACCGTCGGAGGTCATGTGGTGCACGTCGACAAAGAGATTCGACTTCTTGGGGCTCCCAAACAAGCCGAAACTGCCAGAGTTGAATGCGCCGTCGTACAGCTTGGTGTTCCAGGTGCTGTACGAGAATGATCCGCGTATGTCTTCCTCGCTGCTGAGCGGCATGGAAAGCAGGTGAATGGAACCGCCAAACGGTGTCGGCCCTATGGTGGATGCCGAACCGGGACTGCGGTCGAAGTCCACGCCGCCGTCCCATTGCGCGGGGAAGAAGGCCCAGGAGTGGTGGGTAGGCGAGTTGGTGTCGTAAAAGGGAATTCCGTCGAAATCGATGTCGAAGTCACCATCGGGGAAGCCCCGGAAGTAGGTCTTGCTCTGGCCTAGTCCGACGCCGTCGCTGCTGATGGTGAAGGCCCCGGGAACGATCTGGACGATCTCGCCGTAGTCGGCAATGGGCGAGGTGAAGTTCCTGATGTAGCTGTTCGAGATCAGCGACTGTGCAGAACGCTCTTCTATAAATCCGCCGCCGGGCGCCGTTTGCGCTGCAATGGAATCGATGCCCGCGTTGACGGTGATCTGCTCGGCGACCGAGGTGATGCTCAGGACAAAGGAGGCGTGCTGTGTTTGCCCCGCGGCAAGCACAACCCCAGTCTTGGAGCCAGTCGCGAATCCGCTGGCCGATGCTTCCACCGTGTAGCTTCCGGTAGGCAGTCCGTCGACCGAGTAGTGCCCGGTGGCATCGGCTCTGGCGGTCCTGGCCGCGACCGTCGCGGAATTCTTCACGGTTACTGCGGCATTGAATACGCCCTTGCCTTGCACGTCGAGAATAGTGCCATCGACCGAACCTGTTGCCTGGGCATGCAGAGCCGCGCCGGCGAGCAGCACGAGCAGAGACAAAGCCAATGCGAACAGGCGCTTCCGCGCGCTCAAAACTGAGTGTGTCAAGATGACCTCCGGTAGTATTTTGTAGTTGAAGCTGGGCTCTCTGATGAGTGCTGATGATGGGGTGGAAAGCGGTTCATCCCGCACTTGAGGCAAGGCTAGCAATACTTTGTGAAAATCTCATTACAGGAATGTTGCCCTGAGGTGACAGGCGCTGAAAAGCGCGGTCAGCGGCGTGAGGGTGGGAAACCTCGAACCCGCCTTCCCCTCCGTTTGCTGGGCGACCAGGGAATCTGGAAGCTACGCAACTCTAGTTAAGCCGTTGGTGCTAGCCCTTTCGCCGATAAAGGATCTGGAACTCGTAGCCGGGATTGGCTGGGAAGAGGCTGGCGACTTGGCGCAGCCGCTCGGCCAGCGCCGGGGCGGCCAACAGAGGGTATTCGCGCTCGCGCAGATCGTGATAGTCGAAGTCCACGGCTATCGACAGCATATAAATCGCCAGCGAATCGGAGAAGGCGGACTCGTAATAGGCGTTGCGCGAGCGCTCGTCGATGATCTTCTGGCCGTTGCCGTTGCGGTTGTCCTGGGCGCGACGGCGGGTCTCCCAAGCATCCTGGCTGGTCTCGCCCCGCACCTGCGCCTCGGCCTGCGACCAGGCCAGCGAAGAGAAGCTCTCCGGAACGCCGGCCGCCTCGACAAAGTTGTGGGCCACGTTGATGAAAAACTCGAAGGCCAGGCCGAAGCGATCCTCAACCAGCCGTGTGGAAAGAAAGACCCCCTCGGTCGAGCCGAAGACGGCGTTTCGGTGGCAGATGGCGCGGTCGCCCAAGTCCACGGTGTAAGTGGGAGCGATCATTGTCTCACCGGTGTCGGCAATGGCCAGCGGAACAAAATAGTAGGCGCGATTCGTCAGCGCTGCCGACAGCGTGGACGGCACGGCCCCAACCAGCCGGTCGAGATCGGCCTCCGCAACGCGCGTCTCTCCCCAGAACCCGAAACGGACTCCGTTGGGCGCCTGGTTCACAACCACCTGCGCCGCGACCTTCTCCGCGGGCCAGAGTTCGATTTGTGCGCCTGCCGGCATCAAGCTGTATTCTAGACCACGGAGCCGATGGAGATGAGTGAAAACGCCAAGAACCAACGCGCCGCTGGTGGAACGGTTCTTGGTTTTCCGCTGGCTGGTTTCGGATTTTTCACCAGCCTGTTGCTGGCCTTTGCTGCGGCCTTCTTCGCCTTCTTCGCCGCCACCTGCGTGGCCATCTTTGCGCTGCTGGGATGGAACGTCTTCGGCCACCACACGGTCAGCTATGCTGACAGCTACCGCTATGTCGGTTTCCCGGCCTTCCTGGTGGTGCTGGTTGTGGCGCTGCCGGTCTTCGGCACGCTTTGGGTGCGAGCTAAACTGCTGAAGTAGCTTCTGTCCAGGCTGGGGAGGGACAGCCGTGCGCCAGACTGCCCACCCCAACCCGCCATTCTCGCCAGTGAACTTCACCAAGACTACCGCTGGATGCGCGCCGATCCGCCTTTGGCGAAGGCTCGCACCTGCTCCACGGAGGTCATGGTTGTATCGCCGGGGAAGGTGGTCAGCAGCGCGCCGTGGGCCCATCCCAGCTTGATGGCCTCTTCCGGCGCTTCGCCGCTCAGCAGGCCATAGATGAAGCCGGCCGCAAAGCCGTCGCCGCCGCCCACGCGATCAAGCACATCCAGCTCGGCCGTCGGCGCTGTGTAGGTCTTGCCGTCAACCCAGGCAACCGCGCTCCAGCTATGCCGGCTCGTCGAGTGCACCTCGCGCAGCGTTGTGGCCACCACCTTCACATGCGGATGCTTCTTGACCACGTTGTCGATCATGCCGAAAAAGACGCTGGGATCGAGCTTCGATTTGGCCGCCACCTCAGGCCCCGGAATCCCCAGGCCCTTCTGCAAGTCCTCTTCGTTGCCCACCAGCACATCCACGTTCTCCACGATGCTGCCGATGGTCTCGACGGCGCGCTCGTTGCCGCCGGAGATCTTCCACAGCTTCTCGCGGAAGTTCAGATCGAACGATGTGACGGCGCCCGCGGCCTTGGCTTCCTTCATCATCTCCGCCGCAAGGGGCGCGGTGGTGGGCGACAGAGCCGCAAAAATCCCGCCGCAATGCACCCACTTCACGCCGCCCGCAAAGATCGCCTTCCAGTCGAAATCCCCCGGCTTCAGCAGCCCCGCCGCCTCGTTGCAGCGGTTGTAGAAGACCACCGGAGCGCGCACGCCGAAGCCCCGGTCGCTATAAACCGTGGCCATATTCGGCCCGCGGACGCCGTCGTGCTTGAAGTGCTTGTAAAACGGCTTCACGCCCATGGCGCGCACCCGCTCGGTAATCAGCTCGCCGATTGGATAGTCCGACATCGCCGAAGCGATTGCCGTCTTCATGCCAAAACAGTCGGAAAGGTTGGCGGCCACATTGAACTCGCCGCCGCTGACGTGAATCTGGCACTCGGTCGCTTTGCGGAAGGGGACAATCCCCGGATCAAGCCGGTGCACCAGCGCTCCCAGCGAAAGAAAATCCAGCTCCGCATCCTTGCGGATATTCAATCCATGACTCATCGGTTCTACACTCCTTGGCTTCGTGAAGGTCGTTCCTTCGGAAATCGGTCAATCTTCGAATTATATACCAGTGGTCTGACCACAGCCACTACAAGTCAAACCGTGGCCGGAACCAGTTCTTTGACATCAGAGAGAACCTCCTCGGGCGTCCACTCATTGCCCGGATAGAATCGCGCCACCTTACCGTCGGGGCCAATCAGCGTGGTCGAAAGTGTATGCGTAATCGATCCGTCCGAGGCCGTGGTCAATCCCAGGTCGAACCATTTTGCCATCTCGACGAGCATGGGCTTATCCGGCACGGCGAAATCCCAATGTGCAAAGGTGTTCTTCGCGTCGCTGCCGATATAGGTCGCCCCGTAAGCGCGCAGCCGCTCTGGAGTGTCGTGTTCCGGATCGAAGCTGACGCTTAACAGGTGGGTTTTGGCGATGAGCGCCGGGCTGGCCGTCAACTGTTTTTCGACGGCGGCAAAGTTTTGCGTCACGCGGGGGCAAAACTCGGGCGAGGGGCAGCGCGTATAGATGAAGGTGACCAGCAACGCTTTGCCCTTGAACTGGCCGAGGTGAATCTGCCGCCCGTCCTGGTTGCGCAACTTGAAGTCCGGAGGCGCGTCGCCCGTCGCGGGCACGTGATAGCTGACAGGCGGCTTGTAATCGGGCTTGGCCTGCGCCACCACGACAATGTGGTCAAGCAAATAATCGGCATTGGGGTCCGGCGAAACCAGCACGTCGGCCGTTATCACGTCGCCCGGATGCAGTTCGCTCAAGATAGTCGCATCCTTCAGCTTGTAGGGCATGGTCATCGCCTCCATCAAGCCAGGAATGGCCTCATGGTCCAGCGTCGCCTCGCCCTTGGCGGCGTTTGTAGAAACAACCTTGCCGTGAAGCTTGTAGACTTTGAAGTTCTGGCTGGCGGTCTGGCCCGTCCCAGCCGTTGAGGGGGAATGACACCCGGCCAGCAGGACCACTGCGATCATCGAGGAAGCGAGCAATCGGCAATTCATGGGTACAGTGTACAACCGCGTACTGGAAGGAGCAGGGGCCTTCAGACCCCTGAATCCAGCTTTGGAATTAGGAATGGCTTTAGCCACGGGCCTCTTCGTTGATGCCCGAAATTCAAGCCGGTGCTTGCCGGAGGAAGCAGATGCCCGCTAGTGAAAGGCGTCCTTACCGGAGGGAGCCCGAGCCACTGAAGAAGCGCGGCCCCTGCTCCCTCCGGTGGCAGTTGAAGCCACTATGCTGTGTCAAGCCGATGGACTATAGGATCTCTGTTATCGAACTTTGGGCCTGGAACACTATTTCGGAGCGCGCAGCCGCCGGCGAATAACAAAGAAGATGAGGTAGTTGATCCAGCAGGTGGCTGCAATAGAAGCGCAAGGGCGGAAATACTGCGGGTAATCGTTCAGAAAGAAATGGAAGAATAATTTTCCGTTCTGAAACCAACCCACACCGCCGAGCGAGACCACGGTAAAAACCAGCGCCCAGGCATAGAGACGCCGCTGCCAGCGCAGAAGGCCTTGCGCGTGCCGGAGCGTGCGAAGTTCGGTCTCGGCGGAGGGTCCCGTCGCCGGCAGCGGCAGCTCAGGCGTCACACCTAATCCATCGCGTTCGACCTCCAGCCTCAGAGTCTCGTCCTGCGCAAGATACGCATCCACCATGGCGCGCGTCTCCGCCCTTGCTTCGCCCGCTGCATAGAGCGGCAAGAGGTCCAGAATCGCCTCGCGAGGCACAAACATAGTCACGCCCTTTGCCTTTTCGTTGCTCATTTCAACCCCTTCCTCAGATTCATCAATGCCGCCCGGGCGCGATGTACCTTCACCTTGGCCGCAACCACTGAGATTTGCAGAACACGCGCGATCTCGCTGTAGGGAAGCTCGTCCACGGCCCGCATCACCAGCGCCGCGCGATCTGCCGGCGGCAGTTTTTCCATCGCCTTGATTACCTCTGTTGCCTTGCGCCGATCTTCCACCAAAGCATCCGATCCGGGCGCCGGGTCGGCCATCTCTTCGTCCAACGGGGCGCGCCTTGAAGATTGCTGTATGCCTTTCAAAAAGCAATTGCGCGCAATGGTAAACAGCAGGCCTTTGACGGTCTCGGTCCGGATCGTCCCGGAAGAAGTCCATAAGCGAACAAAGGTCTCCGAAACGATGTCCTCGGCATCCATCCTGTTACCGCTCAGATACAGCGCAAACCGGAAGACATCCGCCGAGTACCTTTCGTAATAGGAGCCGAGGTCGCTCATCATCTTCGTCTCCGCTTGCGCCATGCTCATTTCACCAGCATTCTCGCCAGGATCAGGCCGCCGACTCCATCCTGCAGGAAGTGGGCCAGCATTCCGGGACGCAGGCTCTTCCTCCACAACGCAAACAGGCCGAACAAACACCCGTAAACAGCAATGGTAACCACCTGGGCAATGCCCTGATAAGCATGAGAGAAGCCGAAGACGATTCCCTGCAAGACGATGGCGGCAGCGGCGCTTCCTGTCCACGCCGCGAACTGGCGCTGCAAGTATCCCCGATAGATCAATTCCTCGCAGGTGGCCGCCGTCACGCACAAACCGAGAAAGATGACCGATTCCAGGCCCGTGTGCGGAAGCAGGTTCTTGATCCCTTCGCTTGACCCGGCGGGAAATAGATGGCGGACGAGCGACAATAGAATGTTGGCAACAACCAGAAAGCCGACTGCCAGCCCCGCGTCGCGAAAGATTGCGCGCCAGCCTAAAGCGAAGTTGCCCAGCAGGCCCTTCACTCTTTGCCCCTGTCTGTCGCAGCCCCAGGCAATCCATCCCGCCATTGCCCACTCGGCGACAAGGATAATCGCGTAGCCCACGATCCTATGCGCGCCACCTGCTACGCTTCCCGCGTTGTGCAGCCGCATGCTCAAGCCAACCAGCACGGCAAGCATCGTCAATAATCCCGCGGTGTGCCATAGCGGAAATGCCGCCTGCATTGGGTAATTGACAAAGGGTAGCCCAACTGTCGCGATTGTTTCGGTTTTCATTCCATCTCCTTTCCTGCTCACCCTATATATCCGGAAAGAGCGGAAAGGTTACAGGACGGCGTGCGCCGCCTGGTAAACCGCGGCTGTGGTGGAGCAACTAAAGTCTGATTGGGAGGAGGTCAGGAGGGAGTATCTCATTACGCTGCGCGGCCTCGCCATCTAAGAACAGGACGAGAAGGCTATCTGCGACGGACATGCGGACCTGATGCCGCTAAGATGCGAAGTTATCGCGCAGGCCACTCTTCGACGACGAGCCCCAGGTCGTTGAGCTGCTGGATAGCGGCCTCCACATTGCGGCGAAGCTTGGCACGGTCCTTGCTGCTGGCCCGGGGCGACTCGGCCACGGCGATCACGCGCCCATACCTCCATGCGCCGGGAGGCAGCGCAACCAGCGCATTGGCCAGGTCGGCGGGGCGCAACCGAAGCTCCTGTCGCCGCGCCGCTTCGGGTCGCAGGATAGTTCCCTGACCCACGCTGCTGGGGTTGGCGTCGGTCATGGTCACGCGCAGGTCGAGCGTCTCCGCATCGACTGAGAGGAAGGGATTGGCCCATGCGCCGGGCTCATGCACATCCACATACATGCTCTTGGTGGGCAGCGGAATGCTAGCCAGCTCGGCCCGCTGGCGGTCGAGCTTGGTGGCTGAAGCCTGGGCCGCGGCCTGCGCCTGTTGCTCGGCGTTCACCGCAGTCTTCGCAACCCCGACCACCGCCTGCTCTTCCTTGTGGCAGGCCGCCAAACTCGCAGCCAGCAGCAAGGCCATTGCCGCATATCCCCTGAATTGAGCGCGATGAATCACCCTTCAAGAATAACAGGGCCGCTCGCCGCCCCTGACAGCTGAAAGCGGTTTAGGGAGCAAGGCGGCTCTTTGCTCAAACCTCATTTCTTCGGGGAGCGAACCAGCTATATTGATCTCGGGGGAAATGCAATGGAGACTACGGCGAGCAAGAAGGTTGTGGCGATTGTCGGCAGCTATCGCAAGGGTGGAACCACCGACTCCGCCGTTGAAGCCATTCTGGAGGGCGCAAGGGAAAAGGGCGCCCAAACGCAGACCTACTACCTGGTTTGCCAGCACCTGGAGTTCTGCACCAACTGCCGCGAATGCACCCAGACGCCAGGCCCGGAACGCGGCAAGTGCAAGCAGCAGGATGACCTGGAGATGATCCTGACCGACATTGAGGCGGCGGACGCCGTGGTGCTGGGCAGCTCGATAAACTACGGCGGCGTGACGGCTGTCTTTCGCAAATTCATGGAGCGACTGATCGGCTTTTCGTATTGGCCCTGGGGCAAGAGTATGCCCAAGCCCAGGAAGAAGGTGCTCACCCGAAAGGCCGTTCTCGTGGCTTCGTCGGGCATGCCGGGATTCTTTATCCCCCTGTTTACCGGGGTGGCGCGCACGTTGCGCCTGACAGCGAAGATGCTTGGCGCCAAGCCCGTGGCCAGCCTGTGGATTGGCCTCTCGGCCTTGGAGCAGAATCACCCGCTTCCGGCAGCCGTCAAGGAGCGGGCGCGTCGCATCGGTTCGAAGCTGGCGTAGACGGGCTGTGGATCGCAGGTTTCCCAGGCTTCGCCCGCCGCCATGATGCGAGGGTTGGACTTGTGCCCTTTCCTCAGTTCCATGGATACATCTTCGACCAAGAAAAGAAGCGCATTTGTTTCAATGACCTACAGTCGAAACTTTCGGTAGCTTCTGAACTCGTCGCTGTTTGATTTCGAGTGCAACTTCCGGAT
>Ga0182013_10003186_pt1 | contig 20786 bp, 24 predicted proteins | sample 612S2MmetaG_FD_120487 | JGI IMG/M metagenome (GOLD analysis project Ga0182013, IMG submission 120487) | Permafrost microbial communities from Stordalen Mire, Sweden - 612S2M metaG | ecosystem: Environmental > Terrestrial > Soil > Wetlands > Permafrost | place: Sweden: Stordalen | collected... | reverse complement strand
CTGAGTCGTCGTGGATATCACGATGCTGTCCGGAACGTTCTGAGCGTGGCGGCGCGTAGCGCGAGGCTTCTATCGAAGAAAAAACTTCAAATGCTGTCGAAACGGGCAAACCAGTTTCCTTCGCGAGATCATCTATGAATTTTTCTGCTTCTGCAGTAACGGGATTCTCGCCTCCCCCATGCGAACGCGTGTCGCCGACGATGATCTGTTCTATTTTTTCTGCGATACCTATTCCGACAAGCTGAGACAGCAGAGCTTTGTCGTTCACGATCGTTCCGCGTGGGAATGCGATCGTCCCTCCATCATTCGAAACTGCTATTCCCACTCGTTTCGAGCCGTAGTCAACGCCCATGTATTTCATACCGTGCAGTATACAAAGTTTGTACGCGAAACGCCTGTCTCGGGGTCAGGAGACAGGCGCTCGCTTCGGAAGCCAATTTCTTGACCCTCCAAAATCGCTGGGCCCTCTGCGCTAGAGGCGCGAGGGAATGCCAGCTGCTCGTAGTACGCAGCCCCGATAAAATTTATTTCAATCCAATTCGGTCATTGATCCGCCGGGCTGATCTCTCGCACACCGATCGCGTGGACCGTGCCCGAAGACTCCTCGCCGAAGACGACGACCTGGTCTCCCGTGCCAAAACCGTCGCCAAGCGGCAAGCGCGTAGAAGGGTCGATGAGGATGGTCGTCGTTCCCGCGCCGTTCTCGTCGGCGAGCAGGAAGCCGCCTGGGATCATGGCCACGATGGTGCCGTGGTAAATATCAGGGACGCGTTGCGCGCCAGGGCCATACATCATCTGGAACGGCGCTGGTAGCCCGCCTGGACCCCTGGCCTGTTGCGAGAGTTCTTCATGGATGCGCGTGCGTTCGATCGCGTAGCCGCCCAACACGACAATCAGGAGTATCGCGACCACCGAAACAAGCAGCGGGGTGCGGTACCCGACGCGGTACCGACGCACCAATACCTCGAGAACGACCACGAACAATACGAGAAGCACGATAAGGATGAGCGGGAGCGCGGCAAAAAACGCGAATAAGCCTCGCATGCCGAAGACCGGCACGAAGAGCGCGCCGCTTTGCCGCAGCGTGAAGATCGCAAAGCTCGCGATGAACAGGAGCGTGAACAAGAGGATGATAGCGCCGAGTCCGGCGAGCGCGCCGGAGAGTACGAACTTCCACCGCGGACGCATGCGCACGCGCCCCGAATGGATCGCGTCCATCACGCTTCGTTCGATCGACGGTTTTTTATCGGTATCATTCATATAAATTTTTCTTCGCGGCCACCTTTTGGAGCATGTGCTTGCCGCGCGCAAGCCTTACTCCCACCGTCGACATCGGGATGCGAAGCACGTCAGCCATATCCTTATAGCTTAACCCCTCGAAGTAGTACAAGACGAGGGGCTCGCGATATTTCGGGTCGAGCTCGTCAAGGCACTCTTCGAGTATGTTCTTCGTGTCCCGCTCAAGCGCGGTGTCGTCCGCTGTCTCCCCCGCCGTGAGGTGCGGGAAGACCACGTCGAAATCGAGGCCGAGCACGGGGCCGCGCGCGCGCTTTTTGATAGCGTTGACGAATTCGTTGTGCGCGATGCGGTAGATCCACGGCGAGAAGCGTCGCGTCGCGTCGAAGCTCTGGATGTTCTCGTACGACTTGATGAACACTTCCTGCACGATGTCTTTGGCGTCGTCCGGGTCGCGCAAGAATTTTCGCGCGTAGCGCATGAGCTTTGCCTCGTACCGTTCGACGAGCATGCCAAAAGCTTCGCTGTCGCCGCGCTGCACGCGTCCTGCTACTGTTTCGTCAGTTTCTGTCTCCATGAAGTTTGGAGGTCTTGAACTTCTCCGGCTCAAGCGCCTGTAACCTCATAACCTTAGTCGAAAGTCCGCTTTGCGCCAAATGCTTTTCAAGGTCATCTACGTATTCACCCTGTTGGTCGTACCCGAGCGCAATGATGTCGGGCTTCGCTTTCAGGATATGGTCGAGATATCCGACCTCGTCGCCGACGAGAGCTTCGTCAACTAATGGGTGCGAAGCCAGCATTTCGCGCCGTTCATCCTGTGAGTGCCGCGGCCGTTTGCCTTTTACCCGTTCAACATTACTGTCCGTCGCGATCGAAACCATTAAATACGGGTCGTTGGCGAGGGCTCTCGCCTGTTTGAATAAGTCTTCATGGCCCGCATGGACCATGTCGAACGTTCCGAAGACCATGATGCGCGTCATGGTATTTGAGGGATTACAAAAGCGCGGCTTCGAGCGCGGCGACGGCGGCTTTCTCGCCATGGTTGGTATTGCCGCGCGAACGAGCTTTCGCTTGCGCGAGAGTATTGACCGTGATGACGCCAAAAGAGACCGGCAGCTTGTGCCAAATCGAAAGCGTCGTCAGGCCTTGCGCGACAGCGTTCGCGATGAACTCGTCATGCTTGGTCTCGCCTTTCACGATGCAACCGATCGCAATGACTGCATTGGGCTTGTCCTTCTTTATCGCAAGCGCGGCCGCGAACGGCAGGTCAAACGAGCCGTACACGCGGCGCACCGTTATGTTTTTTGCCTTGACCTTCCATTCTTTGAGCACCTCCAGCGCGCCCTCGACCATCGTGTCGGTGATGTCAGAATGGAAATTCGCCGCGACGATAGAAACCTTGAGCTTCGAGGCGTCGCGCGGCTTTGTTTTTTTCAGGAACTCCTGCGTCTGCATGGAGCAACCGTATCACTTTCTTCGTGCCTTATCCAGATACGTCCGCGAGTGGTCGAATTCGACATTGACCAAGTCGCCAACTTTCAATTCGCCGAGCGTCGTGTGTTTCAGCGAGTATGGAATAAGGGCGACGGCGATGTTCGGCCCATGTTTTTTGGCCACCGTGAGCGAGACGCCATCCAGCGCGATGGAACCGTGGAGTACGGCTCCTCGCGCAAACTTCGCATTCGGTTTTATCGTTATCTCGCGCGAACCGCCTTTCTGGATGATCTCGCAGATCAGAGCAGCGCAGTCGACGTGACCTTGAACCGGGTGCCCGTCTATGCTGTCTCCGAATTTGAGCGACCGCTCTAGATTTACGAGCCGGCCTTTTTCGAACGACGCAGCGGTCGTTTTGGAAAGCGTCTCCGGCATGTATTCGACGTCAAAAAAACCTGCTCCCTTTTTCACGACCGTCGAACAAATGCCGCCGACATTAACACTCGCGCCAAGCGACAGTTTCCACCCGCGCGGCAATGCAATGCGTACGCTTTTGATGCGCTTCGCCTCCGCGGTCTTTTGGACTCGCGCTGTTGATTGGACGATCCCGCTGAACATCGCTCAATTCTTACGGTATTCCCGCACTTTCGCAACATCGGCCATGATCGCGGCCTCGAGCGAGGTTTCGTCCGAGAACTTCTCGGTGTCGCGGATCTTTTCCAGCAGTTCTATTTCGACCTCTTTGCCGTAGAGATCGCCAGAAAAATCGAGCAAGTGTGCTTCAAGGATCTTCCGCGGGACATTCGCGTACGCTGCAGCGCGATACTCTTTGCCATCAATAAAAACCGCTGCAACAAAGATGCCCGAAACATCTTCGCCCTCAAGCGGGATATTTATCGTCGGGAAACCCATTTTTTGGCCTTGCTCTTGGCCCTTTTGCACTACACCTTTGTAACCCATTGCCTTATCCTAACATTTGTTGCGAAAAATGGACTATGGGGGTAGTATCGCCGCAGGCCCTTAGATAGGGCAATTTTTGTTTCAACTTGGGAGCGATGTCAAATGGCACTTACCATCGAAACTATCTTGAAGGACCCGGTGGTCCAGGCACTCAACCCCAAAGGGAAACGGTTCCTGGAAGCGCGGTGGCTTTCGCCGAAATTGAATCCCGGGGCGGCTTACGGATTGGACGTTGCCGCCCTGGTCGTGAGGCTCTTCCCGCACATCAAAGCGCCGGCAACATTCCAAATGATGCTGGAGGACTTCGAGGCGGGAAGATATCGAGGAATGCACACCATCGTCGTTCCTTCGAGCGGAAATACCGCACATGCGGTCGCTCGACTTGCGCCGGCATTCGGCTTCACCGACGTGAAAGTCGTGCTCGCATCCGATGTGCCCGAAAGCAAGAAGGGCATTCTCGCGGCTCTCTCTTCGGTCTATCTTATCGAAGTTCCGAAGGGTAAAAGTACTGCGGACGAAGCCGAGAAGATCGCTCAGGCGCCGGGCCATTACCTGCTCGACCAGTATGGCCACGCGGGTAACGTGCGTGCGCACGAACTCTACACGGGTCCGGAATCCTTGCGTGCCTGCGACTTCAACCTGGACATCGTCGCAATCGGAATGGGATCCGGCGGCACCGTGACCGGCGTTTCTCGGTACCTCAAGCAGCAACTGCCAGGGAGCTTCGTGATCGGCGTACGGCCAGTTAGCGGCGAACGCGTTCCGGGCAATCGCGATAAGGCTCAGATGGACGCTGTCGTTACCCTTCCGTATCAAGAAGCTGTGGATGTGGTCATGGAAGGTAGTCGCAAAGACTCGTTCATCATGATGCGTCGGCTCTGGACGGAAGTTGAGCCGCAGCCCGGCCCGTCATCGGCGCTGCCTCTGGTGGGGTTGAAAAATTGGCTGAGCACCCTTCCGGCTTCGAAGCTCAAACAGCTGGAGGGAAAGCGGGCAGCTTTCATTTGCCCGGACGACGGTCGCTTCTATTCGGAGCGGACGACCGGCGAACTCGACCCCGACCAAGGTCTTTCGTGAAGTTACCAATGCGGCGGCGCGGGACAGTATGTCCCGCGCCGCATCTCTTTTATATTTGATTGCTATACTCAATCCATGAGATCGGCTGTGACGAATCATGTTGGCTTGTTCGAACAACAACTCCACGACATCACGCGTTTGATCGAGCCAAAACTGGACGAATTGCTACCCCAAGATGGCCGTTTGGCCGAGGCAATGCGGTACGCCGTTTTGGGAAATGCGAAGCGGTTCCGTCCCTTCCTTGTTCTAGAGAGCGCAGAATTGTTCGGTGTATCTAAAACGAGCGCACTCAACGCCGCTGCAGCCATCGAATGCCTGCACTGCTACTCCCTTGTACACGACGACCTCCCTGCAATGGACGATGATGATATGCGTCGCGGCAAGCCGACGGTCCACAAAGTCTTTGGCGAAGCGACGGCGATACTTGCAGGCGACGCACTTCTCACTCTTGCGTTCGAGATCCTGGCGAACCCGGGAACGCATCCGGACGCGAACATCCGCGCCGTACTTTCACTTGGGCTTGCACGGGCAGCAGGCCACGCAGGAATGGCCGGCGGCCAGCAATTGGACATGGAGACAGCAATTGATGTCGAGAAGATCTCTGCATTGAAAACAGGCGAGCTTATCCGTTTCTCGGTCCTATGCGGCGCAATCCTGGGGAACGCAAGCGCTGATGAAAAGCTCGCGCTCGCTAGGTACGGCGAACAACTTGGCCTCGCATTCCAGGTCTCGGATGACGTGCTCGATGCAGGCAAGGACGCAGCGATAGGAAAACGAACGTTCGTGACGACGCTCGGCATTATTGGCGCGAGAGAAAGGCTTGATAGTGCAGTTCGCGGAGCGATTCACGCTCTCGAATGTTTCGGCGAACGAGCAGAAGCACTGAACGAAGCCGCAGAGTTTATGCGGCAACGTGTGGAATAGTTACGGCAAAAGCGTCGCCACCGAAAGCATTACGCAAAAGATAACAAGCACGAACAGCGAAGAAAAGAAAAGTTTGCGCGCCCACTGCACGCCGTCTTCCGCGCTAAATCCGCCGGTTCCGAGCCAGAACCATACGATAGCGGCAATCTCAACGACGACGAGGTACGCGAATCCCGCGTAACCGAAATACGCGAGCGCGAATCCCGCGACGCCGAATGCAAAGATGTAGAGCAGTATCCTGACCTTCGTTTCCCACGTTCCCCGCTTCAGTGGCAATACCGGGATCCCGGCAGCTGCATATTCGTCAAAGCGATGCAGCGCGATCGAATAGAAATGTGGCATTTGCCAGAGCGCGAGGATCAAAAAGAGGATGACAGCCGTCCAATCGAAATTATTCGTGTATGCCGTGTACCCAACGACGATCGGCACAGCGCCCGCGATACTTCCGATCTCCGTCGCCCACTCCGTTTTCCGTTTTGAGAACGTGTACGCGAAAACATACACGATGATGCCGATGAGCGCGATGATCGTCGTGAGGATGTTCACGAAACAAACGAGCAGCGCAAAACCGATGAGCGCGAGTATCGCGCCATACAAAAGCGCCATCGTATTGGAGATCGCTCCCGAAACGAGTGCGCGGTCTTGCGTCCGCGCCATCTTTTGGTCGATGTCGCGGTCAATGTAATTGTTGAACACGCATGCGGACGCGATGACGAACCCAAGGCCGAACATAGTCGCCAGAAAATTGATCCAGATCGCCGACGTAACAAGCTGCCAGCGCGAAGCGAACAAATACGCGGCAAGCGTCGTCAGTAAATTGCCGTATACGATGCCGGGCTTTGCGAGACGATAGTATTCTTTGACCATATTAAAACCCGACCTGGTCGTTCATGTATTGCTCTTGCTGCGCAGTGTCGGGCATCATACGACCGTTTAGATTGAACATGATCCATAGCGAACCCGAAACCAGGATCGTGATGATGAGCGCGGCGAAGCTGAGTACGAAGAGACGCTGGCGCGAACTTCTGTCGATGCCCAGGTGCAGGAAGCAGTAGACTTGCACGACGAATTGCAGCGCGGCGGCGGCAACTATTGCCGCGATGAGCAGCTGTTGCGGCAATGCGTCTTCGGTCACGAGCCCGTACGCAACGAACGTGAGCAAGAGTGAAAGTACAAATCCGACAACATATGCGCGAGCGATGCCATGGGAGCGAGGCCACAATCCGATCTCTTCGAAGTAGTTTTTCATAGCGAGCCGCCGGTCAGGTAGACAATAGTAAATATGAATATCCAGACGATATCAAGGAAGTGCCAAAAGAGGCTGAACAAAGCCAATTTACGCATGTTGCCGCGCGAAAGCCCTTTGCGTGCGATGGCGACGATAAGCGCGAGCATCCACAAAAGCCCGATGGCGACGTGCGTGCCGTGCGTGCCGACCAGCGTGAAATAGCTCGAAAGGAACCCGTTTTGCGACGGGCCAAACCCTTGCGCGATGAGCCGCGAAAATTCAGAAACTTCCATGCCGACGAACACCGCGCCGAGGACGAGCGTCGTCGAAAGCCAGAGGATCGTGCCGCGCACGCTTCCCTCTCGCGCAGAAAGGAGTGCAAGGCCGCACGTGAAGCTACTCGTGAGGAGCGCGATCGTTTCGAGAAGCACGTACGGTAGGCTAAAAATATCCTGTATCGAGCCGCCACCGAATTCCGGCCCGCGCAATACCGCGAACACTGCAAAAAGGCTCGCGAAGAGCACGAGGTCGGTCATTAGGTACATCCAAAAACCGAAGACGACGGTCGAGTCTTTTGCCCGCTCATCGACCGAAAGTGTTCCGCCCTGTTCAAATTCGTTCGTCATATGGTTGCAGTATTTTTGTGGCGCAGGCCCGCTTCGACGTGCACGATCTCGGATGCGGTGACGGTATATTCGGTGTCTTCGTCAAAAGTGCGCACGAGTAGCGAGATGATCGCGCCGATGAGTCCGATCACCACGAGCCACCACAAGTGCCAGACCGCGCCGAAGCCGAGCAAGAAAACGAACGCGGCGATGATGACACCGATACCCGTATTTTTCGGCATAGAAAAATCTTCATACCGCGCTTCGTGGTGTATGCCGCTTTGTTTCTGCGCCCAGAACTGGTCGAGCGCGTGGACGACCGGGAGCGCAGCGAAATTGTACGAAGGTGCCGGCGAAGGAATAGACCACTCCAGCGTGCGTCCGCCCCACGGGTCGCCGGTGATGTCGCGGTTCTCGTGCCGCAGCCGGATGCTCCGCACGAGCTGCGCGACCTGGCAGCAAAAGCCGATCGCGATGAGCCCCGCACCGATGCCGGCGACGATGAACAACGGTTGCCAGCCGAGCGAGGCTGAGTAGTGGTCGAGCCGGCGCGTCGCGCCCTCAAGCCCCAAAATATAGAGCGGCCCGAACGCGAGGATAAAACCGATGAACCAGAACCAAAATGCGCGCACTCCCCATTTTTCATCAAGCTTGAAGCCAAATATTTTTGGGAACCAATACGTGTAGCCCGCGAAATAGCCGAAGAGGACACCCGAAACGATCATCGTGTGGAAGTGCGCGACGAGGAAGAGCGAATTGTGCAGTTCGTAATCGGCCGGCGGCTCCGCCATGATGACGCCTGCGACGCCGCCGAGCGTGAAAAGTACCACGAACCCCATGAACCAGAGCATCGGCGAGGTGAAGCGGATCTTGCCGCGGTACATCGTGAAAAGCCAGTTGAATATTTTTACTCCCGTCGGCACCGCGATGACCGCCGTCATGATGCCGAAGAACGCGTTCACGTCGGCGCCCGCGCCCATCGTGAAAAAGTGGTGCAGCCAAACAATGAACGAAAGCACGACGATCGCCCATATAGCCCATACCATCGAGGTGTAGCCGACGAGTTTCTTCCCGCAAAAGACAGGCACGACCTCGGAAAAGACGCCGAATGCCGGCAGCACCAAGATATACACTTCCGGGTGTCCCCACGCCCATATCAAATTTACGTACATCATCATATTGCCGCCCTGCCCTGCGGTGAAAAAATGCATCGCCAGCGTCCGGTCGAAGTACAAGAGCGTCAGCGTTACGGTAAGGATCGGGAACGCGAAAATAACGAGCGTCATTGCGCCGAGCACGCTCCAGGTGAACATCGGCAACCGCATCCACGTCATGCCTTTGGCACGCATCTTTACGATCGTCGCGAAAAAATTCACGCCGGAGAGAAGGCTTCCGAGGCCGCCGATCTGCAAGCTCCATATCCAGTAATCGACGCCGGTCGTCGGTGAATACACCAACTCCGACAATGGCGGGTACGCGAGCCAGCCTGCGGTCGAAAAGTCGCCGAGAAGGAGCGAGCAATTTATAAGCAACGCGCCTCCGCAAAAGAGCCAGAAGCTTACCGAGTTCAAGAACGGGAACGCGACGTCACGCGAGCCGATCTGCAGCGGCACGACGAGGTTGATGAGTCCGAACATGAGCCCCATTGCGACGAAAAATATCATGATGGAACCGTGCGCTGAGAAGATTTCTTGGAAGTGCGTCGCGCTCAAAATGCCGAACGAGTCGCCGACCGACGTCGCCTGCTGTGTGCGCAAAAGGAGCGCGTCTGCGCCGCCTCGCACTAGCATCACGAACGCGACCGCGATATACATGACCCCTATTTTCTTTGGGTCGAGCGAAGTGAACCACTCATCCCAGAGCCATTTCCATTTTTTGTGGTACGTAATGAACGCAAGGATGGCGATGCCGCACAGGATCATAAATAACGCGCCGCCCCACGCGATGGCGTTCTGCGGGAATACCGACCAGGTAAGCCTGCCGAAAATCAGTTGTTGCCAGTTCATGGGGTCATTTGCATCGACTCGCTATTACTCGGCGTCATGTATTTCATAATGGTCGCATCGAACACGTCGTCGACCGGCGCGTAATACGTAACTGGATTATACTCGCTCGGCTGAGCGAGCGTCGCATACGAAGCTGGCGTGAGCGCGGACGATGAGGCCTGTACCGCCGCGACCCATCCCTCGAATTCCTGCTGAGAAACCGAGCGCGCCGTGAATGTCATTCCCGCGAACCCTTCCCCGCTTATGTTGCCGGAAAACCCATTGAAATCGCCCGCGCGGCTTGCAGAGAAGTTGAGCTGCGTCGTCATGCCGGGCATGACCATGATCTGGCCGGCAAGTTGCGGGACCCAGAAAGAATTCATCGGCGCGTCGGCCGTCAGGTAAAAATGCACGGGCGTATTTTCCGGGAATTCGACGAGGTTCACGCTCGCGATCCCCTGCTGCGGATAGATGAACAGCCATTTCCAATCGAGCGCGACAACGTCGACCGTGATCGCCGGAGTGTTCGGATCGAGCGGCTGGTACGGGTCGAGCGCGTTCGAGCTTTGCCACGCGATAACGCCGAGCGCGGCTACGATCATCGCGGGAATGACCCACCAAATTATTTCTGCGACCCAGTTGTAATGGTCCCACGTGGGGTAGTGTTCGCGGTGCGCGACGGGACTATCGGCTCGGTATCGCCACGCGAAAACGAATAGCATTCCAAAAACCGGAATGACCACGAGCGCGCACAAAAGGAACGTGGCGACGATGACGTTCTTTTCGGCCGCTGCGACCGGCCCGGCCGGTTCAAGGACTGCGACATTCGCGCCGCGCAAATATATGGTCGTTATGACCGCAAGGAAAAGCGCGAACGCGCAGAGCAAAAACGCTTGGAAACGCTTCACTCTGTAAGTGTAGCACCGCGGTTGGCGCCCGTGCGAAACATGCTTCCGTCCAACGCCGACCAGGCGATCATATGACGTCGTGAGCTACGGCCATACTTCGTTTTTCGCGCAACAACGGCAGGCGAGGTTGTTCGGAAGCATGTTTCGCACGGGCGCCAAAAAACAATGGCAGTAAAAAGAGCGCGAGAAGCGGCGCCGTCCCGGGATCGGTCGCAACAGCAGTCGGGACGGTCGAAAGGCCGCCGAAATCCTGTCCGACCCACCAAACAAGGAATAAAAAGATGAGCGCGACGATGCCGGTCGCGCGACTTGGCTTGAGCAAAAGCGCGAGCCCGATCGCGAGCGGAACGAAGACGAGCAGCCAATTCGAAAGGACGGGGTTAAGACCAAGCATAGTTGAAACATAGGTCGGAAATGCGTTCAATATATGGACTGGCTCCATCATCGCAGCCATCGCCGCGCCTTGTACCCCATCGAGTGTCCAGAACGCGCCCTGCAATTGCAGCGCAGCGCCCAAAATAAATATCCAACCGGCGACTTGCACGAACCTCCGCGCTTTTAGGTCGGGAATAAGCAAAAGCACCGCGAGTATGACATACAGAAGCACGCCACCAGGCGCGCCCGTATAAAAAGACGCGACGCCTGTCAAAAGCTGCCCGGCGCCTTCGCCGCACAGCCACACGACTATCCCCCACACGACCGAAACCCAAGCCGCGAACTTGAATCGCTTATCGGTGATCGGGAAGAAAAGCAAAAGGCCGATCGCGACCTGTAGCAATGCGACGCCGAGGTCGTTATAGAACGGGTTCAAATCCCACAAATAGATCCCAAAAGAAACGATCGCGTACATCCAATGCGGCTGCGCGCTCAAGCTCGGCACCAAGACGTCGGTCACGAAATCCTGCCCGAACATCGCGGGCTGGAATTGCAAAAGCCCGTCGATGATCCAAAACACGCCGAGGCATTTCGCGATTACTTCTTTCGTATTCATCCAGCAAGTATACCGTTTCCTTCATGATGTACTGAGGTGGGTTTTGGGATAGTATGGAGTTGATCTAACACTTCTATGGTAACCAGCCTCATCACAGATATCGCCAATATTGCGCTCGCGCTCTCGTTCGTTGTAGCGCTCGTTTTTGGTATCCAACAACTGCGGGCCGCAGCGCGCGACCGCAGGGAAAGTCTCGCGCTTGAGACGCTACGCAATTTCCAGACGCACGAATTTGCGACACTCATCCACTACATCACCTCGCACGACATGCCCAATGGCCTCGAGGGGTTGCAAGCGCTTCCCCACAAAGACCAGATCGTGTTCATCGAATTCGGCCAGCAAATGGAATCCCTCGGCATCCTCGTCGCCGGTGATTTCATAAGCCTCGACCTTGTGGAAAAAACGCTCGGTTCGTTCGTTACGACCGCGTGGGACAAATACAAAGTGATGTACCTGGATATGCGCGAAAAGCTGCCCGACCCATATTTGGGCGAATACTTCCAGTGGTTAGCGGAACGGATAGGAGCTCGTATGCGCGAGAAGCCGCGCAAGCCGTTCTACCTGCAATCAAAGTAATCCGGGCGTGCGATAATAAAAACATGCCAAACAGCCGGCGCTCCATCATGATCGGTGGCCTGGTACTTGTTCTCCTTTTATGCGCTTGCCTCGGCTGGATATTCTATACAACGAGTACTGCAGGAATTGCACCTTCTAGTTCTCCTGCGGAGCCGTCAGACCAGCCGCCGATCGAGTCTGAAGCGGCTCCCGAAATAACTACTGCGGAGGCTCCAGAAGCCCCTGCAGACCCGACAGCACAGCTCGAAGCAGTAGGGAACGCCATCGATGAATACCAAAGCGAGCTACAAAAGTATCCCGATTCCCTCGCGATACTGAAGGAAGAAAACCCTGAACTGGCCATCCCTCCGTCGTTCAACTATGGGACGGACGCGCCGCTCTACGACCTCTATTCGCTTTGCACGCTTACCGACAGCTCGCAGCAATACGAATGCGTGTCTTCCGAGTTGGGAGGCGGCGATCCATTCACGTTCCCGAGCGCTTCCGTTGAAGCGTACAGTTACACTCAGTGGCAAGCGCTGACGTGGCAATCCGCAACGAAGGGTGAAGATGATGTCACCTTGGCATACCCTCCGGATTGGAACTATTCGACGAGCAGCTATAAAGGAGACCTGACCGCAAAGGATGCGCAGGGTAATACGATGATCATCGGTCGGTTCAACCTCTTGAATTGGCAAATGCAGCCCATGGAAACGTTCAGTGAGTTCGAACAAGAAAATGAGGCGGAAAGTACCGCGCAAATTTCTTCGACAACGCAAAGTACGCTCGACGGGTTTCCTGTGTACGAAATAATCGGTACGGACAAGGAAGGGAACCAAACCTACGACCTTGTGGAATTACTGATCCAGCAAAATACCTATGTGCTGCAGCTGGATGTTTTTGTCGACGGGACAATATCCGATTACTTCGATTCGGCCATCAGGGCGATGTGGGGCTCGATCAATATTACTCCCGCGAAAACGGATTAGTTTGCGGGCGGTAATGGACGAGATTAGAACTTTTTGGATGGATCCGGCGAACTACTTTTTCGTCCCCAATCTTAGGACGGACTCTATCGAGACTATCTGAATTTGTTCATACATTGTCTTCAACCACCTAAGAACATTACTGGGAGGAAAATAAATATGCCAAATGCAATAAAGAGTAACGTCACCAGAAGTGGGATGGCCAACACTATTGTAATTACGATCCAGAGGATTTGAATAATTCTTAGATGATAGCCACCGTAAATCTGAAACAAGCCTAAAGCAACCCAAAGAATAATGAGTATGCCGAGTATCAAATATGTTTCCGTAGATGGTGCATCAAGAGGTGTCGAAGGAACAATTTTCAATGGCTCTAACTCAAATCTATTAAAACATGAGGCGAAAATATTAGGAATATCCGCGAGAAAGGGCAGCAAAGCAATCTTGAGTGCAGTTGCTACCGCCAAGAAGTATGACCCGCTACTACTCATCTCAAAATAATAACATGTGATCTCGACGTGTGCCGATACCGATTTAATACGAGCGGAGGGGGTGAGATTCGAACTCACGGTGGGTTGCCCCACGCCTGTTTTCAAGACAGGTGCTTTAGACCACTCAGCCACCCCTCCATCCTGCTGTTGTAACACATGATGCTACAATTGGAACACCATGCCGCCGCAAAGGAATGTTTTGCGCTGGAGCGCATACGAACACGAATTCGTCGAACGCGGAGCCGATTGGTTCTGGGCGCTCGGCATTATCGCCGTCTGCGGTGCCGCGCTCAGCATACTTTTCCACGACGCGCTCTTCGGCGTGCTCATCCTCGTCGCCGCATTCGCCTTCGGGCTTATGGCCAACACGCCCCCGACGCTCGCGACCTTCGAGCTTTCCGAACGCGGCCTCCGCATCAACGGCATGCTGCACCGCTACGACGAGATCATTTCATTCTGGGTCGAGGACGAGCACCACTACGCGTCGCGTCCGCTCCTTCTCATCGACACCATTAAATTCATGGCCCCGAATTTCATCATTCCCATCGAAGGCATCGACCCTCATACCGTGCGCGCATACCTCAAAGCCCGCGCGAAAGAAGTCCCGATGAAAGAACCTTTCCCGCACAAGATCGTAGAATTCTTCGGACTGTAAACGAACAATTTACTTACTGTCCGACCGTGAAAATGTTCGGCGTGTAGCCGTAATACTCGTAGGTGGGCGTGACCGAGCCTGCCGGCGCAGAAGATGCGGGGCCGATGTATGCGCTCGCTGGCGTGTAGATCGCGGCTTCGATGCCGTAAGGATCTCCGGCCACCAGGTCGCTTGCGCATGTCGCGTACGAATTTTGGTTGCACGTTGCCCCGACCGCCGGGAGCTGCCACTGGTACGTTCCGCTCAACGGCTCGTCGCCCGAAATGAGCGCGGTCGCTTGTTCACTGTTCACGTCAATGAGCCAGAGTGCGACCGCTGAATTCGAAACGGTCGTCGACGCGTTCCACGTGACGGTCACGGTATCGCCATGGTTCACGGCCTGTCCGTCGGCGGTAGAACTTATGCTTACGGCGCCGGTCGAAGTGGCCGTGGTCGAGATCGCGTTGCCGATCGAAACGATCGTCGACGCTTCTTTCGTTTGTCCGCCAAGCGTTTGGCACGTGAGGTTGAATTGGGTGTTCTGCGTGATCGCATCTGTCTGCGCGACGCCGTTCACGTTCTGGTCACCAGAATTGTTCGCGGTGAAGGTCGCGTCGGTCGGGCTCGAGATAATGCACGATTGCATGCCGGCGGTGACCCAGCCGATCGAAGCGGTCGCGCCCGATTGGACGTATTGCGGGTCGGCGACAAGGTCTATAGCGGGCTGGTTGACCTGGACGCTGCACTGCGCGCTCGCGACCTGGCCGTTGTTGGTGCAAGTAAGGCCGTAGTTCGCGGTGTTCTCGCCGGCAGGCGGCGCAGCGATCGTCGATGAGGCGGAGCCGGAAATTTGGTTATTGGTCGAGAAGCCCGCGCCAGAAGAACCCGTCGCGTTCTGGCAAGAGAATGAAATGGCTATCGACTCGCCGACGTCGGCTGTCTGCGGCGAACACGAGAGCTGCGGCGTTGGCGTTTGCCCGAGGGTAGAGCTCGTAGGCACGCACTGGTAACCGTCGGTGCAGCCGTTGCCTTGCGAAGAAGTCGGCTGCGCCGTCGCTCCTGTCGCGCATTGCGGTACGGCAGGCGGCGCATTGCAGGCAACGCCGTTGCTGCCAGTGCCGTACGGCGCTTGTGAAGATGTCTGCGGCTGGGCAGTAGTGCAGGGTTGTCCCAATGAGTTTATCCCTGTCTGTTGTTGCTGCACATAAGTGGTCTGGACCTGGCCGTAGGCATTCACTGTCTGCACGGGAACTAAAGTCGTTCCATTCCCACCGATGTAAGGATTTTGCTGCGTCGCGGTGCACGGAGACGCTGAAGACGTGAGCCCTTTTGCGAGGCCGGAAAGGAGCGATGCTAATGAGCCGAGGTTGCCCAAGCTGCCGAGGCCGTTGTTATTGTTCGCCGCCGGGGCTGCTGCAGGCGGAGCCACAGGCGGGGCTTGCGTACAGTTCGTTACGCCAGTTGGACAAGGGCTTGGTACGGGAGCAGGAGCATTATTCGTGCATGTCACTGAATACTGGTCGATGAGCGAACAATTACTTACCCCCTGGCTACTCAATTGACTCAATTGAGCCTGGGCTTGCGGTGCTGTCCCGCAGTAATAGCTGGTGGAGCCGGCCACGCTGCCACCGCCTGAAGGAGCCCCTGCTGCGCATCCGTCGGCCGCTAAATTTGGAGCCGCTGTCCCTGCCTGCGCGAGTGCAGCCTGACAAGCTTCCGAGCCTAAACCACCAGTCTGGCAAGCAGCTGGGAGCGATGTGTCCGGCGTAACGTCCGGAGCCTGTGTTCCTGCCGGCGACGTGGCTGCAGCTGAGAGCGCTGAACTGTCGACCCCTTGCGTTAACGTTGCCGCCTGGCATTTGGTAGGCGTGCCGCTGGCGCTCGCGCTGCAATTTTGCACCATGCATTGTCCTCCATCGAGGCTCGGGTCGGGATTTAGCACTTCGGTAAGCGTTCCATCGGGATTTGTCGTGAGCGTTCCGCTCTTTCCGACACACCTGTATGTCAGCGCCATCGTTTGCCAGGTACCGGGGTATTGCTGTTGCAGCGCCGGTGCGGTGGATTGATTTATAACAGCAGCATTGCAACTATCTTTAAGATTATTCGACGTAGATTGGTCGGTAACGGTTTGCTTCTGCGTTGCTTGGCCCTTTGCAGCGGCTGCATCTATGACCTGTTGGCAGGTCTGCTGGTTCCCCTCAGCTTGAGTGGCAGGGGTTGTTGGAGTTCCAGTAGGTGCCGGAGTTCCGGTGACGATCGTATTGGGAGCAGCTGCAAGTGAATTCACAGCTGTAATACCAGCGAACAAGGAAGCCGGCATTGCCGCGGTGTTCGCAGAATTCGATTGCATCGCATTGAGGCTGAGCGCGACCGCGCCCAAGATCGCAGCAAAGACGAGGGCGGCGATAACGGAAGTCCCGCGGCGATAGCGCGGAGATGAGCTCATGGGCTAATCATACTGCCAAAAAAGTCGGCCGTACTGACGAATGTGGAAAAGACAGGCAGCGAGAAACGTTGGCGATTGCTCCCGGCAGGAATCGAACCTACATCACATCCTCCGCAAGGATGCATCCTATCCGTTGAACGACGGGAGCACACAAACATGCCGAGAATAGCACGTATTCTCAGTTTTTTCGAGGGCGGCTAGCCTACTTCTTCGCCACCAACTTGGAGAGTTTCGATTTCATGCGCGAAGCTGTGCCTCGCTTGATGACGCCGCGCTTGAGCGCCTTGTCGATCGCCTGGAAAACCGAAGGGAGTTTGGCCGCAGCGTCTTTGCCGCTTTCCGCGAGCTTGCGGAGGTCTTTGACGCCCGAGCGCATCGCGCGCTTGCGGCGTTCGTTGGACGCGCGCTTCTTAAGCGCGGATCGGGCTGCCTTTTTGGCTGAACTCGTATTTGCCATTGCGCGATACTAGCCCAAGTGCGGCGTTCGCGCAATAGAGGTATCATAGGCGCATGATCGGACACCTCGAGGGTAAGGTCGCGAAAGTCGCTGCGACGTACGCGATACTCTCCTGCGGCGGGGTCGGCTACAAGGTCGCGGCGACGAAGGACCAGCTCGCGCGATTGAAGCAAAGCGAGACCGCGGCGCTCTGGACGCACCTTGCGGTGCGTGAAGATTCGCTCGACCTGTACGGCTTTTCGAATGAAGAAGAGCTGCGCTTCTTTGAACTTCTCTTGACGGTTTCCGGCATCGGCCCCAAATCCGCGCTCGCGATACTCGACATCGCGACGACCGAATCATTGCGCACTGCCATCTCTACGAGCAACGCGAGCTACCTCACGAAAGTTTCCGGCATCGGCAGGAAGACCGCGGAGAAAATAATCCTCGAGCTTCGCGACAAGGTCGGCGTCGCGACAGATTCTTCGTCGAGCGTCATGACGGGCGACGAAGAAGCGATGGAAGCGATGCGAGCGCTCGGCTATTCGATGCAAGAAGCGCGCGACGCGTTGCGCAACGTTCCCGCCGATATCAAGAAGCCGGGCGAGCGGTTGCGGGCCGCGCTGAAGACCGTCGCGCCGGAAACATGAACGACCTCAAAAAACTGATCGCGGGCGGCATTCCCGCTCCCCTGTTGCAGGCCTATCACTTGAGCCTCGCGTACGTCGGCGCATTCTTGTTCGGCTATCCGTCGAAACGTTTGCGCGTCATCGCGGTGACAGGGACGAAAGGCAAATCTTCGACGACGGAATTCATCAATGCGATATTTGAGGCGAACGGTGAAAAAACGGCGCTCCTCAATTCGATCCGTTTCAAGACCGGAAAGCACAGCGAGCCTAATTTGCTTCGCATGTCGATGCCGGGAAGATTTTTTATACAATCGTTCCTATCGAACGCGCTCGAAGCGGGCTGCACGACTGCGATCCTTGAAATGACCTCTGAAGGCGCGCGGCAATTCCGGCACCGCGATATCGAACTCGACGCGCTGGTCTTTACCAACCTCGCGCCCGAACACATCGAATCGCACGGCTCTTTTGAGGCGTATGCGGACGCGAAGTTCGAGATCGGCAAACAGCTCGTGCGTTCGAAGAAACGCCCTCGCGTAATCGTCGCCAACGCGGACGATGCCGCGTCGATGCGGTACCTGACGCTTCCGGTCGAACAGGCGATCCCGTTCACGCTCACGGCGCAACAGCCGTATGGCTCTAGCGACGCCGGCGGGTTTTTCACGTTCAAAGAATTGAAGATGGAAACGAAACTGCCGGGCGAATTTTCATTGCAGAACGCGCTTGCCGCGACATCGCTCACTTTTGCATTCCACGTGCCGCTGCAAACTATCTACAACGCGATACTCGGGCTCGATCGGATCCCGGGCCGCGCCGAAGAGATCGAGGCAGGCCAACCGTTCCGCGTCGTCGTCGATTACGCGCACACGCCGGAATCGCTTTCCGCGCTCTATACGGCATACGGTAAGCGGAGAAAAATTTGCGTGCTCGGTTCGACCGGCGGCGGCCGCGACACGTGGAAACGTCCTGTTATGGGAAAGATTGCCGATGAGAACTGCGACATGGTCATCCTGACCAACGAAGACCCGTACGACGAAGACCCGAAAGCTATCGTCGCTGAGGTCGCGGGCGGGATGAAACGAAAGCCGCTCATCATCATGGACCGTCGCGCCGCGATCGCGCGCGCATTTGAGCTCGCAAAAGCTGACGACGCGGTGCTCATCACCGGCAAAGGGACCGATCCGTGCATTTGCATCGAAAATGGCAAAAAGATCCCGTGGAGCGACGCCCAGGTCGCTCGCGAAGAGATCGAGAAATTGCCCATCCGCGGGCAGGTATAATCCAACGATATGGTACGCACGGTCCTCTGGTATCTTTTCTGGGCGCTCATCGTCCTCCTTGTGATCGTGTGGTTCCTGAGCGGCGGCATCGGCAAGATCGAGAACGCGACGTCGTATTTTTCAAGCCCGTTCTCTTCCGACCTCTACGGCGGCGGGGCAGTGGAACTTCCTTGGGCAGTGCCGATACCGCAAGGCGTCGATATCTCGAACCTGGTCAACGGCTCTTCGACGACGCAAAGCGCAGGCACGCAAGCCGAAACGTTCGGCAACCAATCCGCATATGCCAACCAGGTCGCGCTCTCTGCAGAAGGCGCGACCGCGAGCGATCCGCAATCCGAATACCTGACGATACAGAACACGGGAGCATCCACTATCGATATCAGCGGCTGGTCGTTGCAAAGCGCGCTCACGGGCGCGCGGGCATACATTCCGCTTGGCGCGAGCTTCTTTGAGCTCGGCCAGTTGAACGCGCAGACCGGCATCGAGCTCGCGCCGGGCGGCGTCGCCGTCCTCACCACGGGAATTTCTCCCGTCGGCACCTCGTTCCAAGAGAACGAGTGCAGCGGCTACCTCGAACAATTGCAGCAATATACGCCGCCTATAGAAACGCAGTGCCCATCGCCTGGGAACCTTGCTTCGCAGGCGGCGCAGTACGGCCAGTCGTGCGCCAATTACGTTTCGTCGCTTCCCTTCTGTACGTTCCCACAAACCCCACCGTCGGACATTTCGCTGTCGTGCCAAACCTATGTGCAAACGACCTTTTCCTACAACGGCTGCGTAGCGGCGCACCAAAACGACACTAATTTCTCATCAAATGATTGGCGCGTCTACCTCGACGGGACGCAGGAACTCTGGAACAACAACCACGACACGATACGCCTGCTCGACTCCCAAGGAGAGATCGTAGCAGTTACATCATATTGACCAGCTGCGGCGGCAGGCGGAGTAGTGCTTTGTAGGCACTGCGCAGACTGGTCGAGCACCCGCCGATTTTTTCAGCAGAAAAAATCGGGAATGCCGGAAAAGCACTACTCCGCCTGCCGCCGCTACCCTAGCTGGCCGTTTTGTTTTTATTTACTGACTGCGGCGAGTTGCGCGTCGATAACCGCTGAAACCTGCGCGTACGATTCGTCGCCGGCAACGAGCTGGTTGCCGATGAGCATGGCAGGAGTTCCCTGAACGCCATCATTCTCGCCCTGCTGTTTGTCAGCATCCATTGCGGCTTGGTATTGGGTTGCGTCGGTAACTGCCAACTGCATGACTTGTGCAGTCTGCGAGGCAGAAAGCACGCTCGCCGTTATTTTTTGGATCTCAGCTGTCGTCGCCCAGCCGGTATTTTCTTCGCCTTGCGCGTCGTACACAGCCTTGTGCCATGCTCCGAACTCGCTCGGCGCGACAGCCCATACTGCGCGACCGTAATGGCCAAGCGTGTCGGAATCAGTGCCGAGGAACGAGAAGTCCTTGTAGTCGATCTTCACCTTGCCGGTATCGACATAATTCGTGATGACCCCTGGCATCGTGTCCTCTTCGTTCTCGCGGCAGAATGGGCATTGGTAGTCGAACCAGTACACGATCGTGAGCGGCGCGTTCGCTTGGCCGACGATCGGGTCGCCTGTTGTGCTCACGTCAGCCGAATTCACGGTCGTGGTAGCAGAAGGCGATGTTGTCGTAGTAGTTGTGGTAACAGCTGTCGAGCCCGAAGAACCTCCAGAATGCCCGATGACGAGCACCGCGATGGCGACGATGATCCCCGCGACGACGATCGCGATGGGCGTATAAAGCGCTGGGTTTATCTTTTGCATGCAGGATTAGGCGATATATAAAATGTGTCCACAGTATACCAGATTCACAACTGCAATCATTTGCGTGTTTTCAAGTACCGAAGGAGGAATGTGAGCAAAAGCATGACGATGACCACGCCATAGAGCGCGCCGAGCGGGTCCGGTATCGCCGACTTTATGCCAAGCACGATGAGCCATTCGCT
>Ga0182013_10003185_pt1 | contig 20793 bp, 26 predicted proteins | sample 612S2MmetaG_FD_120487 | JGI IMG/M metagenome (GOLD analysis project Ga0182013, IMG submission 120487) | Permafrost microbial communities from Stordalen Mire, Sweden - 612S2M metaG | ecosystem: Environmental > Terrestrial > Soil > Wetlands > Permafrost | place: Sweden: Stordalen | collected... | reverse complement strand
TTCATCCGCGCTCGGATCGCCAAGGGAACCGTCGTTCACGCCGATGAGAGCCCGGCCTGGAATTCGTTACACGCCAAATTCTCGATGAAACGGGTCAACCACCAAGAGGGATACAGCATCGACGACGCCTGCACCAACGGCGCCGAGTCGTTCTTTTCGCGGATGCGCCGCGGCGAACTGGGGCATCATCATCATATCGCGGGGGTCTATTTCGTCCGATATGCCCAGGAAGCGGCCTGGCGCGAAGATCATCGCGGTATCAGCAACGGCGATCAGGTCCATGGCGTTATAGGATTAGCGATGGGCCTTGGGCCATCAGTCGATTTTTGCGGTTATTGGCAGCGGGCGGCGGCCGCCTAGATCACCCGCCAAGCCACGCTCCCCGCCGCCTCGACGCGTTCGATCGTATCGGTCGCCCGGTTCAACGAGCCGAGCACGGTTTTGTGAATCAATTCGCGTGTGCGAGCATCGTCGTCCGGCAGTTTCTTCGCCGCCATGACGCCTTCGACGATCTCGCGCGTCGTCATCGGCCCCGCCGCGTCACGCAGGACATCATGGATGCGCCGACGACATTCGCCTGGACGAAACCAGTCGTTGCGCCTGCGCGATGGTGTCGGTCGGAATGTTTCGGGCTCGACGTTCGAATCGAACAGTCGCATGGTCGCTTCGAGATGCGCCAGATCGGCGCGATGCTGATCGGCTTGTCGCTCAAGACGTTCGATCGCGTCGGCGACTTCCAATCGCTTGTCTCGTAAAGTCGAAATGATCAGCGTCGCGCTCATGGCTGTTCCCGTGGTCAAATAATGACGAACGCGGAACATAGCGGCTCACGGGCAGCGCCAGTAGAGGGAGCCGGTGGCAGCTGCTACATAAGACCGTGATTGTCAGCGATAACGGAACCGAGCTGACCTCTCACGCCATCCTGCGCTGGCAAGAGGACAGCGGCGTTGAATGGCATTACATTGCACCTGGCAAGCCGACCCAGAACGCTTTCGTCGAGAGCCTAAACGGACGCTTCCGTGACGAATGTCTCAACGAGCACATGTTCAGGAGCTTGCCGGCCGCCAAGCGGATCATCGACGCATGGCGGACCGACTATAACGCCAACCGCCCCCACACCAGCCTCGGCGGGTTGACCCCCGACGAGTTCGCCGCCCGGTCGAAAGTGGACCACAACCAGAACAGAGTCTGGTTATGAACGAGGGCATTCAGGGGGCCAGGTCAAAAAAAACCTCGAAGACATCGTCACCGAGGAAGCGGAAAAGCATCCCGAGCGGCCGGTCGAGGTCTTTGCGAGCGACGAACATCGGCTCGGCCTGAAGCCGGTAACGCGGCGCGTTTGGGCGCCGGTCGGCGAGCGCCCGATTGCGCCGGGCCATCATCGCTTCGATTGGCTTTACGTGACGGCCTTCGTCTCGCCAGCGAGCGGTGAGACCTTTTGGTATGTGCATGACGGCGTGGGGACTGTCAGGATTTCCGTGTATGGCCTGAGCGGTTGAACATCTTCAGGCCATACACGGAAATCCTGACAGTCCCGTTGTTCGCCTGCGCCAGCGCGGTGAGCGGCGAGGAGAGAAAGGCAAGCGCCGCAAGGAACGATAATACGATTCTCATTTGCGTCTCCTAGTTTCGTCCCATGCAGATATATTTTACCACATCAGACCCCGTGCCCGTGAAGGTCAGGGCCGTTGTGGATTCGCTAATCGAGCAAGCGTTCGCTGGCGTCGTCACATCGGCGCAAAGGCAGTTGGGCGCGCTCGCGTAGGTCTGAGTGAGCGAATACGAGCCAGCGCCCGTGGATAGCGTAACGCGCCCCGTTAGATCGGTATTGCCAGAGGCTCCGCTCCGCACGGTTCGCATCGTGTAATCTGGAACCGTGGCGCTGTTCGACACGGGGCACCCAGGATACCAATTCGCCCCGTTCGCGACATCATGCCAACAGCCGCTTCCGCCAGCGAGGGGCGCGACGTTGAACGCGAAATCCCCCTGTTTGCGCCAGGTTTCGCTACTGGGAATGAATGGCTCGTAATCAATGTATCGTTCCCCGCCTGGGGTGGTAGTGGGGAATTGCGATAACAACAATCCAAGTGGGAAAACCGGGACGGACACGCTATCGGGGAATGAGTATCCCGTGTAATTGTTATTCACAAATCCAAAGAACGGAAAATACGGCGTGCCGCCCATGGTGAACATATACGCCGGCCACGCGGAATTGTATTTAAAAACGTAACCATCGACCGACGCATTGCACGAATGGGCCACCATTTCCATTGGAGTCCCGCCTCCGGTTCCCAACCAAATGCAATCCGAAGCGCCTCGTCCAAACAAAACTGGCGCTCCATTTATCGCACCGTTTGTATCGTAGGCAATCGACCCGGTTGGGACGCCGCCTGTCGGCGTGATAAACATACCAATATTCGAGGCGGGGTTGCCCGCTCCGTTAGCATTTAGAAACGGATTGGTGGCGTCGGCGCAATATGTCGGCTGCGTCCCTGGATACCCAAGATAGACACCGAACCACCCAGTATAGTTTTGATTCTGGCAATTGCCTGCTATGGAGGCATAGGAGCTTCCGGACTCAAAGCTATTATAACTATCCCCGCTGTAGAAGCTTCCCACCGTGCCAAGTTCGAGCACGTCAAACCGATAATTATGCGCGTAAAGCGATCCGATCTCGGTTGAACTCCCAGAGTTATTCCCTGCCGTGAAACGGCCGATGATCGCTCCATCCGCGCGGAACGTCGCATCATAGGAAGACGTGCAATTGCCGTTCCCCCCAGAACACGCCATTTCCAGCCCGATCGGAAATCCGGCTACATACATATCTCGCGTGCGTTGCGTGGTCAGCCGCTTGATGCCGGCGGGAGCCAGCCACATTTTACCCGATCCCGCTGTATGGGTGACGGTCGCAAGCTGGTTGGCCGTCATATAGGGCGTCGTCATGTTGAGGGTTTGAGCGCCAGCCGGCCCCACCGCGTTCCCGACGAGTGTTCCCCACGGGAAGGCGTCGCTCCACACCACATCGCCGGACTGGAAGGCGTAAGTTCCCCCCGTCACCTTTACCGTGGAGCTTCCCGATGTTGTCGTGACCGATGCGACAAGGGCAGCTGGCAGGCGATAGATCACCGCTAGATTGCTTGGCGTCGAGGTCGGAGCGAACCCACTTGCAAGCGTGATCGAACTGCCGCTGACCGACGCCACGGAGGCGCCAGGTGGAACCGCTAGCGCCGCGTCGGATGATATGCCGCCCTTGACGATAACGCCGTCGCCAACACCGAATGGGGCCTGGGGTATCGTGACCAGCGTTCGAACGACGCCCGTGATTGTCGCCTTGCTCGCCGTGACGCCGCCATAACTTGCGAATGCGCCCTGTGAATAGATGGAGCAACCTTCAAACTCACTTCCGCCATTATATGTGTCAACAAGCCCGTTAACACCAGCGGCGAAGACAAGCCCAGTCTTATCGCCGCCAAGGCCAGGGCCACCACACGTTATGCGAAGGCCCTTAGCGTTTATGGATACTTGCTGTGAAAAATAATAATCCGTCCGAGTTGACGTATTCGTGGATGGGGTAAGGGTGAATGGTCCCTGCGGATTGGTGGCGAGCCACGCCGCGGCTCTCGATGAGTTATCAGTCCCGCCCGGCGTGAACATGGCGCGCAGATCGCCAGAGGGCCGGGCGAGCGATGCCGCGACGTTGGTTCCAAGCCCGCTGACGCCCGTCAAGATTGCCAAGCCGGTTAGATTAGTCGGCGCGCCACTACTTCGGGTTCCGAGCGCGCCGCCGTTGATAATGATAGTACCAGATGACCCGACGTTGGTCTGGAGCGCGGGAAGGACGTTCAGCCCTAGGCCGGATTCAGTATTCAGATAGCAATCGTTGCCGACGTTGAGAAGTGTATTTAGAGTTCCGGCCGTGATTCGGCCTGGCACGCCAGACTTTATATCGGCGTCGATCATGCTTTGGATTTGAGAGAAGCTTTCCGAACATGATGGTGTTTGCCCGAAGGCGACGGGACTCGCCAAGGAGAGGACGGCGAGAACGGTGGCCCTAAGCGTCGATCCAATCGCGGGCATTGAGAATCTCTGCATCTTTTTCCTCGGCGATGGAAGGCGTTATCAAATCCATGTCGTAGATGCGGTGTCGAAAGCGTCGAGAGCATCTTTGCCGGCGTCGGCGTCTTTCGACCCCGGCGTCGACCAGATCGTCCTTGGGCGCGAACGGGAAGAAAAGCATCTCCTCCATCAGCGCCGTCGTCACGTCGTATGGCTTGCTGTCCTCATCGAGGCGGCGAATCGGCTTGCAGATTAGATGATCAAGCCTTGCCTCGGCCATGCGTTTCATATCACGGGTCGGCCCCTTCGCCAATATTTTGACCAGCGTCGAGGTGTGCTCGTCCACATGCCAGTAGCATTCTCCCTTGCCAGGTTCGAAGATCGTCGCCGGCAGGAAGAACCGGCTGTTGCGCACGTCGTGCCCTCCTTCTCTTGCACTTCATGCGGCAGGCGGCTGCGTGTCTTCGACAGCCACGAACCATCGGAAACCATGTCACGCTTGCCAAGTCGCAAAAAATCACCCAGCGACTGTGAGTCCGAGCAGCGCCAGACAATGCCACTTGAGGAGCGCTTGGACCAGGCCTGGACGTTGGGTTGGTACAAGTTCAGGCCCCCAGGAATGGCTTCAGCCATTTAACGGCGAACCTCGGTTCGCGTTGATAACCGTGAATTATTCAACGACGCGATATCTTAAACTCATGCTATTGACGTTGACCGAACAGTCTTCTTTTCAGCTACTCACAAATATTGTTCTGATCGATAATAATTCGCGAGATGGCGGTCAACGCTTCCTTCGGAAAATCGCAGGAGCGAACTAACCGCATTGCGATTCGGGACAGCCTCTCAGACTTTACCGCGGAACAGCGGGGTTACATGTGTATTTGAATTCGCGCACTCAGGCAGGATCAGGCGTGGTTCACGAAGCTCGATGGGAACAAGTTTATGCCGAGAATTGAAACGTTGATCTGCGCAACGCTTCGTGACGAAAACCCACCATGGCCGGAAGACGGCGACGATGAGTTTGTCGCCTCCTTCCTCGCGCGAAGCGGCTATCACGGCGTTCAAGCGTTGCTCCATCAACACTTGCAAACTTCGCGGGGTTGTGAAGTTGGCTGGCCCCAAGCTATCGTCAGCGCTTGCCATGACGCCGCCATGGCTCAAGCGATGTGGGAAATGCGCCACCGCGAGCTTCTTAGTCAAGTGTTGGCGGCCCTCTCGAGCTACAGAGTGCGCCCGATCCTGTTTAAAGGCACCGCGCTGGCCTATGACGTTTATGCCTTCGCTTATCTGCGGACGCGGGGCGACACCGACTTCATCATTCCGTCCGACGTCCGCGATCGGGTCGGCGAGGCGCTCGAATCTTGCGGGTTCGCGTGCGAGCTTGGCGTCAGAGGGGATTTGATTAGCCACACAGCAGACTATAGTCGGACGGCCCCCGCCATTGGTTCACACCAACTGGATGTGCATTGGCGAGTTAGCAATTCGCAAGTTTTGTCGAAGCTGTTTTCTTACGAGGACTTACACACGGAGGCGCGGCCCCTGCCAGCCTTACACCCCCTCGCGTTGGCGGCGGGGCCCGTGCACGCGCTGCTCCTCGCCTGCATGCACCGGGCGGGCCATAAGCAGTGTCCATATTTCGTCGATCACATTGAGCACTACGGCGGCGATCGGTTGATCTGGCTTTACGACGTCCACCTACTTCTTGGCCAACTGTCCCCGTCGCAATACGAGGCGTTCCTTAAACTTGCAGAACGAACAGGGCTTGGAGGAGCTTGCCTAGAAGGGATCGAGCAAGCCTGTGCTTGCTTCGGTAGATCGGTCCCAGAAACAATACGCAACGCGCTTGTTGATCTGGGATCGGCTGAACCTGTGTCACGTTACCTGGGCGGATCGACGATGTATCAATATTACGCAAATTTCCGGGCGGTGGAGGGCGCTCGAAACAAACTGAGGTTTCTAGTCCAGCTCCTGCTTCCCCCTGAAAAGTATATGCGGCAAATGTATTCTCAGGTGACACCGCGTTGGTTGCCTTGGCTTTATGTGCGTCGCGTCACAATCGAAATTTTTAAGCGGTTGCATCGGACAATCGCGGCTAGGCGGCCAGTTCAGAAGCGGGAGCAATAACTCCTCAGCAAAGGCGACGCTAAACGGGTGGGAAACCCGCCCGATGAAAACTGTATCGGACCGACCGTGCGCAGCCCTATGCCTGCCTTAAGAGGCCGCAGGCTATGAGTTCTTGCGTCAGAAGCGCCGTATCGCGTTCTAGATCCTCGCGCGACGCGTCATATTCATTAAACAGCGCCTCGCAAATTTCGTCTAGGTCCTTGCCCTCCTTAACCAGCCGCCAAATACGCGAACCAGTCGCATCAAGGCCAAAATAAGTGTCGCTGTTCAGGTCGAGCAGGACTATTTCCTCGCCGACCTCTTGCGCCAAGACGTGCGGCGAGATCAAAAACGTTTTAATATCGTTCATATTCGCAGACTTTCGGTCGCCACATGGTCCAGGATCGCCCTCAGAAGGCGGTTGAGATCGTCAAACCGGCGCGGATAATCGAGATGATAACACGCCAACGTGTTCGCCAGGGCGCCGACCCGATCAAAATGCGCCGACATCATGGCCCGATCCTCCACGTCGAGCAAAAACGAATTCTTTGTCCATCCCACCAGCGTCTCGGCCGGGCTGAGACGCCGGAAAATGATGTCTTGCGCACTGCCATCGCCAAGAAAATACACGGCCCGCAAAGGTCTTGGTTGATCACAATAAGGCAACCCCGGTCCAGCAAGAAATCGAGTCTTGCTCGTGAAATGTAACGGCGGTGCTGCTTCCGTATTTCTGGCCAACACCATCTTCTGGCTGTCTTCCCATAGTCGAATTGACGGATGGCTGGGGATGACCAGGTAGCCTTGATCGGACGGTTCTAGCACGAGCCCGTCATCGGTTAACAGCCGATAGCCGTTGGCGACAAAATTTGCCGCCATAGTGGATTTACCTCGACCGGATTGGGCGACAAAGGCGACTGCCCCATTGGCTACCTCGACAGCGCTGGCGTGAAAAACGAACTTCCCGATCTTGCTCAGAATTAATGGCAAGACTTGATTCAAATAGAGGTGCTCTGGCGTTGCATCCTGAACGTGAGGCGCTGGGAAACAGATGACGCTCAAGCCGTCCGCCGCCACCTCAAAATCCGCTAAATCTGGAAAGCGAAGCAGATAGCCTGTTTCGATGCGATAGAAGGCCGTGCCTAGCGTTCCATCCGGGAAAGTCCATTCGTAAAACGGCGAACGATGCAAGGGGGCCTGAAGTCGCGTAGCTAGCACCTCGAATTCGGCCACTTTGCTATATCCTATTCCTATTCAATCTCTCTTGGCGCGATACCGCAACCTTTGATCTTGAAATCGTCCGATAAGCGAGTGCACCCGATGACCGCGACAAAATTCGATTGCTCGATCGACGGCCGCGCCTTTGTCCCTCAACTCACTGGGCCACTGATAAATATGCTGCCGAGTGATGTCGTCCCGACGAGCCACATCCGCGACAAGCGCTCCGTCAGCCGCGGCATCCATAACGATCCTCAGCTTCTCCGCGTCAGACCACCGGCGCCGACGCTCAACGTCCGACAATACCTCCTGCCGCATAAATCACCCCGCTGACGACGTACATAACGACGTCGGTAACGACGAAATTTACACCGGGAATATCCTCCCCGTAAGGCGGCCCAAAGCGGCCGGTTACGGATGAACCAACTCGGGCGTGCGAAATTCGTTCGAGTGGCACGAGCGAAGTCGCTTCAACGTCCAAACACGCCTTGCAAAGGCTCCATGCAACAAGGTCGCCGCAGGAACGGGCGAGCGCCAACACGCGGCGCAGACGAGCGAATTTGCCTGCGGACGCAACGCTCAAATCCAAGCCGCAACTCGCGCTGAAGCAGATCGCCGCAGCGCCCGCGGACGCTGCTTGAGACCGGCTCAACTGGCGAGCACCTCCGCCTGACGCAGCGATGCCGAATCGCCACCGGAGCCCCGCGCATCAGTTACGCCCGATGTTTGTTAGTCGTTGCGAGACTGATACTAGGGGAGGTGGTTTCGGTTCCAGATCCCGTCCCCGATTGCACTAAGCTTTTCACGTCGCCATATCGCGTCAGCTTAGGGGAAGAATAGGGCCGCCTGGCCGGGCTCCCGCCCGGTTTCAGGTTGCGGTCTAGCTTAACTTCTTCGACTTTCATCGGCGATAGTTCTCCAAATTCCAGGTTTTGCGTCGTCACAGGGCTTCTCCTAAATTTAAACTCGGGCGGACTAGAAACCTAGCTTCCCCTGCTTCATCCACTGACTCAGTAATAAGACTCTGTACAGGACAAGACGGTCCTGATATGAACGCGATCTCTGTAGCTTGCAGACCGTACGTGGGTCAAGCCATTTATCCAAGCTCGAAAGCCCGTTCGGGCCCTGCGAGATGGGGGACGCTTTGTCAAGCGTTTGTTCAAATACGCGCTCGTAAAATTTCCAGCCCGGATGTCCGTGTATGTCCTGTCTCCATCGCACTGCTTCGGGGAGAACGCCATGCATGCTTTTGCGCAAAACATGCTTGTACCAGTTCGCAAATAGCTTTGCCTCGACGGGCATCCGCAACGCGAACTCGACCATCCGGCGGTCGGAAAAAGGGCTGCGCAGCTCGATCCCATTGGCCAGTTCTCCGTCCCCCTCGTAAGCGAAGGAGATCGCTCCAGAAGTAAAGATTCGGGCGTGTTCAAATTGGTCATTGCTGCGGTTCGAATGATCTAACGCCTCGGGACGTCGAGCATGTTTTGTTGCCCACAGCTCTCTTGCAATTTCGGGACGCAACAACGGGAATTCATGTTCGGGTGTTGCGTGTTTCGCTCGAAGCCTTCGATGGGCGGCTCGCGCGCTCACAGGAGCGACGTCAGCTAACCATCGACGCGCCAATGTCTTGGTCCCCCTGACTATGCCGAACCGATGGCGGCTAGAAGCTGCAATGAAGGCGGGAAGCCAGTCGTACAATTTCCGTTTCATAATGGCGTCCGCGCTGCGGTCATATCCGTAAAACAACAGGTCGCCAGCCGCGCCGTCAAAGATTACTTTGCAACCGTTTGCCCGAGCAGCGCTGAAAATCATGAATGAGGGGAATCTGTCGGCAATCGCAAACGGTTCATCGGCGTTCGGGATGCAATCGAGAAAGTCTAGGTAGGCATCTGTCGAGATATTAGAAGTTATAACGCTAGGCTCGATCCAATCATCGTGTTTCAATATCTCCTGAATGCTGAACCAGTCCGGACAATTCTCCCGATCATGCCGAATTAGCGAAAAAGTAAGCAAGGGATGGTTGAGATCGCTGCGAAACTCCTTGCTGATCAGCCCGACGATCGACGAAGAATCCAGTCCACCACTCAACGTCGCCCCAATTGGGCCAACGCTTCGCAGTCGGCATTTCACAGCGACGCGCAGTTGCTCCAGGAACGCTTCTGCACAATCGTCCAGCGACGCAAAGCTCATCTCCGGCAGATTCCCCGGGTCCCAGTAACGCCAAGTCTTTACTTCTTGCGCCGTCGCCTGCATCGAATGGCCGGCCGGTAATCGGTTGATATTTTGGTAAAAAGTTCCAACCTCGTCGTCCCGATCAAATTGCGGCGCGAGATAGTCCAGAAGCCTGGGTTCGTTCAACATTGGATCGAAACGCCCAAGCGCCGTTAGCCCCTTGATCTCAGACGCGAAGGCAAACCATCCGGCGCCCTCGTGGTAGTATAAATGCCTCCTTCCCGCAGTGTCCCGAGCGCCAAACAATTGCTGCCGTCGAGCGTCCCGAATGAAAAAGGCGAACTCGCCAATTATTTGGACTGGGCAATCCTCGCCCCATGCCTCATACGCTCTCAACACCAGTTCGGCATCCGAACGATCCCGCAGCGCCGAGCCGCGACGCAGCAATTCGCGCCGCAGTTCCTCCCCGTTGTCCACCCGCCCGTCCATGACCAGCACGACACTCTCGTCCTCGTTGGTCAGCGGCTGGGTTTCTTCCAGCGATTCAGGCGTCGTGTGCAACATGCATTGACCGAGACCCACCGAGCCCTTCACCCAGTGCCGAACGCCATCCGGTCCCCGACGCGCCATCGCCGCAGTCATTTTTTCCACCGACCCTGGCTCCAGGGGCGCGCCGTCGAAATGTATTATCCCGGCAATGCCGCTCATTTTGACAAATCCAGCTGGGTCGCGAAGGCCTGATTAAACGCGGTGTAGCGTTCGGCTATGTCGTGAGCATCATTGATTGGCTGACCCGCGATTTCCACCCAGGCGTGGGCCTTGAGTTCGCCGCCGGCAAGTTGCATGCCGATCCGGAGATCGCTTGTGACACCCAGGCGGCCCAACAGCCATTGTAAATACAATGACCGGGTCAAGCAATTGTCTGGGCCCAGCAAATGGAACGTTGCGCTATTGATCAGCGAGCCGATGGCGGTGATTTCGTCGAACGCAAGCGACGGCTTCCCGCGTGCCGGTGCGCGACTGAGCCAGTCGTTAAACCACTTAAACCCGAAGATCCGCAGCCCGACCCAAAATGCGGGCAACAGCAGCAGCGCCATCGCCAGCATTCTTTGCTGAGACCTTGACAAAGAGTGGAATTTGGCAAGTTTTCTTAACATAGCCGGCACTGTCGCGTCCCCGGTCCGCCGTAAACAATAAAGGCATCGTAGCGGGCCCCGAAGGGAAAGTCCTTGAAAATTTAAGGCGGTGATGCCTTTCAATTTAAGGCTCAATTCGTATTAGCTATGCATGGCCCCGTCTTGTAGGCTGGTGGCCTGCACGCAGGAGGCGAAGATGGACCGGCAAGCATACATGGCCTGGCTTTCGGAACTCGACGAGCTATCGGCGGACCAGCGTGCGGAAGCCGGTCGAGCGCTGGCGGAGCAACCGTCCTTGGGAGCCGTGGTTTGCCTGCTGGAAGAGCGGATCGGCGCGGAACGGCGCTGCCCTCAGTGCGCGGCGGAAGGGGCGGTAATTCGAGGTCAAGCCAACGGATTGCGGCGGTATTTCTTCCGGGGCTGCGGCAAGACCTTCAACTGCCTGACCGCGACGCCGCTGGCGCGACTGCGGCATAAGGAGCGCTGGTCCGAATTCGGTGCCTCAATGAGCAAGGGTGAGACGATGGCGGCCTCGGCCGAGCGCTGCGGCGTTGCCGGCAGCACGGCTTTTCGGTGGCGGCATCGCTTTCTGCGGGCGGTGAGCGGCGGAGTGGTCAAACTACGCGGCATCGTCGAGGCCGACGAGACCTTTGTGCTGGCCAGCCGCAAAGGCGAACGGAATCTCGATCGCAATCCCGGCAAGCGCGGCAGCAAGGCGTCCAAGCGAGGTCTGTCGGGCGAACTGGTTCCCGATCTGGTGGCCGTCGACCGATCTGGTTCCACCGTCAGCGCTGTGTTGCCGTCCGTCTGCGCCGCCGCGATCGAAGCCGTTCTTCGACCTGTTCTTTGCAAGGACGCCTTGCTGGTCACCGACGGCTGCACCAGCTATCCACCTTGCGCCGTCGCGTTGGGCGTCAGTCACGAAACGCTCAACCAGACCGCTGGCGAGCGGATGCGCGGCGATCTCCATATTCAGACGGTCAACAGCCGCCATGAGCGCCTCAAGGACTTTCTCCGCCGTCACCGCGGCATCGCCACCAAATATCTCGACAGCTACCTGAGGTGGTATCACCTCGCCGTCCTCCCTCGCGCTTCCTCACCCCGCGCGGTCCTCGACGCAGCCGCAGGGATGCTGGATGTGAGACCCGCGTACATAGCTAACGCGAATTGAGCCCAATTTAATGAGCCCCGCGCCGAGGGCTGATGCATTTCAGGAAAGGAAACTGTCCCGGTCGCCCTCTGTGGCGACTGCAAGCTCTTTGAGGCCGCCGCTTTCCAATCTCAGCAATTGGTCTGCCGCTGCAAGACGTTCGGGGCGGTGCGTCACCAGGATCATTGTCACGCGTCCTCTGAGCATCTCTATTCCCTCCAGAACCATTTTCTCGTTGCGCTCGTCAAGCGAGTTTGTCGGTTCATCCAGGATCAAGAGCGTTGGATCACGAAGGAGAGCGCGGGCCAGCGCAAGCCTTTGTCGTTCACCGCCTGAGAAACGATCGCCGCGATCGCCAACGATCGTGTCCATGCGCCGCGGCAGTGACTTTACGAATGTCGCGGCCCCCGATAGGGCCAGCGCCGCCCATAGGTCGCTGTCGGCTGCATCAGGCTTGGCGACAAGCATATTCGCACGAATTGTGTCGTGGAACAGAAAAGAATCTTGCAAGACATAAGCAATCGAATGCCGCCACGCTTGCGCCAGGTCGTCGGTCAATTCGTGACCGTCGATCGATATTTTTCCTCGATCCGGCCTCAAAAGACCGGCCAGCAAATCAAGCAGTGTGCTTTTGCCGGCGCCCGATGGTCCCGACAAAACCGTGAGCGTCCCGGCTGGCAATTGTAGGTTGACGTCGGTCAGGACCTCGGCATCATTTTCGCTATGTCTGAAGCTCACATGCTCAAAGCGAATACGTCGGCGAAAGCTGAACGCCGGTCGAGGCTCGCCGTGCGGCCTTTCCCGTGCGGCTGCGCAAGCGTCGGAGAGAGTAAGGATTGTTTGCGCGGCTGGCGCTACGTGTAGGAGCTGTTGCGCCGTTTGCTGCAAAGCTTGAACCAGCGGAAGAAGCCGATAAAAAATCAGAGTCAGAACCAGGACTTGCGCAATCGGCATATTGAACGACTCGGCGCTCACCCATAGAAAAATCGCTACGGCGCAAGCTCCACCGATCTCCTGAAACAGCCGGGCGTTGGCGTCGTTTTTAATGGAGCCAAGAAAATTGTCCCTGACCTCGTCGACACCGCTCGCGAAGGCCGATACGTGTCGCTCCTCGGCGACATAGCTTTTGGTGATCTTCAGGCCGGCGACGAATTCTGAAGCCAGATGGTAATAATTCTCGTAGGCGGCCGAAAGCGTTTCTCCCAGCCGCAGGCTCTCGACCAGTCGGCCCCTCACCAGCCAGGCTAGCAATAACCCGATTCCCAACGCTCCAAAGGTCAGCGCCGGGCTGATCAGCCAAGCCGCAACGACATGCGCCGTAATCATCACCGCTCGTCCCGGCATCTCTAGGGCGAAATAGATCGCGTTATCCAGCCGGTCGGCCTCGGCGGTGAGGGCCGAAAGTAGCGTAGCAGGTCGCCTCCGGCGCAGAAACGACCAGTTCGCATATGCGATGGCCGAATAGAGTCCGACGCGAATGTCGCGCAGCAGGTTCAGCCGAAGACCATTGAGATAGAAGTCCCGCTGACGATTGAGAAAGGAGCGCGCCGTCACCACGCCAATAAAGAGTGCCAGCACACCGGTGAGATTCAAGCGCAGGCCGAAGCCTTGCAACAGCGGGGGCAGCCAGGCTGCGGCACCCTGCGCGGCGCCTGCGGCCGCGTCAAGCGACTGGATAAGTGGAATAAGAAAAAGCAGGGCAAGACCTTCGCTTAAACCGCTAAGCAGCACCAACGCGCTCGCAACCAGCGCTTGCCTCACGCTCACTCGGGTGAGCAGCATCCGCCGAAATTGGACGATCTGGTGGAGTGCGTCCAAAACAGAGGTGGAAGAGCGTTCTTCATTCACCCGCGAGGCTCCTTAGGTGTGAGAGAATGCGAACTGGGCCGACCGGCGTTCCAGTCTGTTCATAACGGACCAGCGGGCGGACGCAATTGGCGAAACTCAACGGCCTCGTTTTTTGGAGTGACTACCGCTTTGGCTTATCCGGTTCGCGTTATGCTCCGACGCTGTGTCCGAGTCTCGATATTTTTCAAGGCAACGTAAGCTGGCGGCGGGTGCGGCGACTGCCGGCATTTCGAGCGATGATAGGAAAATGTACCTAGTGCATCGCTTTCTAAATTCTAATCATATCATGCGGCGTCGAGTTTTTAGGTCCAGCTACGGATCACCGGATTTAGGTTGATGTCGTCGATGGCCGCCATCAGTCGATCCTTTAGCTCCTTTTTGGAAGCGATGCGGATATGGCGTAGCGCGGAGCGCGCGAGTTTGGAGAACAGCCCTCGCGATCAGATTGCCTGCAACGGCGCGCAGAAAATTAGGAATCCCTCCAACCAAGCACTTTTCCGGAATCGATGTACTCTCATGATTGCTGACAAGGGCCTTTGGCATAGGCGGGGGCTCGCCGATCCCGATCGACGGCAGAGGCATTTGTACGACGAATATGCAGGCGCGCCGGGCGTCGATCACGATCCGCATCTCATCGGAAAAATGGCCGCCAAAATTGTGCTGCCTTCGGTTCATCGCGTCTTCTCGAACGTGAAAGCCTGGGCGCTCGGCGTCTACCACGGCCTTCGCAAGAAACACCTTCAATCCTACTCGACGAGTTCGTTTTTCGGCTTCAATCGCCGTGCAGACCGCCGCGCCGCGTTCCGTTCGCTCCTTGCAATCGGCATCGCGAACAAGCCCATCACATACAATATGTTGATCCCACCGGAAGTAGCGGGATAAGCGTTCCCGGGTAATTTATCCAGTGGCTGTCAGCCCGGGCGATTGGTGGCGCTTTCTCGTTCGACTTGGCGTCCGTGGCGGCCTGCGCCAGCCCCAGGCGGAGACCGTCTGGAGCGGCAACTTGCCGCTGGCCTTGTCGAAGGAGCGCCGCAGAACCTTGCCATCAATGCGACGACGCCTTGGCAGGCCGCCGAAAACTTGTCCATGAACTTTTGAAAGCAGTCGCCAAACGACTCCGGATCGAGCAAACGGAGCACGCGGGAAAAACTGTCGTGGCTCGGCAATCCATTCTCGAGTTTCAGGAATTGCCGAAGAAACTCTTCCTTCTCCCGAGCGAACAGCGCCATGTCCCATGCATTTTGCCCGCCGCGGTCAGTTTGCCCCGGGCCTTGAAGGCGACATCTTTCCCTGCGTTGGATGAATGCGCTATGAACCTGTTTCTTCATGGGACGCCCGGCCCGGAGCGGCGATTGCCTTTGGTCGTTGGAGCGATCCTATTAGGACGATTATGCCGCAGACTCGGCATAGCGTTGACGCGCATCGGCGGACGCAACTTTCTCGGCATGGCGCTGGTCAGCGTTGGTTTAGACTTCGCGGCTTTCGATTCGTTCACCGTGCCGACAGAGGACGAGGTCCACCAGGTATCTGCGGCCGTAGTTTTCACGGGCGCTTTCGAACGGGTTGACGCGGGCCTTCAACTCATGGCCGCTGGCGCGGTGCCCCGGCTTTACGTCTCTGGCGTGAACGCGGGCGCTGGCATTCTTCCCGCTCACTTTGTCGGCCAATTCTCCGCACGAAACCAAAATATCGCCGATTTACGACGGCTGGTCGAATGCTGCGTCGAATGGGGTGAACGCGCCGACAACACGTTTCAGAACGCTTGGGACACGAAATGCTGGGTTGATCGCCGGGGACTGACCGGAGCTTTGCTATTGATCACCTCCCAGCGGCATATGGCGCGCGCCCTGGCCGCGCTGTCGGGCGCGCTCCCGCATCTCAAGTTGATTCCATATCCTGTCGATGAGGCGTCCTCGCCGACCGATAGCTTACGGCAGCGAGCGCTCGAATATGTCAAATTTCTCGGCACGATTGTCGCCGTTCGCCTGCGCTGGGTGGACTACGCGAACCGGCTTGACGGGCCGTTCGCGAAAACGTGCCCCGGCACGCTCTGACGGTCAAAGTCTGGCGAACGGCGCCCGCTGGCGCCGGACAAACGCGCGCGAAACTCAGGAAGAACGCGGTCCCGTGTCGGGATGGTCCGAAACCTTCGTCGGAGCATAGAGAAAGAGCCATGCGGCCAAGATCGCCAGCACTCAGATCGACGCAATCTGATGAGCGACGACAACCGCCGCGTACGCAATCCTAATGGCTCTCCGCGCATGACGCCGATCATGGCGTTGACGCGCCTTTGATAGTTGATCCGGGTTCACGATCGCCGCCCTGAGTTCTGGCGTGAAGGCGCGATACGCCCTGCCGATTTGACACCGGCTCGGTTGATCAAAACGTTAGCGAATTTTGCCATGCCAGCCTATTCGCATCTGCTGGATCAGGAAAGAGAGCGGATCGGGGTCGTGAGGGCGGCCGGCCGTTTGATCGGCGCGATCGCCAAGGCGCGTTAGAGCGCTTTCCGTTCGAACGGAATCGTTCGAACGAAAAGAAATCGCCCAGAATCAAAATGTTGGAGCAAGCTCTTATCGAAAAAGGTGATAAACTTTTTCGATAAGAGCTTGCTCTAGCGCAGCCTCCCTTGGCGTTGGATGGGCAAAAGCTTACCTGATTACGCAGTTGCATCAGCCATGCTTTTGTCGTTAGAACAAATAACGAACATATTGTTTTCGGGGAGGTTCGGGCATGGCGCGCAATATGGTGTAATTCCAGAAAGGCCTCAGCGAGGTCGGTTTCGACAAATTGTTTGGCAGCGAGGAGCAATGCCATGTGGCGCTGGTCGGCTGGCGTTGGCCCGATGGTTTCGTCTGTCCAGACTGCGGCGCAGGCGGCCATTGCATCGTAAAGCGCGGCGCGCGGCGTTTGTTTCAGTGCAACGCCTGCCGCAAGCAGACGTCCATCAAGGCTGGAACTATTTTCGCCTCCGGCAAGCTGCCGCTGCGCCTCTGGTTCAAAGCAATCTATCTCGTCACCCAATCGAAGAAGGGGATTTCCAGCATCGAGCTTGCGCGCCGGCTTGGCGTCACACAGACGACTGTCTGGGTGATGAAGCACAAGCTGGCGTGGGTCATGTTGGAACGCAATGCCAGCAAGAAGCTGAAAGGCAAGGTGCAGATGGACGAAGCCTATATCGGTGGCCAGCGTCCAGGCCGGCCTGGACGCGGCGCGGCAGGTAAGACGCCGTTCGTCGCCGCGGTGGCCACGACGGACGATGGCAAGCCGGATCAGATCATTCTGCGGACACCCCCGATTCGCCGAACTCGCCCTATTCCGCATTGAAAGCCGGCTCGGACCATCTCGTGCGCGCATGGCGGCACACCTACGGCCTCCCGACCATCGTCACCAATTGCTCGAACAATTACGGACCTTATCATTTCCCCGAGAAGCTCATCCCGCTGATGATCTTCAACGCCATCGAAGGCAAACCGCTGCCGGTCTTTGGCCGCGGCGAGAATATTCGCGACTGGCTTTATGTCGAGGATCACGCCGCGGCGCTGATGCTGGTGGCGCGCCAGGGGTCGTGGGCGAATCCTATAATGTTGGCAGTCGCAATGAGTGGCGCAAGATCGATGTGGTTTACGCCATCTGCGAGTTGATGAACGAATTTCGTCCGCGCGCGGGCGGGTATCGCGACCTCGTCACTTTCGTCGGCGATCGTCCCGGCCACGATACGCGCTACGCGATCGACAGCGCCAAGATCGAGCGCGAATTGGGCTGGCGTCCCGCCGAGCGTTTCGAGACCGGGCTGCGCAAGACCGTGCGCTGGTATCTTGACAATCCCGTCTGGTGGGGGGCGATCCGATCGGGCGGTTATCGCGGCGAGCGTTTGGGAGAATATGCGCGCGGCTGCGCTTCGGCGCCATGAGATCGCCGCCGTCCGGCGCCAAGAAGCGGTCATGAAGCGGTCACGGGATCGCCAAGGAAGAGCGGCCTTGTTCGAGGATCTTGAAATCGAAGGTTTGAAGCTCGTGACGCCGAAAAAGTTTGGCGACGAGCGCGGCTTTTTCTGCGAGACGCACAACGCCGCGACCTGGGAGAAGGCGGGGCTACACTACCAGTGCGCGCAGGACAATCACTCGCTGTCGCGCGATGTCGGCACGGTCCGCGGACTGCATTACCAGACCGCGCCTTTCGCCCAGGACAAACTCGTGCGCGTCGTCCGGGGCCGCATCCTCGACGTCGCCGTCGATCCGCGCCGCTCCTCGCCGACCTTCGGGGGCCATGTGGCGGTGGCGTTGTCGCGGGAGAATTGGCGCCAGCTGTTCATTCCGGTCGGCTTCGCCCATGGCTTCGTGACGCTCAAACCCGACACCGAGGTTCTCTACAAGGTCACGAATTTCTACTCACCGGGCCATGATTTCGGGCTGGCCTGGGACGATCCCGATCTTGGCGTCGATTGGCCTGTCGCGCCCGAGCGCGCGACGCTTTCGGCGCGGGACCGCCAATGGCCGCGGCTACGCGATCTCGCCGAGGTCTTTCCATGAGCCTGCGCCTCGCCGTCACCGGCCTCACCGGTCAGGTCGTCAGCGCTCTCATCGAGCGCGCGCCGAGGGATGTGGAGATCATCGCGCTCGGGCGGCCGCAGCTGGATTTGGGCGTGCGCGGGGCCGTTCTCGCCTCGCTGCGCCACGCCGGCTGTGACGCCATCGTCAACGCCGCCGCCTATACGCAAGTCGACAAGGCCGAAAGCGAGCCCGAACGCGCGATGCGGGTCAATGGCGACGGCGCCGGCAATGTCGCCGAGGCGGCCGCCGAGCTCGGCGCGCCCTTGCTGCATCTTTCGACCGATTACGTCTTCGACGGCGCGCTCGATCGCCCCTATCGCGAAGACGACCAGACCCGCCCATTGACCGCCTATGGCCGCTCCAAGCTCGCCGGCGAGGAACGGATCGCCGCGCGGCATCAAAACTGCCTGATTCTGCGCACCGCCTGGGTCTATAGTCCGTTCGGGGTCAATTTCGTCAAGACCATGCTGCGCCTCGGCGCCGAGCGCGACGAAGTCAACGTCGTCGCCGATCAATGGGGCAATCCGACCAACGCGCTCGACATCGCCGACGCGCTTTTCGCGCTGGCGCGACGCCTCGTCGCCGACCCGTCGCCAAATCTTCGCGGCGTCTTTCATCTCGCCGGCTCTGGCGAAGCGACATGGGCCGATGTCGCCGAGCGGACATTCGCCGTCGCCGAGCGGCTTGGACGCAGGCCGGTTCGCGTCAAGCGGATCACGACCGCCGACTATCCGACCCCGGCTCGTCGCCCCGCCAATTCCCGCCTCGACACCGCCAAGCTTCGCGAATATTTCGGTCTGTCGGCGCCGCCCTGGCGCGACTCGCTTGAAAATTGCGTGGTCCGTCTGGTTTCGTCGTCACAATAGGATCTGTTCATGCGCGGCATCATTCTCGCCGGTGGCAGCGGCACGCGGCTTCACCCCATGACGCTCGTCACCTCGAAGCAGCTGCTTCCGGTCTACGACAAGCCGATGATCTATTATCCGTTGAGCACGCTGATGCTCGCCGGCGTGCGGGAAATTCTCATCATCTCCACGCCGGACGACGCGCCATCGTTCAAGCGTCTGCTCGGCGGCGGCGCGCAATGGGGACTGTCGCTTTCCTACGCGACGCAGCCGAAGCCCTCGGCGCGCGGCGAGCTGGAGATCACCGATCTCAATCGCGTTTATATGGACCTCGGCGAGCTGAACGTCGTTCGGCTGGGCCGCGGCTTCGCCTGGCTCGACACGGGCACGCCAGAGTCGCTGCTCGAGGCCGCCGAATATGTGCGGGCCATCGAACAGCGCCAGGGTCAGAGGGTCGCCTGCCTGGAGGAAATCGCCTTCCGCTCGGGATGGATCGACGCGAACGAAGCGCGAAAGGCGGCCACGAGGCTCGCGAAAAGCGGCTATGGCGACTATATCGCCCAGGTGTTAAGCGAGGCCTGAACCGCCCGCGTTGGGTGCCCTCGCGCGACGAGCGACCCGCTCTCTTGGGTCATTGGCGAAGGAGGATGAATAAGATAATATTCCTATAGCTTTTCTCTGCCTCGATCAGCTTTTGGCGAAACAAAGCCAATCTTGCATAAGCGATTGTTTATCCTTAGAATTATGGCGGGTCTCGGGAATGGGTTAACAGCGAGGCGCGATAACGCCGATTATCGCGCGGCGGCGCCAAAGCCGGCTAGAAGTGGGCATGGATTTAAAAGGATGTCGCGCGGATTCGTTAGTCGCGGGCGCGATAAGGCCTCACGTCGCAAGTCGAGTGTTCGCGACTTTCGAAAAGCCCTCATAACTAACGGACATTCGCCGAATCTTCGCATCCACACCGATGATCCGCGTTTGACGCCTGTTGGCGCTTCAATCTCCAGGGCCCCGGTACGCGAACGGATTAAGGAGGCGGACGTCGAGCCCCGCGAAATCGTCGATGTTGCGCGTCACAACGATCATATCATTGACCAACGCCGTGGCGGCGATCAGGACATCCTCATACAAGGCGTTCGTTCGCTTACGCATCAGGCGCGCGTGCAATCGAAACACCTCGGAATCCAAGGGAAGAACGGAAAAGGTCCTTTCAATCTTATCGGCCCAGGCTTCGATTTCGCGTGCCCTGGCCGCGTCGCGTTCACGCGTGATCTCGACGCCACGTTGAATCTCTCCAAGCGTTACGGCGGCGAGACGCAGATCCGTGGCGGGAACGGACGCGATCCAGGCGACCACCGCGCCATGCGGACGTGTCCTGCGAAGCTCTGAAACGATATTGGTTTCGAGAAGGAACACGACTTTAGAATTCCAGCGGACCGCGGTGATAAGTTTTCCCGCGCTCGAAAAACCCCGGTTCCTCGAACCTGGCCTCGTCGGACAAAAGCAGTTCCTTAAGCGTAGGGTGCGCGGTGGTCGCAAGCCTGCGCCATTCGCTGATCGGAACCAGGACCGCCATTTCCGCCCCACGTTTCGTCACAATTTGCGGCCCATCTCGCTCGCAGGCGTTGAGCAACTCGCTGAAGTGGGCTTTCGCGTCGTGAACCGGCCAAGTCTTCATAGGAAACCTCTATATGACTACTTATATGACTAGTCAGCTA
>Ga0182013_10003184_pt1 | contig 20797 bp, 16 predicted proteins | sample 612S2MmetaG_FD_120487 | JGI IMG/M metagenome (GOLD analysis project Ga0182013, IMG submission 120487) | Permafrost microbial communities from Stordalen Mire, Sweden - 612S2M metaG | ecosystem: Environmental > Terrestrial > Soil > Wetlands > Permafrost | place: Sweden: Stordalen | collected... | reverse complement strand
CACGCGCATACTTCTCAAAACTCGGCTGACAGGCAAATGTTATCTGGCGCATCGCAATCTTCACTCAACTACAAGCTTACGCAAACTGGCTGTGGAGATCGGACTTATTCAGAGCATCCCTAGGGCACAGATATCCAAGCCATTTAGTAACTCGATAGGAATGCGTTATGCAGATGGCAATGTCCCAGTCGGCGCAAGTTCAGGCTGACGAAGCTGCCCTGCGGCGTATTCGCCGCGGGGGTTGTTTCGCGCAAACAACGGCGGCCATTTCTCGACTTCGAGGTTAACCCTCGTTGAATGGCCTTTACCAAGAGCCGCTTCATACACTCTTATCGATTTTTGAATCATTGCGGCCTCTGTGAATTCTTCTTCAAACAATTTGCGTCCAGCCTGACCCATTCGTTCCCGAAGAGTGCATGAGGCGATAAGTTCACTCAACCTGGCTCGCAAACCTTCAGCATCCCCACGTTGCACCAGGAATCCATTGTGGTGATTGCGCACGCACTCGCGTGTGCCGCCAACATCACTTGCAACCACGGGCAGACCCGCCCGCATAGCTTCCAGGATGCTGATGGGAAGCCCTTCATACTCGGACGCTAGAACGAAGATGTGCGCCTTCGATAATAATTCCGGAACATCGCTTCGCGTTCCCATGAAAAGGACGCGTTCAGATAGACCGAATTTGATTGAGTCGGCTCGCACCCTTGCAATGCTTGGACCATCTCCTATGAACCAGAGTTTAAAATCTACATGCAGACCGCTCAATGCGCGCAATACGGAATCGTGCGCCTTCGGTGGAGCAAATCGTGCAACCATCACAATGTTCACCTGGAGACCGGCTGCTGGAGTCGCACGGAAGGACATGTCCGGAAGGCCGTTGTGAATTACGGATACTTGGTTTGGCGAAAGCACACGACAGCGTACCGCTAGATCACTGTCGTAGTCAGAGACTGCAATCACGGCCCCGCCCAGTCTGGCGGCAATCCACTCGCCGGATATTGCCAAGATTCTCCGCATCACACCGGCATTTTCGGTGAAGGCGAATCCATGCGCGGTGAATACCGAAGGAACTTTTGCCAGGCTTGCGGCGACTCGCCCGATTAATCCAGCCTTCGAGGAGTGGGCATGGACCAAGTCGGGCTTGTATGCGCGGATGACCTGATAGAGTGCACGCACGGCTCGCCAGTCCATACGCAGAGAAACTTGCGGCACTAATTGAGGCACCACAAAGACAGTAATCCCCAAGGCGCGCGCCTCATTCGCCAAGAATCCTTCTTCCCCGGTGACCAACGCGAGGTCAGCACTCTCTCGCAGGCTCCGCAAATAGGTAAGCACCACTACCTGTGCGCCGCCGACTTCAGAGCGCGTGATTACATATAAAATCCTCATAAACCCTCCTGGAACTTTATTGGCTTCGGCTCGAGTCTTCGCACGAAGTCCTCTCAAGCGACGAGGCAAGGGCGTGTGATCTCGAAGGATTGTATGGAGCTTTGGCTCGTGCTGCGGAAATGCAATCTAACGAGGCCTATCACATCTAACGACCGCGTTGTGTCTTTCGACACTCAAGGCCAGCGTCGCGAAGAATCACGCTTCGCAGTGTGGCACGTGTGTCCCCGGTGAAAACTTGTCCGCGTGAGGCTTCACACGGTCTAGCAATTCATAATAGAGTGATTCCCAGCGATCGACCACGGATTCCATGTTGTAATGCGCAGAGGTCAATTCACGGCCCGAACTTCCCATCAAGGCACGCTCCACGGGATCCATCCTCATCATTTTTCCCATCGCGTCAGCTAGAGCAGTTTCTTGTTGGGACGGAACGAGTAGGCCGGTAAGACCGTGCTGCACAACTTCCGCGTTACCTCCAACACGAGTGGCAACGATCGGTAATCCGACTGCGGAGGCTTCCAGCAAAACCATCGGCATTCCCTCCCAATCGGACGACAGAACATAAGCATCAGCGGCGTTCATTAGCTCCCTAACGTCATTCCGGGCACCGAGAAAATGAACCTGACTGGAGATGTCAAGATGTACCGCGAGATCTTCCAATTGTTGCCGCAGGGGTCCGTCTCCGGCGATGACAAGTCTTGCGTTCGGATTTCGTGCAGACGCAAATGCCCGCAGCATCAGCACGTAGTTCTTCGCTGTCACGAGGCGCCCTACCGCGAGCCACACGAAATGATTTTCCAGGCGGAGTTCTGCGCGCTTCGTCGTACGCGAGTCCGGATCAGGGTGAAACTGCTGAATGTCTACCCCGTTGGGCAGAAAACGCAAACGCTTTTGTGGCGCGGCTCTGACTCGTACATACCGCTCCGCAGCCGCTTTGCTTATAGTTGTCGTCAAGGTGGCGAGCCGGTCACTGAGCCGGTAAGCCCACTCGCGCCAACGCGCACCTTCAATCATGCTGTGGGCGGTGCACACCACAACCGGAACTTGCACCAGTATGCGTACGGCACGGACCAGTAGGTTCGCATGTACCATATGACTGTGGACGATCATGGGCCGATGGCGTCGTAGTATGAGAGCCAACCGAAATAGCCCCCTTGGGTCGGGCACTCCCTCTTTCATACACAGAAACTCCACCTCCACGCCTGCTGCGGTAAAACGCTCAGCGAGCGGCATTGGCGCAGTCATGGAAACTACGGAGATCGGCCAGTCACGGCTGTTTAGGCGCCTTGCTAGTTCGAGTACTTGCATCTCTGCACCGCCGAGGCTTAAACCGGTGATGACGAAGACGATACGGGGATTTGAATGGACGCGCAGCTCGTTCGATGATCCGACAGACATTGTTTCTCCACGTTGTTGGCTTGAACTCTCGGATTTACACATTCTGCACAATCGGCTTTGAGACGACTCTCGGAAAATGAAACAAAAACGCTGACAGAACAGATGGCGCGGTCCAAGTCTTTAAGTAATATTTGCTAACGCGCTAGATCGGGAAAGACGCAGGCAGCAGCGTGTCGATGTATGTCGCAGTGGCTGAGGGGACGGTGAACCTCGTCCACGAGGCGTCATCCGGTCGCGAGTGCTTAGCCGTGATGGCTTTGCGCATTGCATCCGCCATTGCATCGACATCTCCGACCGGCACCAGAGAACCGTACCTGCCGCTACTGAGTATTTCTGTCGGGCCACTTGGGCAATCGGTAGACACGATTGGCACACCTAGCGCGAGTGCCTCGATCAAGACAGTCGGCAATCCTTCCCATGCTGAGGAAAGCACGAACACCGCTGCGCAACGTAGATAGGGATAAGGGTTAGCTACGAAGCCCGGCAACTCTACGTCCTCAGCCACGCCCAGTTTCCTTGTCAGAGCTTCGAGCGCTTTGCGCTCTTCTCCATCACCTAGAATCATCAGGCGTGCTGGGCATTGCATGCGCAAGCGCGCAAAGCTCGTCACTAGGGTCGTAAAATCCTTCGCACGGTTAAGCCGTCCAATGCCAAGTATGACCGGGGGCTGGCCTGTCTTGAACCAGGGATGCTCAATCGCGGTTTGCGCTTTGGAGAACAGGTCATCGGTAACGACTGGGTTGTAGATAACATGCACTCTCGAACGGCAAACGCCCAGACAACCCACCACTGCCGCCGCTGCTCCCTCTGAAACGGTGATTACGCCAGCAGCATACCGATACGCAATGCTCGCGATGCGGGCAAGTACTCGTTCCTTGCGACCGCAATTTTCCAGGATTTTCGTCCACGTGTGGTGAGTGGCTGGGAAGATTGGCGTGTGCGAGCGACTGAGCATAGCGGCAACAATGGCAGCGACACCCGCATGGTCCTGGAAAGCAAGTAATGCATCTGGACGAACCTCGCGAAGATAACGCGCCAGTGCCAGTACCGAATAGACAATGCGGGATGCCTTCAGGTCAATAACCCGAACTTCGGGCGGCAGTTGCGCCAGAAATACACCTGTGGCACTAGCCAGGACGACATCAACGCCGATGCCTTCGTTGATCAATCCGCCGGCGAGATTGAGCAACACGCGTTCGGCGCCGCCACCACCAAGCGATGGTGAGAACAGTGCGATTATCTTGGGCTTAGAACAGGGGATCAAGCTAGGCCACCCTTCCGCGCAACGCTGGCCAACGGCTGTTCGACCGTTCTTTCGATATAACCTGCTGAGCCGGCATAGGAGACGATCTTGCCTGGGTTCCCGATTACTACCGCTCTTGGTGGCAAATCGAAATTCACGTAGGCCCCTGGGCCGATCAAACAATCGTCTCCGATTGAAACTGCGCCGACCACGATCGCATTCGCTCCGATCCAAACGCGTTCCCCGATCACCGGAACGCCAGCCTTATTCCCACGGCTCGTCTGCCCGATTGTCACCCCTTGTGCGATGTTAACGTTATTGCCAATCACCGCATCTGGATGAATCACTACGCCGCCAAAATGGCCAAGGTAAAATCCCGGACCAATGTTTGTCGTCTCATGAATCTCGAATCCATAGCGGAATCGGTAGTGGTTCAGCAGAATCTTGTTGTAAGCGAAGGCGAGTTTGGAGAACAATCCTCTGCGATCGCGATTGCTGCGAGTCTTGCGCAGGTAATACGAGTAGCGAAATCCAGGCATTTTCAAGAACGTGGAAATGAATGTGCCACGGTCCGTTCGTCCGCAGTACCGGTACAGATCCGACTTAATCAGAGTCGCTACTTCAGTAGCCATTTTGCTCCTCGAGAGATATAGCGCTTGCCGAGCGGACTTGCTGAAACAAGTCATTCCACCGCCGCAGAATATCTTCGACGCCGAAACGTTGCACTACGTCAGAGGCTCGGCGGCCCAAGCGGGCCCGCTCAATTGGATTACTCATGACTCGCTCCATTGAAGCAGCCAAAGCGCGCACATCGCCGGGCGGGACAAGAAGGCCGTCCACTTCATGCCGCACGATTTCTGCGGGGCCGGAATGACAATCAAATGCGATGGCGGGAATTCCGCAAGCCATTGCCTCGCAAAGCGCGTTCGGAAACCCCTCCACCCGAGATGACAGCACGAACAAGTCCGCCGCTGCCAGCAATGGGAAAGGGTCAGATGCCCATCCAGGTAGTGAAACACGCCCAGTCAGGCCCGAGCCTGCAATCAGGCTTCTTAGTTTATCCCGCTCGGGCCCTTCTCCGAGGATAGTCAAGGACCAATCCGGATGCTGAGAGGCGATCAGGTGGAATGCTTCAATCAGCAGATCGAAGCCTTTGACGGGGTCTAGCCTACCCATTGCGAATATCTGTTTCGGCGCGCCTACCTTGCATGCGAGGATTGACTGCTCCCTGAACGCAACCGGGTTGCGAATGATCAATGTCTTGCCCCTGGCGAATCGCCGACAACTCGCCTCTGAGTGACCGGTCAAACAGACGACCGCTTCTGCCCTCGAATATGTAATGCTGCGCAGCAAGCGCCATATTATGCCGGTCTTGAAGTGGAGCGGATCGCTGCGTTCAGAGACAATCACCGGAATATGCAATCCCACACTGGCTACAATACTCAACACATTGCTGCAGGTAACGAAACTGATTACAATATCCGGGGTCGACTCGCGAATAGCCGCACGCAAGATTCGCAAGCGTCGCACATTCGATATGACCCCCGTTAGCAGACCAGCTGAGGTCCACAATAAAGGTAGCGGTTGAAATTTGATGGCCCGCGACATCGCAAACGCAACCGGACCTTCCGAATCAAAGGTGAGAAACGTAACCACATGACCCCGCTCGGCCCATGCATTGGCGAGTGTAGATAGCACCCGCTCAGCGCCTCCTCCTCGGAGACCTGGAAGTACCAGTGTCAATCGCATAAATCTCCTCTGGGCTCACTGACCATGTTCAGATTGCCTCCCTGCATAGCGCGGCTGAGGTCAAACCGAGTGTTGCCTTGTTGTGCAGAAGACGATTTGCCATCGTGCGGCACAATGGAAATGAACTGAAATAGAACAACGAACTAGACAATGCGATAACCGCCACACCGACGTACCGTACGTAGGCAATGTTCAGGACAACGTCGAGGACGAGATTCAACGCGGCGCATAGCAGGCCTCATTAAGCCCACGGTGACTTTGTGCTTGATTCTCCAGTAAACTCGACACACTGCGTCTTACAGGGAGGCGCGGAGACGGCCATATCGCTCACGAACGGTTGTGAATCAAGCGCATATCGCTTTGATAAATGCCTCCAGCACGACAAACTCCCGAGTATGTAATTTGCTGTGCTGTCACTTGCTTGTTCCGATTGGCGGCGGTGCCATTTCTGACGCCGTTTTCAGCGGGGCCATCTGAACACGGTCCTTTAGATTCTTGCCCACCATTTCCGCCTCGGAAATGAACGTCCGCAGTGCCCTCTCTTCAAAGTCGTCGAACTGGCCGATGATTCGCGCCGGAACACCGGCAACCACAAAACCTGAAGGAACCGATTTATTTACGACGCTGCCCGCCCCGACAATGCAACGGTTGCCAATCCGCACGCCGGGCATGATGATTGAGCGCACGCCAACAAATACGTCGTCTCCAATCTCGACGGGAGAGAACCGGAAGCGCCGCCCCTTTTCGTCCCGAACCAACCAGGTCGCCCCATCATGGGTGACGAAAATTACTTCCGATGCGACCGTAACTCGATTGCCAATTGTAATAAGCCACGGTTCCGATCCGAAGTTGCGCGTGTAAATCCTACAGCCTTGGCCGACCTTTACGCCCATTGCGCGGGCAGCCTCAACCTGGTAGCCAAACTTCCATAGCAGGCGAATCTTAAGAGATGTGATGGGCGACATAATTCCAGTCCTTGTGAATGCCTCAGTCTGCAAAGCCTGTAGGAATCGGAACCCCAAATGGATCGGGCGCCATCCTGGCCCGCAGCATTCGATGAACAATGTAAGCCTTCAGCGCATACGAAGTCAGGCAAAACACCGACGTCGAAAGTGCGATTCCAGCCACGCCCATCAGCCTTATGAAGACGATGTTGTAGATAACGTCCAGAAGAAGATTTAAACAACCGATCCACATGACGATGTTGTTCCTCTTCATGGCCGACAGCAAACGTGTGTACATTAGTCCGGCCGCCATGAATGGCACTTGAAGGCATGACATAGCCTGAACTTTTGCCACGATCGCCGTATCGGCGCTTGTGAAGGCCCCTCGTTGAAAGAGCAGATGAACGATGGGCGTTGAAAGTGCTGCGATTCCAAGTGCGACTGGGATGAAGACGATGAGCACAATCCGGGTAAATACCTTCAGGCTTCGACGGCACCCAGCCCAGTCCTCCTGCGCTGTCATGCGTGACAAGTAAGGAATGATTGCAGTACTCAGCGAAGTTGCGGCCAGAGTACCAAGCATGGATGTCATCTTCATTCCATACGAAAGCGCAGCAACGCTACCGCCCACTAACATCGCGGCCATTGCCTGATCGACAATGATATTGCCGCTACTGACCGTGGCGGCCAGCAGAAGAGGTGGATACTGGCGCAGAATCTGTCGAATATAGGAGCTCATTCCAAACCATCGACAATTGAAGCTCATCCCACTCTTCGACAATGCAACCGCAAGCAGTACAGCTTCGAGCACTGCACCTACATAGGTGCCGATCACCAGAGAGCCTACTCCCAGAGACTTGCATGAAAGCAATACTAGCGCAATAGATATCGGCGTCAGAACCGGCGTCAGGGCCGGGAGCACAAACCGCTCTCCCGCGTTGAGTATGGCGCCCCACACCAGCACCAGCCCGTTAACAATCACGTACGGCAGAAGCGCAAAATACAGGTGCCGGGTCAGCGCCAACTTCTCTGCACTGAAGCCGGACGCCAAGATACTAAGAGCGAATGGCCCCACAGTTGCAAGCACAAGTGTCACGCCTAATAGCATCGCCAGAGTTACGAGCATGGCGCTCGATAATACCTTATTGGCGGCCTCTCGCCCATCCTTCTCCTGCACCTCGATGAACGTAGGCACCAGGGCCGACATGAGCGTAGTTCCGACGAGACTCACAAACATGGACGGCAGCAGAAATCCGATTAAGAATGCCTCGATATCATCTCCGCGGCCAAAGAAGGATGCGACAAGCAGTTCCTTTCCCATTGCAGAGATCTTGACGACGCAGGATAGGCCACCGACAATGAGCGCGGCGACAAAGATCTTGCAGTTCACGGTTCTGGCGCCACGAAAACGCTCATGGATCTTCGGCAGAAGTATCATTGCGCCTGCCCGTCTGCTGCCTCCGGTAATCCCGCCTCGTGCACAAGCTCTCCAGAACCTTCTGAACCGCTGTTCTTAATTTTCGAGAATGCTTGCGCGATTAGTAACCCTAACACCAGCCAGGTGGGCCGTCTAGCCTCCCAGGTGCCTACGCAACTCGCGGTAAGCAGGCAAAGCATCATAGGCCACCAGAGCCGCGAGGCTGCCGGATCCATTTGCCAAAGAGCACACAAGCACAACACAATGAGTGACGCAAAAATGAGGAAACCGATCAGCCCTAACTCGGCAAAAATAGAGATGAACGAGTTGTGGGCGGTATAGTTCACACTTGCAGCGCGCTCAAAAGCGCCGCTTCCGACGCCTACCAGCGGGTTCTCCTCAATGGCGCGAACACCTGCTGCCCACACCTTTGTCCGTCCATTCAAATTGCCGCGCGATGCCTCGGTAGACGTCGTCGACAGTCGCTGCCATGCAGCATCCGGAACAACTGCTGTTGCAACGCCGACAGCCGCAATTGCAAGAGCGACTGTCATGACCTTCACTCCAATTCCCTTTCGGAAAAGCATCAGCGGCAGAGCACTCAATGCGAATATTGCTGCAATGGACCCGCCGCGCGATGCATTTAGGGCGATGGCGACTGGCGCGACGATAAGATACGGCAGTACAAGAGCCCTAACCCAACGTAAAGATTGCGAATCGAGGCCCAGATAGCACGCCATTGGAATGCCTAAAGCAAGCACGACGGCTAGTCCATTGGGGTTCCAGCCGATGGCTGTAACGCGCTCCATGCTCTTGTGAAAAGTCCCTCTGTGCATCTCCAAGAAGGTATTGAACGCAGAGATATATGACCCCGTTATATAGGCAAGCATTATCCACCTCTGCGAGCTTTCATCGGGCGCGAATTCCCATAGCAACCACACTACCCAAATCACATTGATAAAAGTCCGTATTGTTTTGACGGTGGCCTCGGGATCGACAGACCAGAAGAAGGAAGCGACGATGAGAGATTGAAGAAGAGCTAGGAAAATATGAAACAAGACGATTCGCCTGACTGAGCCGGCAATTACTACTGCGGTAATGCCGCCAAGCATTGATACCAGGCCCATTATCCTGGTCGCCGAGCCGATCCCATCGCCATAGTTTGTACTGTTCTCCCAAGGGATAGTAAACACGTACAGCCAGAGCAGCAGAAACGCTACTTTCCTCATAAGCAGATTCCTGTTCTCCACTGTTGGTATCTAACAAAGTTGGCAAGAATTACGAAACCACGAATAGCGAGTCTTGTGAGTGTTGGTCGGGGACGATTAGCATCAACTCCCAGGTTAGGGCTCAAAGGGAGGCGTGTATGCGCCGGAAGATGAAACGCTAATCGTGTTTTGGATCTTTAAATGAACCTTTCCCGATACATCGGCTACCGGCATCAAGCTGCTACCGTGGACCATCAACAAGTTCGAGATCAGCGCATTCAGCGTATCCGTATTACGTAAGCGGAAGAAGAATGGAATGACCGAGACGGAACCGATAAAACCGCCCCGCACCGCCAGAAGCGGGATCTTCACGGGCGATTCCCCATTGCCTGCCACCGTCAGAAATCGCTGTCCAGCCTTCGTCTCTGCATATACATCCGAAATCTCCAGGCCATCAATGATGCCCGACGAAAGCAAGATTGCCGAATCGCGATTGCCTTCCATCTGGGTACCATCTGTAATAGATAGTCCCTGCATGATTCCGTCGCGGATATCGATTTGAATTCCAGTGCGATTATTGATGATCCAGCCACCGCGAATATTCCAGGCATTCGCGTTCGCGCCGGAGAACTTGTATCCGATGTCGTCTTCTACCACATAAGTGTCGACTGAGCGAATGCTCCAGCAGTTCTCCCGTATATCGAGGCCTGATGCAAAGCCGGAAATCCATAGGTCTTTCAACAAACCGGCCGTCGAGTTCTGCATCAGGATTCCGCTGGGTGCGGTTGTCGAACCGGATATCTTGAACCCCTCCAGAACCCATAGTGTGGTCTGCGAAGTTTGGCCGCCGATACGGAAGCCGGAGTTCTTGCCAGCTCGAAAAATAGTGGTGCTTCCACCGCCCTTAATGACTGCGCCGTAACCCGTGATATCAACGTAAGCGCCATCGGCAAGGATGAACTCCGTGCCCGGTCCAAGCAACAGATTAATTCCGCGTTTATCGAGGACCAATGTCTTGGAGATGCGTTGCAACCCACTAAGACCGCGAGCATCAGCAGTGCCGCCACTCACCGGAAGATCTCTGATGCAGAGTTGAATCTTCTCTCCCGCATCCTCTCCTGGATATTGGTCGCACACACGAATCGGACTCTTCGGGTCAGTGACTCTTGCCGGCGCCGGTGCACCAAACCCACAGACCAAGACGACGACTGCTGATATGCAGGCGCAGTAACCCATCGTGACGCATATGGCTCTCCTATACAGCGCTCTTGGCATCGGCTTCATAGGAACCTCCTTTCGCTTGATATCTTGTTTGCCATCGTGGAAAATCGACCTAAAATCTGTAGATCGCGGCGCCGACAGCGACTTGAAGTACAGCTTCCGCACTTCGCCCCACTGCACTCCGAGCAGTGCTGTTGGGGACGTAGATGATGTCCTGATCCTGCAGTTCCTGGTCCGCAGCCTTCGCCTGATAGATCTTCTTCAGGTCTAAGGGAATCTCTTCACGGCCCTTTTCGGTAATTCGTACCAGTCGCGCATTCGTCAACTTCGCAGTGGATTTTGTGCCTTCCGCCAGTGCCATTGCCTTCATCACAGTTAATCTATCGGCAGGGTAGAGTACGAATCCACCCGGACGAGCGACATCTCCAACCACGTAAACCAATCCGGCTTGTCCCACATAGATGGTGTCTCCCGCGTTCACTTGGGGATTTATTCCGCTCGCATTCGGATCACGCGAAAACGGAATCACCTCGGGAGCATCTGAATGTCCCTGCCGGGTGATCGTAATTGCTTTTCCTGCTCGCGCCGTAAAGCTGCCTGCGATCGTTATGAAATCAAAGAGCTGATGGGAGCCCATGACCGGATATGCGCCGGGCTTACTCACTTCACCTAAGACGTAAACGACCTGGTTGGCGTACTCGAGAACGAACACATCAACCTGCGGGTTCTTCACTAAGTCATTTTTTACCAGCTGATCGCGGATCATGTCCTGCGCATCCTGCGGCATCATCCCGCTTACGTGTAATTTTCCTAACAGGGGAAAGCTGATGTCGCCTTCGTTGGTTACTCGCACCCGGGCTACCAGCTCGGGAGAAGAAAATACACTGATAGCTAGCAGATCACCAGCCTCGATGTTGACTGGCCCGGAGGTCATCGTGGTCACCATTGAGTTAGCCGAGCGGGGTGTATCGGAGGTGCTGCCGGGATCGACAGTTGGAAGTGTTGCCGACGCAGGTTGTCCTCCCCAACTTGTCATAGGCGTTACAGTAGACCGACCGGCCTCCACCGTTGATCCTGCACTCCAGGGAGAGTTATGTGCCGGCGTGCTATTTCTCTGGGCAGCCGCGGATGCCGCGAGGATCATCAGTGTTGCAAGAATGTTGCCGGCGATTTTCAATTTCGTCCTCATTGATTCAGCACTTTCTGGCCATAGTACTTGTCGTAAGCGCGGCCATGATATCCGTAGTGAGCGAAAAAGGCGGGAGAATGGTTATCAAAATCGGTAAGAACTACTCCGATCGGGTGAGCATGGTCCCTGGCGAGCAGATCACGTGTCCGGGACAGCGTTTGCAGCCGGGTCCGGCCCGCTCGCGCAACCAGCAAAACGCCATCGGCTATCTGCGCAAGAACAGCTGCATCTGTGAGTGCAAGCACCGGGGGAGTATCGATCACAATATGGTCATACTGTCGACGCCATTTTTGCGCCAGGTGACGCATCGTATCTGACCCGAGCAACTCCGCTGGCGAGTCGACACGCTGACCTGACGGCATGACGCTTAAGTCCGACATACCAGGATCCGTGGCGACCACAGGCTCGCAATCAACGGGCTCATCATCATCCGTTTCCGTGAGATATTGGCTCAAGCCAGGCATTCCCTCCAGCCCAAGACGCTTTTGCAGGGATCCGCGGCGCATATCGGCATCCACGAGCAGTACCCGGCGTCCATATTGAGCCAGCGCGATAGCTAGATTAATCGCCATTGTTGTCTTGCCTTCGCCGGGCACGGCGCTGGTGATCAACAACACTTTCGGTGGATTCCCCTCGGCACTCTGCAGCAGGGTAGTGCGCAGGGCGCGAAACGATTCCGTGAAAGCTGATTGTGGACAGGCCATCGAAAGTGGTATCTTGCGCCCTGCTCCAATCAATAGCTTGGTGCCATTTCGACCCTCCAACCTGAAGTGGGGCACAACACCAAGTACTGGCAGGTTGGCCAGCATCTCGGCGTTATCCGGAGAACCGATGGTCGTGTCAAGGTTTTCCAGCAGGAAGGCCGCACCCACGGCGCCCGTCGCACCGAGCATAAACGCCACCAGCAAGTCGAGCAGGACGCGCGGCTCGGCCGGAATCACGGGGATTGTGGCTGCGTCGACTACATTGACGTTGGTGGACTTCAATCCAGCAACTACCCCGGCTTCTTTCAATTTCTTGAGCAGGTCTTCGTACAAGTCACGGCTGGCTCCTAGGTCACGCCTGAGAATCAAGTCCTGAATGCCCGCCTCATTCATCTTGTAAGCAGCCCGCTTGCTCTTCTCTACCTCGTCAGACGCTATCTTCTCCGCTCGTGAGGCGGACTGAAACTCGGACTCCAGGCGACGCTGCACCGTCATTGCTTCTGTCTGAAGCGAAGCTTCAACCTGGGACAGCTGGGTACGGATCTGAACCACCCGCGGATAGGCATTGCCGTACTGATCGCTTAACTGCGCATACTGATTCTTAAGATCGGCCTGCTGCGTTTGTAACGCCTGCATGATCGCTGTAGGCGCAGTTTCAGCAATCACTGCAGGGTCGCCGTCGAGTGCTTCACGGTATCGCGCCTCACGCACGATACGTTCGGCCTGCGCGTTCACCAGTTGCTGATTCTGCTCTTCGAGCTGGGAGATGATGATGCTGTGCGCACCTCCGGTCGAGCCGTGCGCTCCATTCGCTTCTGCCTCGCCTATGTCGATAATGCTGTTCTTCTTCTCGAAGTCAGAAAGCTGCTGCTGTGAAGATTCGGCCTTCGCTTTCAGATCGACAAGCTGTTTTGAAAGCCAGTCGGAATCCTGAATGCTGGCGTTGTATCGAACGCGGAAGTTGCGTTCGATGTAGACGTTCGCGATGGCATTCACAACATCAGCGGCGAGCTTTGGATCCTTGCTACAGAAACGTATCTCGACCAGGGCGGTCTTCGGGATGCTGGCGACGTTCAGGCGTTTATGAAAGTTGGTAAGTAGATCGAAGCGATGGATGGAACTGATCGCGTCGATCGGCTCGGGAGTCTCCCCTTTCTTCGTCGCGGCAAACTCCGGGTTCCGGTCCAGCCGCTGCTGACGGATGACTTCCCATGCTACAGCGTCGGATTGCATGACGCGCACTTCAGTTTCCTGCATCACAGAGGGATCAGTTGGGGCATTCATCCCGCCCACGCCATTCACCATTGGACTGGAGATGTCTGGGTTAATCATTAACCGCGCCGTGGCCTCGTATCTACGGGGAGCTATGATGCAATACACCAGAGCCGATGCCATGCTGAGGCCAAGGAAGAGCGTCACCACGAGCTTACGTTTACATATGACCGCCCACATCTCGGCCAATGAGATTTGGCGTTGTTGCGAATTGGTTTCTACCCAAGTGGCCTGACTTTGACGGCTTGGGAGCATTAGGGAAGTCACGGTTTACTCCATGAAGATGGATTTGGTGAACGCTAACCTGTAGTTGCCTGTTACCCGGCGCCGCTGTTGTGTTAATATCGCGCGGCGCCGGTGGATTTATGAACGCGGCATGTAATTTAGGCCCATGGGCACTATATGTAATTTAGCTATAGGAGTTTACGCACAATGACTCTGCGCGTTCGCTGGGTTGACCTGCTCCACGTCACAGGCGTCAATCTCGACGGCCATGCTGTGCATTATGTGGCTTAGCGTCAACACCACTCGGAAAATATTGTTCTTCCGCAGCACAACGCCTTCCATGCCCGTGAACGGCCCCGCCTTGATGCGCACGCGCTCCCCGATCACCAAGTAAGGGTGAGGCTCCGCTTTGCATACTCGAAGGCCCTCACGCAGCGCCTCGACTTCAGCATCGGGCAGCGGCGCTGGACATCTTCCGCAACTCACCAGCCAGAGAACGCCTGGCACTTCCAGTACAGGGACGCGGTTCGACAATGCGACATGGACAAAGATGTAGCCAGGGAATAGCGGTAGATCCACAATGGCCTTGGAGCCATCGCTCCATTTGTGCTTGCTCCGGTAAAGCGGAAGAAACGAGTCAATCTGCCGCTGCTGGAAGTGTTCTGCGATTCGCTTTTCGTGCCGGGGAGCGGTATAAGCGGCGAACCAGTTGAGCGATCGACTGCTCGTCGAAAGTTCCTGCACTGCCGGGGCTGCACCGCGATCATGACCTTCAAGGAATTTGCGCATGGCTTCGCCATTCTCACTTGGGTAGAGATTTTTTCGGAACTCATTTTCGCAGGCTATCTTGCTCTGATCATTGGCCCGCACCACACTTTTCCGTGGAGCGTCTCGCAATCCTGCGAACGAGTGACCAGTCGAACTCTAGCGCCTCGAAATGCACCGTTGCAGCCTGGAACTGGTAACAAAGATAGCGCCGCAATAAAATCGAGGCTATCCATAGAAAGCTGAATTATCGGTAGGAATTCGCTACGCACTTGATGTAGGAATATTCCTACACCGGGCAGCGGGCGCGGAAATTGCAATCAGCGGTCGAGTCCATGGTCAATTGCATAGCGAATCAACTCAGAGCCCGCTTTCAACTGGAGCTTTTCGAGGATTCGAGCACGGTATGTGCTTACTGTTTTTATACTTAATGACAAATCATTCGCGATGGCGGTTGAGGTCTTTCCGGCTGCGATGAGGCGAAGGACTTCAAATTCCCGATCCGTCAGGATCTCGTGCGGATCCCGAGTGAAGTCATGGTCAAGATCGGCTGCCAGTTGTTCAGCCAACTCGGGGCTGATGTATTTGCCCCCTCCAGTTACCTTGCGGATTGCCTCCACCAATTGATCGGATGGGCACTCCTTTGCCAGGTAAGCTGAAGCGCCCGCCTTGAGCGCACGAATCGCAAACTGTCTTTCCGAATGCATGCTGAAAATAATCACGGGCAGCTTGGGATGTTCGATGTGAATTTGTTTATGCACATCCAGACCTCCCCGTCCCGGCATTTCAACATCGAGAATCATAACGTCCCAGCGCTCGCGGCCAACGAGCTCAAGTGCCTGCTTGGAATCTCGCCCATCTCCAAAAATGGCTCCCTTGAACTCGTCTTCAAGAGTCCTCTTGAGGCCCTGGTGAATGACGGCGTGATCGTCAACGATCAATATCTTCATGGGCATCCTGCTCCGTTGTGCTTTCGTCCTTAAATGGCATCCGCAACGTAACCGTTGTGCCACTTCCCTGAGCGCTCTCCACTCGAAGGTCAGCACCCAAAAGAAGCGCACGTTCCTGCATTCCCAATACTCCAAGGGACCCCGCGTGCTCGAGCAAGTCTGTGGAGAAACCGATTCCGTCGTCGGAGATAGTCAGGACTGTATCGGCTTCCTCCCGTACAAGAGTAACCAGAACATTCTTCGCATGGGCGTGGCGGGCAACGTTTGTTAAGGCTTCCTGAAAGATCCTAAATACGCCTATCCTCCGGTCACTTGAAATACTGAGTGGCATCTCGCTGAAATGAACCGAGCACTTGATTCCGGTCCGATCTTGAAACTGCTCGGCATGCCATTCGATCGCCTCGGGAAGCCCTATCGCATCAAGCAAGTCGGGCCGCAATTCGGTCGCAATCTTCCGCACAAGAGCAATGGAAGAATCGATAACCTTCATTGAATCCTGCACCTTGGCTACCCAGGTGTCTCCGGTTTTCCCATGTTTCCGCACGATCCAGTCGAGGTCCATCTTCATGCCGGTGAGCACCGACCCAAGTTGGTCATGCAGTTCTCGTGAAATCCGAAGTCTCTCGTTCTCAGCGGCGGTTTGCAATCGCATAGCCAAAGCACGCAGCAGTTCCCTCGACCAACTCAGACGATCCTCTACCCGCTTACGCTCGGTGATATCCCGAAGTATGACGGTATAAAGGCTCTCGCCGGCCGCTTGAATATGCGAAATAGTTGCTTCAATCGGAAACTCCTCGCCGTTGAAGCGGAGAGCCCTTAAGACCGCGGGCGCATGCATGGAACGGCTAGTTGCGCCGTCCTTTCCAAAGCACCGGATGTGCTCGCCGTGGGCAGCGCGAAAGTCAGCGGGGATGAACCGGTCGAGCGTCGAACCGTATGCTACGGATGCCTTGCACTTGAAAATCATCTCAGCCGCCTGATTGAAGACGACGATACGCTGCTCCTCATCTACCGAGATCACCGCATCCATCGCGGAGCTGATAATTCCTTGGAGTTTGGCCTCGCTCTCGCGTAGCGCCTCCGTTGCCTGCTCGTGCTCCTCTTCGCGCCGATTCATTTCCAGTGCCAAGGAAATGTCCATTGCAATTTCGTCGAGGAGTACAAGCTCGTCTCCGACGAAGACACCCGGCTCACTGGCATACAGGTTGAACAGGCCGACAACCTGGCCATCGACTTTGAGCGGAAAGCCTCCAGACGAGCGATAGCCCCGCCGCAATGCCTCATCTCGCCAATTCACATAGAGAGGATCGCGCTCGATGTCGTTGCAGGTAGCGCGTATCCCTGAATGGAAGCATTGTCCCGCCGGTCCCGCGGCGGTGTTCGGGTCCAGAAGATCAATGCTCAATCGATCAAGATAGCCATCAACTACGCCGCTGGATGCGACGGGGTGGAGCACTTGCGTTGTCGGGTCGATCATTCCGATCCACGCCATCCGGAAGTTTCCCTTGTAGACGGCAATGAGGCACGCCGCTTCCAGCATCGCCGTGGGGTCCTTCTCACGAACGATGGCTTGGTTGATTTCACTCAGAACGGCATAGATCCGGTTGAGTTGCCGAATGTGCTCTTCTGCCTGAGTTATCTCGGTGATGTCGGTATGGGTTCCGAACCAGCACCCGACATTGCCGTCATCGTCCAAAACCGGCGTTACTAGAGTCAGGAAGGAACGAAAGATGCCATCGGCGCCCCGCAGTTGGAACGTCATCTCGAACGGACTTCGTGTTTCGATGAAGTTCTTCCGTTGTGCCATGACCTTCAGTAAAGCATCCGGGTGAACTACGGACTGCCACCCCCAACCTCTCATCTGTTCCGGGTTGGTGCCGGTGTATTCGTACCAGCGCTCGTTGTACCAGTAGATCCAGCCATCGGCGTTCGCCATCCAACACAATTGGGGAATTGAATTGGCGAGGGTATGGAACTGCTTTTCCCTTTCGCGCTCCGCCATTTCCGCCCGCTTGCGCTTGGTGATGTCCATGTTCACGCTGATGAGTCGAACCGCGCGGCGGCTAATGCCCTCGCCGCTAAAGTATGTCCGGCCATGCGACGCCAACCAATGAATCGAGTCGTCTGGCCAGACAACTCGAAACTCCATGCCCCATGCCCCTCCATCGGTTCCGGCCATCGATCTTTTCATGGTCTGATCCATCAAGTTGAGGTCTTCGGGATGGACGCGTTCGCCGAGAACCGCATTCGCGCAGGTTTCACCAGGTAGAAAGCCAAATAGCTTGCGGCAAATATCATCTAAAAATATGTCTCCCGTTTCCGGTTGGAATTCCCACGTACCCATTTCCGCTGCGTCGAGTGCCAACTGACTGTATTCGGAAGCTTTCCGCAGTTCTTCCTCGCTCCGCCGCCGGATCTGCTCGTCTTTTTGAAGTACGATTGAACGCTGACTTCGCCGGTAGTACTCTGCCAGAAGGCTTGTGGCGGCGCCCATCACACAAAAAACAGCCAGGCCAAAAGCATCCGAAGTGCTGCGAATTTCAAAACTGCCGATTGGAGGAAGAATCAGATACGCGGATACCAGCGCGGCTAGGGCGGTCGCCAGCAGTCCGGGTCCGAAACCGCCCAGAAATGCTACGAGCATAACTGCCGGCAAGGAGATGACATAGGGCGGCAATTGCACGCCGAGCCCCTTCAAAAGGACGTACCGCAGCAGAAACGACGCGGCAATTGCCCCTACTGCCGTCGCGTAACGAGCGAAGGGTCTATCCAGCACCGTTTTGTAAATACCTGGCATGCAACCCTTCATCACGACCTTTTCCCCAGCTTTGCTTGTTGCAACTCACAAGATTCAACTTAGAAACTGTGGGGTATACATGCTACGCCGGTTTCAGGACGTTGGGTTTTCTTATCGACTAAACCATTAAAACAGCAACGCGACCATGGTCGCGGGGATGGCATGAGCTTCTCACTCCACTGCTCGTCTTGAATCTGTTATTCCAGAGTTCCAAACCGTATCCTCAGACCGGCCAGGACACACCTTGAAGAACGTATGAGAATCTCGCTTGATGCTAAGGCGCGGCCTTGTCAGGCGGCGCCAACGACCTCCTGCATGGTCTTCGCCTTTCTAATGCTTCAGTCCGCGCCTTGGAGTAGAGAAGGGGCAACCATCAGAGTTCGGAGCACGGAAGCTAATGACCGTGTTTGCGGTACTCGGGCTGGAGCTGACCTTCACGAAATTCGGCAAGGCTGGCACACTCAATGAATTGCGGCGTGAGCGAGGTGGTGCATGAAGCTGAATGTCCATTTCCGCGGTCAACATGTCGGAGTCCTCGAACAAGTTGGCGACTTCAAGAGCGTCATGAGCTACATCCCGGATATCACTCCAGAAAACCTGGAATAACACCTCGCAATCGGTAATGAATGGGATGGTCCGCCTCTTTTGCCCTCGGTGGCCGGGCTGTGACGACGAACGAAGAGGAGTCCCATGAACCTGCACCCTATCGGCATCGATCCGGTTAGGGCGGCCTCCCGCCTGACAGGTTTTAACCAGAGAATCAAGATTGTCGTCAGAAAGAACCTCGCGTGCGCGTAACTTCTTCGGCTCAGCGAGGACCTGCTCCTCCCGTTCTCTCAATTCAGCCTTCTCTTTTGTGGGGAAGTACGGGAGAACGTTCGACTGCACAGCCACCGGCGTGAGCCTCTGCTCTATGACGTAGTGCAAAAGGCACTTAAACGATTGGTGGTCCCCGCTGTCAATTTGGCACGGAACCTCCAAGTTAATTCCGCTAAACGCCTGTGCTCATGAACCCATGGCCGAGTGTTCAATATAGACCGAACTTGTTTTTCCATTCGTGCTAGAGTTGTGGCAATTAGCTCTGCGAGACAACATAGCCTCGCACCCCTTACAGAAGTGGAACGTGCCCCATGGCCGAGGTCAATTTTGGCATCGCATTGGCGGCCCAGCCGCAAGTCTTGTCGGTCAGCAAAGGTGTAGAAACTCTTCTGGGTTACACTCCGCATGACTTTCTCTCCTCAAAAGTCTCCCTGGCAGACCTGATTCACCCCCACGATGCAGATATTGCCGAGCGGCTGTTTTCGGTTGAAACGCCGAAAGAATCTGGCACGCTTAACATCCGGCTGCGGCATGCTGACGGCCGGATCCGTTGCGTCCGGTGCCGTTATAAAAAGAGCGCCACGCTTGGCGGCAAAGTCGTTCTCGACGTGAAATTGCAGGATGCGAAGAGCCTGTGGAAGGCTCCCGGCCGCCAACGACTGTCTCCCTACTTGGAAGCGATGCTGGAAAACACGGACGATTTCATCTTTTTCAAAGATCGCAACCATGTGTTTACGGCCGCCAGCAGGAACATGACTGCGGGCCTTAACCCTCATTTGTTTGGCCCCAGTTTGCTGGGTCTGACGGACTACGATCTATTCCCTGAAAAATATGCCGACATCTATTACCGGCTTGAAAAGCAGGTCTTCGCGGGGCTTCCTGTCGCCAGTGAAATCCGTGAAACTCAGACCATAGATGGAAAGATGGTCTGGCTCGACAACCATAAATACCCTATCCATGACCGCAGTGGAAGGATCATCGGCTTGTTCGGCGTGAGCCGGGACATCACAGAACACATAAAGGCAGCGCAAGCCCTGCGCGAGAGCGAGGAGTTTCTACGCCAGTCGCAGGAGAGCGCGGGCATAGGCAGCTATGTCGGTTTCCTCGACAAAGGTGAGTGGAAATGCTCGAATGTGCTGGAGAGCCTGCTCGGGATCGCGAAAAAGGATTTGCACATCCTAGCCGAATGGACCGCAGTGGTTCATCCCGACGATCGGGCGATGACGGAAAGCTACTTTGCCGATGAGGTTCTCGCCAAGTCCCAACCGTTCGACAAGGAATACCGCATTATTCGGCCAACGGACCACGCGGTGCGCTGGGTGCAGGGCCTGGGCAGCCTGGAGCGCGATTCCTCCGGGCAGCCTATAGTCATGCGTGGCACGATTCAGGACATTGATATGGTGTGACCCTGTCAACATCTGCATTCGTTGGGGTTGTTTTTGTCGTTGTACTTCGAGGACGGAGTCAGCAGCAGCCGTGGCAGGTAATGGCGACGATTGATCAAGCTGAT
>Ga0182013_10003183_pt1 | contig 20801 bp, 17 predicted proteins | sample 612S2MmetaG_FD_120487 | JGI IMG/M metagenome (GOLD analysis project Ga0182013, IMG submission 120487) | Permafrost microbial communities from Stordalen Mire, Sweden - 612S2M metaG | ecosystem: Environmental > Terrestrial > Soil > Wetlands > Permafrost | place: Sweden: Stordalen | collected... | reverse complement strand
GGAAGGCAACCCGGTCGGATCGTCCTACCTGTCCGAGGCGTCGGGTCTGATGCAGTCGACGATCCTGCCGGACGCGGCGCAGCTCTACCAAGCGACCTCCGCGCGGGTGGACACCGAGACCACCGCCTCGACCGAGATCCCGGCCCCGGTGATCCTGGTCCTGCTGACGACTGTGGTGTTCGGCGCGTTCTCCCATCGCTGGCTGGCCCGGCGCACCAGGCGCCGAATCAATCCAGGTCTGGTCGTTGGCGCGCTCGGTATCCTTGTCATGGTGGTGTGGATGGCAATTGCGCTGACGATCTCCACGACGGCCAGTCGGAGCGCCAAAGTCACCGCCGCCGAGTCGCTCAAGACCGTTACCAATGTCGCGATCACCGCCCAGCAAGCACGAGCCGACGAAACGCTGTCGCTGATCCGGCGCGGCGATGAGCAGGTCCGGAAGGAATCCTTCTACCAGCGGATCGACTCCATGCACCAACAGCTCGACCGCTACATGGCCCGCAGTGATGCCGTCGACAAAGCCGACTTGCAAGGCGCCGACCAGCTGCTGGTCCGCTGGCGGCAGGCCAACGACAGGATCAACACATACATCTCGGTGGGCAATTATCGGGCCGCCACCCAGGTCGCGCTGGGCTCCGGTGAGGACGACTCCACTCCCGCATTCGACAAGCTCGAAGACGGCCTGGGCAAGGCCATGGACCAAAGCCGGACCCAGCTGCGCAACGACGTCCTCAACGCGCGCAGCGGACTGTCCGGCGCCCAAGTCGGCGGCGTGGTGCTCAGCCTGAGTGCGGCCATCGCGGTCGCCCTCGGCCTGTGGCCCCGACTGAAGGAGTATCGGTGATGCCGCGCCGCCCCGGGCTCCGGCGGGCGTGCTTGCGTTTCGGGGTGCTCGCCACGACAGTTATCTTGGCCGGCTGCGGCCAAGCGGAAACGCTTTCGGTGCAGGCTGTTCCGACACTGCCGCCGCCGACACCGTTGGGCATGGAGCAAATGCCGCCGGCGCCCCCGCTACCGCCCGACAACTCCAGTCAGGACTGCAACCCGACCGCCAGCCTGCGCCCCTTCGCCACCAAGGCCGAAGCCGACGCTTCGGTGGCCGATATCCGCGCCCGCGGCCGGCTGATCGTCGGGCTCGATATCGGCAGCAACCTATTCAGCTTCCGGGACCCGATCACCGGCGAGATCACCGGATTCGACGTCGACATCGCCAGCGAGATCGCGCGCGACATCTTCGGCGCCCCTTCCCATGTCGAGTACCGGATCCTGTCCTCCGAGGAGCGCACCACCGCGCTGCAGCACGCGGAGGTCGACATCGTCGCAAAGACCATGACCATCACCTGCGACCGGCGCAAGCTGGTGAACTTCTCCACCGTCTATCTCGACGCCAACCAGCGCATCCTGGCGCCGCGTGACTCGCCGATTGTCAAGGTGTCCGATCTGTCCGGCAAGAGGGTCTGCGTGGCCAGGGGCACCACATCGCTACACCGGATCCAGGAGATCGACCCGGCCCCGGTCATCGTGTCGGTTGTCAACTGGGCTGACTGCCTGGTGGCGATGCAACAGCGCGAGATCGACGCCGTCAGCACCGACGACTCGATCCTGGCCGGGCTTGTCGAAGAGGATCCCTACCTGCACATCGTGGGGCCCAACATGGCCACCCAGCCGTACGGCATTGGCGTCAACCTGGACAACACCGGCTTGGTTCGGTTCGTCAACGGCACGCTCGAGCGCATCCGCAAAGACGGCACCTGGAACGCGTTGTACCGCAAGTGGTTGACGGTTCTCGGTCCAGCGCCCGCTCCGCCCACACCGAAGTACGTGGACTGATGGCCGAGCTGGAAGGGGAGTTCGACAGGGACTCCGAGCAAGGAGACACGGAGGGGGGTGCCGTAACGACGCCACGGCCACAGGCCACCCAAGCCCTCTTCCGTCCCGATTTCGACGATGACGACGACCTGCCGATCCTCTCGATCGGCGACGTGGATACCGAATCGCAAGAACGGATCTCGGTGGCGACGCGCGTGCTCCCGCCCGTCAGGCACCTCGGCGGTGGCCTGGTGGAGATCGCCCGGGTGCGCGATATCGACCCGCTCGAAGCGCTGATGACCAATGCGGTGGTACCGGAGTACAAGCGGTTCTGCTGGAATTGCGGAAAGCCGGTCGGCCGGTCCAGCTCGGAGGCCAGGGGGTCATCGGAGGGTTGGTGCCCGTCCTGCGGTAGTCCGTATTCGTTTCTGCCCCAGCTGAATCCCGGAGATATCGTGGCCGGGCAGTACGAGGTGAAGGGCTGCATCGCGCACGGAGGTTTGGGCTGGGTCTACCTGGCGGTCGACCACAACGTCAACGACCGTCCGGTGGTTCTCAAGGGTCTGGTGCACTCCGGTGACGCCGAGGCACAAGCCATCGCAATGGCCGAACGGCAATTTCTCGCCGAGGTCGTGCACCCGCAGATCGTGCAGATCTTCAACTTTGTCGAGCATGCGGACCGGCACGGGGATCCGGTCGGCTACATCGTCATGGAATATATCGGCGGCCAGTCACTCAAGGGCGGCTTCAAAAAGGGCAACGACGACAAACTGCCGGTAGCCGAGGCGATCGCCTATCTGTTGGAAATTCTTCCAGCGCTGGCCTATCTGCACTCTATCGGCTTGGTCTACAACGACCTCAAGCCTGAGAACATCATGCTCACCGAGGAGCAACTGAAGCTGATCGACTTGGGCGCGGTTTCGCGGATCAACTCATTCGGCTACCTCTACGGGACACCCGGCTTCCAGGCGCCGGAGATCGTGCGGACCGGCCCCACCGTGGCCACCGACATCTACACCGTGGGGCGCACGCTCGCTGCGCTCACCTTGAACTTGCGCACCCGCAATGGCCGCTACCAGGACGGGCTCCCCGCAGGCGACCCGGTTCTGCAGACCTACGACTCCTTCGGCCGGTTGCTGCGGCGCGCCACCGACCCCGATCCGCGACGCCGGTTCACCACGGCCCATGAGATGTCCGCACAGTTGATGGGAGTTTTGCGCGAGGTAGTCGCCCAGGACAGCAGCGTGCCGCGGCCCGGGTTGTCGACGATCTTCAGCCCCACCCGCTCACCATTCGGGGTGGACCTGCTGGTCGCGCACACCGATGTGTACCTGGACGGCCAGGTACATTCGGAGAAGCTGACCGCCAGGGAGATCGTGACCGCCCTGTCAGTACCACTGGTCGATCCGGCCGACGTCGCCGCCTCGGTGCTGCATGCGAACGTGCTCTCCCAGCCGGTGCAGACACTGGACTCGCTTCGCGCAGCCCGCTATGGCGCACTGGACGGCATCGACTTGTCCGAGTCGGTCGAGTTGCCGCTGATGGAAGCCCGCGCACTGTTGGACCTGGGTGATGTGGCCAAGGCCACCCGCAAGATCGACGACTTGGCCGAGCGGGTCGGCTGGCAATGGCGCTTGGTCTGGTATCGGGCCGTCGCCGAGTTGCTCGCCGGCGACTACGACTCTGCCATCAAGCATTTCACCGAGGTGCTGGATACCTTTCCCGGCGAGTTGGCGCCCAAACTGGCGCTGGCCGCCACCGGCGAGCTGGCCGGCAACACCGACGAGAACAAGTTCTACGAAACGGTCTGGAGCACCAACGACGGCGTGATCTCGGCGGCCTTCGGGCTGGCCAGATGCCTTTCCGCAGACGGCGATCGAGCCGGCGCGGTGCGCACCCTGGACGAGGTGCCGGTCGCCTCCCGGCATTTCACCACCGCGCGCCTGACCAGTGCGGTGACCCTGATGTCCGGTCGGTCAACAAGTGAAATCAACGAGGAACAGATCCGCGACGCTGCCCGCCGCGTAGAGGCGCTGCCTCCCACCGAACCCCGCGTACTGCAGATCCGCGCCCTGGTACTGGGCGGAGCGATGGACTGGCTAGGGGGCAACGACGCCAGCACCAACCACATCCTGGGGTTTCCGTTCACCGAACATGGGCTGCGACTGGGCGTTGAAGCGTCGCTGCGCTCGCTGGCGCGGGTGGCGCCCACCCAACGGCACCGCTACACGCTGGTCGACATGGCGAACCAGGTACGGCCCACCAGCACGTTCTGACCCGCGTCGAGTGTGCGTCCAGGGCGGAAAATTCGCCGAGATCCCACCCTCAGTGCACGCTCAAAGCCTTTACCGCACACTAGAAGCCGCGATCGCCGCCTCCACCCGACGCAGAACGCGAGCCGGGCTATCCTCTGCCACAACCCGGACGATGATCCAGCCCATCTCTTCGAGCATCTCCAGCCGGCGTATGTCTTTGACGTACTGGTGCCGATCGGTCCGATGATGGTCCCCGTCATATTCCACCCCGACCATCCAGTCCTGCCAGCCCAAGTCGAGGTAGGCGACCGGAATGCCGTCGACACCGAGCACCGGTATCTGAGTCTGCGGCCGCGGGAATCCGGCATCGATGATAAGTAGCCGCAGGTAACTCTCCCGCGGCGACTGCGCACCCGGGTCGACCAGGTCCAGCGCAGTCTCCAATGCTCGCAGCCCCGGCGAGCGCGGATGCGCCTGCGCAACACTGAGCACGTCGTCGACCTTGAAGCCGGTTGCGCGTGCGAGGGCATCCAGCCGCGCGACCGCTGAATGGACAGCACCGCGCCGGCCGATATCGAAAGCAGTCCGCTCGGGCGTTGTCACGGCACACCCTGCCAAAACCTGAGCCTCGCCGTCAGCCAACGCATCTCGCCGAATCACCACGCCGTGGGGCGAACGGGTGCTGCCGCAGATCAACTCGACCGGAACATTTTCAGGAATCCACTTGGCGCCGTGTAACGCCGCGGCGGCGGCACCTGCGATGGTCGCCCCGCGGTTGCACCAGAGCCAGGCTGCCGCGATGCGCAGCTCAAGCGAGGGCTGGAGGTCTTTTCCGACGTAGACGTTCGGAAACACCGCGCGGTAACGCGTCCGCAACTGATGCCGGCTCAACGCGCCACACGCCAACGCCTCGCTGCCGATGAATGGTTCCCCCGCACACTCCATCTTGCGAACAATCCCACGGAGGCGAGGACTCTGATTACGGCTATCCACAACCCGCGTCGAGTGTGCGCTGGCGGCTTCGAAAGTGCACTGAGGGCGGCGTATAGGCGATTTTCTCACCCTGCAAACACACTCGAGGCGCCTGTGGGCTGGGGCTCAAGAAGATCGCAAGCCGATTCAGCCAATTTTCAGCTACCGGCCGCACAGTTATCGCATGGCGGGGCAGTCCACACAGTGGGTCGCCACGGCCCGCGTGCTACGGCGGGCCGGGTTTGGGGTGACCGGGCCCGAGGTGGATGCTGCGGTTACCCGCCCCTGGCCGGCATACGTCGACGCAATGCTGGCCGCGGATCCCGATGCCGACCCGGGTGCCGCCGCTGCCCCGATGCCGTCGCTGGCCGAACCTCGTCCCGTTGGCAAAAGGGCAACACAAGGGGCCCGCAAGCAATACAACCAGCAGCTGTCCGAACAGCAAGGCGTGCTGTCGGATTGGTGGCTGCGCCGCATGACAACCGTTGACCAGCCGATCCACGAGAAGTTGACTCTGTTGTGGCACAACCACTTTGCCACCTCGGCAGAGAAGGTTCGCAGCGCGGCGCACATGGCGGCGCAGAATCAGAAGCTGCGCACCCTCGCACTGGGCGATTTCGGCAACCTGGCCTACACAATGCTGACCGACGCCGCAATGTTGCGCTGGCTGGACGGGCAGAGCAATACCGCCAAGGCCCCCAATGAAAACCTCGCGCGCGAATTCATGGAGCTGTTCGCACTGGGCCACGGAAACGGGTACACCGAGGAAGACGTCCGCGACGGTGCCCGGGCGCTAACGGGATGGGTCATCGGCGCCGACGGCCGAACCTCGATGATCCCCAAACGCCACGACGGCAGTGCCAAAACGCTGTTCGGCCTCACCCGCAATTTCGACGCGGCCGAATTCTGCGACACCGTGCTGGCGCAGCCTAAGTCGGCGGAATACGTCGCCGGACGCCTGTGGCAGCAACTGGCCTCCGACGATCCGCCCTCACCTCAGGCGTTAGGCCGGATCGTCTCGGCCTACGGAACCGGTCGCGATCTGCGGGCGCTGACCCAGGCGATCCTTACCGACGAAGAGTTCACCGGAGGCCGGGCCACCGTGGTCAACACCCCAATCGAATGGCTAGTCGGCGTAATCCGGGCCCTGCGGGTGCCCGCCCAGCCCAAGATGGTCCACGCGACGCTGCGAACGCTGGGGCAGCGACCGTTCTACCCACCCAGCGTCGGCGGCTGGCCAAGCGGGCAGGTCTGGCTGTCCACCGCCAGCGCCGGGGCGCGGCTGCACGCAGCGATCCAGTTGGCGCACGCCGGGGACCTGTCCAGCATCGAGAGCGTCGCAGCCGGAGATCGCATCGATGCGGTCGGATATCTGATCGGCGTCGGAGCGTGGTCGGACCGCACGGTCGAGGCGCTGGAGCCCCTGCTGCACCAACCGCCGCAGTTGGTCGCAGCCGCGGTCAACACGCCCGAATACCTGACGTCCTAGCGAGACTGACCATGCCGGAGATCAATCGCCGCAAATTCCTCATCGCCAGCGCGGGCGCGGGCGCGGCCGGCCTGCTGTCCGGGGCGGTGGCGATCAGCTGGCCGGACCTGATGCGCGCGGCGCAGGACCGGCCGCTGCCCGCCAATGCCGGCGTCCTGGTGATCGTCTCCCTGTACGGCGGCAACGACGGCATCAACACTCTGATCCCATACGCCGACAACGCATATCACGATGACCGGCCTGAACTCGCCTACGCGCCGGGTGATGTCCTACACCTCGATCAGCACCTGGGTCTCAACCCCGCGATGCGGGGTCTGGCTCAACTGTGGAGCCAGCGGCAGCTGGCGGTCGTGCGCGGCGTGAGCTACCCGCAACCCGACCACAGCCACTTCCGGTCCATGGATATCTGGCAGACGGCGTCCCCGTCCGAGCCGGTCCCGACGGGCTGGATCGGCCGCTGGCTCGACGCCGGCGGCGACGACCCGTTGCGCGCGGTCAACATCGGAGCGGTCCTGCCCCCGCTGGCGGTCGGTGCGAAATACACCGCGGCAGCGCTTTCCACCGGCGCCCGGCCGGCCAATGCGGAAAAGTTCGGCTCCATCATGAGTGCGCTGGGTAACGATGATCCAAGCGACACCGTGGCGATGGCCGCGGTTTGCAAGGCCTACCGCGCCGCACGCACCACCGATGCGACCTTCGCGTCCGTCAAACCGGATACCGAGAAACATAATTCGCTCTCCACCCAACTGAGCGTGGTGGCCAACGCGGTCAAGGCTCGTGTCCCGACGCGGGTGTACACAGTGCAACTCGGCGGGTTCGACACACACGCCAACGAGCGCGAAACCCAGCAGCGGCTGCTGCAGACATTCGACACGGCCGTCAGCGGATTCCTGCAGGATATGGCGGGTGACCCTTACGGCAAGAACGTGGTCCTGCTGGCATATTCGGAGTTCGGCCGAAGAGTGCGCGCGAATGCTTCCCAGGGCACCGATCACGGCACCGCCGGTCCCGTTTTCGTCGCGGGCGCACCAGTGCAGGGCGGGTTCTACGGTGAGGAGCCCAGCCTCACCGACCTCCACAACGGAGACCTCAAGTTCAGCACCGACTTTCGCGACATCTACTACGAGCTGCTGTTGCGGACCGTCGGGACTGATCCCACACCGTCGGTCGGCACCGGACGCACCAGCCTGGGCTTCTTATAGGCCTGCCAATGCGTCAACACAGTCCCGCGCGATCGCCAGTTCTTCGTTTGTCGGGACTACCAACACGGTAATCCGTGAGTCGTCTTGTGAAATCCGCCGCGGTCCTTTGTCGGGGCTGAGATTGCGCTCTTCGTCGAGTAGTACGCCGAGCTCACCCATACCGGCCACGGCGTCCCGACGCACCCAGGGCGCGTTCTCGCCGATCCCGGCGGTAAAGGTGATCACATCGGTATGCCGCAGCACTGCGAGGTAGGACCCGATGTACTTGCGCAACCGGTGGATGAACACGTCGTAAGCCAATTGTGCTGATTCATCGCCCGATTCGACCATCAGCTGCAGTCGCCGAAAGTCGCGCTCTCCCGCCAGGCCCCACACCCCGGACCGCTGATTCAGCATGGATTCGATCTCCTCGACGCTCATGTTCGCGCGGCGCCACAGGTAGCTGATGACGCCGGGATCGATGTCGCCGCTGCGGGTGCCCATCACGAGGCCCTCCAGCGGCGTCAGGCCCATCGACGTGTCGACCGGTCGGCCGGCCGCGATCGCCGATGCCGAGTCTCCGTTGCCCAGGTGCAGCACAATCTGATTCAGGCTATCTAACGGCCTGCCGAGGAAGGCGGCGGTCTGCTCGCTCACGTATCGATGCGAGGTGCCGTGAAATCCGTAGCGGCGTATCTGCCACCGCTGCGCCAGCACTCGGTCGATGGCATAAGTCGCGGCCGCGGCTGGCAGGTCGTGAAAGAAAGCCGTATCGAAAACAGCGATCTGCGCGACGTCGGGAAGCAGCTTCCGCGCCACCTTGATGCCCTGTACCGCAGCCGGATTGTGCAACGGCGCCAGCTCTGACAACTTCTCGAGCTCGACGATCCGTGCGTCGTCGAGAAGCGTCGGGCGATAGAAATCCATGCCTCCGTGCACGACCCGGTGCCCGACGGCCAGTAGGCCGCACGACTTCAGGTCTATGCCGGTCTCGGCCAACTCCTCGAACGCCAGACGCAGAGCCTGCTCATGGTCGCCGACCCGCGATGACGGCTCGCCGATCTCCTGGATGACGCCACCCGCCTGAGTGCTGCCCGACTCCGGTTCAACGAGCTTGTATTTCAGCGATGACGACCCGGAGTTGATCACCAGCACGTTGCCGCTATGGGCCATTCCCGACCCCCTGCGCCTGGATGGCGGTGATGGCGACGGTGTTCACGATGTCTTCGATCAGGGCACCACGGGAAAGATCATTGACCGGCTTGCGCAAACCTTGCAACACCGGACCGATCGCGATGGCCCCGCCAGTGCGCTGCACGGCCTTGTAGGTGTTGTTACCGGTGTTGAGGTCGGGAAAGATCAGCACGGTCGCGCGACCTGCTACTGGTGAATCACTCATCTTGGTGGCTGCGACCGCGGGGTCCACGGCGGCGTCGTACTGGATGGGTCCCTCGACGAGCAGATGCGGGTCGCGCGCGCGCACCAATTCCGTTGCCGTCCTCACCTTGTCAACATCGGCCCCAGTGCCAGATTCACCGGTGGAGTAGGACAGCATCGCCACTCGCGGCTCGATGCCGAACTGTGCGGCGGTGCGCGCCGACGAGATGGCGATGTCGGCGAGCTGCTCTGATGTCGGGTTCGGGACAATCGCGCAATCCCCGTATGCCAGCACACGGTCGGGCAGGCACATGAGGAAAATGCTGGATACCGTCGACACGTCCGGAGCGGTCCTGATGATCTCGAAAGCCGGTCGAACCGTGTGCGCCGTAGTATGCGCAGCGCCGGACACCATGCCGTCGACCATGCCGTTGTACACCAGCATGGTGCCGAAATATGAGACATCGCGCATGATCTCACGGGCCTGCTCGACCGTCATGCCCTTTGCCTTGCGTATCTCGGCGTACTGGTCCGCGAATTGGTGCCGCAATTGCTCTGCGCGCGGATCGATTACCTTCGCCTCGTCCAGATCGACACCGAGCTCGGCCGAACGTGAGCGGATTTGAGATTCATCGCCCAGGATGGTCAGATCCGCAACACGGCGCTGCAGGAGGCGGCCGGCGGATTTCAGGATGCGGTCTTCGTCGCCTTCCGGAAGCACAATGTGCTTGCGGTCGGACCGGGCCTGCTGCTGCACACGATGGGTGAACATCTGCGGCGTGGTCACGGTTGGGATCGGGATAGCGAGTTGCGCCAACAGATCCGGGACATCGACGTAGCGGTCCATCAGTTCCAGCGCGGTGTCGATCTTGCGCTGTGAGACGGACGTGATGCGCCCCCGAGCCGAGGCTGCGGCCTCGGCGGTTTCGAACGTGCCCAATGTGGTGGCGACGATGGGGAGCCGCAACCGCAGGCCGGCGACCAACGCCGCGATCGACGGATGCAGCTCCAGTCCACCGTTGATGATGATGCACGACAGGGACGGAAAGCCTTCGGCCGCATGGGCACTGGCGACGGCGAGTACGACGTCGGAGCGGTCACCGGGGGTGATGACCGCCATCCCGTCGCTCAGCCGTTCCAACACGTGGTCGGCGGTCATCCCGGCGACCAGGATGGCCATCACCTCACGTTCCCGCAACTGGGCGTCTCCGCTGATCGGCGTCCCGTCCACGGCCTTCTCCAGCTCGGCGACCGTCGGCGCCGACAACAGCGGTTCTTCGGGCAGCACATAACTGGGCGGGGTAGGCGACGGAAGGGCTGCTAAAGCATTGCGGACCGCACCGAGCTCCGACGGCTCACACCGGTTGGCCACCACTGCGGCGGTGTGGGCGCGCTGTCCGGCGAGTTCGGCCAAACAGACATCGACGAGATCCGCCACGTCATTGGCGGTTCGGCGCTGGGCGTTTACCGCCAGCAACACCGGCGCGCCGAGGTTCACCGCGATCCGCGCATTGATCGAGAGTTCGGCGGGGCTGGGGATGTTCGTGTAGTCGGTCCCGACGATCACTACCACGTCGCACGCCTCGGCCATCGTTTGATACGAGTCGACGATCATGGCGATCGCGGCTTCCTTGTCGGCGTGCAGCTGCTGGTAGGTCACCCCGACGCACTGCTCGTAGGGCAGGCCCACCGTGGTGTGTTGCAGCAGCAGCTCCAGGATGTAGTCGCGGTCGCCATCAACACCCCGCCGGGTGATCGGCCGGAAGACACCGATTTTGGCGACTGTCGCGGTCAACCGGTGCAAGATCCCCAGCGCGATCGTGGACTTGCCGGTCGCCGGTTCGGCCGCGGCGATGTAGATAGCGGACGGACCGGCTGCCACCCCCCTGCCTTTCAGGCCAGCCGCCGCAGCCTGGGCGCCAGATCCTTTTCGAACAGCTCCAGGAACCGGCGCTGGTCATGGCCTGGGGCGTGGAACACCAGGTGGTTGAGGCCCCACCCCACATATTGACCGACCTTTTCGACAGCCTCATCCGGGTCCGACGAGACGATCCAGCGCTTGGCGATCTGTTCGATCGGCAGCGCGTCGGCAGCCTTCTCCATCTCGATCGGGTCGTGAATGCTGGTCTTCTGTTCGGCCGTCAGCGACAACGGCGCCCAGAACCGAGTGTTCTCCAGCGCCAGTTCGGCATCGGTGTCGTAGGAGATCTTGATTTCGATCATCCGGTCGATGTCGTCGGGATTCTTCCCCGCCGCCTCTGCGCCCTCCCTCATCGCGGGGATGAGCTTGTCCTTGTATAGCTCCTCGCCCTTGCCGGAGGTGCAGATGAAGCCGTCACCCGCGCGGCCGGCGTACTTGGCAACCTGCGGGCCCCCCGCGGCGATGTAGATCGGGATGCCGCCCTCGGGCACGTCATAGATGGAGGCGCCCTTGGTGTGGTAATACTCGCCCTGGAAGTCGACCCGGTCACCCAGCCACAGCTCGCGCATCAGCCGCACTGATTCGCGCAGCCGGGCATAGCGCTCCTTGAAGTCCGGCCATTCGCCCTCGTAACCGGTGGCGATTTCGTTGAGCGACTCCCCGGTGCCGACACCGAGGAAGATGCGATCCGTGTAGAGACACCCCATGGTGGCAAAGGCCTGCGCAATGACGGCGGGGTTGTACCGGAACGTAGGGGTGAGCACCGAAGTGCCCAGCTGGAGCCTTTTGGTGCGTTCGCCGACGGCGGTCATCCAGGCCAGCGAGAACGGGGCATGCCCGCCCTTGTGCCGCCAAGGCTGGAAGTGGTCGCTGACGCTGGCGCTGTCCATACCGTGAGCTTCGGCGGAAACGGCCAGTTCGACGAGCTCGCGCGGTGCGAATTGTTCGGCAGATGCTTTGTATCCGAGTTTCAGTTCAGCCACTCGTTCTTTCTACTCCCATCCTCTGGTCGCGACCCGCCGCGCCCGGCTTCGCCGCGCTTGCGATCGCTCCTATCCTCTGGTCGCGACCCGCCGCGCCCGGCTTCGCCGCGCTTGCGATCGCTCCTAGACTCGCGGCATGACGCACCCGTCGTCGGAGACGCCGACTCTTGTTCAGGTAACCGACACCGTCTACCTGGCCCAGGGCCACGCCGTGAACTGGGCGCTGGTTACCGGCGAGACCGGCGTCATGCTGATCGATGCCGGTTATCCAGGTGACCGCGTGGACGTGCTGGCCTCGTTGCGCAAGCTGGGTTATGACGCCCGCGACGTGCGCGCCATCCTGCTGACACACGCGCACATCGACCACCTGGGTTCGGCGATCTGGTTCGCCAACGAGTACGGGACCCCGGTGTACTGCCATGCCGACGAGGTGGGGCACGCGAAGCGGGAGTACCTGGAGCAAGCCTCGGTTTTCGATGTCGCGCTCCGGATCTGGAAACCTCGATGGGCGGTGTGGGGCATGCACCTGGTCCGCAACGGCGGCTTGATCCGCGACGGCATCCCGAGCACCCAGCCGCTGACCGCCGAGACGGCGGCCGGACTGCCGGGTCATCCGATGGCCATCGCCACTCCGGGGCATACCAGCGGCCATTGTTCTTATGTCGTCGACGGCGTGCTGGCCAGCGGCGACGCGCTGATCACCGGCCATCCGCTGCTGCGTCGCAGCGGACCGCAGCTGCTGCCTGCGGTGTTCAGCCACAGCCAGCAGAACAGTATGCGCAGCCTGAGCGCGCTGGCCCTGCTGGACACCCAGATTCTGCTGCCCGGTCACGGCGATGTGTGGCGCGGCCCGATCCGCGAGGCCACCGAAACGGCCATATCGCTGGCCCAGTAAGGGAACTTCATTGTGACGGTGGCCAAGTCGATTGCATTGTTTGCCCTGGCGGCGCTGTTCGAGATCGGCGGCGCATGGTTGATTTGGCAGGGGACGCGTGAACATCGTGGCTGGATGTGGATGGGCAGCGGCGTCGTCGCGCTCGGCGCCTACGGCTTTGTTGCCACCCTGCAAGCCGACGCCCATTTCGGTCGTATCCTGGCTGCGTACGGAGGTATCTTCGTCGCGGGCTCACTGCTGTGGGGAATGGGCTTCGATGGATTTCGGCCCGATCGTTGGGATGTCGCCGGAGCTGTGATCTGCTTGCTGGGTGTGGCCATCATCATGTACGCGCCACGAACTCACTGACACTCACCGACCCTAAGACCCAGGTGCTCGCGCAGGGTTTCGCCGCTGTACTCGGTGCGGAATGCGCCGCGCTCCTGTAACAGCGGCACCACCCGGTCGACAAACTCGTCCAAACCGCGCGGCGTCAGGTGCGGCACCAAGATGAAACCGTCGCACGCGTCGGCCTGGACATACTGGTCAATCTCAGTCGCGACTTGCGCGGCGGTGCCGACGAACTGCTGCCGGTTGGTGACCGCGATTACCAGCTCGCGGATGGACAGGTTCTCCGCCTCGGCACGTTCGCGGTAATCGCGAACCACCGCAGCCGGGTCGACGTGGCGTACCCGGCCCTGGGTGATGCCGGTGTCGTCGGTCGGGTCGATATCGGGTAGCGGGCCGTCAGGGTCGTAGCCTGATAGGTCGCGGCCCCACACCTGCTCGAGCATTGCGATCGCCGTCGCCCCGCTCACCTGTTGATGGCGGATGTGCCGCGCCTTGTCCTCGGCATCCGCGCCAGTGTCCCCAATAACGAACGTCGTCGCCGGGAAAACCTTGAGCTGGTCCGCATCTCGACCGTAGGACACCGCGCTGCCCTTGACGTCAGCGTAGTAACGCTGACCGTCCTGCAACGACGAGTGCAGGGTGAACAGCGCGTCGGCGTACCTGGCTCCGAACGCGCGGCCGTCGGCGGAGTCACCGGCCTGCAGCAACACCGGATGACCCTGCGGCCCCGGCGGCAGCGTCGCGAACCCTCGCACGGCGAATTGCGATCCCGAGTGCTCGACGCGGTGGATTCGGTCCGGATCGACGTAGACCCCGGCCTCCAGGTCGGCAAGCACGGCGTCGGCATCCCAGCTATCCCAGAATCGCCGGGCCACCGTCACGAATTCCTCGGCGCGCGCGTACCGATCGGCATAGTCGAGAAATCCCCCGCGCCGGAAGTTGGCACCCGTGAAGGCGTCCGATGAGGTGACGATGTTCCAGCCGGCCCGGCCACCGGACAGATGGTCAAGCGTCGCGAATTGCCTTGCCACCTCGAATGGCTCGTTGAAGGTGGTGTTGATGGTTCCCGTCAGCCCGATCCGGTCGGTGACGCCGGCCAGCGCGGCCAGCACGGTGAACGTGTCCGGACGACCCACCACGTCGAGGTCGTAGATGTGCCCGCGGCGCTCCCGCAGCCGAAGCCCCTCGGCGAGAAAGAAGAAGTCGAACAATCCGCGTTCCGCGGTGCGGGCGAGGTGCACGAACGAGTCGAAATCGATCTGGCTGCCCGCGCTCGGGTCCGTCCACACCGTGGTGTTATTGACACCCGGGAAATGGGCTGCCAGGTGAATCAGCTTGCGGTCCTTGCCTTCCCGGACATTCACGCGTTCAGTCCCCAGCGCTTGGCAATCAATTCGTGTGAGCGCAGCCGGTCTACGTTCCGGTAGGTCACCGACGTGACGACAAGCTCGTCGGCGCCGGTGACCCGCTGCAGCGTCTCTAGACGTTCGGCGACTTCGTCGGCGGTGCCGACGAATTGTGTTGCTATCCGGTCTTTTACCACGGTCAGCTGCTCGTCGGTCAGCGGTGTGAAATTGTCGGGGTCGGGGTATTGCATGGCGCCGACACCGGTTCGGATTGAATACACCCACCGGCCGTAGCCGGCCGCCAGGCGTTTGGCGGTAGCGCTATCGTCAGCGACCACGATGTCGGCCGATACCACAACGTAGGGCTGCGCCAGCATCGCCGACGGCCTGAAAGTGTCGCGGTACGCGTCGATAGCCTCCAGCGTGGTGGCCGGTGTGATGTGATAGCTCGCGACGAAGGGCAGACCGAGTGCTCCTGCCAAACGCGCGCTTTGGCCTCTGGTACTGCCGAAGATCCATGGCGTCAGCGCGGCCCCTTCGCCGGGCACCGCGTGCACATCGGACCCGCCCGCTTGATAACTGCCATCCAGCAAGGCGATGATGTCACCGACCTGCTCGGCGAAGTCGGGTGACACCGCCTCGGGCTGCTGCAGAATCGCCATGGTGGCCTGCAACGCCTCCATGTTGAGCAGTCCGCGCACATCGAACGGCGTCGGAACCACGAGACCGTCGACCTCGTGCCACACTCGCGGCGGTCTGGGTTCTCTCGGCTTCTTGGGTTGGTGCTCTTCGGACCGACGCTGCCCGGACCGACCAACACCGAGATCGATGCGTCCGGGATAGAACGCGTCCAACGTGCCAAAGCTCTCGACCACCGCGGCCGCGGTGGTGTAACCCAGCTGCACCGCGGCCGCACCCACCCGAATCCTGTTGGTAGCTGCGGCGATTTGGCCGATCAATACGGCCGGCGATGAGCTGGCGACGCCGACGAAGTGATGCTCGGCGATCCAGTACCGGTGAAACCCCCACTCCTCGGCACGCTGGGCCAGCTCAATCGTGTTTCGTAACGCCGTCGCGGCGTCACTGCCGGCGCTGATCGGCGCCAGGTCCAGAATTGACAGCGGCACGGTACCCGAGATATTCACCAGGCCACCGCCTTGTACCGGTTCGGCGCGACCGGCAGGCCCAGCCGTGCGCGCAGCGTTTCGCCGTCCCGGTAGCCGGCGCGGAATCGCCCGGCTTTCTGCAGCAGCGGCACCACTCGGTCGACGATCACCGGGAGATCGGTGGCGTTGACGGAAGGCCGCAACCGTGCGCCGTCGACGCCCAGCCGCTGCCAGTCGAGCAACATGTCAACCAATTCCTCTGGGCTGCCGCCGAAGTCGAGCGCATCAGAGCGGGGGTCGCCCTCGCCGTCGAAAGACACCAGCACGTCCGCGAAGACCTTCAAATCGGCGCCACCGGCCGCGCGAACCTGATCGAGGATGCTTCGCAGCGACGCGTCGTCGGTGGGTGTGATGAACACGATATCGGCACTGGCGGCGGCGAATTCGTACACCGGGCCGGCGTGCGCCAGCGCAGCCACCACCGGCTGGCCCTGCGGTGGACGTGGCGTGATCGACGGACCCTTGACCGAGAAGTACTGCCCGGCGAAATCGATGTAGTGCAGTTTGTCCGTGTCGACGTAGCGCCCGGTGGTCACGTCGCGGATGATCGCGTCGTCCTCCCAGCTGTCCCAGAGCCGGCGCACCACGTCGACGTACTCGGCGGCCTCTTCGAAGTAGGCAACTTGGGTTTCGTCTCGTCGGCCGAACAGGGCCGCCTCGTGCGCGGTTGCACTGATGCGTGCCTGCCAGCCCGCCCGGCCGTGCGACACATAGTCAAGGGTGGCGATGGCTTTGGAGACGTGGAAGGGCTCGGTGTGGGTGACCGTCGCCACAGGAATCAACCCGATGTGGCGCGTCGCCGGGGCGATGCGCGCCGCGACCAGCACGGCGTCCCCGCGGCCGGCCAGACGTCGCGGGTCGATCCGCTCGCGACGCCCCGGCTGCGGCATCAGGGTGTCGTCAATGGTGAGGAAGTCGAGCAGTCCACGTTCGGCGGTGGCCGCCAGGTCGGCCCAGTAGCGGCCACTGAGCACCGACGGGGTGCCGGAGTCTGACACCAGCGTGGTCCGCCAGGCCTGCGGGTGCCATCCGTACCCGTCCAGCGCGACCGCCAGGTGCAGCAGCGTGCCGGTCACGCGAGTTTCTTCTCGAATGCGATCGGGAAGACCGGACCGTCGGACGGCAGTGGTTCCGGCAACCGGGTATACCCGCCGGCCTCGTAGAGCTTCTCGGCCTCGGGCTGGCGATCGCCGGTCATCAGGTAGATCCTCCGGTAGCCCCGGGCAGCGATCTCGGCCTCCAGCTCGACCAACAGCGCCATCGCGAATCCACGACGCCGATGTTCGCTGTCCGTCCAGATTCTCTTGAGTTCGGCGGTGTCGGCATCAAATCGCCGAAACCCACCGCCGGTGACCGGACGGCCGTCCAGTAAACCGATCAACATTCCGCCGTCGGGCGGTGCGAACTCGTCGGTCGGATTGTGCTTCAACCAGCCCAAAACCATCGACTGGGGGCGGTCATAGCGCTGCGCGTACTCGACCGCCAACTCCGCCACCAACGGCTGCGCCAGCGCATGGTCCAAGTTGGCCGGCACAAACCTGAGTTGGGTCTTGGGCATCACTTACGATCCAACGTCTCCGACGCCCACGCATTCCGGGCCCGCATTTTCGTCAGACGCCGGATCGGTCCCGCGAGATCAGCCCAACGACCGCGCGCCAACCGAGTAAAAGAACCGCGGTGACCGATGCCGCGACGACCACAAAACTCACCGCTACACCCGCCGAACTGGCTTTGCGCAACGCCATGCCGACCAGCACGGTGCTCAGCCAGACAACCACCCCGGTTGGGGCCACCGCCGTGGGCCGCCGCCAGGCACGGGACGCCAGCCAGCCCAGGGCCGTTCCAGTGAGAAACGGCCATGCGGTGGTTGCGACGCCGGTGAGGGTGATTCCCTCGGCGTGGCTGCGGCGTCCGACAGCGCAGAACACCAGCACACCGATGACGTCCATGACGAGCCACCCCGGCCGCTGCATGCAGCGAGACTACCGGGCCTGGTTCATGCCTCGACGTGGCAGGCTGATTGCCATGAGCACGGTTGCCTTACCCGCCTTCGACCGATACGACCCCCTCGGGCTCGATGCCTCGCTGTCGAGCGACGAGATCGCGGTGCGCGACACCGTCAGAAAGTTCTGCGCCGAACACGTCACCCCGCACGTCGCCGAATGGTTCGAAATCGGCGACCTTCCGGTCCGCCAACTCGGGAAGCAGTTCGGCGAACTCGGCCTGCTCGGTATGCACCTGGACGGCTACGGATGCGGCGGGGCATCGGCGGTGCACTACGGCCTGGCGTGCGTTGAACTAGAGGCGGCCGACTCCGGCCTTCGGTCGATGGTCTCGGTGCAGGGGTCGCTGGCGATGTTCGCGATCTGGAACTTCGGCTCCGAGGAGCAGAAGCAACAATGGCTGCCCGGCATGGCCACCGGCGAACTGCTCGGCTGCTTCGGGCTGACCGAGCCCGATGTCGGATCCGATCCCGCCGCGATGAAAACCCGGGCCCGACGCGATGGTTCCGATTGGGTGCTCAACGGCCGCAAGATGTGGATCACCAACGGATCGGTCGCCGATGTCGCCGTAGTGTGGGCCGCCATCGACGACGACGGAGGCCGCGGAATTCGGGGCTTCCTGGTCCCAACGGGCGCAGCAGGTTTCACCGCCAACACCATCCACCACAAGCTGTCGCTGCGGGCATCGATCACCAGCGAGCTGGTGCTCGACGACGTACGGTTGCCCGCGGACGCGATGCTGCCCGACGCGAAGGGTCTCAAAGGGCCGCTGTCCTGCTTGTCCGAGGCGCGCTACGGAATCATCTGGGGATCCATGGGAGCGGCCCGGTCGGCCTGGCAATCCGCGCTCGACTACGCGACGCAGCGCACCCAATTCGGCCGTCCGATCGCCGGATTCCAGTTGACCCAGGCAAAACTGGTCGACATGGCGGTGGAACTTCACAAGGGGCAGCTGCTGTCGCTGCACCTGGGGCGCCTTAAGGACAGCGTCGGACTGCGTCCCGAACAGGTCAGCTTCGGCAAGCTCAACAACACCCGTGAGGCGATCAAAATCTGCCGAACCGCTCGAACGATATTGGGCGGCAACGGGATATCGCTGGAGTACCCGATAATCCGGCACATGGTGAACCTGGAGTCGGTGCTGACTTACGAGGGCACACCGGAGATGCATCAACTGATTCTCGGCCAGGCTTTCACCGGTAGCGACGCTTTCCGATGACAGGAGTCTCGATGCTCAATTCGTACGCACGCCTTGCGGCCTGCTGGCTATGCCTGTTCGCTGTGGTCGGGATGCCCGTGGCAGCGGCCGATCCCGTCACCCTGCCCCCGATGACATCCAGCGGTGGCGGCCCGATCATCGGCGGCGGAAGCAATGCGGCGGTCTCGCAACAGTTGTTCAGCTTCGGCAGTTCCAATGTCCAGGAGGTGGACGGCTCGGACGCGGCCGGATTCATCACAGCTGCAGCCGCGGTCGCCAACCCGCAGCTGGCCGCCCCGTTCTCGCCGCTGCGCCGCGCGTTGGGATGCCAGAACAACAACGCCGGATTCGGCGCGCGGACCTACCGACGGACTGACGGGCAGTGGGGAGGCGGGATGCTGGTCATCGCCAAGAGCAGCGTGCCGAGCATCGATACACTGACCGCCTGCGAAATGACCAATTGGCATCGACCTTCGGCCGGTGGGCAAAATTTGATGTGCGCCAGCGGATATGTCTACCCCAACGACTACAACAGCCGCCGCAGCAGCGAGGGTTATTTCGTCTTGATCGCCGGTACCGACCAGGATTTCTGCACTGCGGTCAATGGGAAATTCAAGACCAACTCGAGCGGGTGGCCGTGAGCTAAAAGGGCGGTGGTTCGTCGTCGGGTGAGGGTGTGTGTTGTGCGGCTTGGTATGCGGCTTGTCTGCGTTTCCGGTTGTGGCTTCGTTCGGTGGCTACGCGTTGGGCGCGGTCTTGGGCGCGGGTGCGTCGGCGTTTGGGCATCATCGCGGCGCGGTCGGGGCTGTAGGCGATGCGGTGATGGGTGTGGACGGCGGGCATCCCGGCGACCGGGGTGCACAGGTTGGGGAACAGCAGGGCGCTGCCCGGGGTGGTGACATAGGTGTGTTTGGTCGGTGAGGTCAGGATCAGGGTGCCATCAGGCAGTTGTTGTTCGCCCCAGTCGTAGAACGTCTTCACCAAATGATGTGTACGGCAATAACACTTGAGATTGGCCACATGCGTAGGGCCGCCCTCAGAGTAGGGAATCGTATGGTCCACATCGCAATCGTGTGCGGGGTGATCACAGCCCGGCCAGCGACACGTCAGATCGCGACAACGCACGAAATCAGCCAACGCCTTCGAAGGGGTATAGCGGGGTTCGGGTGGACTGTCACCGGGATGGATCAAGGGTACGAGTTTCGCGGTGCCCGCCAGCTCGGCGACCACTTCCGGCGGGATCAACCCGTCCGCGCCGATCTCGGACCCCGGCGCGGTACCGCCGGTCAGGGTGGACTGCTCGGCGATCACATGAATCACCACCGGGGAAGCCGGCGGACGCGCCCAGGCCGCACAATCCGGTCGATCGCAGCGGCAGCCCAACCGGTCCGCCCCGGCAGCCAACGCCCCCAACGCATCAGCGCGGCGCTGATCGCGGGTACGGGGGTCGTGCGGGCAGACCGTGGCCGCCAACGCGGTGAGCCGTTCGTCTAGGGCCATCCCGTCGGGCTGCAGCAGAGTGCCCGACAGCTCGCACAGCCCGTCGGTCCGCACATTGATGCAGACCTGACGATCAGCCTGGTATTGGATGCGTTCGCGCAGCGCATCGCGGTCGGCTTTGACCACAATCTTGTCGATCGCACCCGCGAGCCGCCCGCGGCTCATCGAGGGCCAGCGCGCCACATTGGCCGCCAACTGTGAATCCACGGTGGCCATCAGCGCGGGGTCCTCGATCAGATCGGTGCGAAACACGATGGTCTGAAACATCCGGAAATCGATATCCCCGGCCTGAAAAACGTCACCCACCTTCGGCAGGCGTTCGCGCATCGCCCGGGCATACCGCAACCGACTCGCGGCCAGCCCTTGGCTGATCCGC
>Ga0182013_10003182_pt1 | contig 20806 bp, 9 predicted proteins | sample 612S2MmetaG_FD_120487 | JGI IMG/M metagenome (GOLD analysis project Ga0182013, IMG submission 120487) | Permafrost microbial communities from Stordalen Mire, Sweden - 612S2M metaG | ecosystem: Environmental > Terrestrial > Soil > Wetlands > Permafrost | place: Sweden: Stordalen | collected... | reverse complement strand
GCGTCGCCGACCCACGGTGGATGAAACTGTGCCCCATCCATCGGACGTCTTTTTGTCCGATGGGTGGGATCGCTGAACTCATCCTTTGTTTTGCTGAACTTGCGTTTTTTGTTTCTTCCTAGGAATTCTCTACCATCGTCGAACGAGCTAGTCCTGGAAACGGTTGAGGAAACAGCAGGTGGCATCGTATTCCCGGCGCTGACCAAGCGGCTGCCGTGCTATCCAGCGTGTTTGCAGAGCCGAGTGCCCAATCACAGCCGTTACGTCAGGCGGATGCGGGATCTTCCCTGGCAGGGCAGGCGAGTTGAAATTCATCTGCAGACGCGACCCTTTCGCTGCCGGAACACGGCATGCGGCCGGAAAATTCTTGCAAAGCAATTGCCGGCCGTGGCGGCCCCTATCTCTTGCTTGGGCTCAGCCTGTTCCAAAGCATAAGTCAGCTTTGCACCTGGTGCCTGCGAAAAGAGGGCGATCTCCTCGATTCGTCCTGCACTCAGCAGGCGCTCCATCTCCGATGGCGACACGCGAAGCCGTAACGAGTTACCCTTGATTCGCAGCTTCATCTGGCTTTCCTTTGCAGATTCGCGGCCACCGGCTGAATGCTCAGGACCCTGTTCTCAGGGGCTATCGAAGTGAAAGAACAATTCGGGACAGACCTGGACTTTCAGGAAGATGCCAGCCATCCCACCTTGACAGATTGATTTAAGTACTTCAACGTCAGGTTGAAACGGCAAGATGGAGCCCCGATGCGCGCACCAGAGCGAAGTGTCGAGTTGACGCAGGTTACGGAATGGGAAGACGGGCTTGTTCGCTCATTGCGAGACTCCCTGGCTGCCGAAGAGCCACTTGAGCTTCGGGTTGATGGCCAACCGCTTACGGTAACGATGCGGACCCCAGGACACGATCTCGAACTTGCAGCCGGGTTCCTGCTGACCGAGGGGATCATTGAGTCTTTAGGCCAAATTGCAGGCCTTCGCTCCAAAGCGCCGGAAAACGGACTGAGAAGCAACGTGGTGGAAGTTGAATTGCAGGATACGGACTTCGATTCCGCACACTTGCAACGCAACTTCTTCGCCGCATCCAGCTGCGGCATCTGCGGCAAAGCGTCCATCAATGCCATCCGCGTCCGCGGCCTGATGCAGCCCGATACCGGCTTCCGCCTCGATGCCGAGGTTCTATGCCGGTTTCCCGAAACGCTCCGCTCGGAGCAGGCGGTTTTCAGCCGGACCGGCGGCCTGCACGCGGCCGCGCTGTTTGATTCGAGCGGCCAATTGATGGCCCTGCGCGAGGACATTGGCCGACGCAACGCTGTCGACAAGATCGTCGGGTGGGCGCTCTTGCAGGAAAAACTGCCGCTCTCGCGGAACGTGATGCTGGTCAGCGGCAGAGGCGGATTCGAGATTGTCCAGAAGGCGTTGGCCGCCGGAGTTAGTCAGCATCCGCACCGTGCCCCGGCCGTCGTACTGGTAGAAGCTGGCCGTGGGCGTGCTGTCCACCATCTGAAGCTCGCTGATCCGCTCCAGGCCGTAGGTGTAGGTGCGCGCGACCTGCCCGTTGACCCGCTCCTCGACCACCTGCGGATAGCCCGTTGGCGAAAGATCGTCGATCAGGTACTGCGTGGTGACGCCATTGGCCGTCTTCGAAACCAGTTGCCCGAGACCGTTATAGAGCATGCTGAGCAATCAGCATCTCGATATCTAACCGCCAGGATTCTCCTCCGCAATCGGGTTCAGCTTGTTATGAAACTCGATAATCTGTCTGCAAATCGTCCGCGAGTTGATATTTCCCGCCATAAACTCCAGCCCATATTCGCGGGAGTCGAACGTGCAGGTCCGACCTGCCATGCCAAGTACAGGGAAGGTTTGGTGAACTCGGCAAACCGTTTCAATCGTTCTTCCTGCTCCCAAGTCGATCACAACATGGTAGCTGTCCTTTTCATGAGGCTCCAGGCTCACAATCCTACCTGAATAAGCGCGTTTGGGATTGCCGCTCATGGGCCGACCCTCCCTACTCCAGCAGAGACATACTGCTTGATCCAAGCCGACGTTACCTCACAGGTAGCACCCACACCGGTGTCGGTAACGAGGAACAGCGTTTGTATTGAGAGATTAAGCGCAAAGCTGAGGAGCCTCCTCACATTTCAGATGCGAACTGCTCCGCTAATGCGGCTCACCCCTAATCAGTGGCCGCAGAGCACCATATCCGGTGTGATTTGCCCACCGCCGGTACCAATCAGCTCCAGCTTTCCGGAAACTCCACTGGACAGTTCCTCAATGAAGCGACCGTATGCGTAAATCGACTCCACAGTGAGGTCTATTTCGCCAATCGGCCTGCGCGATGACGGGCCGTATCCTTCAGGCGTCCTATTCACCAAGGACTCCGAGAGGAATGTGAACCGCTGCCCAGGAAGGATTGTCCCGCGAAACACGTACCCTTCCACACTCACTCGCTCTCCCGAACACGTTACTCGCTTTGGGCCGAACTCCACATCGTAATCCTTGTTCATGGAGCACCTACAAGATTTGAAGCTGCATTGATGAATTGCTGAATCTCTTCTGCTGTTAAGGTCGGGACTTCCGCCAGCGCCTGTCTCAACGCATCTAGGTCGTAGATTTGCCCTGGGCTCGAATAGCCCATGTCCTGGAGAATAGCACGTGCGTCGGCAGCCGAAATTGTTGTTTCGGCTCTCGCTGCGAAGTCTGCAGGTGTAGTGGATAAGGCAACTTCACCTTCCGCGCTCGCGAGGACGTTTGCTTCGGTCAGCTCAATACCATTCAGAGCGGCAGGAGACGCAATTTGCAATACAGCATTGCCGTATTGGCCCGAATAAGTCGCAAAGAGTGTGCCAACTGCTGGGTTTGTCGATGTCGGGGTAATACCCAATCTCTGGAGCGCTGGGCTGCCTGGGAATCCCTCACTTGTACCTCTGAAAAGAGTCGGAAATCCAGTACCCCCTCCCCCCTCAGCGCCCTCCAGAAGCCAGCCTATCCCCGCGCCAAGAAGCCTGCCTGCGCCAATTCCTAGCAGACCGATTGCAGCGTTCTTGTACAACTTCCTTGCTGTGATTTTCGCCGCGCAACCCTGCCAGAGCAGGCTAAGTTGCGTGATCTGTTGGCCAATGTTCTGGCCGACCAGGTCGGTTGCTGAACCAAGTGAGAAGTACGCGCAGCCAACTGCGGAAACTTCCGCACCTACCAAAGTAACCCTGGCCGCGACATTCAAAGCTAACTGGGCGTACTCGGTTGCCGCGGCCCTGCCTGAGGGATCGATGAAGTTGACCGGGTTGGCGCGGCTGTAGTTGTAGCGGTGCAGGCTGGCCGGGTCGTAGATCGATCCCTGATACGGGTCGCGCGTCATGAAGCGACCGGTCACGGGGTTAAACCAGCGGGCGCGCAGATAATAGAGGCCGAGATCGGAGTCGTAGCGCTCGCCGCGGTAGAGATAGGTATTCGGCGTTGTGCCGGTCGAGGCGATCAGATTGCCGAAAGCGTCGTATTCGTACGTGTCGGTGACGGCGCCGGCGGTTATATCGTTCCCGTCGCGGTGCTGGTGAAGTGGTTCCCGGATAAGAGGGGCCTCATCACCGGCATTGCCGTGGGAGGCTTTGGCGCGGGCGCGCTGGTCACGGCTCCCGTGGCTACGCGGCTCATTCAAAGTGTGGGCGTGCTGCAAACCTTCGCTTATCTGGGCATTGCATATCTCGTTGTAACCATGGCCACCGGTTCCTTGATGAAGAATCCACCGGATGGCTGGAAGCCGGAAGGCTGGTCTCCAAGCGCCATTCAATCGAAACAACGAGCGGCAAAGGATTATTCGCTTGGCGGCGCGTTGAAGACTTGGCAATGGTGGGCACTGTGGCTGCTCTTGTTTCTAAATACTTCGGCGGGAATCTCGCTGATCTCGCAGGAATCGCCGATGTTTCATGAGATCGCTAAGGTAAGCGCGATCGTCGCGGCCGGCATGGTGGGCGTCGTCAGCATCGGCAACGCTGTGGGGCGCATCTTCTGGGAGTCGATTTCCGATGCGATCACCCTCCGATGGACTTTCGTTGCGATGTTCCTGGTACAGATAGGCCTGTTCTGGTCGCTGCCGGGAATCGGTTCCGTGCCGATTCTCACGACCGTTTCCTTCATCGTCCTCATGTGCTACGGCGGCGGTTTCGGCACCATGCCGGCATTTGCAGCCGATTATTTCGGCTCAAAGAATGTTGGCCCGATCTATGGACTTATGCTGACGGCATGGGGCTCGGCGAGCGCATTCGGGCCGCTCCTCATCGCTCATCTGCGCCAAGCGAGCGGATCGTATCTCAGCGGACTGCATATGATTGCGGGCATCATGGCCGTATCCGTGTTGTTGCCTATCTTCGTCTCGCCGCCCAAAGCGCAGAAGAGTTGAAGGGGCTTGGGGCCGCTGAGAATTTGACCTGAACCCAGTGGATCCCGCCGGAGATCGTGTAAGGGGTACTGCCGGAAATGCGATCAACGCGATTCTGGCAGCCGCGACAATGAACTTCCACAAGCTCCTCGGAGCTTGTGGGCGCATTTTTCTGTGCCGCCTGCGGGCCATCTGGAACGTACTGCTCATCCTGCAAGGTACGAAAGGCTGCTACCCTCAACTTCTGTATGCATGAGAATCACTTTTTCAGGATCAACTAATCCAAGGCAAATGGGAAGCAGGGTTACAGGGAGGCGCATATCGCATCGGCGCCGCTGCCCGAAAGCGCAATCGGCTTCGTCCCGGCCAAAGGCATAGCGTTGAGCGGTGTTCTTTGCCGGAGACGATCTGTCTGCGTGCTAGTTATTGTTAACGCTGAGTGCATCGGACAAAGGATCGGCAATCCAGACCGACGCGTCCACGATTCCTCCATATTCCGTCGACCGGTTGCTGGAGATATAGGTCCCGGCGGACTCGTGCTCCAGGCCCGCAAACGTGTAGAGGCCGCCCTGGATCAGGATCGTCCTCACCACGCCGCCGGCAAATCCCTTCACCGTAGTCTCACTCACATATTCCCAACTGCCCGTCGTGAGGCGGCTCCATATGCTGCCCGCGCCGGCTTTGGCGCCGCTCATCAACTTTCCGGCGACAACACCCGAAGCAGCGCTGAAACCCACGTCGATCACCGTGTTGCGCAGCAGACCATCTGTGCCGCCGCCCTGAAGTTCGTGGGTCAGAATGGATTGCGGACCACCGAACGCCATAGACTTGAGCGCGTTCGAGGTGTTGGTGTAGCTGTTGACGGTTGTTGCTTCCTCCGGTTCTTCGGCATCGAGTTCCGACAGGTTTTCCGATGCTTCTGCGGCGGATTCCGCATCCGCGGCCGCAGCTCCCTCGCTCATGAACGCTCCAATGCCGCCGCCGATGCAGGCCCCCACAACGGCTCCAGTGACTGCGACCTCCCAGAAGCTCTGACTCGAGGAATCCATGTGCAGGCCCCCAGCCACGGCTGCGCCGATGCCAAATCCCAGCAATGCGCCGCCACCCGCAAGAGCAAGGCCGGCCATTCCACCGGTGAGCACCGCAGCCGTCACCACAACCAGAATCACGACCGCGGCGATGAGGAAGTCGTACCATGCATGCCCGCTTGGATCGACATAGCGAACGGGATTGCCGCCGGCAAACGCGTATCGATGCAGCGCCTGCGGAGTGGTCAGGTTGTGTACTTCGGAATCGGCAGACAGGAAGCGTCCCATCTGCGGATCGTAGAAGCGCGCGTTGAAGTAATAAAGTGAGCCGGCGCCATCCATCCGTTGCCCGTCAAAGCCGAACGGCGTGTCGCTATTCCCTTCGTACTCGCCCTCATTGTCATACATCTCGCCGTACGGTTTGTACTCGCGCCGCGCCACGATCTTGCCGGTGTCGTCCGTAATCAGATTAGTGCCGCCTAGGTGGTTCATGCGGTAGTAAAACCGTTGCTGGGGCATGCTGGTGCCGGTAGTGGTTGTCGTTGTGTAGGTAGTAGTCGTGGTGGCAATCAGGGCAGGCGCCGGCGGAGGCGCCGCCCAGGCATCCGCGGACGCGGAGGAGATCATTGAGAAGATAAGCGCCAGCACCAGCGAGCTGGTAACGGGCCGCATGCAAAGTTGACGCAACATCCCGGTAAAGCCCCAGTACACACGCAGATTGGGCCCGGTGCCGCGGCAGAGAATAAGCCCGCTCCCCAGCATCATGAGCAGCGATGCACCCATTACCGATCCAATAAACAGTGCCGGACCTGTCTTTTCGGATGTGAGGCTTTGCATGGTCGTCATGGACGTAGGCACCGTCATCGATGAGATCAGGGTGGCGGATTTCCTGGGAGCCACTATGGTCGCCAACAGGAGATTGCTCGTCTTGATGTGGTGGGTGACCGTCGAGGCGCCTTCTTCATAAACGCCATCGATGAAGATGCGAGTCTCCTCGGCTGTCTTCTGAACGACTCGATCACCCCAGAAGTCGTAGGTATTCTGCTCAATAGTGGACCCACCGCGGGTCTCGGCGACCATTCTGCTATCGAAATCGTACTCGAATCCCAGGTTGCCCTTCTGCACGACATTCCCGCGCCCGTCATAGCCGATGGCAGTGATGCCCGTGAGACCTGTCTGGGCGCATGCCGCGGCGGGGTTGGAATTGAGCCCAGCCTTGCCGGCCAGCATGCACGTCGCCCTCTCAGGATGTAGGGGATCGATCACGAAGTTCAGGTTGCCCTTCGTCAACAGATTGCCAATGGCATCGTAGGTATAGGCCTCACGGCCATAGCTCCCCAAGGCCGAGGTGAGCCTGTTCATGCTGTCGTAATTGAACTGCTGGTTGTCTTGGTAAGCAGCGTCTTGAATCGCCGTTATGTTGGAGTCGGCGTCGTAGCTGTAACTCAGGTTCTGTATCCGTTTGCCCGTTGTTCCAATCGTCGTCAGGATGGTCATGCGATCCAGCGCATCGTTTGCGTAGGCCGACGACGTGGAATTGCCATATTGTAGCCCGAGCATCCGACCACTGGCGCTGTAGGCCATGTTGCCCGCCACGGTTCTGCCAGTGCTGTCCGTTACGCTGAGAACGTTGCCTCCGCCGTCGTAGGTGTAATTCACCACGTAGCCGTCAGGGTAAGTGAGGGAGACCAGCCGGTCGCCCGAATCGAAGGCGTACCGTGTGACATATGTCTTGCCATTCGCAGCCACCGTCCGGCTGCGTTGAATCACCCGGCCGCGCACATCGTAAGTGAACCGGATCGTGCCGGCAGCGTCGGTTACCGAGACGGGCCGGCCCACCGCATTGGTTTGGCCGGTAACTCCATAGGTGATTGTGTTCGCGGTGCCGTCCGGATAGATCTTCCGAATCAGATCGCCCGTCTTGTCGTAGGCATACTCGATTGTGTTACCATCCGGTCCCGTGACCGCAGTCATGTGGCCTTCGCCGTCGTATTGGTATTGAAACGCTCCCGTGTTCGGATCGTCCATGCGGATCTTGCGACCCAGGGAATCGTAAGTGACCGTCGTCGTCGATCCATCTGCGCGGATAACCTGGGTTAAGGGATTGTTGACGTCGTAGTTGTATAGCGTGCTTGCCACCGATGCGCCATTTGTAAGGTCCTTGCGCGTAACCTGCTGGCCTGGATTCATGGTGGTCAAGGTCTTCACGCCGCGACGGTCCGTCTCAGTGATTTGCAACCCCGCGTAGCTGCGTGTAGAGAATAGCCCATCCGCATCCGTGATCTGAACAACGCGGTGCAGGTCGTCGCGCGCGATTGTCGTCGAGTTGACTGGGTCACCCAGGAAGTGAGGGCGCGAGACACGGATCGGCTGGCTCGTATCGTCGTAGTCTGTCGTCACAACGATCGTCTTTCCGTTCGGGCCGTTGCTCTCCGTCTGAATCACCTGGCCAAATGCATCGTAGAATTCGGCTGAATTCAGTGTGCCCCCGTTTGAGGTGGAATCGGAGCGCAAGACGTAAAATCCCCCCGGCGCAGGCGGCAGTGGCGAGTACGAGTACGTGGTCGTCCCGTTGGCCAGCCCCGCGTCGCCCGGTTTGGTAATTGTCTGCGGACGCCCGAATGGGTCGTAGGTATATGTCGTCACGTTGCCGCTTGGATCGGTGTCGCTGAGCACTGCGCCGAAGCGCGCATCGAAGGAGCTGGCGATGGTGCGCCCTTCCTGGTCGGTCGCGTTCACGCGATAGGTCGAAGTCGCCGTGTCATACGTGAAGTTGCTCTGGTTGCCGTTGCGATCGGTGACACTCACAATGTTCCCGAACTGGTCGTAACTCATATTGCGGATCGCATACTTCACCGCGGGCGTGAGCTGTACCAGTTCATCGGTCTCAGTGGCCAGGCCGCTGGTCGCCTCGATGCCCTGGTTGTCGTAGTAAATTACGGTGTTGTTCACCAGGGTGGCGGCTGAGGGAGAGTTACCGCTATACACGGTGACGCCCCACGGCAGGTTCCAGATTGCGGCATCGTCGTTGCGAACCCACGCGAATGTTGTTGTGAGGTCTGACCCCGGCACAGCTGTATTCGGATTCTTGTAGACTCGCGTCAAATTGAGCCGGTCATCGTAGCTCATTTCCACAAGCGAGCTATAAGACACGGGCGTGCCGCTCGATGTGTAGTCTGTATGCGTTTCGTCTGTAGAAACCAGGACCCCCTGCTGGAACGCCGGATTCAGCTGAGGCGTCACTGGCTGGCGAGTACTGACCTTTTCTGTTCGTACCTGGCCCAGTGTGTCCTGAGTGATTTGCCACCTCTGCGCGCCCAGGAAAAGCGCGCTTTGATCGAACCCGGAAAGCACTCTCGTGCCGTTGGGCTCGGTCTCAGTTACTTGCTCGAATCCGAGGAATCGGCGGTCGCCCATGGCGCCATGCAGGTAGTCATACGAATACACCTGCGTGCTGCTGAGCCGGTCTGTGCGGCTGAGCAAGGTCGGCACAAACAGAGGGATCGGCAAGCCCTCGGGAGCGCGATCGTATTCGATGTCGACCAATTCTCCCAGCGGCCCCACCGACCCTTGCAACAGATTCCCCGGCAGAACGCGATGGGTATTTGTGAAGCAATCGGCGCCGCATGTCCCGCCAAGATAAATTGTGCCGGTCCCGACATGGGTCATATCGATCAGGTCAAGCACGCCGTCGCCGTTGATATCGGCCAGCACTGCGGTCTGCGTCGGGTAGTTGTTGAGAGCAACGGTGCCCATGAAGTTGGGAAGTTCGCTCAGATCGTTTTCCACCGCGAGCTCTTCGACCCAGCTCGTCCCCGTATTGCGATAGGCTTTCACAGGATTGCCCTGCTTCGAGATCACTATGTCCACAAGCCCGTCGCGGTTGAAGTCGACGAATTGAAAGCCGGTGGAGAAATTGTTTCCGTCCAGCGATAAAATGCCCGCTTGCGCCAGGGAGGCCGAGAATGTCACATCCTGCTGCCAACTGGCGCCGTTGAACAGGAACACCTGCTGGTAAAACTGCTGCTTCGTCTGCACGATGTCGGCTCGGCCATCTCCGTTGACGTCAACCAGGTCATAGCCGGTCGGCAGAGTGTCGACGATGAAGAAGTTTCCGATGCTCTTGAGGTTGGTTGAGAGCGTATTGTTGCGAACCCATCCAGACCCGTTGTTCAGATACACCGCGCTGATACAGGTGCCGGTGTTTGAATCCTTGAGCGACCAGACAATATCCGGCAGACCATCCCCGTTCACGTCCGTAAAGTAGACGCCGGTCGAGGCGCCAGGGGTGGCGTTGCCATTCGAATCGGTCCCGCTCCACTCCATCTGAAACTGGAACGGAGTGGTCGTCGCGTTGGAGCAATTTGGTTGTCCGGTGGCCGGATCGTAGCTTGACTCAGAAGCCGGAAACACCCAATTCGCTGCCTTCACCCAGCCAATTGTGGCGGGATCATGCCCGTTGTAGGTGTTCAGCCATACTTCGGTCTTATTGCCGTTGGCTATCAGTATGTCGGGGCGGGAGTCTCCGTTGACATCCAGAAAGCGAACGCCATTGTCGTTACCCTTTGCGTCCACAACCGGAACGCCCGGCGCGCCCGCGTTGAGTTGCTGGTAGGTTCCGTAAGGCAGTGCTTGTGTCCAGGCAGCGCTCGCGGTGAAGTTTCCCTGGCAATCCCTCAGGTACACAGTGGTGCTGCTTGAGAAGTCGTTCACGGCGGTGATTTCGTCGGCGCAGCCGTCGCCGTTCACGTCCACCAGCCGATCACCCGTATCCCCACCGCCAATAACCAGCGGCTCCGGCAGCTTTGCGCTCGCGAGCTGTCCGCCGCTCCACCCCTCGTTAGCCGTTGTGTATTGCATCGTCCGCAGGGGAATCGTCGACGTGCCGTCCGCGCCCGTCAGGATAATCTGCGAAAGCTCGGAGATTCCGGTAAGCGGGTCTTGCTCGTAATGCAGATCGTAGCGGCGCGCCAGCGTGGATTGAGCTCCGGCGTAAACGGTGATGTCCTTCAGACGCTGAAGATGATATTCGGGCAGGCCGTGTACCAGCGTCACGGTCCAGTCGGGGCGCGATTCGTAATCGAAATAAATGCTGTTTGAGCCGGCTGAGCCTTGGAATCCCGTGTAGAAGATGGCCGAAGGATAGAAGGAGTTGCGATCATTCAAATAGGCGTATTGAATGTCGTTCCCAACCGGATCGGTAACGCTGTCCAGCATCCACAACTGGCCGCTTATGCTGCTGTAGGAGGAACTGCCGAATGTGTAGCGGTTTCCCTGGCCGTCCCGCATCTCCCATCCGCCATTGCTCAACTTGCGGAATTCGCGATAGACCGTCTCGTAGTTCTGGCGGTAAACTCCGGTTCCGTCATTGTATAGCTCGCCGGAGAGCCCTGCGATATTGAAGTCATAGGAGTCCGCATTGCCCACCGCGGGCAGGCCATTCCTGCGGTTCAACTCGATGTACCCGATGTTCAAATCCCATCCAATGCCCAGTATGCCGTTGCCGCCCGCCGAGCTTGTAGGTGAGCGAAAGGTGAGGCTCAACGTCATGCCTCCCCGGAGGAACGCTGATCGGTACAACGTCGGTGACTACTCCGAACGCCTGTGCCACCGAAACGCTGCGGGGCTCGCCCAACACCTGCGCCAGGGGCGCCTTGCTAGCCGTCTGAGCCCGCGACTGAGCAAACAGCACGGAGTGGGAAACCACAACCAGCAGCGCCAGGGTTCCGGCCAGCATGCGGCGATCGAAGGCAAAGGCGTTTGAACGCATAGGTCTCTCCTGGCCGGCGCAAGCGCCGGGTCGTACGTACGACCGAAGGGCTTGGCCTTCCTTCTGTCTTGTGGGGAATGCGACTGCCGGGTGATCGAGGTTTGTGGGTCTGGGGAAAAGCAGGTTGCCCTGTGGCGCCCCGGCTAAGATAGGTGGATTCTCTTTGCGAATTCGAATGTCGTCAATGGAAAGAAGAGAAGATAAACCTGAAATAGATATATCCAGCCAAGTTGCGGAGAATCAATGTGATATCACGTCGTGCTTGGCATAATATATTCTGGTCTACCGTAGCGGGCCTCGAAATCGAGGCAATTGAGGACCACACCGTGAGCGAAATCGTGAGTTTTGGGCCCTTTCAACTGGATCTCAGAACCAGCGAACTTCGCAAGAACGGCATAATTGTTCGGCTACAGGATCAACCCTGCAGGATTCTGGCCATGCTCCTCGAACACCCTGGCGAACTGGTCACGCGGGACGAAATCCAGAGCCATCTGTGGTCCGACGACACCTCGGTCGATTTCGAGTACGGAATCAACAACGTCGTGACCCGGCGGCGTGCTGCCCTCGGCGACACGGCGCGCGATCCCCAGTACATCGAAACTCTGTCCAAGCGCGGCTATCGCTTTGTGGCTGCGGTCATAAAGCAAGCTTCGCCCCCGCTCCCCGGCGCTACGCCGTCCCATAAGGGGGCGGACTCCGCATCTGATTCTCTCCGCGCGAAAACGGCGTCTTCTCGCTATCGCATTCTGGATTCAGATCACAACGGCCTGCATTCGTCCTCCATTTCCGATCCGAACCAGGGAGTCGAGCCAGTTGCCGCGACAGCTACTCCACGCCTCGTCAGGCGATTCATGCACCGAAGGCGCGCCGCGACAGCTACAGGAGTCGCCTTGGCCATCGTCGCCTTGGTCTCCTTCGCCTTATTCCGGCCTTGGACTTCCCGACCGGCAATCGCTTTGGCCACCATCGAAGTCGTTCGCGTCACCGCCAGCGGTGACATCCGCGAAGCGGACATTTCTCCGGATGGCAAGTATGTGGTTTACGTGCGAGAAACCAGCGGCCGGGAAGCGCTGTGGCTGAAGCAACTGGCGAGCGGCAGTGAGTTGGAACTCGCGACGGTGGGCGAATTACAGTGCCCGGGCCTGGCATTCTCTCCCGACGGCAATTATGTGTACTTCGTTCGCAAGGAGTCTCTGAAGCCCACAGGAGATTTGTACCAGGTATCTTTTCTAGGCGGAAATCCAACACGCGTCCTGACGGACATATCGGGCGCCCCCGCTATTTCGCCCGACGGCCGCAAAGTGGCCTTTGTTCGCAGCACTCTCACCACCCACGGCGAAGACCGCATTGTGACCGCCAACCTCGATGGCTCGGGCGAGCGAGTCCTGGCATCGTATCGAGCCCCCGGCATCCACTTCGACCGGATTACATGGACCTCCGATGGCAGAACGCTGGTCTTTCCCTTGCAATCAAGCCTGGTCGCAATTCCTGCCGAGGGCGGCGCGGCGAAGCCGATACCCGGAGAAAAGTGGAATTCCATTGACGATCTCCGGCAGTTGCCGCCAGGCGGCGATCTGATCGTCGTCGGTGAATTTTCGAATTCCGCGCATCCGCAGATCTTTTCGGTCTCCCTTGCCGGGGGCGCGGTCGAGCCCATCAGTCACGACCTTGCAAACTACACGGCGGTTCGCGCCACTGCCGATGGCAAAATGCTGTTGGCCGTGCAACAACTGACCTTCAGCACAATACAACTCGTATATCCAGGTTCCGAAAACGAGATCCGCTCGTTGAGCGCTGAGGATCAGAGTTCCGATGGCGTTGCGGGGCTCGCCACGACACCCGACGGTAAGATCGTCTACTCCTCCGCCGCCAACCCACCCACCGCCTTGATGGAAATAGATGAGAATGTCTCTGGCCCTCACCGCATCGTCAAACATGGCGCGTCCGATTTCTCTGGCCCCGCCGTCTCGCCGCGAGGTGATTTTCTTGTCGTAACCCAGTGGCACGACAATGATGAGGCCGACATCTGGCGCATGGACAGGCACGGCGAGGAACAGAAGCGCCTGACCGCGGGAAAGCAGGACACCCATCCCTCCATCACGCCGGACGGCCAGTGGATGGTCTACAGCACGATCCAGAACGACAAGTCGGTCTTGATGAAGATGCCCACCAGAGGTGGCCCGGCAATCCGGTTGACCGACTATGAAGCGGATACTCCCTCCGTTTCGCCCGATGGTGCATCAATCGCCTCCTATGTTGTCCATCAGTCTCCGATGCCGAGCCTGGCCATTATTCCCATCACCGGCGGCCAGCCAACCAGGGTCTTCCAACTTCCCGAGACGGCCTCTCCGCTGACTCTGGAGTGGACGCCGGATGGACGCGGCGTTGCTTTCATTAACGACGTGAATGGGGTCAGCAACATCTGGCAGCAACTGGTGGCCGGCGGCACGCCGAAACCTGTGACCCATTTTCAGAACGGCAAGATCTTCGGCTTCCAGTGGTTTCACGACGGACGACTTGCACTTTCTCGCGGCTCTCAAACCGTCGACGCCGTTCTGCTCAGAAACCACCAGGGCAACCGGCACTAGGTTTGCACGTATGCATGGGTCTCTGACTATAGAGGTTCGATCGATTGTAGATCGTTGTTCGACTTATTCCGATAAGTGGAGCCCTTTTGGAACAGTTTCTCGCTCGCTCTATGCCTTGGGCTTTTCCCCAGCCCGTTTCTTATTGGTGGCCCGCTCTGCGCTTTGCCTCAGGCCCATTGGAGCGCCGCCGCACAGGCATCGTCGCAAGCTGGGCTGCCGTAAGACCTCGCAACCACCCTCGGAATTTACGCCCATAGCCGAATCGTGGGCCGCATGGCCGCCCAAGGGGATATGCTGACAGCGTTTTTTGCGCCGTCCGCAACGGTGCAATAATTCTCACCCGTGATTATCAAGGGTGAGAAGGGTTTTCGAGGATTCCTCTAATCTATAGCTAACTACATTAGAATGTGGTGGCCAGAGACGGGATTGAACCGCCGGCACCGGCCTTTTCAGGGCTTCCTACCGAGTTGCTTAAGTGGTCTGGAATCAGCGGAAGTAATGGATGGTTTCGGGGTTAGACACAAGCGTCTTTAGGATAAGTTAGGACGATCCGGGCTGTTTTCGGCGCTTTGATGTACGTGATCGGTACGTCCAATCCAGATCGCCGTGCCCAGCCCCAGCCCATACTTGCGTGCCAGCTGGTTTGCGGCTTACGCGATTTCTGACCGCTGTTGCTTTGCGCCGTTTTTAATGCCACCGATACGTGGAAACGGACCCCGCACTCAGCGACGTCGTGAAGCTGCTGCCATGCCAGCTCGCCGAGAATTCCTGAGATGTATCGGCATTGTTTAATACCAGAAGGACGATGGAGCCATTGGTGTTTTTGAAGTCGACGGTTTCGAGGGCAGATAGCAAGACAGAATGAGGCCGCGAAGTTTTGTGCGCATGATGCGTATCCAGGAGCGAATCCAGATCCTAATTCGTGAGCGGAACGGATCCGCGGAATCATGCCTGTCATTGCTCCTCTTCCGCAAAGGAAAGGATCTGCAGGAAGGCAAAACGGAATTCCGCGCTTAGGTCTGCTTGAAGAAGGATGCGGCACGGAGCTGGGAAGCTCCGTACCGCGTGGTTGTCAGAAGGAGATGCGTGCGCCAAGCTGAATGACGCGCGGACCGCCGGGGCCTAACTGGCTGTACACGCTGGTTGGCTGCCCGAAGCCGGTATCGAGCGAAATCGATTCCGGCGTGTAGGTGCCATCCCCGTTGTAGCTGGGCAGCGTGAGGTTGGCGCCAAAGTCCTTCGACGCAAAGTTGGAGTGGTTGAAGATGTTGTAGGTTTCGCAGCGCAGCTGAATCGAGCGCTCCTGCTTGCCGGGCAGTGGGATGTTCTTGAACAGCGACACATCCCAGGTCTGCATTCCACCCGAGCGCAAACGGTCCGGCGTGCCGGGGTCAGGATGACCGATGGCAGGCAGAATCGGTTTGCCATTTGTGGCGACACTGAGGTTGGCAGGCGGAGCCTTGCTCCACTGGCGTCCGCCGTCGAACTGGTTAGCTGGAACCCAGATCTGCGTCCAGTTCGGCGTGCCGGTCATGAAGTTAGAGACACCGGAGAGCTCGTAGTTATCCGTGAGCAATCCGAGCCAGTGCGGCGCGCCGAAGTGCTTCACCACACCGGGAATATCCCACACATAGTTGACGGCGGCAACGTTGCGGCGATCCCACGACGCGACCTGGTAGTTATAGAGCCGCGGGTTGAAAGGATCGACGTAACCGTTGTCGTTCGACTCCGTAGTCATCGACTTCGACCAGGTGTAAACCGCGCCGAAGGTAAGGCCCTTGCTGAAGCGGCGCTGCAGAGAGGCCTGCAGGCCGTTGTAGTCGGCTGTACCGTTGAACTTGGTGTACGGAAGCTGGTCGTAGCCCCAGTAAGGAGCCAGGTAGTCAGCCGCAAAGGCATACTGGCCGCTGAAGCTGTAGCCGGCAGCAGCATACTCGGGCGGAAGGTTCGGTTCCACATTCGGTACAACGCCGCCAGGGAAGCTGGCAGGGTTCTGCGCTGCCTGGCTGAACGCCGTTCCATAGGGAATCGTGTTGATGTCGTAGTTGGTGATGAGGTGGCGCGACATTGTGCCCACGTAGGCAATGTCGTACGAAACGCCCCAGCCTGCGTCACGCTGCAGACCGAGAGAGTAGCTATACACAGTCGGGACCTGGCCGCTGCGCTCCACACCCGTAATCGAGCTAAGCGTGCCCGGCGACGACTGCGGCGCATTCGAAATCTGGCTAAAGTTCAGATACGTTGGCGAGCTGATCGACGGCGTGGTTTCAAGCAGCGGGTTGTTGAAGGCCGGGTTGAAGACCAAGTTGCCTTCTTCGCGGTCATGCGACATGCCGAAGCCGCCGCGCAGCACGCCTTTGTGGTCGCCAAACGTATCCCAGGCAAAGCCAATTCGCGGTTCCGGCATGATGCCACGATCGTCCCATCCGCCTTTCGGAATGGTGTTGTTGGAGGCGTAGGCCATACCATCGAGCGGGTTGCCCGTGCCGGCAATCGGGTTGCCGCTGCTCGGATCGATTTGAATCGCGCTCGCCTGTACGTATAACGAGGGGTCGAAGAGGGCGATCTGGTTCTTGTCGTCGTATTGCGGCGGAATCCACACGAAGCGCACGCCGTAGTCCAGCGTAAGGCGCGGCGTAATCTGCCACGTGTCCTGCAGGTAGAACTCAAGCTGGTTGTAGCGGAAGTAACCAACAGGCCGCGAGCTCGACTGATCGAACGACTGGAAGTCGCCGAGCAGCGCGCTGGCAAAGGGAGAACCCAGATTGGAAGCGCAGTTCGTAGGGCTGCTCGACGTGGCGCAGTTATTAAAGCTGAACTGGCCGTTCGAGTTGCCCCACGCAATCTGGTCTTTGCGGTTGCGCTGGTAGAAGACCCCGAATTTCATCGTATGGTTCGACTTTACCCAGGTCAGGTTGTCGTTCACGTTGATGGTGGTGTTGGCCTGATACCACGGCGTGGCGCCAAAGTAGGACCATGCGTAGCTCTGGCCGTTGCCGTTGTAGCCGACGTCAGGAATCGACGTGGTGCTGGTCACCGGGAAGAGCAGCGGCAGACTGATGTTGTTGGCGCCGACGGAGAGGTTGCCATTGTTGCCGGTGGTGTCGGAGCGGTATTCGCTCGGGCCCACGCTCACTTCGTTCAGCAGGTTCGAACGCAGCGTGCTGGTCAGGTCGACCGCAAGGTTCCAGCCGTTCTGCGTGTTCAAGCAGCCGCCGACAATCTGAATCTCGCCATCGCAGGGCAGACCGAGCTGGCCCACCGGAGCGACAGTTGACTGGTAGTTGCCAATCCAGCGGGCGAAGATGCGCTCGCCGGCCGTGATCTGGTAGTCAGCGCGGCCGATGTACTCGTGCCGCGGATTCTCGAACGAAAGCGCATCCACGCGGTTGTAGGAGTCCTGCACGGTGCCGTAGCCGGACACGTTCGGCTGAACGTAAAGGTTGTACACCGCCTGTATAGCCGGGTTAATGTCGCCAGAGGGGATCTTGTTGCCCTCGTAGGCAGTACCTGTGCCGGGCTGATAGATGGTGAGCGGATTGCCGGTGCTGTCGATGCTCTGCGAAAAGTCGCCCGAGCGCTCGGCGGTGGTGGGCACATAGTACGAGTTTGTGCCACCGGGAACGAGCTGCTGGTAGTGCTCCGTCGAGAAGAACCAGTAGACCTTGTCCTTCTTGATGGGACCACCGAGGGCAATGCCTTCCGTGTTGTAGCGATAGAGCTCCTTGGGAATGTCGTTGAAGTTGTTGTACCACCCGGTCGCGTTCATGCCGTCGTTGCGATGGAAGAAGTGCGCGTTGCCGTGCAGGGTGTTGGTTCCGCCCGCGGAGACCACGGAAATCTGGCCGCCCGAGGCCTTGCCGTACTCGGCCTGGTAGTTCGAGGTGATCACCTTCACTTCCGAGATGGCGTCGGGGTTAATCGTCACGTGCGTGCCGCCGTTGTTGCCGGTGTCCACGTCCGAGGTGCCGTCGAGCGTGAACTCATGCGAGTTGGCGCGGGTGCCATTGATGTTGTAGGAGTCGATGCCGCCGGTGCCCGAGGCTCCGAACTGGCCCACACCGGTCACGCCGGGAATCAGCCGCAGGTAGTCAAGCACGTTGCGGCCGTTGGTGGCCACCTCTTCGAGCTGCTGACCGGTAATTAGGTCAGAGCGCTCGCCGGAGTTGGCCTGCACCTGCAACTGGCCGTTATCGGCCGTAACGGTAACCGAGGCGGCAGCCGCTCCAATTTGCAGGGTAAAGATGCCGGCGTTCAGATTGTCGGCCGCGTTCAGGATCACTCCCGACTTCGAGAGCGTTCCAAATCCCGGCGCCGTCACCTGGAGAGTGTAAGTTCCGGGGGGCAGGTTGGGGAGCGAAAACGAACCTGTGGAACTGGCGGTTCCCCCGCGCGTGACTCCTTTGGAAGCTTCGGTAGCTCGAATTGTAGCAGTGGGAATCAAGGCTCCGGTGGGGTCCTGTACTGAGCCGAAGATCGTGCCTGAAGTCACTTGCGCCCGGAGAGCGGGTACCGGACTGAAGGCTGCAGTCAAAATCAGGAACAGACAGAACACCCGCCCGATCCGACCAGAGTGCGGCCGCGCCGATCCACGGGAAGCCGGTGGCAACTTGCCTTTCTCGTGCAACATATTTCCTCCTACTGCGTCATTGGCGAAACGCACTTCAACTTCAATGAGATGCATTTCGTTAGCCTCGAATGCGTATCCCGGCGTCCTTTGCCGGGAAGTCTACAACCGGATGACGTTAGGCCAGAGATGGAACGACGGTCTTGACGGCATGCCGAGGAAATTCCGATGATTTTCTGATGGAGTTCAAATCATTGAAAAATAAATAGTTAATGAATTAGCCTCCCAGTGATAAACTTCAGTCGATGCCGGTTGATCTGCCTTTGAAAGGAAAGTTTTTCGTTGCCGACTGGACTGTTGAACCCGAATTGAACGCGATTTCAGACGGCAATAGGACCATTCACCTTGAACCGAAGGTGATGAGGGTCTTGGTGCAACTGGCGACGTCCCCAGGGCACGTTCTGAGCAAAGAACGATTGATCGAGACTGTTTGGCCGGATACCTTCGTCGGCGATGACGCGCTCACCCGGTGTATTTCAGTGCTCCGTCGCGAGATGCGGGATGACTTGCGTTCTCCTCGCTACATCCAGACAATCCCCAAAGGGGGCTACCGGCTGGTAGCCGAAGTTCGACGCTTCGATCACGAGGCCCAAGACGGCGCGAATCTTTCGGCCGCAGTCCAGGGCACCGCAGTCGAGACGCCAACGACTGCGCCCAGCCGGGATCTCAGCCCAACTACACTTGCCGTTCCCGCACCCGGAATGGCAAGCAGTGCCCAGGCGAGTCCCGGCGTACAACCAAAGATTCTGCGAAGTTTGTGGCCTGTTGTAGCCATTCTGGTCCTGGCCGCGGCCGCAACCATCGGGTACCTGACGTGGCGAGCGCGCTCTCGCCCCTCGCTTCCGGCATTCAGCGTGATTCCTCTCACGTCGTATACCGGACAGCAGGCTCAGGCCTCGTTTTCACCCGGCGGAACTAGCGTCGTATTTGTTTGGGAAAGTGCCGAGGACGGCAGCCGCAACCTGTTTATCAAGCAGATCGGCACCGAGACATTATTGCGTCTCACCCATTCGTTGGAGTCGGACTATTCACCTGTCTGGTCTCCCGATGGAACCAGAATTGCCTATTGGGCCGACACCGGCAAAGGCTTGGGGCTTTATGCGATCTCAAGCCTCGGTGGACTGCCTCAGAAACTCTACGCTCCGCAGGGCAGGGTGCATTGGGAACAGCGCGCGCTTTCCTGGTCTCCCGATGGCAAGTCTTTGATCTTTCCGGATGGCGCGCCATCGTCCATCTACATGCTTCCACTGGACACACTTCAGGCGCGCCCCATCACGACTCCGCCGCACGTATGGGATGGCGATGTGAATCCCGCTTTCTCCCCCAATGGAAGTCAGATCGCGTTCGTCCGCGCCATCGAGAGCGCGGTCCGCGATATCTATGTTGTTCCCACGGCGGGAGGAAGTCCGCGGCAGATCACCCACGACCGGCGGCTCGTCGAAAGCCTGACCTGGACTGCGGACGGAAACGGAATTATCTTCTCTTCGGATCGCGGGGGGAAATTCGCACTTTGGAAAGTACCCCTTCGCGGCGGCGAACCGCAACGATTGCCCGTGGGCGCCGAGGATGCATACCAGCCTGCGGTTTCCCCCACCAATCATTCCCTGCTCTACACCCAGAGTTCAGCTACATGGAACATCCTCGGCCTGCGCATGCGCGCGAGTCGCGAAACCAGCAGGCATCGGGAGGCGGACAAGCCCGCAGCGATCGTTTCTTCCACCCAGCAGGATTCTGCGCCGTCCTTTGCTCCCGACGGTTCGCGGTTTGCATTTCAAAGTTGGCGGTCGGGAGCACAGGAATTGTGGATTGCTTCCCGCGATGGTCTCATCCTGCGGCAACTCACCTGGGGCGGACGCGGGCTCACCGGCAGCCCATCCTTTTCCCCGGACGGTCAGCAGGTGGCTTTCGACTCCAGGCCCGAGGGCCATTCGCACATCTTTGTTGTTTCCGCTGCAGGCGGCACACAACGAGAGCTGACAGCCGGCAACTCGAACGATATTCTGCCGCGCTGGTCGGCCGACGGGAAGTTCATTTATTTCGCATCGAACCGTGGCGGGGGCTGGCAATCGTGGAAGGTTCCGGTCGACGGCGGTCAGCCAAACCAGGTCACCATGAACGGCGGGTATCTCGCCATGGAATCGCCCGACGGAAAGTGGCTCTATTTCACCAAAGACAACGACTCCGGTCTTTGGCGAATGCCTTCGGGAAGCGGTCCGGAAACGCACATTTTGCCCCAACCGGCAGCCGGCTTCTGGGGCTACTGGGCCGTCACAACTTCCGGCATCTATTTCCTCGACGCTAGGAGTGTGTCGGAAATAGATTTCGTCAAAAGAGGCAGAAGAAGCGCGATTATTACATATATCGCTTTTATAATGAGACACATGAGCAAGAGTTTCCGTTCCGACGATTTGAATCAGGC
>Ga0182013_10003181_pt1 | contig 20808 bp, 10 predicted proteins | sample 612S2MmetaG_FD_120487 | JGI IMG/M metagenome (GOLD analysis project Ga0182013, IMG submission 120487) | Permafrost microbial communities from Stordalen Mire, Sweden - 612S2M metaG | ecosystem: Environmental > Terrestrial > Soil > Wetlands > Permafrost | place: Sweden: Stordalen | collected... | reverse complement strand
GTCACATCGGAAAGAAATCGGTCTAGCCGACCATCAAGGGCGGCAACTTCTTTGGTCGTCACAAGCCCACATTGGACATATCTTAGAACGATGTCAACATACTTAACCTAGTATTAATAGGTACCCATCGGAAAACATTTGGGCGTCTGAACACCACCGCGAATGCGTTGCCAGATTTTGGAATTTATTCATCACTGGTCAGAGTGGTATGTTTGCCGGCTTTAGCAGTGACGCACCGCAGACATTGCTCGCCGCTACGCAACCAAATCATCAATCCGTAGGGGAATTCGCATTAAATCCAAACGACGGCGCGTTGATTATGCACACGGCCATGCCCCGCGAAGTGCCGGTTGAAATTCAGCAAGTTCGTGCCGTTGCAATACCTAAACCTTCGCCTCAACCAGTGGTGGAGTCTGAACCACCGCCCGCACCGCCACAACCGAAGCCGGTTGCACAAATAAAAGAAATCAAACCTGCACCTGTATTTCTCGATGTCACGGTTCTTGATCAAGGCAATCATCCGGTCGTGAACTTGGAAAACTCGGACTTTTCTCTATTTGAGGATGGGCTGCCACAAAAGATTGCATTTTTCAGTCGTGAACGAACACCCATTACGACCACGTTGTTGATTGATACTTCCGGGAGCATCGGTGCCAAGCTTGGCCGAATTCGAGCAGCCGCGTTGAACATCATCCACCAAGGTCTTCCTCAAGACGAATTTTGTATTATGCGGTTCACAGATGACGCGACGGTTGTTCAAGATTTCACAACAAACACAGCCCTGCTCGAACAGGCGCTGAATGGCCTGGCACAGATTCATCCTTTGGGTGCAGTCGTTGCAATTCTGCTTTGTGTTATTCGTTGCTCATTTAAGAGTCGCCTGTTTGGTCGCCTGTTTGCTCACGCACTCTATGATTTGCTGAAGGCCGGCACACTCGGCCTGACGCGATTGGTTTTTCGTCGTGGGCGGAATTAAGTCAGCGTTTTGGCATTTACCTACTCGATGCCAATACCCCCTATAATTCTGAAACCAGACATGCAGACTCCGAGCGTGATTCTTAAGTGCCATCCGATGGCGAAGCGAACGCGGTCAAGGTGGAGGCGAACGGGTGAAGGGAGCACAACCTTGACGGCGGGAGCGAGCCATATAATGGAGGCACGAGGCACGCTCGGCGCGAGTAGTCCTTCCCTCTCGCTTCAAAGATTATTGAACTAAAACAACCTCGGTTCCCAGCGCCGCTGATTTTTCCAAGAGAATGGCATGCTCAATTTTGCCCTCGAAGGCATCGTCATGAGAGACCAGCAAGAGTTGGTTGAGTCCAGCAGCTTCTTGAGCCTGAAGGATGGCATCTGCAAGTTTGTGACGGCTGTCCGCGTCCACGCCATAAGTGGGCTCATCAAAAATACAGAATCGGAGCCCACTGAATTCCTCAATCATGGCCAGCGTCATCGCGAGGGCGAGCTTGGTTTGTTCGCCACCTGAAAGCATGGCGAAGCGGCGGTCACCGGGTGTGACTCGCAGGCTGTAACGTTCCGCATCCCACCCAAGCTCAATTGGGTCAGAATTGATCTGGTTGAAAACGCCTTGCGCCCTGGTCGCGATTCGATTGCACAAATGCTGGGCGACGGCCGGGGCGGTATCTCGCAAAGTTCTGCGTGCGAGTTCAGTGATCGCCATCGCGGCTTCACAACGACCAATTTCTATGGAAACCCGCTCGCGCTCCTTGCAAGCCGCCTCCCATTCCTTGAAACGCTTTTCCTCTTTCGTAAGCTTGTCTTGCTCGGCTGCCAGATTCACTTGCAACGTGGTTGCAAGATCATGCTTGATTTGATGATCGGCCCTAGCGGATTTCAGTTTCCCCGGATCAAAATCCTGTTCGGCGAGTTGCACTGCTGCCGTTGCCGACAAAAGCGCTTGTTGAGCGGTGGACTCTTCGCCAAGCAATTGGGTCAACCGCGTTTGGCGTGCCGGTAAATCGTCAGCAATTTTCTTGGCACCAAGATAGCGCTCATGACCAATGCGGTTGGCATCCCGCTTCGATTGTTCACGTTTGAGATCGGCATCCAAATTAACGAAGGGTTTCAAATCACCATCCAGCTTTTCAATCTGCGTGGCTAAACTTTTCACCTCGCCGTCATGCTGCTTGGCTCCGGCTTCCTTTGTTGCAGCTTTTTGTGACAACCCCTGAATCTCCGAATTGAGCCGAACCAACTGTTCGGAATATTGACTGAGCGTGGATTCCTGGGCATTGCGAGTCTTCGCCTCGTCATTGAATGCCTTGATGCGAGTCTTGATCGCACCGCTTGTTTTCTCCCACCACGCTTTCGCTTCGCTGACGAAGGTTGCCAGTTGCTCTTGAAGAGTAACCACCTTGGCCGAATCGATTTTCTTGGGTGAGATGTTCAATGGTGTGGGCATGGCGGTCAGAACTGACTCCCAAGCCAGCAACCATTCATAAGACGACACGGCTTCATCCGACGTCAAACTTTCAAGCTCGTCACGGTAGGTCTCAAGGGCTTCATTTAATTCGGCTTCCATTCCGGAAATCTTCCCGTGAGCAGTCCTGAATTCGCCAAGTGCCCGTTCGGCTTTTTGATAAGCTTTCCCGTTCTGTTCAGACTCCTTTTCCAAACCAGTGATGGCCAATTTCTGTTGTTCCAAATCGGCCTTCACTTTGGATGGATCAAACTGTCGGCACTTGTCTTTTAGGAATGGACAAATCCCGCCGCCAATTTCTTCGAGCTGATCTTTGAGGGTCGAATGGCGCTCTTCGGCCTTGGTCAGTTTTGCGGCGGCATCCTTCAATGCTTTTACGGCTGATGATTCAGCTTTCTCGGCTGCCTTCAACTTACTGGCGTCCCAAGCAGAAATCTCCTTCGAGAGACGCGCTATGGCGATTGCGCCACGGTTCTGAGACTTGATCAAACCGTCGAGTCCGTCAATCCAGCCACCAATCGTATCGCGATGCTCTTCTGCCTCCTCTACCTGCCTCGCAGATTTTTTGAAAATAACCGCAGACGCCTCCAGACTCATTTTCAACGGAGCGATTTTCCCAGTCAGGCCATTAGCATCTTTTTGCTTCGTTCCGACCTGCAAGTTGAACTCCTTGGCTTGTTCGCGCGCGGCCACGGACTTGCCTTGATGATTGACGCGTTCCCGTTCGGCGGTGTCACGGTTTTGCTTTAAGGCATCGCGTTTCTCTCTCGAAAGTTCCAATTGAACGAGAGCCTGAGAGGCTTCGACATGCGCTTTGTGGGACACATCATTATCTGCCAAGACCTGCACTGCGGCCTTGGATTCATCAAGCTGCTTCTCGCCGGCCTCACGAAGGGTCTTGGTGTGCCCCGCTTTTTGATTTGCTGAATTCAGGGCATTACGCGACGACTCGACCGCCTTGCCGGAGATCTCCAACTGGTCTTTCAAGGCCAGCGCCGCGTCGCGCTCTTTACCAGCCTCCGCGAGAGCGGTCGTCTTTGATGCCACTGCTTGCTGCGCATTCGCAAGCATTTCGGGACTGTTTGCCCGTTCATTGATTCGTTCATTGATGCCAGCTTGCTTCATCAAATGCGCCGCACGTTGAGCTTCAAATGTATCTACCGCGCCTTTGAGGCGCTCAAAACAATCGCGAAAAACATCTACTTCCAACAGTGGCTCGAAATACCGTTTGGCTTCGGCGGGCTTCGAGTCAAAAGGCCAGGCCAGCCGGCCTTGTTTCACGCCCACCAGCTTGCAGAAAATCTCGGACAAGTGGCTTGGATCTGGAAACTTCAACAATCGGCACAGAAACGCGGATACTTCTTGGTCGCCTTCGGCGCAGATGCTCTGATCGCTCGCCTGAATCACTTTGGAGCGCCGCTTGGTTTGTTTTCCGACGGCACGTTCAATGCGATACGAGTCGCCTTCGCAACTGAACGTCACATCGATCTCACCTTCTTTCGCCCCGTAACTGAGAAAATAAGTCTCGGTTTGGAAATTTTCCTCGAACTGTGGTTCAGTTAGGAAGAGCGCATAGCCAATGCTCTCAATCAAGGTCGTCTTGCCGTGGCCATTCCGGCCGGCCACGCGGTTGACGCCATTCTCAAAGGCGATGGTGATGCCCGTTCCACTCGGCCCCTCACCATACGACTTGATGTTTTTAAGGCGAATGGACTGGATAATCATAGGTTTCCCTCCGTGGCGGCGACAGTTTCCTCGGAAACCTGTGGCGGCACAACTGGCGGGAGCGTGGCGCTAGCCACACGGACTTTTTCGATGAGCGGTGAAATCCCAATCTGGCTGGCTATCGCTTCACCCGTTTGCCCGCCTCGCACCAATTCCTTCACTTCATAGAACAGGTCAGCGAAAGCCTGACGGTCTTCCTGCAATCCCCAGAGCGGCACTTCATCGACCAATTTCAAAATCGCTCGTTTCTCCAGTTCATCCCGTGGCAATAAATCCGCTCCAGCCAAACCGCCAGCCGCGAAGCCATTCCCGATATTCAGTCGTGTCGTGTCAATCGACACCGCAAAGATGCCGGCTTGCTCGGCGATTTCTAGCGCCGCCTTCGTCAGATCCAAAGCGATGCGGTTGAGATTCAAACTGCCCGTCAGCATGAGTTCAATCACGGCAGTTTTGTCGGGATTGCCTTCCTTGATGGCCTTGACCGCCGCCGCCATGAAGGCATCTGCACCGTTCTTCGTCTTGCTGCCGAAGGAGGTGCAATCCAGTTCTACCCGCAAACATGGCCGACGGGGATTTGATCGGATTTCTAAAGAAATAGGTTGGTTAGGACGGTTGGGATCAATTTCCAGCACGGCATAACCGCGCCCAACCGGTTTGCCATCTTTCCCTTGGGAATAACCCGCCTCACGGAGGTCACAATTCTCTGGCGAACCGGGATTGCAGGCCCACCCACCATACAACATGGGTTTATGGATGTGCCCCAATGCGAGGTAACACACCTTGTCTTCAAGCATCTTGAGGTCGTCCTTGCTGAATCCACCACCTTCGCCCACAAAATATTCGGGACCCGCATGCAGGAGCAGCACTTGCGTTTTACCAGCCGGCATTTGATCAATGATCTGTCGGACTTTGTTCGGAGTCGCAGCACCAAGATAGCCGGCTCCCACAAACCGCACGCCGCCGATTTCCACCCACGCGCCTGTGCGCGAATTTGTGTTCCACTCGTTCAGCCGAACACCCTCCGCGTGAAACTCAGGGCGAAGCAACATCAAGAGGTCGTCTTCCGCCAAAAATCGCACCCAGGTCGGCGCGTCGGTATTCACGAATTGTTTATCGTGATTTCCCTCGATGGCTATCACAGGAATGCTCGCGTCCTTGAGCCTGTGGAGAACTTCTTGAGCCTGGCGCAGGTGGGGAGGCTCAACTTGCGGTCGGTCAAATAAATCTCCAGCGAGAAGAAACACGTGAGCCTTATCACGGATGGCTTCGTCGGCAATAAACCGGAATGCCGCCACGATGTCATCATCCGGTAACCTTCCGTCAAGCCGCCGCCGTCCCAAATGAATGTCAGCCGCGTGATAAATCTTCATGGATTTTTCCGGAAAGGTTCATGGTATTCTTCGGTGAGATTTTTTGAATAAATTCAATGCGAGTTTCTTTCACAACTATTTCGCCGTAGTAAATGAGTTGTTCATTTTCGACGGGCATCAAGTTCATCGCGCCACTTCTTGAGTTTGGCAACGTCCTCGAACAATTCATCTGGCAGCGGCAGTTCAACCGGTGCTTCCGCTGATTGAGAATGCTCGTAACGTGAATACTTGGTCATCATTTCATCCAAAAAAGCGCAATCTTCAGGTTTGATGTCAGCAAGTTTATGTAATTTACCGAGAGTCTTGATCGCTCGACGATGCCGCTGAATTACGTCTGCGAGCAATTCCAACTCGATTGTGCGCTCCACAAGTTTACGGATTTCTGTGCAAATCGCTTGAGCTTGAAGTTTGTAGGCAGCATCGCCTTCTTTTACCAATACCGCTGACGCCGCTGCAATCCTGGCAGGAAGATGTTGATTCAAGACAGCTTTGGGTTTAGCAGTCTCAATCGCCTGGTCTCCCGGTTCACCCGCACCCCAAGGTTGCCTGCAAACACAAGCCACCCGAATTGGTAACGCCGCTTTCTCTGCATATTCTTCCAACATGCCAAGCAGCGACAGGCGGTGTGTGAACACGATTACTTGACGTGTTTTTGCCAAATCCACCAACCGTTGAACAACCGCCTCCTCAAAGTCGATGTCGAGGGAAGAAATGGGATCATCAAAAACAAAAGTCGAGCCATTGGGTTTGGTAACAACGTCGGCCAAAAATGCCGCGAGACTCACAATGCGATGTTCGCCCTCGCTCAATATTTCGTGAATGGGTTTCTTCAAAACTGCACCCTTCAACCTGACTTGATGCAAAACTGCTCCCCTCTCCACTCGGGTTTTTTCCAAAACCACTCTCACACGTCTCGCCCCGAGGCGTTTTAATTCCGTGTTGAAGGCTTCGATGTAGGCGGGAGTAATAAGCAGTTCTGCGAGACTCCCTTTTTTAAGAGAAATACCTTTTGTCCCGCACAATTCCTTGGCCTTTTCCAATATTCCCACTTCGACCAAGCGTTGGATCTCTGCTTCAACGGCAACCTTCTGTCCGGCTATCCACTTTCTTGCGATCAATTCTTTTTGTTTGCTTTGTTTCGCATTTCGGTCTGCTTCATTGAACCCCTCCAAAAATCCTTTTGCTTTTGCCGCGTAATCCTCAACCATAATCTTTGCGGATATCTCCCAATCACCTGTTGCTGGATAAGCACCAAATTCGTCGGTTACATTATCAGCGGTCAGAATTGAACGGCGGGCGACCAGCAAACCATAAAATCCAATAAGCGAATCCAGCATCGCGTCGACCATGCCCGCGCTTGTGGTTTTGGCTTTGAGTATTTCTGCATCAGGAAGAGCGGGAAGCTGGGCAATTGATTCTTGAAGTTTCTCTTTGGCTGTCTTTGCTGCTGCTGCTGCTTCATTTGTCACATACTGCTCGAATGACTGAAGTCGGCGTTTAGAATCTGGCGAGAGTTCCTGCTGGCAAAGCACACAGCGGGCATCTTCGTCTGTTTGAGGAAATTGTTTTTCGGGATAGGCGACCTCGACAGAATATTTTCTCGCAAAGGACCAAAGTTCGAGCCACTGCTTGGTTCCCACTCCGTCCAAAACAGCGTCATTTAAGTTCGCCTTGGCGGCCAGTTCGGCTGTCTGTTGCTTTTCCCGTGCCGTCCGTCGAAGAGTCATTAACGCCTTACAACCCTCGTCAGAGTAAGCGACGCAATGTTCTTTCAATGATGAGAGTAAGCCATCAACAAAACCCTGCTTCACTGCCAACTCTTTGGCTCGATCCTTCGGCGAGGTTTCTGCAAGATATTTTGCCAAGCCGTCGAGATCTTCCTGGTCTTGTTCGGTCCAACCACAATTGACATTAACTTCTTCCTGCTTCGTCGCAACTTTCAATGCAGCAAACCACTTACCGACATCGGAATTTGCGTGTTCGGGTGGCATCATTGGCAAAGCTTTCGCTTTGGCCTCAATAGCATCAGTCAGCTTCTTTGAAACGAAATCGCAGAGCGATGCAAGCGCCGATAAAAATGATAGGGGACGTGGCTCGTAAGCGAGCGGCGTCTCCGAAGATAAATATGACTGACCACACTGTGAATCAAAGATGTCAATGGTCGTGAGGTGAGCAGATGGTTTTGATGAAGGTGTCCATTCAATTGAATGCTGACTCGCTCCGTCAGAAAAGGAGATCGTGCAACTTTGCGCCACAGACTTGCCCTCAAAAACATTTTGATGGATTTCGCCCTTGTGTCGGGCGCGACAGGAATTTTTGAGAATACGAACATAGCTGGATTTTCCAGATCCGTTTGGGCCGTAAACTACCGCTATCTTTTCCGTTCCAAAATCCAAGGGATTCCTTGGATTTAGATGATTGATGCCAGAAACCTTTGACAACGATTGTAAAGAAACCGCCCCGCCTTTGGTCGCTCCAAGTGATCCCAAATGAGGAGGCGGATCAGGCAAATCGAGTTTGCCGACTGCTTCCGCGATTGCCATTTCAACGTATTTGTCAATTTCCACCGGACCGAGCACGTTTCCCTCAATTAACGCCTTCGCTGCGTGTTGGAGCCAGAATGGTTGCTTCGCCAGCCAACCATCAAGGTCGGTTTCAATAGTTGGAGTCGGAGTAGTCATCTGAAAATGGGGATAATGTTAATCATTGCCAGATCAATTTTGACATCGCTGTAATAGCAACCTGACCAATCCTTGCGATTGAACAGCGCCAGCTTGGCCCAGTGGGGATTGGGCTTCAGCTTGACGATGGATGGCAGTGTAGCGATCATTTAATTGGGTTGAGTTGCGGCTAAAAATCTTGAGGGGTTAAAACATTGTTTCTCAAACCATTTACTCGCTGCACCAGAAAAGTAATGGCGGCGGCATTTGCAGCAATTCCCGCAAAGAGCATTGATTCCCAATTGTTCCGCGAGCCATAGTGAGTGTCCTTTTTATCTAGCGTGTCGTTGACCGCTTGAGCCAACATCTGGTCGGAAACTTGGCCAACTGGCAAAGTGAAGTAATGCTCAGGCCTGCGGGCCAGTTTTGGCCAATTGGCATCAAAATGTGCAAGGACTTGGGTTGGCCTAATAACTTTGTCTATGTGGTAACTGACAGCGGCATAATTGGGGTCAGTGGTCGGCAGGAGCATTTCCAATTGCAACACCGGACGGCGAAATCTGTGTTGGCCTGATGGCTGGATATGTGCGCGGGCCAATCGCTGGTCCAGTATGCCATCAAAATATGGATGAAGGACTCTTTGGCCAGGTCCGGCACCGACCAAATTATCCTGACGTTTTGAGTTGCATAAACACGCTGGAACCAAATTTAAGCTAAAGAACACGAACTCGGGGAAATCGGCTTTGGGGAACACGTGATCCAGCGTGCCTGTTCCCAAACTGCCGCACATCGGACACACGTCGGGAGAGCCAGTGTCTCGCAATGTTTTCAAAAAGGGACGAATCGCAGCGGGCGGTCTCGTGTAATGTTGTCGGAGGGCATCTGCCAGGACGTTATTCAACCCAAGCGCAACTGGAGCACCAGCTGCTAACGTATTGCCAGTTACCCGACGATAGGCAATATAGCTGTGGAGAATTGCTCGGGTATTTGTGCGGAGCGCTGGGAAGCTGGCCAGCGCCCGATTTTTCGCTAGCAAACGCAAATTCGCCACGTCAGAAACATTTGGTTGTTGAAGCCGCTTCATATCACTTGGCAGCAGGCGGCAATTCGCGCTGAAGACTCATCAACGCCTCCGTTGACACTTCGCTTTCCAGCGTTTCCAAGACATTGGCAGCTTGCTCAGGATCTGCGATTAGTCGGCCACGGACTTGACCGAGCAGCGATCCGAAATATGTGTCCTCAAATACAAAATGTGAAATTTCACCAATATCTGCACCAAGTGTTTTCAGGCGTGGTGTGACAACTTCAATTTGTCTGTCTTTGGTCTGCCGCAAGACAATTACCTGCGATCTCGCCACCTCTCGGACAAAATATGCGGAATGCGTTGCAAGTATTGCGAACGATCCCGTTTCCGCCAAAAGCCGGTCCAGCAATCCGATAAAGGCTGAAATATAATTCGGATGAAGATGAGTTTCCGGCTCATCGCAAAGAAACAAAGTTCCATTTTCCACATACAGGCAAGCCTGAACAGCGAAACGAATAAACGTCAACTGACCACTGCTGAGTGGTATAACTTCGCCGCCAATGTAGCGGCAGACATCTGCTTGAAGATCTACCGCGCTCCAGCGCTCCAATCGACGGCGAGAATTACCCTCCTGCAATTCAATCAAAGGAAACGGCTCCCGAAGCCACTGCGGTGTTACTGCCTTGCCACTATTTTTTACCCGCATAAATAATTCCTCCGGTGGAACGATTGAACGGATTGTTTCGCAAAATAAATTCCAGCGGCCTCTGGATTTAATGCTCTCCTCCGAACGCGAAAGCTCCACGAGCACTTGTCCCAGCCCCAGCTCTTTATTACCAAATTGTCGCCGACTTAAAAAAATTCGCCGGTAATTAATTCGACCTGGAAATCGTGGCACCGGAGGGAAAGTGGTATAAGTCTCACCGGGACTGCTTACCGCTAGGAGTCGATTGATCACTGGACGGCCTTCGAGCGTATCTCGCAAACTATTTGTATCGCCCCGCAGTAACGCTTCAACCAAATGTGCTAATGTCTGACTCTTCCCAACACCATTTTTACCAATTACAACCGCAATACGGCTAGGCAGTGGCCCATCATGCTCAAAGTGAAATTGGATTTCGTGGTTGTTTTGAAACGTGGGCAATTTGAAACTAAGATGTAAATTCTTTGAAATGCCGCGCAGCTTTTCTTCATCGAGGCCACCAAGCAAAGACTCAGCATGTCTTAGGGCAAAATACGTCTCAGAATTTCTCATAAAGGAGAAATTAAACTGATCACTATTCATGGCATCTTCCAACCAATCCGGACGCTTGTGGGCACGATTGAGAACAACCAAGTCGTTGATGGCCATCAGCAAGTCGCGGGCGCGCGAATCCCCAAGGTTCCGTATCAGTTTGCGGTAAGCTTCAATATTGGTTTGCAGCGTATAGAATTCCGGCAGTTCTGAGCCTGAAACTAAGGAATGTGAAGATTGTGCCAAGTAACTCTCAACCCTATTTGCTGGACTTTCATTTTCCAGTTCAGTTTCCACAAATGCAAGGTGGAGTTCTCCCTGAATAGGCTCGATATCAGTCTCCAGCACTGAAAAATTGAAGCGAGTCCTAAGGTTAAACTCATTCGCAGAGTCTGAAACAGGCGAAAAAACAATGGATGGCCTAGGCACATCAGGATGGCGGCCAGGAGTGGTCTTGGCAAAAAATACCTCATATTTGTGCTCATCTTCATCTTCAATTACGTCCAATTCACCGGTTAGCCTCCGCAATTGCGGTAACAGACCGTCGCGCAAAGCGACTTCAAATTCAGTCTGGTTTCGGAACCGACGATATTGCATTCTCGATCCAACTCTTCTAATCAATGCCGTCATCCGGAGATTGCGCCTGTTATCATTCAAACCCCTTACCAAAATCAGGCAGAACTTCCTTAACTCAATTGCGTGTTCAATCTCGCTCTCAACGAGGGGCAATTCGTTCTGGAGTGTTTCTTCTGAACCATTACCAATTATGCCGATGAATACATCGCACTCTTTCAATACATCGGAGCGCTCTTTTTGCTGCGGTTCACCCGATATGTTTTCGGGAATGTATAAGCGGAATGCTTCATGCAATTGGGGATCACGTTGAATAAAATTTATTATGAGACGTCTTTCAGCGGCCAGCTCTCGTAGAGCAGAACTTACAAAAATTGTCTTCATAGACTTTTATTCAAAAATGTTTCACTGAGGTTGCGAACCCAAAAAACTTACCGGCAAGCTGCATTCACGGCGTCGAGCAATTTCTTCTTTGCCTGGATGGGGTTCACAAACCAGTCGGTTGACCAAATCCGGTGCAATTTCCAGCCGCGTTCCATGAGGACTTTCTCGCGCAGCCTATCTCGGTCGCGCGCCGCCCGGCTGGAATGATATGTATTTCCGTCACATTCAATGCCCAGTGCAAAAAGACCGCCGTGGGTCGGATGTTTGACGGCCAGATCAATATAATATCCCGCCACGCCAACCTGTCGCTCGGTCTGAAATCCGGCGCGTTGCAGGACGGCTTCCACCTGAGTTTCAAACGGCGAATCGGCGGGCCGGCCGGCAGCAATGCCGGGGTCGGCCAAGACGCCGGACTCGGCATATTTCAAAAATAGATGAAAATCACGAACGCCCTGCTGCTTGCCATCCACCAAGATTTGTTCACTGCGGATGGACGAAAATATTTCCATCCGCCATTTGGCGCGCGTGATGAGAACATTGAAACGGCGTTCACCGCCCTGACGATTCAACGGGCCAAATCGCTGGGTGGGTGTGCCGCCGGGCGTGTGCGGGCCGTAGGTGCAAGATAAAATCATTATGTCCCGCTCGTCACCCTGAATGTTTTCAAGGTTACGCACGAATAGCGGTTCCTCGTTCAACTCCGAGGCGAGCGATGTCATCGCCAGATCAAAGCGGCGGTCCTCCTGCCGCAGCTTATCAAGCAAATCCATGATCGCATCTTGCTGATAAAGATTCATGGTCACGACACCGATGGTCAGCCGGTCTTTGGCGGCCTTGGCATACTCGCGCAGAACCAATTCTCGAACCCGCGCGGCGACCGCTTCGGCCTCCAGAGCATTGACCACCTTGCCGGTGGTGGTCGTGGCGTCGGGAACGGGGGTATAACGAATGCCCAATTCCGGATGGCTGCGATGCGGATGAGGAAACAGGATCAACCGGTTGTCGTAGGAAAAACTGTTAGCTGGCGCAATCAATGTTTCATGCCGACTGCGATAATGCCACAAGAGCGGTGAAGACTGGAGCGAGGCTACTGACGCATCCAGAATGCTTTCAGATTTTCCGCCGTCAATTTCCTCCTCTTCTTCGGGTGACTCATTTTCTTCCAACGCGGACATGAAGAAATCACTGGGAGGCATTTGCTTTTGGTCACCAACAACCACCAACTGCTGACCGCGAGTGATGGCACCCCAAGCATCCTCCGGGTTGATCTGTGATGCTTCGTCCATGATGACCACATCGAAATTGATCGCCCCTGGGGCGAGGAACTGGGCGACCGCCAACGGGGTCATCATCCAGCAAGGACACAAATCCTGCATTGCCCGACCGGCGCGATTGACCAGCTTGCGAATCGGCAGATGGCGGCGTTGCTTGCCCATCTCATGCTGCAAGAGCGCATATTCAGTATGCTCGCCAGCCGTCCGACCTTTCGAGCCCTCGGTCACGTCACTATTGCACAAGCGCCGCATGATGAAGCGACGATTCGTTTTCTGCTGTTTATCATCATCGTCTTGGAATTTCCGGCGGAGCCGTTCATGTTCGCTGGACTGAAAATAGCGCAGTTCATCGTCCGCCTCCCAAACCGACTTGGCTTGTTGAAAGGCTACGGCACCGCGAAATGTATGTATCACTACATCGGCTGAAACCGGGCATTTTTCCGCATGTGTGAGGAGGTTGACTAAACCCAGTTGCCGCGCAGTTCCCCGTTCCCGGAGCAAGGCAGCAAAACTGGGCAACAACGGAATTTTGGTGATGAATACTTCGCAATGCGATTCAACATCGCGCCAAGTTCCTTTGAGGGAAAGAATCTTAAACGGCCCCTCGTCCAACACCCGTCCGAAATTTTCCAAAGATTCTTTCGTTAGTTTTGTAGCCGCCTTTAAGTCGGTCAACTTCGGCTCAGTCGCCAGCAAGGTCACGCAGCGCGACGTTGTGTCCGTGGCCGCAAGCCAGTTGGCCAAGGCGGGAGCAAATCCGCGCGCGGCCGCAGTCCACTGGCGATGATTTTGGATTCGGGCCACTTCGAGCCGGGTGGTATCCCCGCCAAGCCGGTCATGCCAGCTTTGCAACGCCGATTCCAACTCAAGGGCGCGGCGCAAACCCGCCGTAGCTTCCGCAAGGTCATGAACCGTATAATCGTTGGACTGGCTGTGCGTTTCGACAATTTCCAAGGCGCTTGTGGTTCGGGCATTGCGATCCGCCGTTTGGGACGACCAAGCGGCCAATGTCATGGCGGATTGGGATTCGTGCAAAGGCAGGATAAAATTGTCCTGAAGTTTGCGAATCCGGCCACGAAGTTCCTTGGCGCGAGATAAAACATCCTGCCACCAATGCAGACGGCTATCGGTTTCCTCGGTCAGAATCCATTGTAGCAGTGTGCCTGAAGCACCGTGGAGACGCAGCGACCCCAACCAATCCAACGTGGCGGTGATCTGTGCGTCGGACAGCATCGAGGGGTCTTCATGGAGGATCTCTTTCCACGGAACAAAGGCTTTGGTCGCAGCTTCAATTTCATGGACATCATCCAAGGCTTCCTGAATTTCGACCAATGATAAATGTTGGTCGAAGGTGCATTCCGATGCCTGAATGCGAACAACGCTGCTGGCCTGAATCAACTGGGACAGTTTGCCGGCCAATTCAGAAACAGATATTTCCGGCGCAAGCCATGCGGGCGCTGGCTGACTGGCGGTCAACTCGCGTAGTTGGCCGAGTTGCTGGCTGAATTCCAATGCGGCCTGAAATAATGGGAAATGTGCGGCTGGCTGCCATTTTTTCCCTAGAATCGCGGCGACCAGATTGGGTGATACTTTTAATCGGTGCAATTCCGACAGCCACTTCGCATCTTCGGCCAGAGCTACCGGGCTGAGGCCGGCAGCCACCACCGGATCAGCCAGCGCGGAATGTTGGCGCAACCCGACCGCCGACTTTTGCAACTGCTCAAGCTCGTTGATGCGACAGGAAAGTTCTTTGAAAGTGGCGTTGGGTTTCAGTTTCACCGGTGCCGTAATGCGCCCGGCGAGGTCATTTAATAATTTCTCTGTCCGGATTAACGCCGTGCAAAGGTCTTGAATTTTTATGGCCGGCAAATCAGCGGTCAACAATGCCAGCGGGGAAATGACCATCAACTCACGACGATGCTGGTCAAGTATTTGAGTCAGAATCTCGGTGGATTTAATACTGTCACGCAACCCCTCCGCGTTATGGGTTGCGGAATCTACAAACGACGTAACGTCGCTCGATTGAGTGGAAACCTTCAAAAGTTGAATCCATGCCAGTGTTGGCTCAATGGCAGTCCAATTCGTATTGATGCCGCGAAACAACCCGCCCAGCACATTTCCGACGGGCGCGGCCATAAAGGCCAGTCGCCGCCGCTCATGGGCTTCCAATTCATCCAATAAAGTCAGAGCAGCGGAATCCGTAGGAAATGGGGAATTAAGAAATGCCCGGATTTTTTTACGAACGCCATGGTAGCGTCCGGAAAACCAGCGCCACCAGCAATCGGTGAACGAGCGTAATTCACGCCGCAAAACTGGGATGGAATGCACCTCCGGCAAATCACGGAAGGCAACCCGGTCTGCATTCTTTTCGCGGAAAAGTTGGATGTCACGACTTTCAGCCATTGCCTCTGAAACAATGTCGGCATTAGTTTGGACACAGAGAGCAGCCACCGGAACTTCGGCAGGCGCTTGCGGACGGCTGACCAAAATCAAAAATAATTTTTTGGCCTGAGTAATTTGGTCAACAGTTTCCGGCTGAAGTAGTGGCCAAGTCTCGAAATGAGCTTTGAAATCGGCGATGAGTGTTTGGGTCGCTTTCTGGAGTTTTTCAACCTTTTCGAGCAACTGCGCGACGGATTCCAGATTCTGCTCTGCAAGGCCAAGTTCACCAATTATCCGGGCGGCCTCGTGGTATGAGGCCAGAACGCCAGATTCGACCTGTTGGCCCAATTGAATTTCTGAAAACCAGTCAGATACGGATTGATAACGCTTCTGGTAACTTTCCACGGCGTTGCCGAAGGCTTGCAACAAAGTCACTGGGCTGGGTTTCCCAACAAGTTTAAGAAGCACTTCTTCTGTCCCATGAGACGGAAATTGAAGAAGTTCTACCGGAACATTCGCCAGTGTCGCCAATGCTGGAATATCGCCAATCTTCAAGATATCACTAGCCAATACATCAGCGCAGAAACCCGCTGTGATTAGGCTGCCAGTTCTGCTATCCAAATCCGCGAGCGCCAAAAGATTTTGTTCGAACGCGGTTAGTCCTGAAAGTTTAACCATGCCGAACGAATGCTGGCATAAAGTGCGGATAGCCGGTTCAAATTCACCAGCGGCGATACCTGACCACAGCGGTGCCGGGTCAGCCACGCGAGAATTCAAACGCACCAAGCTGGCGTGATACCGTGCGAGCCGTTGGGCTAGGGCACGCGCTTCGTTTTTCCGAGCGGCATCTTCCAGCACATACAGGGCGAGCACGAGTTTGGCACCCACCGGAACCTGCAACTCGCGATTGGCGTTTTGGTTTGCGAGCAACTCAACATGTTTCCACGTCATCGCGGCGGTATCAGGCGATGATGAATTAGGCTGCCAAATTGCCGAGATGCCGGCGGGATTAAGATTGGCATACGCCGACAAATCCTCGGCAGACCGGAGCAAATTATTCAATTCATCCAGTGATGACTTGGCCGAAGCCACTGAACAGCGGGGACTGACTACTGAAACGACGGCATTCAGTGCCTCGGTGGCGCGCGAAGCGACATACCGCCGATTATCTTCCGTGAGGCGTAAATGCCTCTGCGCCTTGTTTAACTGACGGTAAAATTCTTCCAGATCGCGCTCCAAACGTGCCACGACGGTTGCATTTTCCGGGGCCTCCCACAGGAAAGCCAGCAAGCCAGGCATAACGTCTTTTAATACCGTGAAGCGGCTTTTACCGATTTCACCCACAAGCTGTTCGACCTTGGCTATCGGCAGTTCATGGAATTCATCCGGCAACATGGCAAGACTGTCGGACAAATCCGCGGCGGATTGTTTTAGCTGCCGGACAACGGATTCGATTGTCTGGGTGTCCATCGAACCGAGATTGAGCGGTGCCCAATGTGACCAGCTATCGCCAACTTCGGTTTTGAGGCGATGCCATTGGTGAATGGTTTGCTCACGTTTCTCCAGCCAGTCGGGCGGGGCTTCAATGTCCAGAACAGCGACATTCAGGAGATCTTCGTTCCAATCTACACCCCATGCCTCTTGGAGCATTAAATGCAGGGCAGTAGCTTTTTGGATCAAGGCACACGCGCTTTGGCTAAACCCAGCCGGCTTCTCGCGCAGGCGGGCGGCGTGGCCGTTCAGTTTTTGGGCAAGAGCCACAACCTGATTATTGAGTGGGCGCTGCCAGTCCAAGTTTTCCCGTAATCGCGCACATGTGCCAAGATGCTTATGCACTTCGGTCACGCGCGCCTTATCGCTAAACAACGGCAAACAGAATGGAGCAAGTTCCACGGATTCCAAACGCCGCCGGACGACTTGCAGTGCCGGAAGTTTTTGCGCGACAAAAAGCACCCTTTTACCTTGGGCAATGGACACCGCTATCAAATTGGTAATTGTTTGCGATTTGCCTGAACCAGGTGGCCCCTGAACCACCAGCGAAACACCCTTTTGGCCCGCCAACAAAGTTGCATATTGTGTGCTATCTGAATCCATCACCACCGGTAGGTCTTCGGTGGCCTGATGGTTAGCGACATCGTCATCAGATGGAATGCCATCGCTTTGAGGCAAAGGATCGCCGTTTAGAACTGCGGTGACGATGGGGTGGTTGTTGGGTGATTTACCCTCCGGCCACTGTGCGGGATCTAAATCAAGCCACAAGCGATAGCGTGCAAAGTTAAAGAAACCGAGGGCAATAGTTGGGTTCACCTTCCAACTCTTTTTGGCGCGCAAGAGCCGACTCACCCGCGAAAAATATTCCGTCGCGGTTTCATCTTCGTCCAGATCGGGCAAGTCGATGGCAAAATCCTGGCGAAGTTTTTCAGCGAGACATGGGTTGCCTTGCGGTTGGTCGGCATCCATGTGAATGACGAACTCACGCTCGCCGCCTTCCTCCGTCCGCTTCTGGTCGAGATTGACATGAACCAAAATCAAGGGAGCAAAAAGCGGCTCGTTAGCGCGCGGGTGTGGCGGAGCTTCACACCATTCCAAAAAACCAATCGCCAGAAACAGCGCGCTGTCGCCAGTTGAGTTGGCCAAGGTGTTTTGCTCGTTCCTGATTTTGGTTAGGCGCTTGCGAAAATTTTCATCCGGAAGCAAGGAAATCAGGTTTCCGCGCTGGAGAAATTGAGAGACCCCTCGAATTGAGTCAAAAACATCGGTCCATTCTTCATGTCCCAAGCTTGCCAGAGAAAGATTCGCCCCAGTTCCGGCAGTTGTTTGATTTTCCGACTGACGCAATTCCTGTGCGAGTTGCGATTGTTGATCGCGGGTTAGGTGGGCGATTTCAACCTGCTTTTCATCATCAACCAACGTCTGCCATAGCGACTCAATGTGCCCCTTCAGCCCAACGTGTTTGTGTCCCTTTAGGTCGTCGCGGTAGTCCGGGTTGCCTGGGCGAAAATTGAGTAGTCGGTTGCGAAGTGTCAGGTCGAGTAAACGCTGCCGAGAACGACGGAGTTTTTCCGCAACGTCCCCGCCCGGTTGGTTTGGACGGGCGGTTCCGGTTCCTGGCAACTTGATGCTCATAATGTTTACATCAGACCAGATTCCGGGAAACGTGGTTGATGCGGCATTGCAGCAAGCACTGTCCGATATTGGCAATAATCAGGAGCATATCCCGGTCAAGTTTCACGAGAACCGCGAACAGACGCAAGCCGGGATTTGGGAGACGTTGATAAATTCGATTGCGGTAAGTGCAAAGAGTTGGCAGACATGTTTGCGGACAGCTCGCGAACGTGGAAGGGCGTGGTCACGGAAAAGACGTGGCTAATTCGTAGCTGTGGAAAGTATCTAGCCGCCGCACGAGCGCGGTAGTCATTTGGAAATACCGTGCTGCTGCCGGGAAATTGCCCGGACGCCAAGCCGGACACCACGCGGACTGCTTCGTGGACGCCAACCTGTCTGCTTCGTGATCTGCGGTGGGAATTGCCAAGACGCCTGCGAACCGTCGCGCTAACCATGATGCGGACATTCACCGGCGTTGTGTGAGACATTTCCCGCCAACTATTAGGACATTGCTCGGAAGTTGTCCGGCGTTTTCCCGGATGATTCACCGGATGCTGCGCGGACTGCGGCGGTAATTTCCAAGTCATTTTCGAACCACCGTGCCATCTTTGGTGCAAACTTTGGCGCGGACAGTTCATCGGCATCTTGTGAGACGTTTCCCGCCAACTGCCCGGACACGGCTCGGAAATTGCCCGTCTATTGCCCGGATGATTCACCGGACATTGCGCCGGTCGCCACGCCGGATGCTGCGCGGAAATTGCGCGGCCGTTGCTCGTATTGCGGCCTTATTTTTTAATAAGGGGATGGTGTCTAACCAAAATGACCGGCTTTCCAATTCCAGAAAGCCGCCAAAGATTCCGTTCGACTGAACACCTCAAATTGATGCGTCCATGAGCAAATTGCCAAGCACTGAACGGGCGTTCTGAAACCGGCAGCGAAACGAAGCAGGTCGGGAGTGGCATGAACGGACGACGGCGGAGTTGAGCGCGGTTTTAGAACGACCGGTGAGTGCGCAACCGTCTAGGTTTTACTTGAGGCGATTTGTCTGGCCGGTTGCTGAATACCTGGAAGCAAGCCGGCCAGTCAAAGCGCCGTTTCCATGGTCAATTTTATTGTCGGTAGAACGGCCAAGTTTTATGTGTCGGGCGACCAAGAGATTCTTGCTCAAACGGAATTCTACCAGCTTGCATGTGCAGTGGACGGAAATCGCGCCCTGATTTATCCCGCAGCACCCGAAGAATTTCAAAGCCGGCCTCATCGCTGTCACCAAAATGCCAGCAATCAATATTTGGCGGCAAGCGTCGGAGCAATGCCACCGTGCCGCTGCCGGGGTAGCTGGTGCAAATAAGCAATTCGCCGCTCTGGAGTTTGGCCAATTCGTGAAACGTCGTTTCGTTTTCAATCGTCGTGCAGCGTAAAGATGCTGTCTCGATTTTTTCAGCGCGTTCAATATCTGTTTGAGACAAACGAAAAGACCCATGCAAAATTCCGAAATCCAACCATGAGCCATCCAGACAAAGTTTTAGCGGGCCATGAACGAGAACGGAGCGTGGGTTGGAAATAATTCCAATATCGTCAAGGGTGCGAATTTCGCCACCGGTGATTTCTTCGAGGAAACGGCCTAGCTTGCCGCGCAATTGACCTGAAAATTCGCCGTCTCGTTCCAGCATGGCGAGTTCTTCCAACTGTTTGGATGAACCGCACAATACGCAGCTTGCAAATCGAATGAGTGATTCACCATCCCATGCCAGCAATTTAGGAATCAAGGCAAGAAGTTCGTCGTTGGCTAGGCTCGGTTCGCGGTCAAAAGCAGCGATAGATCGGCCGGCCAGTGCCTCATTACGCATTCGTCCGCACCATGCTGCCCATTTCTCCCGCCAGCGTGTTGGCACATCGGTGGTGGCTGCCACTGTGAATTGGTCCGCCAGCTTCTCGCGAGTCTTCGTCGGCGACAACCGGGCGATTTTCGTATAAAGCGCATCTTCGTTTATGGCCGGAAAACGGATTTGATGAATGTTAGAACGGTCGCGTTTGTGAACCGGAACACGCACCAGCAGACCAAGAGATTCAGCCTCGGCAAGTTGTTGCTCGGCCAGCGCACGGTTTTCCCCTTCGTTGCAGCCGGCCTCCGTCAGCAGGTCTTCCAACAGCACGAGCAGATCACGATTTGCCGTGCCGGTGCGACCCGCCTGACTGCGTTCATACCGACGGGCAAGTGCTTCAAGAACGGGTGAAGGCGTTTTCATTCACTGATTAAATTACGACCCCATCAGTCGCCGGGCATCTTCTGAATTACGCGCAAGGCTCACTGGCACGTTGCTGATTTCGGTGCGCTTACCAACTCGGCGATCATTTTTCGATACCACAACCAGCCAGTCGCAATGTTCAAACGCATACGGAATGTTACCGGTGCTCATGGAAAACACGCCCTGAAGATCAAACGCCTTGAGGGCGGTAATGCAGTCCTTGATGCGCTCGCCGCTCAACTTGGAAAACGCCTCGTCAATCGGCACAAGTCCAAGCGAAGGCTCTGGCTTGCGAGAACTATAACGACGATACGCACGCAAATAACTCGCCAGTATGGCGATGAAATATGGCGATTGATTTTCACCGCCGCTGAATTTACCGGAGTGCCTGTCC
>Ga0182013_10003177_pt1 | contig 20822 bp, 25 predicted proteins | sample 612S2MmetaG_FD_120487 | JGI IMG/M metagenome (GOLD analysis project Ga0182013, IMG submission 120487) | Permafrost microbial communities from Stordalen Mire, Sweden - 612S2M metaG | ecosystem: Environmental > Terrestrial > Soil > Wetlands > Permafrost | place: Sweden: Stordalen | collected... | reverse complement strand
CGTCAATGCCCTGGACCCGGACGCGGTCATCCTCGGGGGCCTCGCGCCCCGGCTGCTCGACGTCGCACCGGGCGCCGTACATGCCGCCTACGCGAACGGACTGATGGGCATGCGAAGCGGCGAACCGGTGCCGGTGATCAGGGGGAGCCTCGGTGATGATGCTCCGCTCGTCGGCGCCGGCGAGCAGGCATTCGCGCGGATCCTGGACGACCTGCAGGCGCGGGCATAGATGGGGGCCGTGACACAACGGGAGCGCAACGTCCTGATCCTGCTCGCGTTCGTCTCCTTCGTCGTTATGGCGACGGAGGTCGTGCCGGTCGGCATCGCCGCCGTCTTCGCCGAACACCAGGGCGCCGGGGACGGCGGGACCGGCCTGCTCGTGATCACCTATGCGCTCGGCGTCGCCGCCGGGGGGCCGCTGCTGACCCTGACCCTGGTGGGGGCCGACCAGCGCCAGCTGCTCACCGCTCTGATCGGTGCCTTCGCGATCTCCCAAGCACTGACCGCAGCGGCGCCGACGATGCCGTTGATCCTGGCCGCCCGCGTCCTGTCCGGTCTGATCGCCGGGGCGACGTTCGCCGCGGTCACCGTCGTCGCATATCGGCTCGCTGCGCGAGGCAGAAGAGGCAAGGCGCTCGGGACCGTAGCGCTCGGGATAAGCCTCGCCACGGTGCTCGCAGCCCCCGCGGCCAACCTTCTCGCCAACGGCCTCGGCTGGCGGGCGCCGTTCTGGGTGCTCTCGCTGATGGCAGCCTTCGCCCTCCTGCCCGTCAGGCGCCTGGTGGGCGCCGGTCGGCTGTCGGACATCGCCAGAGCGCGACAGCTCCGGTCGCTGCTGGGTCCGGGTGTGCGGGGTGCCCTGGCGACCACGGTCCTGGTAGACCCGGCTCTGTTCTGCGCCTACACCTACCTCGTCCCGCTCGTGATCGCGCGGGGGGCCGGCGACGAGGTCGCCTTCGTCCTGGTCGCGTTCGGAGTGGGAGCCGCGTCGGGGACCGCGCTCGGCGGCAGGGCTTTCGATCGAAGTCCCCGCTGGGGTCTCATCGCCGCGTCGGCCACGACCGGCGTCGCGCTGCTGACGCTCGCCCTCACCGCCGCGACGACGGCGATGGTCCTGGCGTGCTTCTTCTTCGGGTTGGGCGCCTTCGCTGCGATACCGATCCTGCAGGGCGGGGTGCTGCATCACGCGCCGCAGGCGCCGCTGATCGCCGCCGCCGTCAATGTCAGCGCCTTCAACCTCGCGAATGCGATCGGCGCCGGCGCGGGGGCCATCGGGATCTCTGCGTTCGGGCCCGCCGGCCCCGCCTACATCGGCGGGGCCGAGACGCTCGCCGTCGCCGCAGTCCTGAGCGTCATGACGGTGCGCGCCGCAGCGCGGTCGCGCGCGGCGGCCGGGGCCTCAGCATGACCTAGCCGCAGCCGTCTACGCGGCGCTCCCAAGTGCACGTCCGGCTGCCAAGCCGGCTCCGAGTCCGAGCGCTACGCCCACCGTCACGAGGCTCGCGCTTCGCAGGGGCCTGCGCTGGGCCTTTGCCACCACGCCGTGGGCGCTGTGCTTAACCGTCGCTTTCGCAGCTCTCATCCCGATCATCCGCTTGAGCGTTTTCACGCTTCCTCCTTGGGTCAGGTCGTTTTGGGGTTCTTACCCGGCCTGTTCCGCTGCCACACCGGCAATCGCCTGCCACCATCGTCGAGTTCACGGCTCGGCGGTCACCGACCGCAGCTCCTGCAGTGACTCGTCCATCAATCGCCTGAACGACGCCGGGTCGTCCTGCTCCACCCAGCGGGCGAAGGCGACGTGAAAGACCGTCACCCCCGCCTGAGAGGCGAGGATCGCAGCGTTCCGGCCGACCCCGCGATCCACGAGCGCTGCCTGGATGGCAGCGGCCAGCGACTGGAGCTTGATCAGCTCGCGCTCCTGCAGCTCGGAGTTGGCCGCGATGATCTGCGAGCGCATCCTCGCAAAGGGATGACGGTCGGCGAACAGCTGCGCCACCCGGTCGAGCCCGGCGGACACCGCGGCCATGGGAGCGGCGTCCGGCGGGGCCGCTGCGATCCCGCCGATCCAGCAGTCCTGAAGCTCCTGTGCGCCATTGAACAGCACCTCTCGCTTGTCGGAGAAGTAGCGGAAGAAGGTCCGCTTGGTCAGCCCGGCGGCCTCGGCGATCTCAGCGACCGTCGTCTCGTCATAGCCCTGGTCCTCGAACAGGGTGATGGCGGCCTTGCTGAGCCGCGCTTCGGCGTCTGGCTTCCAGCGTGGGGACATGGGCGCCTGAGCCTACTTGATGACACCGGGTGTCGTGGGCGTGCTATTGTGATGGCACCAAGTGACATCCAACCTCGAACTGGAGTCTTCATGCGCGTTTTCATCACCGGCGCCTCGGGCCATATCGCCTCCGCCGTCATCCCGGAGCTTCTCGACAACGGACATCAGGTCGTCGGTCTCGCCCGCTCCGACGCCTCGGCCGAGGCGGTCGCCGCCCTCGGCGGCGACGTTCGCCGCGGAGATCTGGACGACCTGGACGGTCTCAGGGCCGCGGCCGCCGAGTCCGACGGGGTGATCCACCTCGCCTTCAAGCACGAGGCGATGCGCACCGGCGACTTCATGGGCGCCGTCAACTCGGACCTTGCCGCCCACGAAGCGATCGGCGAGAGCCTGATCGGCACCGGCAAGCCGTTCATCACGACCGGTGGCACCCTGATGCTCGCGATGGCGGGAATCACCGGTCGCCCCGGCAACGAGGACGACCAGTCCGAGGGCGGTCCGCGCGTCGACGCGGCGAACTACACGATCGGCCTGGCTGAGCAGGGCGTGCGCTCCTCCATCGTGCGGCTCGCGCCGATGGTGCACTCGGACCTCGATCACCACGGCTTCACCAGCGCACTGATCGGCTTCGCCCGCGAGAACGGTGCCGCGGCATACACCGGTGACGGCTCGAACCGCTGGCCGGCTGCCAACACCTACGACATCGGCGTCCTCTACCGGCTGGCCCTCGAGAAGGCTCCCGCCGGAACGACGCTGCACGGCGTCGGGGACACCGGAATCCCGCGCAAGGTGATCGCCGAGACGATCGCCGGCAAGCTCGGGATCGAGGCCAAGAGCATCACCGATGAGCAGGCGCCGCAGTATCTCGGGTTCCTGGCCCCCTTCGCCGGCCTTGACAACCCGACATCCAACGACAGGACACGCGCGCTGCTCGGCTGGGAGCCCACCCACCCAGGCTGGATCGAGGACGTGCAGGCGGGCCACTACTTCGCGTAACGCCTCTCGCTCCGCGGGGTCAGGCGACGGACCGCGTCACCGTCACCTGACCCGCCGAGGACGTGTGAGCCGCCTGGGGCCCGACGCCGCGGCCTCCACAGGGAACTCACGCATCGGCGGTGAGGAGCACCGTTTCACATGATTCCGTTGCTCCGCCGCCGTCCGGACCTCAGGGCGCCACTCGCGTCGCGGCCGTCAGGGCCTCGATCCCCGAACGCCACGCCGCGTCGATGTCGGCGTCCGCCGGGAAGCGCGAATTCAGCTCGAGGATCGTCATACCGTGGGCGAAGGCCCAGAACGCGCGGGCAAGATCGCGATCTCCTGCGACCGCGCGGACCAGCGAGCGGACGGCCCGCGCCTCGACGTCCTCGGCGAGGGCGGCCCGGTTCAGCGGCCGCTCCGTCAGGAGCCGGTAGAGGTGGGGGTGGCGTCGTGCGTAGTCTCGGTAGGCGGCGGCGAGCGCGGGCAGCGGCTGCTCGGAATTCTCGACCACGGCCTCCCATTGGATCGCCTGCTCCTCGAAGACTGCGGAGATGACCGCGGCTTCGAGCGCCTCCTTGCTCTCGAAATGCTTGTAGATCGAGGGAGCGCGGATTCCGACCCGGTCGGCGAGGGCGCGCATCGACAGCTGATCGACGCCCTCGGCGTCGATCAGCTCCTGCGCGGCCGCAGCGATCTGGCGGGCGCGGGGAGTCAGATGTTTAGCGACGCTCCAAGCCATCCGGGGTGCGCAGACCGTAGCCGAGCGGGCGACCGGGAGCGGTGCGGGCGCCCTCGTCGAGCGCGCCGATGTCGAGACCGCTCCCGAACACACCGGCGAGTCTGAGGAGCGAGACAATGTTCAGGCGCGCACGAGCGCCTGGTCGCGTTCGGCGAGGAATGGCAGCAGGGCGTCGGCGACCTTCTGCGGGTATTGCGCATGCGGGTAGTGACCAGCGTTCTCGATCATCTCGTACCGGCCCAGACCCTCCGGGAGCAGGCCGACGATCGCTTTGGCCTCCGCCTCCGGGTCGGCGAAATCCGAATCATCTCTGCCCATCACCACCAGCGCCGGGCAACGGACGTTCGCCAGCTGCGCGGCGGCGTCCACCGGCTTCGACCTCATCATGCTCTGGGCCGCGTCCGCCCGGCCGGGCTCGCGCAGATTCGCCAGCAGCGCAGCCAGCCAGGCATCCCAGTCGGCCGGCTTGCGTCCGGGGTACGCCACGTCGAGGTACTTCGACCACGCCTTGACGCTGCCGGTGACGGCAAACCGCGCGAGCAGCAGCGCACCGCGGCGGTAGCCGTGGGTGTTGCGCACCAGGGCGGCCATGCTGAACTGCGGAGTCCGGGTGAACGGATCGATCTCCACGATCGCGCTCACCAGATCAGGGTTCGTCGCGGCCGCGATCGTCGCGGATCCACCTGAGAAGGACTGTCCCACGATCACCGCCGGCCCACCCAGATCTCGGATGACCGAGATCAGATCGCCTGCTGTATCCGTGCGGCTGTAGGAGGCCCAGCCGGTGCTGGAGTCACCGTGGCCCCGCAGGTCGACGCTCGCGACCCGATAGCCCGCAGCAGCAATCAGAGGCGCCAGAAAGCGATAGGTGCTGCGGGTGTCAGCCATGCCTGGCGACAGCACCACCAACGGCCCGGCACCGATCACCTCGTAGGCGATGCGCCCGTCTGCGACGTCAACGTATTCGGTTCGGTTCTGATTGTTCATCTTTGTCCCCTCCGGTCATCAGGTGTGATCAGCTGGCTAACAGCGTTAGCTACATTAGCAAACGCTGTTAGCCTGGTCAACCTCACCGGGAGGCCCCGTGGACGCTGCTACGTCCTGTCCTCGGAGGCGGTCCTTAGGCTCCGCGGGGCGCCACCAGCGCGTGCACTCGCGTCGTCGGCCGGCGGCTGCCCCGACGCGGGCGTCAGTTCGCGCAGGTCACGCCAGGGCGCTCAGGCCTCAGCCGGCGATTACAACCACTCCTTGAGTTTCCTGGTTGTCGCAGATGACCTCGAGCATCGTCTGGTGCAAACGCCCGGATCTGCGGCCGAGGTGAGTGAGCCGGAGGAACCGGCGGCCGAACAGCCAGCCGGCATGCCAGTCGTAGAGCCGAGCGGGTGCGCGCAAGAGCTTGATGACGATCGGTCGCGGACGGCTGATCATCGCGTGCGCCGACCAAACCTGGCCGTAGGCGCCGCCCGATCACCGGCGACAGACACGCCCGATGTCGTCTCGCACCTACCGGCGCGAAACGATCGCATGTCGATGCCCCGTCTGCATTGAGACTAGTTCTCGCTAGCCGCGTGGGCACTGCGAGCCCGCGCCGCTCATCGCAGGTAGCCGTCCAGCCAGTCGAAGATGCGGATCTCCCGCAGGGCGCGGCCCATCGGCTCGCAGTGGCGGCCTGCCCCCTCGTGAGCTGTGAACGACACGAGCTCCTTCGGTCCCGGCAGACGCTGGTAGAGCTCGCGCGCCTGGCCCGGCCAGAACTGCTCTTCCTCGGGATCGGTGATGAGAAGAGGAGTGGTGATCCGCTCCTCCTCACCGGCGAGCTTGTAGGCGGCCACCGCCTGATAGAGCTCGAAGTCCGAGGACCCGTCCAGGCCGTAAGGGCGCCCGCGGAAAGCGAGCGTGGCGGCGGTGTCGGCGGACAGGCGCTCAACCAGGCCCATCTCGCGGTCGAAGGCTGCCTTCTTGCCGTCCTGAAGCTGCTTGCGCATCACTTGCGGCAGCGGCCGGGTCCAAGAGGCCAGGACGTCGGTCACGCCGGGGTCGGCGACCGCCGCCACGAAGCGGTGCTCGGCCGAGAGCGCACGCGGCACCCAGAAGCCGCCCTGGCTGATGCCGATCACGGCCACACGCTCAGAGTCGACGTCCTTCCGCGTGAGCATCGCGTCGAGGACCGGCGTCAGCACCGCCTCCCAGTCGGGCCGGAACGGGATGCCCTGCTCGAACAGCGCGGCCTGCTGGCCGGGCCCGTCGAAGGTCATCCAGTGGTAGCCGCGCTCAGCGGCGGCAGCGCCGCCCTCGATCCACATCTGCGAGGTGAAACCGTCGCTGCCGTTGTTGAGCACCACGAGCGGCCGTTGCTCGCCGGGCGCCGAGTCGGGGGCGCGAAAGATGAATCCAGGCAGCGTCGTGTCCTCGTAGGGGATCGCGACGCGCTCGCCGGGAACCGGCTGCAGATCCACCAACTGCTCCCAGCACGCGCGCTGGCGCCGCCAGATCTCGAGCTCATGCCCAGCCGAGGGATCGCTCGTGTTCGCGAAGCGATACAGCGCCGTCGCGTAATACGTTGCCGCACGGCGGTAGTGCGCGACGGCGGAAACACGACGTCCGGCCCGCGCGGCGTCGAGCGCCGCATCGCGGCACCTATCGGCTGTCGCGAGCCACTCGCGCAGCCATGCGTCGGCGTCGCCGTCCTTGATCCGTGCCGCTGTCGCGAGTGTCTCGCCGACGTCTGCGCCGCGCCGATAGGTGGCACCGAGAGCGATTTCCAGGCCGAACTGGCTGTCATCGCTCTTGAAGAACCTGACCGGGGGCTTGTTCGGCTTCGCCGTCATTCGCTGGTCTCCAATCATGGCATCCGCGCTGCCGCGGCGGCTCGCGTGTCACGCGCGTGGCCAGGAGAGCCGTGCCGGGCCAGGGAAACGCCGCATCCAACAGGGACGCCTAGCGGCGGCCGAGGTGTCCGGAGAGCAAGCCGCGGTCTCTGGTCAGCCAAGCAGGCCGGGGTCAGGCGGATTGGGATCGAGCGCGTGAACCGTTCTGCTGATGTGATGAACGACGACGTCGCTTGGCCGCGCGAGCAGAGGCCCGACCTGCTCGCGATAGCGGCGGTAGTGCGGCGTTTCGTAGTGAGCTCGTAGGCCGGCCTCACTGCTCCAGGCGCCGAGCAGCACGTACTCGGCCGGCACCCGGTCCGTGAGCACGCGATAGCCGACGCATTCCGCCTCTGCGAGCGCCCCAACGGCAAGATCGGCGAGCAGGTCCCGCAGACCGTCCGCGAGGCCTGCTCGCCCGTGAATTTCGGCGACCAGCACGACCGCAGGGTCGCTCACTCGACACCCTTCGTTTTACCGCCCCGAGGCACGGGTGAAAATCTAGCCCAAGCGCCCCGACGAGGCGAGCACGCGCAGAGGTTTCCGCTCGCCGCCCTTGCGGCCTTGCCAGAGAACAGACGCTCTCGACCCACCCGCCTCCGGCGCCGGAGACCGCGTGGCCACACGAGAGGCCGCCGGCGCTCGCCCCGGACCGAGCTCTCAACTCGGGTGCAGTCCGTGGCCGCGCGCTCCGACGCCCGTTGACGGCGCACGGGCGACCGGCTCGCGCATGCGACGCGTGCGTTCCCGGTCTTCACGGCAGCCCGGACTTCAGCACCGGGCTGTTCGTGGGCGGCGCTGCCCCACCCCGCAACTGACCGCGCTGAAGGCCGGCCCGGCTTCCTTGCGTGCGAACCGCGATGAAGGCCGCCCGGGAGCCGGCGAGCCCCAGGGTCTCGATCGCGATCGGCACGAGGTGACACCCCGAGGGTCACCGACGATTGAGCAGCCCGCGACAGTCACCGCGTCCGCACCAGATCGTCAAGACGGCGGACGCCAGCCTCTGGGTAGGGTCGTCTGCCCCACCTCGATCACGTAGCCGTCGGGGTCACGGATGTAACATCTGATCTCGGTCTCATGCTGCTTCGGCGGCGTCAGGAAGTGGGCGCCTCGCGCGCTCCACTCCGCGTAGACAGCCTGGATGTCCGCGACCCGGATATTGAGGAAACTGCTCACCCTGTCCGGGTCGGGCTGGGTTTCGAGCGTGACGGTCGGCTTGTCGTCGGTCGGCCCGCCTCCTACGTTGATGATCACCCAGCTGTTGGCCAGCGCCACGTAGGTGACCCCGTCGCCCGCCTCGCCGGAGACGACCGTCCTGCCCCCGAGTACCTCTGTGTAGAACCGACGCGAACGCTCGATGTCATCCGAGACGATGAAGTGCGCCACGACCATCTGCTCGTCGATAGTGCTCATGCTTACCTCCGTTCTCGCGACTGACTGATAGCCGGGGTGGACCGGGTGGTCGCGCCCGACGTGTCCGGCTCGAATCTCCGCAGGGCCCTGTAGGTGTCGTGATCAAAGCGGGCGATCCCCCTCAACCCGCGGAGCAGCGCTCGAGTGCGCGGGTTCTCCACTGCTCGATCACAGTCCTCGACCGAGCGCATAGTCGCCATCGAAACGTACCGTGTGGGGTTGCTCCCGCGCAGGATCTGGCCGCTGATGAATCGCTCGAGGGACCTGAGGTTCCCGTACAGCGAGTAGAGGCCATCGACGAGCTCCTCCTGGCGGCCATCCTCGACGACCCACATGTTCACCATCAGCGACGGCATCGACGGGGCGCGCTCACAGCCTGCACCTCCCGATGATCGGGCTCGGTCACGACCTGCTCGCTCATGGCTCCTCCTTCAGGTCGGTGCTCGCTTGACGCCGCGGACTGGTCTCATCCGCGCACGCAAGCGCAGGACGCGCCGGGCGACCGGACACGTCAGTGCCCAGCGCTCTGCCCGCCATCTATGCGCAGGATCTCGCCGGTGACCAACTCGGCACGCTCCAGGTAGAGGATCCCCTCGCGACGTTATATAGCCGAGCAGAGTGGCTGCCGCAAGGCTGTCGTAACAGGACAACCATGTCGAGCGAGCCCGCGATCAACACGTCGGTCCCGCCGAGCGGGACCCTCATCCGCAGCTTCGAGCCGGGCGAAGACTGGTTTTGGGACTGCGTGAGCCAGGAGTTTCGCCCAGGTCCCCTACTTGCCCCACCCGAGCATCACCCGCTGGGACAGCCCATTCCAGGGACCGCCGGTCGCGTGCCCGCCGGTTGGCAAAGCCGCTTGCATTGAACGTCATGTGCGCGCCCCGTGGCTCCTCGGATGGTCGACGCGAGCATCGCCTCGACACCGTCCAACGACGGCCAGTAGCGGCTCACGCGAGACGGTTGAGTGCAGCGATGCATATGTGCCAGGATTGGGCGGCACAGACCGGAGGAGGCCAGAGGGCAATGGCGCAGACGGCGGAGCCGCAGGCGATCCTGGTGACACCAACCGAGGCAGCGATCTTCCTCGTGCTGGTCGTCCACGATGGTGGTGAGAACGTGGTTCGAGACCTGCTCGGCGATGTCGGCGGCCTGGTCCGCTCGGTCGCCTTCCGGATCCCCGACGGCGGCCTGGGCTGCGTCGCCGGGATCGGCTCGGGGCTGTGGGACCGGCTCACCGGCGGCCCGCGCCCGGCCGGCCTTCATCCGTTCGCGGAGATCGCGGGCACCCGCCACACGGCGGTCTCAACGGCCGGCGACCTGCTGCTGCACATCCGCGCACGGCGCGCGGACCTGTGCTTCGAGCTCGCGCAGAGACTCGTCGAGCGGCTGCGCGCTGTCGCCGAGGTCGTCGACGAGGTGCACGGGTTCAAGTCGTTCGACGAGCGCGACCTGCTCGGCTTCGTTGACGGCACAGAGAACCCGGTCGGCGCGTCGGCGCCGGCGGCAGCTCTCATCGGCGACGAGGACCCCGTCTTCGCCGGCGGCAGCTACGTGCTCGTGCAGAGGTATGTCCACGACCTCGCGAGCTGGGACGCGCTCGCGGTGTCCGAGCAGGAGCGCGTGGTCGGACGCACCAAGCTGAACGACATCGAGCTGGCGGACGACGTCAAGCCCGCCAACTCGCACGTTGCGCTGACGACGATCGAAGGCGAGGACGGCGAGCAGCGCCAGATCCTGCGCTACAACATGCCGTTCGGGCGCGTGGGCACCGCCGAGTTCGGCACCTACTTCATCGGCTACGCGCGCAGCCCGGACGTGATCGAGCAGATGCTGACGAACATGTTCGTCGGGAGCCCAGCGGGCAACTACGACCGCATCCTGGACTTCTCGACGGCGAGGACGGGCAGCCTGTTCTTCGTGCCCAGCGTCCAGGTTCTCGAGGGCCTCGCGCCGCCCCGTACGTCGGCTGGGGCGAACGCCGCGGCGCCGGCGGCGGGAGCAGGGGCAGCCGGCTCGCTGGGGATCGGCAGCCTGAAATGAGCGTCCGTAACGGGTTAGGCTGTCGGGACGAAGTCATCGCCGAACTCAGGCGCCGGGAGTACTGATGGCATTCGACCGAGAGATACGCCGATGAACCACCTGCTCCGCTCGCACGCACCGATAAGTGACGCCGGCTGGCGTCTGCTCGACGAGGAGGCCCAGCAGCGGCTCGCGCCGGCCCTCGCCGCGCGCCGGCTGGTCGACTTCTCCGGCCCGCACGGGTGGTCGCACTCGGCTACGAACCTCGGGCGAACGAGCGAGCTGGCGTCCGCCCCCGGCGAAGCCGTGGAGTGGCTTCAGCGGCGTGTGCTCGCAGTCGTCGAGGCCCGGGCGGACTTCACAGTCACACTGAATGAGCTGCGGGACGCCGATCGCGGCGCCGGCGACGTAGACCTCGACGAGCTCGACCGCGCCGCACACAGCATCGCCGTCGCGGAGAACGTCGCCGTGTTCCACGGCCGGAACCGCGCGATCACCGGGATCACGCAGGCCACGCCGCACGAGCCGATCACCCTCGCCGACGCAGGCGAGGAGTATCCGAGCGCCGTCGCTGCGGCCGTCGAGCGGCTTCTGGGAAGCGGGGTCGCCGGCCCCTACGGGCTCGCGCTCGGCGAGCAGGAGCACCGGCGCGCGATCGAGGCCGTCGGCCGCGGCGGCTACCCGGTGCTCGAGCACCTGCGCCAGATCATCGACGGTCCGATCGTGTGGGCGCCCGGCGTCCGGGGCGCCGTCCTGGTCAGCCAGCGCGGTGGCGACTTCCTGTTTGACTGCGGCCAGGACCTCTCGATCGGATACGACTCGCACGACGAGCGCGCCGTGCACATGTATCTACAGATGAGCTTCAGTTTCCAGGCGGTCACGCCGGACGCGGCGGTAGCCCTCGTAGGGAAGGCCTAGCGAGCCCGGCGCATTGCGACGGTAACCGTCGATTCACGGGGCCGCATGGGTGCGTGCTGCTGCTTCAGTGTTCCGCGGCTTGCGTGGAGGGCGCCGTGCATGTTTGTCAGCGGGCGGCGACACCGTCCGGGAGCATCCCGGGAGGCCCGAGGATCTGATGCCCGGAATGGTCCAGCGCGCGGAGCTCGCGGCGTTCCTTCGCTCGCGTCGCGAAGCCACCAACCCCGTCGAGGTCGGCTTTCAGCCCGGGCCACGCCGGCGAACGCCCGGACTCCGCCGCGAGGAGGTCGCGCAGCTATCGGGGGTGATCGTCACCTGCTACACCTGGCTCGAGCAGGCACGCGACATCAGCGTCAGCCGGCAGGTGCTCGAGAGCCTCGCCCGAGCGCTGCGGGCGGAATGAGCCCCCGAGCCTCAGCCTCGGGGTGGTCGAGAAACGGAGCCCGTAGCCAAGCCCGGCCGCAGTCGAGGGCTCGCAGGGCCTCATTCCGGCGTCGAGAGCCCCCAGGGCGATCTCGGTGCCCCGCGGAGCGTTCATCGCCACGGGGCGATGAACGCTCGACGTGAGGAGCCGAGTTACTGTCAAGTCAGCGAGCCGTCGCGGCCGCCCGGGCCTGGGCGACGATGTCAGCCGCGGTGTTGGCGTGCCCGCCTATGCCCCATCCGCCTTCGGGTGACTCTGTGATCAGCACCCAGGTGCGCTCCGTGAGCGTCGGGTCGCCGGCAGCGGCCGCGACGATCTCCGTCAGCTCTTTGACCACCCCGAGCTGCTTGTTACGGTCCAGCACGCCGACAGGTGTCAGCACCTGCACCCGGACGTAGTTGCTGTCACCGGCGGCGTTCGACAGCGAGTCGACCGGCAGCTCGTGGATGAACGCGGCGGTGTTCTTCGAGAACAGTGCAAGCGGCGGCACCTGCTCCCAGCGCATAACAGCATTCGCAAGATCCTGGGCCAGCGAATGCTTATCGCTGAACGTCCCCGTGGCCGAGTAGACGTCGATCATCGGCATGACTGTTCTCCAATCGTCTTTGTTGTGGAGCAAGTGCTCCAGATCGTAACAGAGCGTTTGCTCCACTATCATCCTCATGTGCCTCGCCCTGATCGCCATCGTGCCGACCTCGTGGCGGCAACCGGAAAGCTGCTCCGCCGACGGGGGTACTCGGGCACCACCGTGAGCGACTTTCTCGAGGCTGCGGGCGCGGCGAACGGTTCGCTCTACCACCACTTCCCCGGCGGCAAGGAAGAGCTCGCGAGCGCCGCGATCGAGGCGGCGGCGGAGCAGGTAGAGGCGGCGCTACTCAGAGCGTTCGACGAAACAGACGACGTCGTCGTGGCGGCCCAGCGGTCAATCGACGGCATGATTGCAGCGTTGGAGACCGACCCACGCGACGGATGTCCAGTCGCACCCACCGCCGTCGATGCCGCTGGGATCAGCGAGCCCCTACGTGAAGCCGCAGCTGCCGCCTTTGCCCGCTGGTCGCAGGTATTCGAGCGCGCACTCGCTCTGACTCGCGACACCGAAACGGCCGTCGCCCAAGCCCGCGTGCTCCTCAGCGCAATCGAGGGCGCACTGCTCCTTGACCGCACCTCTCACGGCACCGAGCACCTGAAGGCGCTGCGAGACGCCGTCCCCATACTGCTCGCCTAAACCGCTCGCCCACTACCCGGAAACCCGAAGTTTGACGGCGATATGAGGCCAGTTCCGCGACCCTTCGAGGCCTGCGACGTCGAAAGCGGCGGCGTCAAAGGACACTCCGAAGACAAAAAAAGCGCCGCATCAGCAGGGCCTTCTCAAATAGCGGGGGCGGGATTCGAACCCGCGACCTTCGGGTTATGAGATCGCAGACCCCTGGTCGGGTACGGTCAGATTCCCCGTGTTTACTGGGTTTTCGGTTGGTGCCTGAGGCCGAGTTTCGCTCAAATTGGAACAACGAACGGAACAATGGCCGGGTGTCCGGCCGGCTTCGACGCAGCACATCCGACTGGGGCGCCGTCGCCAACACGGCGGGGTAGAGATCCGAGCGCAGCGCTCCCAAAATGGCTCGACGCCCGCCTTTAGTCCTGTTCGACAACGCGACTCAAGCCGACCACGCTAGTCAAGATTGACGTCGAAAACGTAGGACCAAGATGTCGGGATTGCGCCTCTTCGGCGAGGGGGCGGGGAGTAAGCGAACTCGGTGCGTTGCGAGGCGAAGCAGATGCTCGAAGTGGCAGGTGGGCGAGCAAGCTTCGCTTGCACCGGTCGCAAGTGACTCTCCTGACCGTGCACCACGACGGCCAGGCCGTTGATTGTGAGCGAGTCCGGCGAGGTGCGCTTGATGCTGTCGGGCAGGATCCCGTCGATCCACGAGTAGCTGGAATCCCAACCGGCCTGACCGTCCATCAGGCTCTGAAGCAGGTACTCGAGCGGCGAGCACAGGTCGCGCTGCCGCGTGTTTCGCTCCTCGGCAGTCGCGCGGGCGTCGTCCATGTCCAGAAACACTCGCAGTTCCTCGCCGAGCTTGATCCTGGCTGTTTCGTTCATAGGGCCGGACCTTAGCTGCGTAACGACGGAAGCTCTCGAAGCAGAGGACAGGGCCCTAGCTTGCGCCAGTGTTCGGGAATGTCCCTTGAGGCCCGGCCTTTCTTCCAGCGCCGCGCGAAGCGGCCAGTAGCAAGATTCAGCTACCAGCCACGGTCACCCGAGATGATCCACTCGATCGGGCCCTCTTCCGACAGCCACTGGAAGCCGTTCGGACGCATCTCGGTCTCGAAGGGTTCAAGAAGACCCCACACTCGCCTCCAGGTCGCTGGACGGAGTACGCAGCGAAACGCTCGCTCTGACCCCTCCAGCTTCTCAACCCCTGAGTCGACCGAACCAACAGATGCGGTCAGCGAACAGCCGTCGACCGGCTGAAAGCCAGGCAGCTTATCGATGCGCACGTCGTGGGCCTCGCTGCTGGCGGCTAGCTGCTCGACGGTGTCGCGGAGAACCGCCGCTCCGCGAGGATCAGTGCCGTACGCCAGCAGTACGCGTGGGCTGCTCTGTGCCTCGAGATCCTCCAAGTACTCCAATCGCATGAGAGGGATTGTTCCATCCCAAAGAGCCAACCGGGGGATCGCGGAAGACGGGACTTGCCTGGGCCAGCGTGCGGGAATGTCTCTTGACTGCGCGAACATCGTGTCCGGTGCTCGGCACATGTAGACGAGCCGCAAGCTTCGACCGGGTGGTTTGCGTGTCAGTTTGAGGGCAAGCGGTCCGCTGCGTTCACGGCGGACCCGATGAACGCCGGGTCTATCTCCACTACAACCTCGTCGCCCTCCCAGCGCCCGCGTTCGGTGATGCTGAGGCCGATGAGGGCCAGCGTTCCCGCCAGCAGCCGCCGAGCCGTCTCCTCGCTCGCCTCCGGATCGAGCGGTCCTTGCCCATCGTCCCGCTCCCATGCAGCTACTGCCTGCTCCGCGAGCCGTCGCGGCAGGCGAACCTCCACCTGCGGCAAAGACTGGCCTAAGAGGACGGCGCCGACTTCCCCCAGCACACGCGCATCGCCACGCCAACTCTTCTGTGTCTCGGTTTCGTCCATACCTCGAGCGTACCGACGCCGACGAGCAGACCCGCCAGACCGCCCTCGTCTGGACGAGGGTGCGGGAATGTCGCTAAATGCGGGGGGAGCCCGACCCTCGCAACCAATCGCGCGCAAAGCCGACTACTTCTTTATCGAGCATCTCGATCGCCTCGTCGCCGAACCTCCCGGCGAGCGACACCTCGGAGGGACGGGCCCGAAGCTCGTCGTATCCCCAATACGCGCCAACGAGGTGCTGCAGGCCCCGAGACTCACCGGCAAACGTGTAACGGCCGGTTTGGCTCTCGCCCGTGACGTGTGGGGAAACTACATCTTCCATCAGCTTTCTAAGCCCCATCTCGGGACCGACGCGGCCCTCCGCGATCTCGCTCAGCTGTGCTGCGATGACGATGTCGATGGCCTGGTCGAGCGGCGGGATGGCTTGTCCCATTTCCCGGCAAACACGCTCGAAGATTGGGCCCACCTCGGCCATCGTGAGATCCTCGACGATCGCCAATCTGACGGCTTGATCGTGACCCTCAGATATCAGGGCGATGCCGAGGTCGCGCAGCGCCTCACCCGTCTGTCGACCCAGCTGGTACTTCGCCGCGGCGAGCTCGAGCTGATCCATCGGTGGAGTGATACCAGCGCCGCCTGGGCCTGCACTCTGTCCCTTGAGGCAAGTCGGCTCCTGCCTCATGCACGCTCAGGACGAGAATCAGCGGTGCGATAGTCGCCGACCAACGCGGCGAATTGAACAGCCACCTCGGGAAGGCTGCACTAAACCTGCGCCATGTCGCGGCTCTTGACCGCGACGACGCCGAGCCGAGCGCCCAGCGGCCCGAGCAGCGCCGCGAGGGTGCTGGTGGTCGGGTTGGTCTGACCTCGCTCGATCCGGGAGATCTCAGCCTGGTCGATGCCGGAGGCTGCAGCGAGCTGCTTCTGGGTGAGGTTGCGCGCCTTGCGTAGCTCACGCATCTCGCGGGCCATCGCATAGTGGGCGTTGAATGCGTCCCAGCGCGCCACGGACTCAGGGCCCGCCGCCTTCGCCTTGTCCTCGACCTCGCCGATGTAGTCGTTGAACTTCGTCGCCATTGCCTCTGCCCGGTAGTGGATCTCCAAGAGCTGAATATGTAGTTTACTGCATATCTAGCCGAGCACCAAGTCGGGGCTCAGCGCTTGCGCTTGCCGCTTCGCGCTCGGCGCCCGGCCGATGGCTCACCATCGGCTTGCTGCTGCGCCTTCCACAGCTTGAGGCGTTGCTTGGCCCGAGCGATCTCCGTGTTCTGGCGCTTCGCGCTCGATTCCTTGCCCTTGTCGTAGGCCGCGAGCAGGAGCACGATCTTGCTGCCGTGCGCATGACAGAAGACGCGCAGCAGGATGGACCCGCCCGCCCGCTCGAGGTGTTCGGGTACGGGCAGCCCCCTCTCCCGCAGGATCGTGGCGGCGTCGTGGCGCACCCTGAACTCGAAGATTCCAGGGGCGCCCGGTATCCACTTGCCCCAGGAAGATCCGCAAACCCCGATGCCCTCATACGCCAGCACGTTGCTGAGCGCAGCCGCGAGCGCCTGCTCCTTGAGCTCGTCGAGGCCGCGCAGAAACTCCAGGACCGGCTCCCGGCCCCTCTCCTCGTAGAACTCGATCGTCCAGGCCGGGCGCGGAGCGCTCACGAAGACTCAGGTGCGACCGGCAGGCGTGTCGTCGTGTCCGTGGGTGACCTGAACGCTCGCTCGACGAGGTCTGCCCCGTTGGTGGGGTCGGGCGCGTAGTGACGGTAGATCTCCGTGGTCTTGGCGTCAGCGTGTCCCATCCACTCCTGGATTGCGCGCAGCGGCGCGCCCGCCGCGGCCATCTGAGTGCCGAACGTGTGGCGCAGCTCGTGGAAGGTGATCTCACGAACCCCGGCGCCGGTGATCGCCTCCCGAAAGCGCTTGCGCATCTTCGACGGGTCGAGCACGTTGCCGGTGTGGGGGTGGCAGAAGACGAGGTCTTCCTCCGTGCGATAAGCGGAGCGCTGGAAGTGCAGCTCGAGCTCTCGCGCGAGCCGGTCGGCCATCGGCACCGAGCGACCCTGATGCGACTTCGGGCTATCGAACTTCCCCCGCGTGAAGTTGTCCGCGACGCGTATCCGCCCGGCGAGCCAGTCGACGTCCATCCACTTCAGCGCGAGCAGCTCCCCCTGGCGCAGCCCGGTCAGCGCAGCAGCGAGGTAGAGCGGCCCCTCGACCGGGCCGAGCGGATCGTCGGGGACCGCGGCGATGAGCGCGTCGAGCTCGACGGGCTGCAGGAAGCGGACACGACGGTGCGGCGAATGGCTCTTCTTCGGGCGGTCCACATGCTCGACCGGGTTGTTCATCACCCAGCCGCGCTTGAGCGAGAACGCGAACACGCCGTGCAGGAAGTTCAGATGGTTCTGGACGGTCTTGCTCGACAGGCCGTCGGCGCGCTTCTTCTTCAGATAGGCGGAAACCCTCGCGCCATCGATCCGATTGACCGGAGTCTCACCAAAGAACGGCTCGAGATGACGACTCAGATAGCCACGGTAGTCCTGGATCGTCGATCGCTTGCGATCCATCACGTGCTCGAGATGGTCGACGTAGAGGCCGCCGGCCTCGGCGAGCGTCTTGCGCTCGCCGCTCGCGAGCACAAGGTCGTGGTCGATGCGTTTGCGCAGCTCCCTCTCGGCCTGGACGCGCGTGAGGCCGATCGTCGTACCGGGAGTGCGCTTCGGGCCGATCTTGCGCTGCACGCGCGTCGTCCCCGCCCACCAGGACCCGTACCAGCTCTCTCTTCCCTTGCCGTCGGCACGGACGAAGAGCCGGCCGGTGCCGTAAGAGCGCTTATCCATGGCCGACCGATCTTAGGCCGCCCTGCGGTTGGCGGCCACCGACGAGGATCGTGATGATCACCGGTGTGTGTTCTCGGCGAGCCATTCCTCCAGCATCCGGTGGGTGAAGCGGATGTGCCTGCCGAGCCTCACGCAGGGAAGGCGGCGAGCGCGGACGGCTTCATAGATCCAGCTCGGCTTCACCGACAAGAGCCGTGCCGCCTCGGCAGGCCTGAGCAGCGGCTCCTGAAGCCGCGGATTTGGCGGCCGTGCGGAAGACCGGTTGTCTGTCGCTGTTCTCGCGTTGGGACTCATCGTGGTTCCCTCCTGTTGCGTGTCGTTCGTCCGTGAGCAAGGCGTTGAGGTCGGAGCTGCACGGCTGTTGCCCTCATCGCTCGGGTCCTGGCGCGTCGCGGCCGGGCGCGCGGTCGAGGTGTCGTGTGGCTCTGGCGAGCGCGCGGAGCGGGGATGGGACGAGCCGGTGTGGGGGGTGGAATCCGGGCCCCCAGTCGGGGTCTGCCAGCTCTCGGTGGGCGAGGGATGGTGTTTGGCGTCGGCTGATGCGGAGCTGTTGCGCGAGGCGCATGACGCGCCGGTCGTCCTGGCCTTCGAAGCCGAGCTCGTCGCGGGCGAGGAACCACTCTGTCGCCTCCCGGGCCCTGGTCGCCTGGACGTAGGCGCTCTCCTTGCTGGTCTGCCACCCGCCGGTCAGCACGACGGACCGGTCGACCGTCGCGCCCTGCTGGCGGTAGACGTGCTGGGCATAGGCGAGCCGCAGGTTCTCGAGGTCGTTGCCGGCGAGCTTGATCTCGCGCTGGGAGCCGTCGAGCAGGACGGTCACTCCGTGCTCGTGGGTTCGCGTGACCTGGCCGCGCGTGCCGTTCTCGACCCTGGCCTGCCCGGGGATTCGGTGCTGGGCGGTGAAGGTGATCAGGTCGCCCTCGTAGAGCCCGTAGTGCTGGTGTGGCAGCTGGACCTCGGCGCCCCAGAGTTCACCACGGTCAATCCGCAGGTGCTGGGCGCGAGCGTTGAGCCGGTCGATCTCAACGTTCGAGCTGTCAGCGATCAGCGCGACACTGCGGATGTCTCGGGTCTTGGTGAGCTCGGCCCACCGCTGGACGGCGGCCTCGCCTGCCTCCTCGCGGGTGTCATTGAAGAACAGCTCCCCACGTGCCTGGTAGTGAGCCATCGCCCGCTCAGGATCCCCGCGTCGCAGGGCGGCCCACGCCTGGCGCTCCTCGGGGTCGCTGGTGCGGTGGATGTCCTCGAGCTCCGCCGTCCGGGCGTGTGTGGTGAGGCGGTCGAACATGCCTCCCGGGCCGATCGACGGGAGCTGCTTGCCGTCACCGACCGCGACCAGCTTCGCCCCGGATTGCTCGATGAGCCGGGTGAGGGCGTCCAGGCGGCGGTGGTCGGCCATCCCTGCCTCGTCCAGGAAGACGGTGGTGTTCGGGCCGATCTTCACGGTCCCTGCCTCCGCTCTGGCGATGAGCGCGTCGATCGTGGAGGTTCGGCCCGCAAGGACGGGGGTTGTCTCGCCGAGGCGCTCTGCCGTTGACCCGGACACGGCGACCCCGATCGTGTGGTGGCCGGCGTGTTTCTCCGCACGGGCAGCCATGTCGATCACAACGCCCTTCCCGGTGCCGGCTGGGCCGACGAGCACCGCGAGGCGCTCATCACCCGTGATGGCCCTGAGGGCGGCGGTCTGCTCTGGGGACGGCGGTCCGGCAAGCTGCTCTGCGACCTCGCTGATCGCCCGTGTGCGTGCGTGCTCTCCGACGTCCCTGCCGCCGGACATGGCGAGCAGCTGGGCGCGGCGTTCGATCGCCTGCTCCTGCGCCCGGACAGCCAGGGTCGTCATGCGTCCGCCCTCCAACGTCAGAACCCGCCGGTCGCGGACCATCGCCTTGGCGACCTGGAGCGCCTGGTCGGGCGACATCTCGCCCGCGGCCTGCTCCAAGACCACCGTCCGGAGGTCCTTCGCGTCGAACACAGCGTGGCGCTCGACCAGCCGTGCCTCAACCCGATCCTCCAGCGGCCGCTCTGGCCTGGGGCGTTCGGGGCCGGCGAGGAGCTGCAGCGCCTCCCCCGGGCCGAACCCGTGCTCACTGCCGGTCCCGCGCCACACACGCTGCAAGTCGCGACGCGTCGTGAGGGTCTTCGCTCGCCGGTTCTCCAAGGCCAGATCGCGTAGCTCACCGCGCTTTGGCTCACGTCCGGTCCTTGCTCGGAAACGCTCGGCCGCCCTTGCGACCTCGCGGGAGCGGCCGGAGAACGCGTCACGCAGCCCCTCGGGGACTCCGGCGAGCTCGAAGTATTTGCCGTCCTTGCCGGTGGCCTGCTGGATCTCATATCCGCGGTCTGCGAGCTCGTGCGCGAGCGCAGCACGGTAGTGCGCACCCAGCTCACGAGCAGAACGAAAGACCGGTCGAGACCAGGTCGCGACCAGTCGGTCATCCTCACGGACGACACCGGTGATCACGACATGGCTGTGCAGCTGCGGATCAGGCGCCTCTCCCCCGGCCACACCGCGGGCGGTGGTGTGCTGATACTCCGCGGCGATCAGATCCTTCGCGGGCTCCTCAACCACCTGACCGCTATACCGGCGTCGGACCACCGGCACGTGCTCGCGCATATAGCCCACGGTCTGCTCAACCGCAGTGGCGTGGGCGGCTTCGATTTCCTTGCGCTGCCAAGGTTCCGCGAGCGCCCACACCGTCGAGACAGACTTCGGGGCGCTGAACGTCACATCGATCCCCCCGCCCCTACCGCCCCCTGCGCCCTCCGGCCGCAGGAACCTGCCCGTCCCAGGGTGCCGACCCTCCATCAGCGAGACGAAATCCCCGCCGGCCACCGGACCGGCCGGATCAACCCCGAGCCGGTCGAGAGTCTCGGGGTCGGCGAGCCACCGGCCCGGAGACTGGGTGAGCTCCCCGTCGGGGGTCAGGTAGTAATCGCCGCGCTGGGGCGCGATCGTCTTGGCCTCCAGATACCTGGCGTAGCCGCCACCCTTCGCGGCACCGATGCTCGACGCACTCACCACACCGGTTAATGAGCGCGAACGCCCAGTCGCGGCCAACAAATCTCAGATCTGCATCTCTCCACACCGGTTCATGACCCCAAACACCCCAAACCGGCCATGTAATTTCCTCGGTGCCTGTTGGGGCCCTGTGGAAAGCGGGCTCGCCGCCGCGGAGCGAAGCCCGTAGGGCGTAGCGAAGCGGTGGCGATGCAGTGGCGTCCGCTGCCCCG